>Ga0207752_1000048_pt1 | contig 47547 bp, 31 predicted proteins | sample Pon2CUnioCityCA_6_FD_187272 | JGI IMG/M metagenome (GOLD analysis project Ga0207752, IMG submission 187272) | Marine sediment microbial community from Union City, CA, USA - Pond 2C Sediment 2 (SPAdes) | ecosystem: Environmental > Aquatic > Marine > Intertidal zone > Salt pond sediment ... | reverse complement strand
TCGGCTGGTTATCTCTCAATGACGTGCGGGCCTTGCATGGTTAGTCATGTCGAGCAGAGTGTTCTCTTTTTCTGTTATGTCGAGCGGAGCGAAGCGCAGCCGAGACATCTGGTTGCGGCTGTACGGTGCCTCCTATTCGCGGCCAGACCCCTCGACTGCGCTCGGGGTGACAAAGAAAATTCCGCTTGCCCCCAAATGCAGTCGTACAGTGCCGGCTGGTGAGACCGATTCTTCTCTGGAATCCGGTGGACCTTCTGTGTATTCTCTTGAGCGAACATAACGTATTTCTGATTTTTGCCGGAGTAAGAAAGCAGATGGAACTCCTGGGCCTGCACTATGCAATCTGGATCGTGCTGCTGCTGTACTTTACGGGCATGTTGGCGCTGGGCTGGTGGAGCAAGCGCGGCATCGACAGCCAGGAGGGCTATTTGCTGGGCCACCGTCGCTTTGGCTCGTTCATGATGGTTATGCACTCCTTCGGGGCGGGCACCCATCCCGGCGCCCCGGCCGGCGTCATCAGCAAGACCGTCTCCAGCGGGGCCTCGGGCATCTGGGTCTCGTGGATGTGGATGTTCGGCACGCCGTTCTATTGGATCATCGCGCCGGTCGTGCGAAGGATGCGCTACCTGACCGTCGCGGACTATTACGAGCAGCGCTTCGGGCGCGCCGCCAGCGTGCTCTACATTGTGGTCGCCATGGCCGGCATGACCGTCTTCCTCGCCAGTGTTCTGCTGGCGACGACCCGAACGGTGCAGGGGATGATGGGGACGGCCTACGCCGAGGGCGCGGCCGCGCAGATTAGCGCAGGCCAGAGCGAACTCTGGTTCTTCGGGATTCTGGTGACGATCACCGCCGTGTTCATCCTCTACAGCTACTGGGGCGGGATCCTCGCGGCAATTCGCACGGACATGGTGCAGGGGCTGATGATCATCGCCCTTTCTTTCCTGGCGATCCCCGCGGCCCTGCGGCTCGAAGCGGTGGCCGGTATGGGCGGCGTCCGCGAGACATTGGCGTTGCGGTCCGGCCCAGGGGCAGCGTACCTCAGCCTGTTCGATGCCCAGCAGTTCAATCTCCGGGCCGTGATCTTGCTGAGCATCAGTGCGCCGCTGAGCATGTTGGCGTTTCCCCATCTGATGAGCGTTTGCGGCGCGGGCCGGACCGAGTGGGAGGGCCGCGTCGGTTTCACCTATGGAAACATATTGAAGCGGCTGTGCACGATCGGATGGTGCGTTCTCGGCCTGTGCTGGCTGACGTACCTGTTCAACACGCAGGCCGAGATTCATCCGGACGCCGCTTTTGGCGACTCGATTCGCGCGCTGCTGTCGCCGGCTCTGCAAGGCGTGATGTTGGCGTGCGTGATGGCGGCGGCCATGTCCTCGGGCGACGCCGTCCAGGTCACCCTGGGCGGGCTGTTCTCGCAGAATATCTACCGCCCCTACGTCAAGCCCGATGCCGACGAACGCCAGTTGCTCCGGATAACGCGCATGACGGGACTGGCGGTGGCATTAACTTCGCTGGTTGTGGCCATCCTCATGCGCAGCAGCATTGTCCGGACCATCCTCGATTACTTTAACATCCTGAGTCTGATCGGCATCTCGACGGCGATGGGCATCCTGTGGCGGCGCATGAACTGTGCCGGCGTGTTCGGCGCCACGATTACGGCCGTGATCTCATTTGTCCTGACGCGATACGTTTGGCACTGTCCCAGGGAGATTGTCACCGGGGCGCCGGTGTTTGTGGGCATCTTTGGTGGCATCGTGGGAAGTCTGCTGACGAAGCCGACGCCCCCTGAGAAGATCGAACAGTTCTTCAAGAGAATCTATGTGCCGATCGGGCAGGAGCAGAAACTGAATCTGTTGCTCGATGAGGCCGTTCCGCCGGCGGAGCGCTGGCTCACGTGGGGCGGGCTCTTTATCGTCAAGCCGTCCCGACAGTCCTGGGTCGGCTTCCTGGTGACGCTTGGCATCTGCTTGGCGGCGGTCGTGTTCATGTATAAGCTGCTCGTTGTGTAAGAAAGGTCTGGAAAGCGAAGATGGCGGAAAGCCACGACGCAAAGAAGATCGGGCTGATTGGAATAGGTTTGGTCGGCGTCGCATTGGCCGAGCAGTTGACTTCGCACGGATATTCGGTCGTCGGTTATGACATAGCGCGCGAGCGAATCGACCAGTTGCAGCACGTGGGCGGCAAGGCGGCGAACAGTCCCGCCGAAGCGGCCGGCGGTGTAGATCGTGTGCTTCTTTCGCTGCCCGATGCGGCTGCGGTCCGCCAGGTCCTGGAAGGGCCGGGGGGGATTCTGGAAGCTGAGACGCCGCCCGCGTACGTGATCGATACGACCACCGGCGATCCCGACGAGACCATCGAGTTGGCCGAGCGTCTCGCCCAGCGCGGCGTTGCACTTCTGGATGCGACGATCTCGGGCTCAAGCCGGCAGATTCGCGAGCGGCAAGGGGTCTTCATGGTGGGGGGGGCAAGGCTGGCTTTCGATGCGTGTCTCGATGTGTTCCGGGCGCTCAGCGACCGCGTGTTCTACCTGGGCCCCTCCGGCGCGGGCTCCAAGGCCAAGCTGGCTACGAATCTCGTGCTGGGGCTGAACCGTCTCGTTCTTGCGGAAGGGCTTGTCTTTGCGGAGAAGCTCGGGCTCGATCCGGCGGGCTTTCTGGAATTGCTCAGAGTTAGCCCCGCGTATTCGGCGGCGGTGGACACCAAGGGCGCGAAGATGGTGCGGGGCGACTTCACGCCGGAAGCGCGATTGAAGCAACACTACAAGGATGTCGGACTGATCCTCCGATATGCCGCGCAGGCGGCGCAGGAGCTGCCGCTGAGCAAAGCCCATGCGGACATCCTCCAGAAGGCAATCGAGGCGGGGGACGGCGACCTGGACAATTCCGCCGTCATCAACGAAGTCAGACGCAGGCATACACGCTGAATCAAGGAGTTGGAGGCAGGCTCATGAATGGCCAAGGCAGATCGTATTCGCGACGTGATTTTCTCAGGTCAACTGCCGCGACGGCGCCGTTGGTGTTGACGCGACGGCTGTTGGGCGCCAACGAGGACATTCGTGTCGCCGTCATCGGTTTGGGAAACAAGGGCAAGGGGCACGTGGGCGTTTTCAAAGACCTGCCGGGCGTCCGCGTCGTTGCGCTCTGTGACGTGGATCCCGATCGCCTGGCGGCGCAGGTCAAGCGCGTTGACGCGGCGTTTGCACACACCGATCCGCGCCGGATCCTGGAACGGAGGGATGTCGATGCCGTCGTGATCGCGGCGCCGGACCACTGGCACGCTCTGCTGGCGATATGGGCCTGCCAGGCCGGCAAGGATGTCTACGTCGAGAAGCCGGTCTCTCACAATGTTTGGGAGGGCCGCAAGATCGTCGAAGCCGCGGCGAAGTATGGCCGGGTCGTGCAGGCCGGTACGCAGTACCGTTCCGACGAGGGCTTGCAAGAAGCGGCCGAGTACATCCACGAAGGTCGTCTCGGTCGGGTGCTCTGGGGACACGTCCTCTGGTGCGAGCGGCGCGGCAGTATCGGCAAGGTCGCCCCGCACACGCCGGACTGGCTCGATTACGATTTGTACTGCGGTCCGGCCCCCGTCGAGCCACTGCGCCGGGAGAAGCTCCACTACGACTGGCACTGGGTCTGGTCCACCGGGACCGGCGATCTGGGCAACAGCGGCATTCATGCCTTCGATGTCTGCCGCTGGTTCGCGGGCTACCGGGGCTTGCCGCCGCGGGTCGTCTGCACAGGCGGTCGATTCGCCGTCGATGACGCCGGCGAGACGCCCAACACGCAGTTCACCGTTCTCGACTACCAGCCCGCGCCCATTTACATTGAGAACCGGAACCTGCCCGTGCGGAAGGGCGCCAAGGAGATGGACCATCTCCGCGGGATTCGGGAAGGACTGATCCTGCAATGCGAGAAGGGTTACTTCGCCGGTTTTCGCGGCGGCGGTTGGGCCTATGACAATGACGGCGGGAGGATCAGACAATTCAAGGGTGACGGCGGCGGACAGCACGCGGCGAATTTCATTCAGGCGGTCCGCGATCGCAAGGTCGAGCGGCTCAACGCGCCCATTCAGGAAGGGCACATCTCCTCGGTGGTCTGTCACTTGGGCAATCTTTCCTATCGCCTGGGGACGCCGGCGGGCGCGAAAAGCCTCCGGCAAGCCGTGCGTGATTTCAAGGGCGCGGCCGAGACGATCGAGCGACTGCAACAGCATTTGCTCGCCAATGAAGTTGATCTGCAAGAGACGCCCATGTCGCTGGGCCCCTGGCTGACCATCGACTTGACGGCGGAGAGAATCGTTGATGCTGCCGGCGTGAATGGAGTTGCAAAGGCTGACGAAGCCAACCGGCTCGTGCGCGGCTCCTATCGCGCGCCGTTCGTCGTGCCGGAGAGCGTGTAGAAGATGGCCGTTTGCAGTCTCAGTGGAGGATGACAATTCATGTACAGGAAATCCGGTCAGGCCGCAATCGCCTTCATGTGCATTGCGGTTGCGTTCGGTCGCACTTCAGCCGCGGAATGCCGCGTGACATTTGTGCCGCAGAAGGATGTTCTGGTGATTCGGATCGACGGCGCGCCGCTGGCAACCTATGTGTACCGCGACTCGCAGATTCTGCGGCCCTATTTCAAAGACATCCACGCGCCCGGCGGGATTCAGGTGAGTCGGCGGCATCCGCCCCGAGAGGGCGAGGACCGCGTCGATCACGCGACCATGCATCCGGGGCTTTGGCTGGCGTTCGGCGACCTGGGCGGGGCGGATTTCTGGCGCAACAAGGCCAGGATTGGGCACGTGGCCTTCGTTCATCCGCCATTATCCGAGGGCAGTCAGGGCCGTTTCACCGTGCGCAACCGATATGCGTCGGAGGGCCGCACCATCTGCGAGGAGACGTGCACGTACACGTTCCAGGTGCGGCCGGCGGGAACCCTGATCCTCTGGGAGTCGGTATTTCAATCGGACGAGTCGGGATTCTATTTCGGCGACCAGGAGGAAATGGGCCTGGGCGTGCGGGTGGCGACGCCGATGATGGTCAAGCCGTACGAGGGCCGGCATCGGCCGGGACGCATCCTCGATGACCTGGGCCGACAGAACGAAAAAGAGATCTGGGGAAACCAGGCCGCATGGTGCGACTACGGCGGCTGGGTGGACAACCGATTCGTCGGGATGATGGTGATGCCCGATCCCCGCAATGCGCAGCCGTGCCGCTGGCACACGCGCGACTATGGCTTCATGGCCGCGAATCCGTTTGGGCACGCTGCTTTCCGGCAGGGCCCGGCCCGCAAAACCGAGGTCAAGCCGGGCGGGTCGTTCTTTCTGCGCTTCGGCATCCTGATCCACGCCGGTAACAGCGAAGAAACCGTCGATCTGAAAGCAGCATATGAGGACTATCTACGGGTCCTGAATATCCGATGACATCCGTCGATGGCTCGCGCATCGATTTGGATCGTCCGAGATCGCTGGGGCTGAAGGGCCTGACACTGTCGCGTCTATCCCGCGTGCCATCTTCTCGGGGCGGTCCATTTCTCACGATCATTTTACTCGCTCGCCGACCCGCGTGCGCACGCTGTAGAGTGAGGATCGGGCCGTGATGAACAGTACGTTGCGGTCCCGGCCGCCAAACACCAGGCAGGTTGGACGTTGGGGCACTTCGATTGTGTCAATCTGTTTCCCGGATGGACTGAATACGAGGATTTGCCCGGCGGCGATGTAGACGTTGCCTTGCTCATCGACGGTAAGCCCCTCACCTCCGGCCTCTACGAACAACCGTGGATTGCAGAGCGTTCCATCCGGCCTCGCGTCGAAGGCCCAGGTTCTCAGTTCCGCCTCGTTGGTGACATAGAAAGGCTGACCCTCAATTGCGGGGGCCAGGCCGAAGGCGCGCAACAGGTCGGCCAGTTTGACGCCCCATTGGACGGCCCCGCTGGTGAAGTCCTCGCCGGCGGGAATGAAGACAGAACCGTCGCGGGAAACGTAGTGGAAGGGTTTTTGCATGGTCGAGTCCCGCACGAATCCAGCATTGCCCATCCAGCGATTCAACGAAAGGATCGGCACTGCGGCCGGACGCGGCGCCGTAGTCTGGGGCTTGAGTGTCACGATCTCACTGTCGCTATCACGCGGATCGAAAGTGAGCACTGTCCCCTCTCCCTCGTACGCCACAACCAGAAGGTTCCCCGTCTTATCGAAGGCCAGTTGAACGGGCTGCTGCGGGATGTCACGGACTCGCTCGGTCCGGCGCTGTCCCTGTGACCAGCGGTAAATACGGTGTTCGCGTGCGTCGGCGAAGTAGACGTCCCCCTGGTCATCCACCGCCGCTCCGGCAATGTTCAGGAATCCGTCGGCGAGCCTCTCGACCTTGGCGCCGGCGGCAAGAACCGTCGAATGTGATTCAACGCGCGACGGCAGGGACTTGCCTGAGACATCCAGCACGGCGAACTCGGTATCGCGAACTTCGGCGCCCGCCGTCGCATCGAAGATGGTGCTGTCAAACGAGACTTTGCTGTTGCTGTAGCAGTGCAGGTTTCGGAATCGAATGTCGCTGGAAGCGGTGAGCTTCACGGCGTGCGGGAACGGCACGAAGCAACTGACCACGCGATAGAAGAAGGTGTTGGCGAACTGGATGTTGTTCGATCGGTCGATCTCCAGAGGCAGCGCCTTGGGGCCCTCTTCCCGTTCCTCCTCGAATTGCAAGGCGTAGAATCGCCAGTTCGAGACGTTGCGCAGGACGACCTCGTTATCGACATGATGCTCGGCCGACATCGCGTAGAGCCGGCCGCTGGTGGATGTATCGGAGATGTACATCCCGGACCGCGCGTAGGGACTGGGAGTCCAGATATCCTTGAAGGTGCCGCCACCGCCGTTAGTGACCCACAAGCTGGAGTGCTGGCTGTTCCACTTGTCCCGGTGGGGATTGCGCCGCCAACTGCTTCCACCCGGCAGCCTCGTTCCGTGTCCACCGTGCAGTCGCACGTCGTTCATCATCGACCTCGCGCCGGCCATCCATTTCACGCCGACCGCGCGAGGGTTGGCTGTGCCCGTGTAGACGCCGATACCGGTGACAATGTTGGTCCCGCCTTTCGGCGCCTCAATGACCGCCTTGGGTGTCCCGGCGCCCTGGAACGCAGGCGTGTCATCCGGAAGGTTGATTATGGTCATGGAAGGATTGAGCCCGATCAGTACCGTGTCCGGCTTGAGGACCAGCGTGTCACTGAGATGATACCAACCCATCGGAAAGTACAACGTTCGATGGGCGGCAATCGCCTTCTTCAGGGCGGCGGTGTCATCGGTCCGGCCGTCGCCGGCCACTCCCAACGTGCGAACGTTGACCCAGGTGTCGCGAGCGGGGAGATCGGGGATATCCGATGGTGCCGCTGCGGGCATCGCATTCACTCTCCTGGCTGCGAGAGCAGTCTTGATTTGCCGCGTGGCGCCCAGATCGCCGATGTGCAGACCGTGGGAGAAGCGTTCGACCGTGTACATGGGGCCGGGGCCGGAAACGGTCTTACCACTCTCGCGAAAGCCGGCCAGAATCGGCACCGCTCGACACGCGAGGTTTTCCAGATTCACCTGGGTGCGGGCATTGTGCTCATTGCTGATGACAAAGGCCGGACCAGTGATGTTCTCCAGACGGGCGTCACTGAGCCAGAGTTCATCAGGCTGACCGGGGACCATGGACACGGCTGTAGGGACGTTCTTGAAGTGAACGCGGACCAGGGCAAGGCCGGCCTGCTCGTCACTGATCGCGGCCACGCTTTGCCCTTCGAAGGTGCAATCGATCGCCAGAATGGGCCAGCCCGGCGCGGACCTTCCGGTGATAATGCCATGCCGACCACCGTGGAAATGCAGGTCCTCGACCTCATTGCCGATATCTTCCAGCCCGGCCTTGGCCGTACCCAGTCGGAAATCCACGTGCGCGAGATAGCAGTGTTGGGCCACGTGGAAGCGTATGCCCACGGCCGCCGGATTGCCGGGGCCGATCTCGATATCGATATTGCTCATCGCGCTGTAGAACGTGCCGGCGCCGCCATCTCGTGGAGGCTCGTCTTGCCCGCGCGACCGGCGTCCTCCCGAGAAGAACAGCATGTACTTATCGGTTCCTTCCTGAAAGCCCGGCGTGTTCGCCCCCAGGACAAATACCGGGCGCGTGGCGCCGTAGCCGATCAAACGAACGCCCGGCCAAACGTAGACCGTCTTGCCCAGACGGTAGGTCCCCTCCGGAACGAAGAGCACGCCGGCGCGAGTGGTCGCCGCGACCTTGTCAATCGCCTGCTGCACCGCAGGCGAATCGTCGCCGACGCCGTCGCCGTGAACCGGGAACTCCTGTTGCGTCAGGTAGACCGCTTGGGGGTCGTCCAGACGCTGGGAGTAGTATGACGTCCCGGTCACGGGGCACGGCGGCATGATGATGCCGGTGAAGAACAGGCAAAGCAGGATCGTTTTCAGATGCATGTCATGTCCTCGAAAGCTATGGGAATCTTGACTCCAATCTGTGGGACCGCAATGCGACAAGGACGAACAAAAGAGCGAAACGGTCCTCCCACGGCCGATGATACTGTACCGGCACGCCTCGTCCAACAGCCCAGAAACGCATCTTCTGGATGTCGCGAGAACTCCCGGGGCGTCAGGTTATCCAATGAACTGTGCAGTCCTATGCTGCTGCAATCCTGCCGCCACGCTCCGATCTTATCCCGGGCGTCGGTCGGTGACAAGAGCCAATCCGGGCTCCATTACTCCGCTCAGAGCGTACTTCTGAATGACTCCGCAAACAGGTCCCTTGTACTTGGCTTCCGCAAAAAACATATCCGGTAGCCGATCAAGTTCGCCTTGCTCAACGTCGCGTCGGGGTGCGCATTCGGTGGCCCTATTGACGCGTGATAGGTGCAAGCGGTCCGACGGCCGTCTCGTTCGTGCCGCTGGTCGAGCGGGTGGTCAATGAGCAATGAGTGGTCGATCCCATGGGTCGATGGCCCAGGGCCGCAGCACCTTTTGGAGTGCCGCCCGGCCTTGCGCGTAGGCCAGAAAGATGCCGTAGTTGGTGTAGGGGACGCCGATAGAATCGAGATCGCGGACCCTGGCGAGCAGCTTCTGGGCGCTGATCATGCAGCCGCCGCAGTGAATGACCAGTTTGTAGGACTGGAGTCGGTCGTTGTTCTGAAACTCGCGGCCGAAGTTGTGCTCGATGGTTACGCCGGGCCAGTGCCGCCGGATGTACTGCGGGATTTGGACAGTCCCGATATCCTCGGCGATTCGCGAATGATTGCAGGCTTCCGCGATCAGGATCTTGTCGCCGGCCTTGAGGTTGTCCAGGGCCTTGATCCCCTCCGCGAAGACGGCTAACCGGCCGCGGCTGACGTAATTGATCATCATAATCGAGAACGTCGTGAGCATCATGTCGTCCGGCGTCCATGTGTGCATGATATCCATCGCCTGCGAATCCGTCACGATGGCCTTGGGTTGGCGCGCAAAGCTGCGAAAGAACTCGTCGAACCGTCGCCGTTCACCGACATCTTCATTGCGGGCCTTGCTTAAGTCCATGCGGTAGGATACCGGATACGCCCAGTGACGCGTGATGTACTCCTCCGCCATCGCCTGGGGACGCAGGTATCGGCCGGGCGGGGTCTCGGCATCCATCGGGATATTCAGAATGTAAAACTCGTCTGGCTCGACGAAGGGCAGCAGCTCCGTCTTGTAGTTCTTCGAGACGAAATGGCCGAGGATGAACTCGAGCAGCGGCTGCCGGCAGGAATGGTCAACCGCCACAAGGCTCATTTTCTGGTGGAACCTCGACAGCGGAAGGCTTTCTTCCACGATTGGGATCCGTTGCGTGCTGGAGGGATCAAACAGGTTGTAGATGACGAGAATTTGCTTGTCCAGCTCGCGTGCCTTCTCCAGAACCTCGCCCTCGGTGGCAAAGCCCCGGGTGTCCGGGTCGATGACCAACAGGACGAGGTCGCATTCCTTGAGATCCGCTAGGACTTTCGCTCGTTTCTTGAGCCCCAACCCATGACTTTCGTCCAATCCGGCGGTGTCGAACAGCTTGACCGGTCCCAGTCCGTGGATTTCCTGGAGGGCGACCTTCGTGTCCGCCGTTGTCCCCGGCGTGGAGTCAACGATGGAGGTCTCCTGCTGCGTCAGCAGGTTCATGATGCTGCTCTTGCCGCAGTTCATCTTCCCGAAGATACCGATATGATCTCTTTCAACGAGCACGCCCATCGTCTCCAGCCATGACCTAACCGTTCCGACCCTTGCCGCCAGAGGATACGTGGACCGGCCCAGTGCCGTCAAGACCCGCGTGAAGCCTCGGAAATGCTAAGACCTTTTTTGCAAAGGACTTGCTGCAGAATTGGCTTTGTTTTTCCACGTGACGCACAGAGAAGGCAACCGCAGCGAATTCTCTGACGCAGAGACGCCGGGCCGCGGAGGGTGAAGTTCACTCTCTCCTGGATTCCGCCTTCTGATCTTTGATGCTTGATCTTTGATGTTTGATTTTACGGCGATGCCCCGTCGCCGGCCTCCCACCACAGGTGCGGATAGTCCTTGCCTTCATCGATCCACCAGATGTCCTCCGTGCCATTGTCCGTCTCGCCCACGAAGTCCCACCCAGCTTCAATGAACGTGCTGGCCGTCTGCATTTCGACAGTCAACTTCCCGGTGCCGCCCGTATCTATGACCGGACCCGACGTCTCCGTATTCCAGAAATTCCCGCCCATGTCGTATCTCCGGCCTCGGCCCCCGACCAAACCGCCGGCGTAAGTGGCGCCCATGACGGGGCCGGCTGCGTATGAGTTCATGACCGGCCCATAGGAGACCGCTCCGGCTAAGCCAGCGACGTAGGTGTCACCATTCACGGCGGCTGTGGAATAGCAGTTTGTTATGGTGCCGCTCAAGTCATATCCCACCAGGCCGCCTGTATCCAGGTAGCCCGACACAACTCCGCCCCTAACGAAACAACCGGTGACCGTTCCCTGCCTGAGGTACCCGACCAGCGCGCCGACATCGGTGGCCGCGGGGGCGTCGAGGTTCGGATCGACCAGCCCCAGGTTCCTGATCTCGGCATTCGGGTCATCCACGTAGCCGAAGAGGCCGACACCGGACGTGTCGACGGGACTCCAGGTGAAGTTCGAGATCAGATGCCCGTTGCCATCAAAGACACCCGTGAACGGCGTTCCGATGAACGTGCGGCGGTTGTCAACGGCGATGTATCCGATGGAATGGAAATGGGTCCCAGCGTGTGCGCGGAGGTCAATATCCGCCATCAGGCGAAAGTGCTTGTCCCAACTGCACGGCCAACAGCCGATAAGGCTCAACTCTTCAGCCGTATAGATCAAGTAGGGCGATTCCTCCGTCCCCTCCCCACTCAGGAAGTCACCCACGACTGCCTTGCTGATCGGCTTGCCGGGCCTGTTCTCCCACCAGAATCTGGGATAGTCGTTGCCGTCATCGATTGTCCAGGGGCTATCGCAGCAAGTCCATCGGTAGAAGGTGTCGGCCGTCTGCATCTCGGCCGTGGTCTTGCCCGAGCCGCCGCCACTGAAGGTCTGTCCGCTCGTCTGGGTGTCCCAGAATGACTCCACGACAGGATTGCCCGGGCCACACGCCACGAGGCCACCCGAGAGCTCCTCACCAACGACCAGCCCGGTTGCATAGCAGCATGTGATGCTGCCGTCGTAGCCGTTGCCCACCAGGCCACCCACGCAGGAGTGGCCAATCACCATGCCGGTCGCATAGCAGTCCACGACGCTGTACTGGCTGCCGCCGATCAGACCTCCGACAGAATCCTCGCCCACCACCATAGTCGTAGAGAAACAGGATTCAACCGTTCCAAGCCAGTCATTGTACCCTACCAGGCCGCCGGTTTCATCCCGCCCGGTGACCGTGCCACCCTGCACGCAACAGTTGACAATTCTCCCACGTTCGAGATAGCCCACGAGCGCGCCGACGCAGTCACTCGCCGTGTTGCCGATGTGAGGCGAGATCAGCTTCACGTTCATGATCTGAGCCCGCTCAGTCAGCAACTCGCCCTGCGAAGTCGGAGATCCCCTGCGTGCCCCTGATGGTGGCGCGTGATCGACTCGTCGAAAGAGTCCCACGCAGTTCGTGCCGTCCCCGGTCCAGGTAAGGTTGGAGATTGTATGGCCGTTGCCGTCGAAGATGCCTGTGAAAGCCTCCCCGAGGCTATAAGGAGGCTGACCGACCTCGCCTGGGCCGATGAGATTGAAATCCGTGCCCTTGTACGCCCGCAGGTCGATGTCGGCCATGAGTTTGAAACACTTGTCCCATTCCCCGGGGAAGATTCCGATGAGGTTCAGCTCTTCAGCGGTGTAGATCAGGAGTGGATCATCCTGCGTGCCCGTGCCTTCGAGCAGAGTGGACAGTTGCAGAGGCTCAAATACCTGCCCCGCCGGCACCTCCCACCGCAGCCTGGGGTAGTCCTGCCCCTCTGCGATCCACCAGATGTCCTCGCTTCCGTTGGCTGTCTCGCCCGCGAAGTCCCAGCCCGCCTTGAGGAACGTGGCGACAGTCTGCATCAAGACCGTTGGTTTGCCCACACCTCCGGCACTGGTGTCTTGCCGGCTTGCCTCTGTATCCCAGAACGAGGCGGTCGTGTGATCGCGATACCCGCTGTCATGTCCGACCAAGCCGCCGGTGTAGCCGGTACCGATGACCAGGCAGGCGGCGTAACAGCGCGTGATCGTGTCTGCACCCTCTCCTTTCAGGCCGCCGACATACTGGCTTCCTACGACCACACCGGTGGCATACGAGTCAGTAGTCACATCGCTGCCATATCCTGCGAGCCCGCCCGTGTAGTCGTTGCCGAGAACGATCGCGCTCGAGCAACATCTCCTGATGGTCCCGCCGCTGCGTCCCACGAGCCCGCCGGTGCAATTGGCGCCCTCAACGATGCCGCTCGAACTGGAATCCTCGATGATTCCGCTGCCTTCTCCTATGAGCCCGCCAACGCTATTTCTCCCAGCGAGGTCGACGTCGATGGCATGGCAGTCAGCAACCGTTCCCCTCCCCAAGGCGCCCACCAACGACCCAACGTAGGAACTGTTCTTAGTGCTGATTCTTGGAGAAACCAATCGCAGGTTCCTGATCTCGGCCCCCGGGCCATCAACGTAGCCGAAAAGCCCCACGTACGCCGCACTATCGCAAGAGTAGTGGAAATTCAAGATCGCGTGGTCACCGCCGTCAAGGACGCCTCGGAATGCCTTCTTGCCCCGGAGACCGCGATCGTATCCGATGACGTTGAATCGATCTGCGGGGTATTGCCCAAGGTCGATGTCGGCCATGAGCTTAAAGTGGTTGTCCCAGGTGTTGGGGTCGGCGCCGACAGCGTTCATCTGCTCGGGGGTCCAGATCTGGTAGGGATCGTCGGGCGTGCCGGAGCCGCCGCCGAATTGGGCCGACCACGCGCCCGTGCAGAGGACCAGGACGATTGTGGGTACGCAGGCGGAATGCACCGCTCGATGACTTCCGTATGATGCCATTGTCCTTCCCTCCACTTGTCGGCAATTCCTATCACACCATCCGTGGATAGAGATGCGTACCCTGTCACGGCTGTTCCCTTGGAATCTGCGAGAATCGGCGAGGCCTCCGGGGCAAGGAAGTGGCGTGAGTCTCCCTTAGACCGGGCTGCCATTGGGCCGAAGACAACTAAGGCGACTATCCTTACGCAAGGAGCCAAACCTTAGTCTTTTGTTCCAGATGGGCCTATTTATTGCCATAATTCGGCACTACACATGAACTTATGTAAACAGAATGACGTAGATGGCTCATAAAAATGTGAAATATTTCACAATATTACCTTGCCTTTGTGGCTCCTCGCGTTAGAATTTACGAAAAGACGCTGAAGTATATGCCTGTATGTAGGTGATCCAAGGAATTGCAGCGCCTCGAACGTATGACCAAACCTGTGGCGGCTATGGCCAATAGAAGCTGTATCATCCGATTATCGCGGTATAAAAACGCGTTGAATCGCCTGAAAGCCCTTAACTTCGTGCGGGTTTTCTCGGATAATCTTGCGGACGCAGCAGGGGTGACAGCAGCCCAGGTCCGGAAGGACTTCTCTTTATTTGGCATCGCCGGCAACCGCCGGGGGGGTTACAAGGTCGATGATCTCAGCGATCAGCTCAACAAGATTCTGGGCAAGAACCAGCTCCAGGAGTTCATTATGGTTGGGGTGGGGAATATCGGCCGGGCCCTGCTGGATTATGGGGGCTTCGAGAAGAGTGGCATCCGCATCGCGGCAGGGTTCGACATCGATCCGGCCAAGTTCACCGAGGACGGCAAACCGGCCGTGCTGCCCCTGGAGCAACTGGTGGATTTTGTCCGGACGCGTGACATCAGCCTGGCCATCATGGCCGTGCCCGACTATGCCGCCCAGCAGGTCCTGGAGTTGCTCGTTTCGGCAGGCATCCGGGGGGTGCTGAACTTCACCCCGATCTGCCTGAAAGCCCCTAACGGATGCGTCGTGAACAACATCAACCTTGAGACGGAACTTGAGAATCTGATTTACTTTGTCAATGCCTCGAATGAACAGAGTTAACCGAATACTACCTGCGGTCTCCTTGAAGACGAGAATCCTGCTCTCGTTCCTCATGGTGATTCTCGTGCTGTCGGTCCCGATCGCCTCGCTGGGATACTACGTGATCCAGAAGGACATCATCGAGCGCGCCGAGCGAAAGGTGCGAAACGACCTGGCCGCCGCCCGCATGGTCTATGCGGGGGAAATCGAGCGCATTGGCCAGACGCTGAAGCTGGTCTCGCCGACCGAGAATATGGATTCCCTGAGAGACAGGGCCAACCTGCATTACCTCCGGTACGTCCGCGCGGAGGACTTTGACGTCCTGCGCAGCGAGATCGCCAGGACGGCGGTGGCCAGGGGCGAGCCCGTGGGGGGAACCCGCATCATTCCACCCGAGGAGCTGGGGACGCTGGGAGGCGATCTTCCGGGGGCCGTTCCGATCGGCATCAAAACGACGCCGAGGGCGCGACCGACGGACCGACAGATGCTCAAGGCGGTCATGGCGAAAGAGTACGCCCTCCCCATTCTTGACGACAGCGGCAAGCTGGATGCGATTCTGTACGGCGGCCGGGTAGTCAACCGCGACAACACGTTGGTGGACCGTGTCCGCGACATGGTCTTCGGCAAAGACGTGTACGGGCGAAAGCCCGTCGGCACCGTGACCATCTTCCAGGATGACGTGCGGATCGCGACCAACGTCCAGGATGAAAAAGGGCAGCGGGCCATCGGCACGAGGGTCTCCGAGGAGGTGTATCGGGCCGTGGCCGAGCACGGACGGACCTGGCACGAAAGGGCCTTTGTCGTCACCGACTACTACAAGAGTGCCTACGAACCCATCCGGAACATCCAGGGGGACATCGTCGGAATCCTGTACGTTGGCATTCTGGAACAACCGTTCAACGACATGGCCCGGCGAATTTACAAGTTCTTTCTGCTCTCGGTCGTTGGTGTCACGGTCGTAGCCGTGCTTTTTGCGTTCATTCTGGCCGGGGCGATCTCGAAACCGCTGACTCAGGTAGTTCGGGCCAGCGAGTGTCTGGTGTCGGGCGATTGGGGCTATCAGGTCAATATGGATACCTCGATCAAAGATATCAACAGCATGGCGGAGGCGTTCAACGCCATGGCCCTCGGCCTGAAGGAGCGGGAAGAGAGCCTGCGCATCTCCAATGAGAAGCTCGCCGCCTCGAACAAGAGCTATATCGACCTGATCGGCTTCGTCGCGCACGAGCTCAAGGGGATTCTCGCCTCGGCGGTGATGAACGCCTACGCCGTCCGCGACGGATATCTCGGCCTGGTCAACTTCAAGCAGAGAAAGGCGATGGACTCCCTGACGCGGAACCTCGATTACCTGGACGCCACGGTCAAGAAGTTCCTGAACCTCGGTCGGATCGAGCGGGGCGAGCTCGCCGTCAACAAGACCATGCTGAATCTGAAGAAGGACGTTTTCGATACGTCGGTCACCTCGTTGGCTCCGATGGTGGCCAAGAAGGGTTTGAGAGTGGCCAACGAGATCAATGGAGACCTCACTGTGTCGGCCGATTCGGACCTGATGCGAATCGTCGCCAATAATCTCGTCGGCAATGCCATCAAGTACAGTCCCGATGGTGGGCGTATCGAGATCGCCTCCCGGCTGATCGACGGCATGGTGGAGGTGGAGGTTTACAACGATTCGACGCCGATGAGCGAGGAGCAACAAGCCAAGCTGTTTCAGAAGTTCTCGCGGCTCGACACTCCTGAGACCAAGAAGGTTAAAGGGACGGGCCTGGGCCTGTATATCACCCGGCAGATCGTCGAGCGGCATGGCGGGTCGATCCGGGTCGTGCCCCGCGAGCGCGGAAACTCATTCATCTTCCAGATAAAGAGGAATTGACACGATGCCCAGTCCATTGGAACTCATCAAGAAGAAGCGTGCCGAGGCTGTGAGTCGGATCATCGGCAAAGGATACCTGTCCACGAAACGGGTCTACGTGGGCATGGCCACGTGCGAGATTGCCGCCGGCTCCAAGGACGTGATGGAGGTCTTCCAGAAGGCGGTAAGTCGCGGCCTGACGGACGTGTACCTGAGCCAGAAGGGCTGCGCGGGCCGCTGCAACCTGGAGCCGACCGTCGAAGTGATCGAGCAAGGCAAGAACCCGGTCAAGTACGGCAAGGTGGATAAGGAACGGGCCGTCCAGATCATCGAGCGGCACCTCAAGAACGGCGAAGTCATCAAAGAGTGGGTGATCGACTAAGGGCTGTGTTCGACCTGACGACCGGGGCGCCACCCGGTGCGGCGGTCAGGCCCGACCAGACCCGCGCGAATAGAAAGGACGTGTGTTGTGAGTGAGACATATAGGATCATCCTCTGTGACGGGACAGCCTGCATCAATAGCGGGGCGAGAAAGCTGAGCGCATTGCTGCGTGCGCAGTTGGAGCAGCACGGCTTGACCGATCGAGTGACAATCGGCCTGTCCGGCTGTCTCGGCATGTGCGACAAAGGGCCGATCGTGGTGGTCAATCCGGGCTACACGATCTACGGCCGCGTGACTGAAAATGACATTCCCGAGATCGTGGCCGAACACCTGGTCCACGGCCGGCCGATCGCGCGGCTGGCCATCCAGGAGGACCATTTGTACAACCGTTTCTTCCGCGTCTTCGGCGACGAGACGTTCTTCGGTCGGCAGATGCGGATTACGCTGCGCAACTGCGGAATCATCGATCCCGAGAGCATCGATGACTATCTGTCGCTGCGCGGCTATGAGGCACTGGCCAAGGCGATCACCGAGATGACGCCGGCGGAGGTCGTTGCCGAGATCGAGAAGTCCGGCCTCCGCGGGCGGGGCGGCGCCGGCTTTCCCACGGGACTCAAATGGAAATTCGCGGCCGCTCAACAGACGACGCCCAAATACGTGATCTGCAACGCCGACGAAGGCGATCCGGGCGCGTTCATGGATCGCAGCGCGATCGAAGGCGATCCGCACACGATCGTGGAAGGCATGTTGATCGGGGGCTATGCCATCGGCGCGGAAAAGGGCATTGTCTACATTCGGGCCGAATACCCGCTGGCGATCCAGAGGATCCAGAAAGCGATCGACGATGCCAGGGCCCACGGTCTGCTGGGGGACCATATTCTGGGCTCGGACTTCTCCTTTGACATGGAGATTCGGCTGGGGGCCGGCGCCTTTGTCTGCGGGGAGGAGACCGCCTTGATTCATTCGATCGAAGGCGCGCGGGGCATGCCTCGGCCGCGACCGCCTTATCCGTCGGTCTCGGGGCTCTTCGATCAGCCGACCCTTATCAACAACGTCGAGACGTGGGCCAATGTCCCCGTCATCATTCTGGACGGCGCCGACTGGTTCCGGACGGTGGGCACCGAAACCAGCGCCGGGACCAAGGTCTTCGCTCTGGCGGGCAAGGTCGTCAACACGGGTCTTATCGAGGTCCCGATGGGAACGACCCTGCGCCAGATCATCTACGACATTGGCGGCGGGATCCCCCACGGCAAGACCTTCAAGGCGGTCCAGACCGGCGGGCCTTCCGGAGGATGTCTGCCCGAGCCGTATCTCGACACGCCCATCGATTACGAATCGCTGGCGAAGGCCGGTTCGATCATGGGCTCGGGCGGCATGATCGTCATCGATGAGGACTCGTGCATGGTGGACATCGCCAAGTTCTTTCTGGAGTTCACACAAAACGAGTCGTGCGGGAAATGCACCCCGTGCCGTGAGGGGACGAAGCGCATGCTCGAAATCCTGACCCGCATTACCGAAGGCAAAGGCCAGCCCGGCGATATCGAAAAGCTCGAACGGCTGAGCAACATGATTCGGAAGTCCTCGTTGTGCGGCCTCGGCCAGTCCGCACCGAATCCGGTGCTCAGCACGATCAAGAACTTCCGAGTCGAATACGAAGAGCACATTCATGAGAAAAGGTGCCGGGCCAAGGCCTGTTCGAGTCTGGTGGTCTACGAGATTACCGAGACGTGCGTTGGCTGCGGCGCCTGCCGCAAGGTCTGCCCGGTGGGAGCGATCTCCGGCAGCGCCAAGAACAAGCACGTCGTCGATCAGGACAAGTGCATTCGTTGCGGCATGTGCTTCAACACCTGCAAGTTTGACGCCATCGCGAAGGTTTGAGGATCCATCATGGTGAACGACAAGAAGATCACGATTACGATAAACGGCAAGGAGTACAAGGTCGATCCCGGCCAGACGGTCATGCAGGCGGCCGACCATTGCGGGTACCGCATCCCGCGGCTGTGCTATCATCCGAAGCTCTCCATCGAGGGGGCCTGCCGCGTTTGCATCGTCGAGGTCGAAGGGATGAAGAACTTCGTCGCCTCGTGCAGTTATCCCGTGGCCGACGGCATGAAGATCCACACCAACACCAAAGAGCTCCGCCAGGCCCGCCGGGACATCGTCGAGCTGCTCGTGGACAACCATCCCGAAGATTGTCACACCTGCGAGCGCGACGGCAACTGCGAGCTTCAGCGGCTGGTCTATTCGATGGGCATTCGTCATCGCCACTTCGTCGGCGAGCGAAAGCACTACGAGAAGGACCTTTCCGGCGCCAGCGTCATCCGCGACCCGGACAAGTGCATTCTTTGCGGGCGATGCGTTCGCATGTGCTCCGAGATTCAGGGCGTGCACTGCCTCACGCAGGCGCACCGCGGGTTCAACACGGTGGTGATGCCGGCATACAACATGCCGTTCGCCGAGAGCGTCTGCAGCACGTGCGGGCAGTGCGTCAACGTGTGTCCGACGGCCTCGTTCGTCGAGCAGAACCACACGCAGGAGTTGTTCGAGAAGCTCAACGATCCGGATGTGGTGAAGGTCGCGCAGTTCGCGCCCTCGGTCCGGGCGGCCATCGGCGAAGCCTTCGGCCTGCCGGCCGGCAGAAACATGGAGGGGCAGCTCATCGCCGCACTGCGGCACCTGGGTTTCGATTACGTGTTCGACACCCAGTTCGCGGCCGACCTGACCATCATGGAAGAGGGCAGTGAGTTCCTGGAGAGAGTGCAGAGCGGTGGGCCTTTGCCGCTGATTACTTCCTGCTCCAGCGCCTGGATGAAGTACGTGGAGCAGTTCTATCCGGATATGGTGGGCAACATTTCGACGTGCAAGTCGCCGATGTCCATGGCTTCGGCCATGTTCAAGACGTACTGGGCGGACAAGATGAAGATATCGCCGGAGAAGATCCTGAGCGTCGCGGTGATGTGCTGTACGGCCAAGAAGTACGAGGCGGCCCGGCCGGAGCTTGAGGTCCACGGCATGAGGACCACGGATATCGTCGTCACGACCCGTGAGATCGGGTGGATGATCAAATCGGCCGGCATCGATTTTGTGAACATCCAGCCGGAGAAGGCGGATACGCCGCTGGGCCTGTCTTCCGGCGCCGGCGCGATCTTCGGCGTCACCGGCGGCGTCATGGAAGCGGCCGTCCGCACCGCCTACGAGCTATACACCGGTGAGACCCTGATCGACATTGAGATGTCGAGCCTTCGCGGCTTCCAGGGGATCAAGGAAGCCAGGATCGAGATGGACGGCAAAGAGCTGCGCCTCGCCGTCGCGCACGGCCTGGGCAACGCGCATCAGGCGATGGAGATGATTCGCCAGGATCCTGAGCGGTTCCAGTTCGTGGAGATTATGGGCTGCCCCGGCGGTTGCATCGGCGGGGGCGGCCAGCCCTACGCCACGGCGAACAGCCTTCCGCTTGATGAGGAGGTGCTCAAGCTGCGGGCGCAGGCGCTGTACGATCTGGACCGAGCCAAGACGATCCGTCGAAGCCACGATAACCCGGATGTGCAGAGGCTCTATCGGGAGTTCCTCGGTCGGCCGCTCAGTGACAAATCGCATGAGTTGCTCCATACGCATTACGAGGCGAAGATGCCGCGGGGCATCGTTTCGCCGGAACTGAAAGTCGTCTAAGGGGGTGGTATTGATGACGACAATGACGAAGAATAGCAGGCCCGCCGGCTCGGTCGGATGGGCCGGGCAAAGGATCAAGCCGGAGCAGATCGAGAAGTACCTCGACGACGGTCGAGACTTTGTCGACGAGGCCGCCATTGAGCAGGCGCTGGCTGCGAACAGGACCTGCGATGCAAAGCGAGTCAGGGACATTCTGCAGAAGTCCCTGGCGGTCGAGACGTTGACGCCGGAGGAGACCGCCTGCCTGCTCCATGTCACGGACCCCGAGTTGTTGGATGAGATGCGCCAGGCCGCCGCTACGGTCAAGACGAAGGTCTACGATAATCGGATCGTGACCTTTGCGCCGCTATACATGAGCAACCTGTGTGTCAACGACTGCCTGTATTGCGGCTTTCGATGCAGCAACAAGGAGGCGAGCCGGCGCATCCTGTCGCTCGACGAGGTTCGTCGTGAGGTCGAGGTGCTGGCCGGCACGATCGGGCACAAGCGTCTGATCGTCGTTTACGGCGAACATCCGAAGTCCGGCATCGACTACATCGCTTCGACGTTGCGGGCCATCGCCGACGTGAAGGTCAGAACGCGGCGGGGCTGGGGCCAGATCCGCCGCTGCAACGTCAACGCCGCACCGATGTCCATCGAGGAGCTTCGCGTGCTCAAAGACGCCGGCATCGGCACGTTCCAGGTTTTTCAGGAGACCTATCACCGCCGCACGTATGAGCGGCTGCATCCGAGCCGCACGATCAAGGGCAACTACCGGTGGCGGCTCTACTGCATGCACCGCGCGATGGAAGCCGGCATTGACGACGTCGGTCTGGGCGTGCTGTTCGGGCTGCACGACTGGAAGTTCGAGGTCATGGGACTGCTCCATCACGCGATTGAGCTGGAGAAGAAGTTCGGCATCGGGCCGCACACGATCTCGTTCCCCCGACTCGAGCCGGCTCACAACACGCCGTTTACACAGAACCTTCAGTACAAAGTAGATGACGACGCCTTCAAGCATCTCGTCACGGTGATTCGGCTGGCCGTGCCGTACGCGGGCATGATTCTGACCGCCCGCGAGAACGCCCGGCTGCGACGCGCGGTGCTGCCTCTCGGTTGCACGCAGACCGACGCCTCGACGCGGATCGGAATCGGCGGCTACGCGGAGCTGCTCGACGAGAACCAGCACGGCGAGCGACAGCAGTTTCTGCTCGGCGACACTCGCTCGCTGGACGACGTCGTGCGTGAGCTGGCCGAAGCCGGGTATATCACGTCGTTCTGCACGGCGGGGTATCGCTGCGGGCGAACCGGACAGAAGATCATGGGCCTGCTGCGCACCGGCCGGGAAGGCCAGTTCTGCAAGCTGAACGCCGTTATCACGTTTCGCGAATGGCTCGATGACTTCGCCAGCCCGGAGACGATTGCAGCCGGCGAGAAGGTCATCGCCGAGGAGATCGAGCAGATTCGGGATCGGATGCCGGGCGTGTTCGAGCAATTCATGAGTTACTACGACAAGACCCGGACGGGCCAGAGAGACCTGTACTTTTAGAGATTCACAAGGACCTGACACATGGTAAAGACTCAGACACCGGAGAAACCGGCCCCTGCGACCGACGAGGAAAGGCTCGCCGAGCTGCGCGAGTTCATCGACGGGATCAAGACAAGAGAACAGCCAAAATCGCATTTGATTGCGGTCCTGCACAAGACGCAGGAGTTGTACAAATACCTTCCGACGCAGGTGATGGACGAGATCGCGCTGTCTATGCAGATTCCGACCGCGCATATCTGGGGCGTGGCGACGTTCTATCACTATTTCAAGCTGACGCCTCCGGGGCGGTACGAGATTGCGGTCTGTCTGGGGACGGCGTGCTACGTCAAGGGAGCGGCGCAGATCCTGCAGACCATCAGGGACGAGCTGAAGATCGATTTGGGCGGGGTGACGGCCGATGGGGTGTTCTCCCTGGCGCCGGCTCGCTGCCTCGGCGCCTGCGGCCTGGCGCCCGTGGTCATGATCGGTGACAAGATTCACGGCGATCTGACGCCCAAGAAAATGACGCAGATCATCAAGGAGTATCGAAAGCAGGCGGCGAAAGAGCAGCGGTGATGGGCACGGGCGTGCAGACAATTCTGGAGAGAATCTATTCGGCCAGCATGCCGGACCAAGCGGATATTGAGGCCGTTCTGCACGCCACGACCCCGCCCGATCTGGACGTGCTGTTCGATTTTGCGGATCGCGTCCGCCGTCGATTCGTCGGCGACGGCGTGCTGCTCCGCGGGATCATCGAATTCTCCAACGTCTGCCGCAATTCCTGCGAATACTGCGGGCTCAACAGGCAGAATGCTCGACTCGAACGCTACCACCTCACCCACGACGAGGTTCTGGCCGCCGCCCGGGGTGTTGCTGCCGAGGGCATCAGAACCATTGTCTTGCAGAGCGGTGAAGACGATCATCTCGACGCCGATTGGCTGCGACGTGTTATCGAAGAGATCAAGACACAGCTCGATGTGGCCGTGACGCTCTGCGTCGGCGAGCGGAGCCGCCGCGAGTATCAACTCTGGAGACAGGCGGGCGCCGACCGGTATCTACTCAAGATCGAGACCTCCGACCCGGATCTCTACGCCAGCCTCCACCCCGGGATGAGCTTCGAGAACCGGCTGCGGTGCCTGCGGGACTTAGCCGAGCTGGGTTACCAGACCGGCTCGGGAACCCTCGTTGGCCTCAAGGGCCAGAGTATCGAAAGTCTGGCCGGCGACATCCAGTTTTTCAAGACGGGCGATTTCGACATGATCAGCCCGAGTCCCTTTATCCCGCACCCGCAGACGCCGTTAGCCGGCGAGCCGGCGGGAGATCTGACGATGACGCTGAAGATGATCGCTTTGACGCGGATTGTCAGCAGAAACGCGCACATCCCCGCGAGCACAGCCATCGGCTCGCTGCATGGCCGGGACGAACGGCCCAGGGCCCTGGCCGTCGGAGCGAATGTGCTGATGCCGAACTTCACGCCGGCGCCGTATCGCCGGCGGTATGAGATTTACCCGAACAAGCGATGTGTGAACGAGGAGCCCGGCGCTTGCCCGGGTTGTATGGAGCAAATGGCCGCCTCGATGGGCCGGTGGATCGACTGGTCCCGGGGAGACTCGCTGAAGACGGAGTCACCTGCGAATCTGGTCAGGGCAAACGACAATTGATGGTACCTACGCGAAATGAAGGAGTTGCACACAATGGCGCAGAAAGTGCTGATGATCGATGATGATCCGGAATTCGTCGAGGCAATCTCGAACCTGCTCGACGCCAAGGGATACGACGTCCACACAGCCTCGGACGGCAAGGAGGGCGTCGAGAAGGTCCGGGCCGAGAACCCCGATCTGATCCTGCTCGACGTCATGATGACGACGAAGAGCGAGGGCTTCGACGTTGCCCGTCTACTAAACGAAGACGAGAAGCTGAAGGACATCCCGATCATCATCATGACCGGCATTCGGCGTGAGATGAATCTACCGTTTGGCTTCGAGCCGGATGAGACCTGGCTGCCCGTCAAGAAGGTGCTCGAGAAGCCCGTCAAGCCGGAGGTCCTCCTGGCGGCGGTATCTGAGAACATCCGAAAGAGTTGAACCGCCGGGCGGATTGCGACTGCACCGTCGCGTACATACAGCTTTTCCGCGCCTCCATGGGCTCTTGATTTTGCCGACATGGTGGAAGTGTTGCCGCGCCCCGGATCGCCATTCGTATGGTGTCCCGGGAATGACCTCACCCGGCCGAGGCGTTCAAATGACCGGTTTATGCAAGCACATCTTGTTTTGAGCGACCGCTGAAGTGGCGGGAATCTTCTCGCCCAAATCGCTTCCCGCCCGGACGTTCAGCCCGTCACCAACCTGGATGACGGTGACGCCGCCGCCTGTGGAGGCAGCGACAAGTTCGTCGCCGGCGGCAATGGGAGACCCCGTGTACTGCGCCGATGCCCAGACTCGTTCCGCCCAGACGTTACGGCCGCATCCAGCAGCTTCGAGCGGCAGGGAAGTGGACCTATTCCGACTCTCGCCCGAAGGTCATCAACAACTTGCTGCCCCAGTTCAATGCAATCCGCAAACGGGCAGGCATCCCCGATAGAAGCTTCCGCGAGCTCAGGAGCACAGCCCTGACGAACTGGTTTGCCATGGGCCTCAAGGAGTACGAGGTCATGCGGCGGACGATCTGGTGGACCGGGCGCGGCAGGCCAGCGACGCTGTCCTGGGTCAGGTTTTGGCGCGTGCTTGGCGCGCGCCCCTGGATCCGCCGGGAAAAGAACAAGGCTGCCAAACACAAGTGCTTGACAGCCTTTGACTTACAGAACGAGGCCGAAGGGGCTCGAACCCTCAACCTTCGGATCGACAGTCCGATGCTCTATCCAATTGAGCTACGGCCCCGAATTCTGCAAAACGAGCAGTATAGCCGCCAAGACTCTCGTGTCAACCGTTTTCGCAACAATTTCAGTGCGGTCTTTGGCCGATTCGCAATCGGTGTTTCCCCTATATTCGGCTGCCGCCCCCGATGAGAGGCCGTGCTGCGTTCCTTCCAGTTCGGATGTGCTTGGAAGCGAACGCAACGCCGCTCCTGTGCCAAGGTGCATCATCTCCCGTGATAGCGGACAGGCTCGCGAGCGAAAAAACGTGGTTGTAATAACTGGCTGCCAAGAAAGGACTTACGCGAATTCAGTACGAATTTGGCCAGGCGCATGAGCAAACCACTATTGACTTTTCAAACAAACGTTTAAAATGTTCGTATGAAACGCTTGTTTGGAGGTGTGGCATGGCAGCGTCCAACGAGGAAATGCCCCGTGATATGAGTGAAAAGACGGTTCAGGACAGGCTGATCGAGGCGGCTGAGGGGCTGTTTTGCGGACACGGCTACAATGAGACGAGCGTTCGGGATATTGCCGCCGCGGCCGATTGCAATGTCGCCTCGGTGAACTACTACTTTGGCGGTAAGGAGAACCTCTACCTGGAGATCTGGCGTCGCCGGCTGGCCCACATGCGGACGACCCGGCTTGCCAGCATCGAGAAAGTCATGTCGTCGGGAGACCAGCCGCAATTGGAGGATCTGCTGAGGTCCTACGCCAACTCCTTCCTTGAGCCACTGGTCGGTGGCAATGCACACTGCCGGTTCATCAACCTCATGGCCCGGGAGATGATCGACCCGCATCTGCCGCGGGACATGTTTCTCACCGAGATGGTGGTGCCGGTGATGACCGCCCTGAGCGAAGCCTTGCTCAAGATTTGCCCATGGCTGAACGAGACCAACGTTCGCCTCGTGATCGTGTCGATCGTGGGCCAACTGATCCAAACGGTGTGCGTTCGAGGCATGTTCGAAGAGAGCCATTATCCCGGGTTGCCCGGGTCCGATCTGGACAGTCTGGTGGACCATATTGTCGAGTTCTCCGCGGCGGGAATCCGCGGCTACGGGGGCCGAGCGGGCGCGTGAGCGGCAACGAGAGGGGACCTGCTACAGATGTGCCGCACAGATGGTGGATAGAGCACGAATGAATGGAGACACTTCACAGGTGCGGCAAACACGCAACGGTCGCGGGCGGCGGCCTTTGCAGGCCCTGCTTGTGGCAGTTGCTGTGGTCATGGTGATTGCCTCCGTGGTGTTGCTCATGAGGTTCCGAGAGCCACCGCAACGTGCCGCAGCGGAGGTTTCCATCGGCCCCATTTCGGCGCGCAAGCCGGACGTTCCGGATATTCCCACAGAGATTCACACACGCGGCCACGTCTCGCCCGCTACGGAAGTGGAAGTCACGCCCGAGGTGGCCGGCAGGGTGATTTTCACGCACTCTGAACTGAAAGACGGCGGTGTGATTCGCGCGGGCGAGAAGATCATGCAGATCGACCCTCGCGATTACGAGCTGGCCGTTCGGAAGGCTCGGGCGATGGTGGCCGAGGCCCAGGCCCGTGTGGATATTGAGGCTTCCGGAGCCGACATACGGCGTCGGGACTGGCGTCAATTGCATCCGGGCGCCGAGCCGGACTCGCCGCTGGTTTTCGGTGAGCCGCTGGTGCGACAGGCCAGGGCTTCGCTCGATCTGGCGAAAGCGCAGTTGGAGAAGGCAGAGCTGCAATTGCAGCGTACGGCCATTGCGATGCCGTTTGACGTGCTCATCGTGGCCAAAAACATCGACCTCGGCCAGTACGTCACCGTCGGGCAGCCTCTCGCCACGGCGTACGGCGTCGATACATTTGAGGTCACCATATTGCTCAACGACGAGGAACTCGGTCGGCTCGATGGAATCGAGGCCTTTCTTCCGTCGAGCAGTGAACCGGCCCGGAAGGCTCGCATACCCGTCGAAGTAAAGGCGACCTTGGGTGGCAGGGAACAGACTTGGCAAGGGTTTATTGCAGGGACAACCGGCCGAGTGGACGGTGCTTCCGGGGCGATTGCGGTTATCGTGGAGGTGCCGGAGCCACTCGACACGTCCGGGGCAAGGCGGCCCTTGTTGCCGGGAGCATCTGTGGACGTATTCATCGCCTGCCCGACGCCGGAAGAGGCCGCTGCGGCGCCGGGGGACAGGGTCACAATCGAGTAATCTTGGCAGGTAGAGTATGGAGCCCATGGGGAAGATGCGGAACCGATTTGGATTGATGGATGGTATGAAAGCACTGAGAGCGACAACTTGTCTTTTGCTTGCGGCCGCTGGGCTGATGGCCCTTGGCGGGTGCAAGAGTCGGGGACAGTTATACGAGGACGTGAGGCTTTCCAGGACGGCGGCCTACCGCCAGTGGGAGAATCGCAAGACGCGGGAGGCCGGCCAGCAAGTACAGATCAGCGGCAAGCTGGGCATCGAGGACTGCATCAAGCTGACGCTGGTCCACAACAAGATGCTGCAGCGGACGCTGGAGGAGAAGAACGTTGCCCGCGGCCAACTGGTGAGCTCTCAGTCGGCTTACCTGCCGAACGTTGATGCGTCAGCCCTGTATCGGCGGGTGGAAGAGGTTCCGTCGTTTGAGATTCCGGACCCGATCACCGGGCAGCCGCAGAAGGTCAGTATCGGCGAGGTGGAGAACTATTCCGCTGTCCTGACGGTCACACAGCCGATCTATGCGGGTGGGGCCATACCGGCCCGGGTGCGGGCGGCCAAGCTGTTTTCGCTGCTCACCGATCAGACGGTCCGCGCCGCCACGCAGGATGTCGTTTACTCTGTTGAGACGGCGTACTATAACCTGCTGCTCAGTCAGCACCTGGTGGATATCAGCACGGAGGCCGTTCGTGCCTCGAAGGTCCATCTGGACGACGTAGAGAAGAAACGGGCGGGCGGCGTTGCCTCCGACTTCGATGTCTTACGGGCGCAGGTGGAACTGTCCAACTTCGAGGCCGAGCAGATTAGGAGCAAGAACGCTATCAATATCGCCCGGGCCAATCTGATCAAGGTCATGGGTGTCTCGCAGGACAGCGACTTCGTGCTGTCCGACGAGTTTGCATACGCGCCGATCGAGGTGTCGATGGAACAGGCCGTGGAAGCGGCCTTCACCAACCGTCCGGACCTGTACAGTCGGGAATATCAGATACGGCAGCAGAGGGAGCAGCTCCAGATCGCGCGGAGCCGGTATTTGCCGAACATCAGCGGCTACTTCACCAACACGTGGTCCAAGCCGAGCCCGGAGAGTTTTGCGAGCGCGACGGCCGAATGGGGCCGGCTCTGGGAGGCGGGCTTTCAGGGGATGTGGCCGATCTTCGACGGGTTCCAGAGGGAAGGCGCGATCATTGAGCAGAAGGCCCGGCTGCGGCAGGCTCAGATCGACCTCGTAGATACCGAGGAGACGGCGTTGTACGAGTTGACGCAGGCGCTGCTGAGCATGAAGGATGCGGAGGAATTCGTGCAGTCGCAGCGGCTGAACCAGGTCCGCGCGACGGAGGGACTGCGGCTGGCGCATGTCGGGTACGAGCAGGGCGTCAGCACGCAGGTGGAGGTGATCGATGCCCAGTCGGCCTTGACCACCGCGCGGGTGAATTACTACCAGGCGATCTATTCCCACGTCGTCTCCAAGCTTGCGGTGCAGCGGGCCATGGGAACCATCACGAGCGCGGGGACGGCGGGTCCGTCGGAGGCGAAAACGACGGATGGGAGCAAACCGGATGAGAACGGTTAGGCGATTACTGTACTGGATGACGGCCTTTGTCGTTGTGTGCGTCACCTTCTGGTTCGGGTACGCGCACAAGACCGACGAGGCGGTCGTCGAGGAGCGGCCGGTGCCCGTGGAGATTGAGCCCGTCGGGGTCGGGTCCATCGAGCAGACGGTTGAGCTCACGGGGTATATCCTGGCGAACAAGCGTGTGGAGGTCGCCTCGAAGGTTGCCGGCCGGATCGAGTCACTGGCCGTGACGATGCCGGATGGGGGGCGACGGCCCGTGGAGGTCGGCTTGTGTGTCAGACAAGGCCAGGAGTTGGCCGTCATAGACCATGAGATGCACTTGGCCCACGTGGCCGCCGCCGAGGCCGAGGTAAAGGTCCAGGCAGTGCGGCTTGACGAAGCGGAACGGGAGAAGAAGCGACTGGTCGGGCTGTTTGAGAAGGGCTCGGCCACGGAACAGGCAAAGGACCAGGCTGTTACGGCGGCCGAGCTGGCGACGGCTACTTTTAACCTGGCCCAGGCCAACCTCGAACTGGCCCGGATCAATCTGCGCGAGTCCGCGATCGTATCGGCCATCGACGGCGTGGTCACGGCCAGGCATGTCGATGAGGGCAACCTCGTCGCACAGGGGCAGCGCATCGTCAGCCTGGCGGAGATCGAGACGGTGAAGGTGCTGGTGGCTGTGCCGGAGCGGTATGGGGCGCAGATCAGGCAGGGCATGCTGGCCCGGATCGCTGTCGATGCATTCAGGGATCGCACGTTCGAGGCCGAAGTGTATTCGGTTTACCCCGCCCTCGACGAACAGACGCATACGATTCGGGTGGAGATCCGGCTGGCGAATGACGAGTCGCTGCTTCGGCCCGGCATGTTTGCCCGCGTCGCTCTCGTCCTTGATCGCAAGGACAACACTGTCGTCGTCCCGCGAGATGTGATCATGGGCGGCAATATCGATTCGCCGTACGTCTATGTGGTGGCCCAAGGCGTGGCGAGCAAGCGGATCGTGGAGATCGGACTAAAGGAGGGGGCCCGCTATGAGGTCACGAGTGGGCTGCAGCCCGGCGAAGACCTCGTGGTCAACGGCATGCACTACCTGGCGGACGGCATCGCAGTCGAAGTCGTCCGGCTTGAGGATGTCCAATGAAGCTGGCGGAACTCTCGGTCAACCGGCCCGTCACCACGTTGATGATCTTCGTGGCGATGATCGTGCTGGGCTTGGCGTCCCTGACGATGCTGGGCATCGATCTGATGCCGGACCTGGAAATCCCGGCGATCTCCGTTATGACCGCCTACGACGGCGCCGGCCCGGCAGAGGTCGAGACCCTCATCACGGAGCCCATTGAGGACATCCTCAGCACGATCTCAGGGGTCGATGAAGTGCTCTCGCTCTCCAGGGAAGGACTGTCGGCCGTGACGCTGAAATTCGACTGGGGCGAGGACATTGCCGGCGCGGTCGATGACGTGCGCGAGAAACTCGACCTGGTCAAGGAGTATCTGCCGGAGGAGGCGGACACGCCGGTCGTTTTCAAGTTCGACATCGACATGTACCCCATCATGATCCTCGCCGTGACGGCCGGGGATCACTATCCGAACCTCCAGGATATCGTGGACGAGCAGGTTGCCGATCCACTCAAGCGTGTCAAGGGCGTGGCCTCGGCGGGCACGCACGGCGGGCTCGTGCGACAGATCCGTGTGGACGTGGATCATGACAAGCTGGTGGCGATGAATTTGTCGGTGCCGCAGATCAAGGCGGCGCTGGCCCTCCAGAACCTCAGCACGCCTGGCGGCAACATCCGAAGTGGATTCAAGGATTTCCTGTTGCGAACGCCGGAGGAGTTCTCGAGTCGGGACGAGGTGGCCGAGGTTGTGATTGCACGCCGCGACGGTGTGCCGATCCGCTTGCAGGACGTGGCCGAAGTCCGCGATTATTTCGATGAGCTGACCTACGATGTCCGGCTCAACGGCCGCCGCGCCATGGCCGTATTCGTCCAGAAGCAGAGCGGCGGCAATACGGTCGAGGTGGCTCGCGCCGTCCGGGCGAAGCTGAGCGACATCGCACGGGACCTCCCGCCGGACGTCGGAGTGCAGATTGTCATCGACAACTCGGAGTTCATCCTCGCCTCCGTGGCGAACCTGCGCGACACGGTCTTCTGGGCGGTGTTCTTTGTCTTTCTCGTGCTGTTGTTCTTCCTGCGCGATTTCCGTGCCGCGCTGATTGTGGCGGCCGCCATTCCCACCTCGCTCATCATCACCTTCCTGTTGATGCACTTAGCGGGTTATACGATCAACGACATTTCGCTGTCGAGCCTCGCCGTGGCGGTTGGCTTGGTTGTCGATAACGCGATTGTCGTGGTGGACAACATCAATCGGCATCGCCATCTCGGTCGTCGGATGAAGGAGGGGGCGATCTTCGGCGCCAACGAGGTCGGCATGGCCGTGGTGGCCTCGACGCTGACGACGGTGGCGATCTTCGCCCCGATCATGTTCGTCGGCGGGATTACCGCGATCGTCTTCGGCCAGTTCGCCGCGATTATCACGATGGCCCTCGTCGCTTCGCTCCTGACGGCGCTCATGCTCGTGCCCATGCTGTCCTCCAGATGGCTGAAGGTCCGCGACGCAAGCGTTTCGCGATCGCCTCTCGATCTGTTCTACAACGCGGGCGAGTGGGTCCTGATGAAGCTGGAGGGGTTCTACGTTCGATTCCTGAGTTGGTCGCTGCAGAACCGCAAGACCGTCTTCGCGTCGTGCGTCCTGCTGTTCGTCTGGAGTATCGGCCTGATCCGCTTTATCGGCACCGAGTTCTTTCCGCAGCAGGACCAGAATCAGTTGGTCGCGGAGTTTGAGCTGCCCGTCGGCACGCGCTATGAGCGAACGGGCCGGGTCGGGCACCAGATCCAGAAGATCGTCGAGGAACGCGTCCCTGAGGCGCGCGATATCTACGTTCGCTGGGGCGTGCTGGATACGGCGCTGATCAGCGAGTCCGAAAGCTACAACGGCTTTCTCTTCCTGAGCCTGACTCGCAAGAAGAACCGGGACGCCTCGCCCACCGACATCATTCAGCGGCTTCGTAAGATCACGGACCGGATTCCGGGCGCCGTGATTCGGTACAGCGCCCGGGACCCCTTCGAAGAGCTCATCTTCGGCACTGCCGGCAAGCTGTCGGTGGAGTTGTATGGCCACAATATGGGGGAGGCGCGTCGGTATGCGGAATCCGTCAAGGCCGCGATCGCGACGATTCGGGGGGTCGAAGACGTTCGGCTCAGCCGCAAGGAGGAAAAGCCCGAAGCCACCGTCATCGTGGATCGCGAGAAGGCTTCGAAGCTTGGGCTGGACGTTCAGACCGTTGGCAAGACGATTGAGATGCTCTTTGCCGGAACGACGGCCACGCGCTACCGCGAGGGCGGGGATGAATACGACGTTGAGATTCGCCTGCGCGCCGAGGACCGGGAGAGAATCCAGGATCTTCGCGATGTGTATATCGGCACGCCGATGGGCGGGCAGGTCTGCTTGGCCAACTTCGCCCAGGTCGAGCAGGGCGTTGGGCCGACGCGCATCGAGCGGAAGGACCAAGCCCGTTACATCGCCGTATCGGCTGAAGTCCGCGGCAGGGACCTGGGCTCGGCGGTGAAGGACGTGCGCAAGGCCATCGAGCGAGTGCCCGCGCCGCCGGGGTTCAGCTACAAATTCGCCGGGGCCGAGGAGCAGCGGCAGGAGGCCTTCCGACTGCTCGTGCTCGCTATCGGGCTGGGCATGGTTCTGGTGTACATGGTGATGGCCTCGCAATTTGAGTCGTTCCGGGACCCGTTCATCATCTTTCTCGCCATTCCCTTCGGGATGGTGGGTGTCATCCTTGCCCTGACGGTTACCGGGCAGGCCCTCAGCATCGTCAGCTTCATCGGCGTCATTCTGCTGGTCGGCGTTGCGGTCAACGATGGAATCGTCCTGATCAGCTACATCGGCATCCTTCGGCGACGGGGCCTCGACGTGCGGACGGCGATTGTTGAAGGCGGCCGTTGCCGCCTGCGTCCGGTGTTGAGCACGACTGTAACCACGGTGCTGGCCATGATTCCGCTCGGTCTGGCCGGGGGCGAAGGCTCTGAAGTGTGGCTTCCATTCGCCGCCACGGTGATCGGCGGTCTGTCGGTGGCCACGGTCATTACCTTGATCCTGATGCCGACCCTGTACAGCGTCTTCGAGGACTGGCGGGGCGGCCGGCCAACGGGGGAATTCCACGCCTCATGAAAGCGGTGCTTATCATCCATGGCGCAGCGATAGACGCCGAGGTGCATGAGGCCCTGGCGGCGATCGGTGTCGAATGCTACAGCAAGTTCACCAACGTGTTGGGCAAGGGTCATGGCAGCGAGCCGCACCTGAACACGGAGGTCTGGCCGGGAGTGAACTACGGCACGCTCGCCGTCGTGGAGCCTGCGAAGGCACAGCAGGTCATGCAGGCGGTCAGAAAATTGCGAGAAACTCTCAGTTCCGAAGGGATCAAGGCCTTCCTGTGGGAAATCGAGGACGCAACGTAAAAGCCACCTGCTGCCTGCCCCAGGCTGGCCATTCGCTCTTTTTCAGGGCCCGTTGCTCGCTCCACAAAGACTGAGAATTCGTAGATTTTCGGATGCTGCACGGATTTTGTTGGTATTTTCCGAATGGCGCGGGATAATGGCGGCTGTCATGGCTTATGAATGAAAGCGGCGGGCTATGGTTCTGCAACCGACTGCTGTCTCGCACCTCGCGGTGATTCGGCAGGGGGGATCAACAGGGCAGCATGTCTATCTGAATCAACGTCAACGGATTGTGCATGGAGAAGTATCTTCTCCGGTCTATTTGAGGCGGTGAGATCATGGAGATGACCGCGAAATACAGGCCAAACGTTGAAATTGCGTCGAACCCGGAAAGCCTTGCGCATCGAACCGTCCAGGTGTTTGTTTCGGCGGCCCGAGAGGCCGTTGAATCCCAGGGCATGTTTCATACGGCGATCTCCGGGGGCCAGACGCCTGCGCGTTTTTTTCAATTGCTTGCGGCTACGCCGGAAGCCAGAGCTCTGCCCTGGGACAGGGTGCACGTGTTCTGGGTGGATGAGCGATATGTTCCACCGGACTCAGAGGCGAGTAATTACAGGCTGGCGGTCGATACGTTCCTGGACCGGGTTGACATCCCGCCGGCCAATGTCCATCGGATTCCGACCGAGTACGATGACATCAATGATGCCGCCCGCTTCTACGAGCAGGCAATTCGTGACGTCTTCCGCCTCGGGGATGATGAGATCCCCCGGTTCGATCTCATCGTGCTCGGTATGGGCGGCGACGGGCACACGGGCTCGCTCTTCCCCAATTCTTATGCCACGTATGATATCGATGACTTGGCGTGTGTTGTATATGTCCTGAATGATTCTCTGAACCGAGTGACCCTGACGCGTTCGGTTCTACTGGCAGCGAAACGCTTGGTCGTGTTGGTCTCCGGCGAGGAGAAAGCGCGGACCCTGAAAGGGGTGCTCACGGGCGAGCCGGATGAGGTGAAATATCCCATTCACGTGCTCTGGCCCGCCCTCGACAAGGTCACGTGGCTTGTCGATCGCGATGCCGCCAGAGACATCTCGTGAAACGCGATGCGTGAAGCTGCAAACGGGAGAAGACTCTTATCTGGCGGCCAGATCCTTCGGCTTTGGCCTCAGGATGACGGGCGTAGGGCGTGCACCGCACAGGACCTCTCTACTCGGGGATAATCAGCTTCGTTCCCGGCGCAATCTTGTTGGCATCCTTGATGGTTTTCTGGTTCGCGGCAAGGATCTTGCGCCATTGATTGGACGACCCATAGTACTGCCGGGCAATGATGGAAAGACTCTCACCTCGTCGGACGATGTGGAACCGAGTCGTCTTGATTGGCTCATCCTTCTCGTAGATGGTTAGATCGGGCAGCCCCGGCTCTGGAGAGGGTTGCGGCGGCTCGGTTGGAGCGACTGTCGGCGCCGGCTTGGAAGTGGCTGTCTCGGACGGTGCGACCGGCGGCTCATCGCGGGGGACGTTCGTCTCGGACGGCGAGCTGACGACTGCCCAGGGCAAGACGCTCTCCGAGGGCGGGCTGCTTTGAGAACGGCCCTCCGATCTCTGGAGCACACGGGCCTGCGGGCTCAGACTCGGTCTGGTCGCCACCCAGACGAGGCCGAGCACGGCCACGACCAAGCCCACAATCAGCCCCGCTCTGAAATCCTTGCCCACTGTCGGCCCCGTTTCGTGAAACACACACTGTGCGGCGCAGCCCCGTGGCTGCCCCAGGCGGTCGGGCGGGCCCCAAAGGCCTGCGATCGCTTCACGGTTCTATACCTTTAGTTTCGGCTTGGCCCGGGCAGATTCTTTACCTCCGGTGGCTTTCATTTTCTCCTGGCCGCTTTTTCTGCCGATCAGCAGCAGCGGCGCGGCAATCGCAACCGAGGAGTACGTACCGATGATGATGCCGAACCCGATAGCGAAGGTGAACCCTCGCAGGCCCGGACCGCCGAAGATGTACATGATCAGCACGACGACGAAGGTCGTCACCGATGTCATGATGGTCCGGGAGATCGTCTGGTTGATGCTGTTCGTGATCGTCTGCTGCGTCAACTGCGCCTTGCGTCGGTTCTCACGGATCCGGTCGAAGACCACGATGGTATCGTTCAATGAATAGCCAATCAGCGTGAGGAACGCCGCGATCATCGCGAGGTTGATCTTGAAGTCCTGAATCAGCAAGGCATCCCCGATCACCGTGCCCGCGATGTAGGTGCAGGCCACTACGGCGCCGCCTGTGATGGCGACGTCGTGCACGAGGGCGGCAATGGCCGCCAGCCCGTACCGAACGCTGCCGAATCGCAGCCAGACGTACCCGACGATGGCCGACAGCGACAGCACGATCGCGACCAGCGCCCGCGTCTTCTGCTCGGACCCAATGAAGGGATCGATCTGGGTCACGCGCGGAAGCGAGGTCTCCATCTCGGCGGCCGCCAGCACCCTCGCCTCCTCGTTGGCAACGTAGCGCTTCCATTCCTCGTCTTCTTCGCTCAGTTGACGCAAGCCCGCTTCAGGGGCGACACTGACGTAATCGAAAGCGCTCACCGGTGTATTGGGATCGATCTGCTTCAGGTCCGACGGGAAGACCTCGTAGGTATACCACGTCAGGTTCTGCATATCCGGTTTGAATTGCAGGTCCTTCAGCCGACGGTCGATGGCTGTGAGTGAGGCGGGATTCTCTATCGCTACCTGAACCCGGACGCCACCGAGGTACTCGGCGAGTTCGGGATAGGTCTCGACGACCTCATCGGTGATTCTGTCCATGGCGGCGATTTTGGGCTTGAGGTCCTGCTGCACCTCCAGGAGTCCTTCAAATGCGTCCCGGATGGCGCTGGTGACGACCTCGTCCACTTCCGGCCTCGCGATTTCGGCGTCCGGGAAGGCTTCCTTCAAGACGTTCGTGACCAGAGTCGGATTGATGCGGCTCGTGGAAACGACGAACGATCTGTCGCCGTTCGGGGCAACCTTCAGGTCGCCGAGCTCGCGGTGGAGCTTGGCCTGCGCCTTGCGAATAGCAGCCGCTACGGCGTCGATCGTCTGCGGACCGTTCTGGTCGAACGTGACCGCGGCGCTGGTTCTGTTCGTGGCGGTCGTGGTGATCTCGTACTGCAGGCCGGACTTGCCGATACTGTAGACGTTGGCCGCCTGAAGGGCAGGATTGTCCGTCGTCCGGCCTATGTCTACGATGCGGTCCTCAACGTCCTGCCGGGACAGCGCGACATCCTCTTTGAGGTTGATCTGCACGCTGGTGCCGCCGGTAAACTCAATGTCATACTTGTTGTTGGCCGCGTCATTCCGGGTGAAGAAGATCGTGAGCCCGGCCACAATCAGGACGCCCGAGACGGCGAAAAAGGCCTTTCTCGCCCCCATCCAGTTGACGTTGGGCTCGTGGATGAGGCGGAGCATCACCAGGCGGTCCCTCACGAGGCCTCTGGAAACGAGGAAGTCCAGAATCATGCGGGTGACGAACAGCGCCGTGAACATACTCGATGCGATACCGATCATCAGGACGATCGCAAAGCCCTTGACGTCTTCCGAGGCCCTCCAGTACAGGATCGCCGCCGTGATAAACGTCGTCAGATTGGAGTCAAAGATAGCCCGGAACGCGCGCTGGTAGCCGTTGCGGATCGCCGTGGCCAAGCCGGCGCCTTTCTGCTGCTCTTCGCGAATTCTCTCGTAGATGAGCACGTTCGCATCGACACTCATGCCGATCGTTAGAATCATGCCTGCGATGCCGGGCAGCGTGAACGTGGCCCGGATGCCCGCCATGATCGCCAGGATGAACAACAGGTTCAGCAGCAGTGCCACGTCGGCGATGGCGCCGACCAGCAGGTAGTAGCCCAGCATGATGATCATCACGACGATCAAGCCGATGATCCCAGCCACGATCCCTTTGTCGCGGTTGTCGGCGCCGATGGACGGTCCGATGATCTTTTCCGAGATCGGCTGCTCGATCAGTCGGGCGGGCAGCGAGCCGGCGTTCAGCTTGTTCACCATGTCCGTGACCTCGGTCTGGGTGAAGCTGCCGGTGATAACGCCGCGCTCTCGGATGGGCCGCTCGGGATTGATCTCCGGGGCCGATATGGCGATCTTGTCCAGCAGGATGGCCAGCGGTTCGCCGCCGTGTCGGCTGGTTATGTTATAGAAGAGGTTGCCTCCGCGAATGTCGAGCGTGAAGCCAATGGCCCGACGCCCCATTTCATCGGTGGTCGGGTAAGCGTTTTCGAGTTTCCACTCACGGCCGCCCGGCCCATGCAGCATCGCGTCGTTGGGTTGATTGCTCGCCAGGACGTAGAACGTCTCGCCGAACTGTCCGACAATCGACGCGCGGACGTTCCAGTCCTCAATGCTCTCGATCTGAACCCAGACGTAGCGGTTGTCCGAGGCGGCTTTGGGGCCCTTTTCCGCCAGCGTTTCCTGGTACCGCTCGATCTCCGCGGCGCTCAGTCCGGGTGAGTCCGCGGTGGGCAGGATGCGGAATTCGAGGATGCCGGCACCCTTGAGCATTCTCCGCAGGTCCTGGGGATCGTCGAGTCTGCCGCGATGCGGCCGGTATCCATCGTAGGCCTCCAACACCTGCAGGATGTCCTGCTCGCGGTCCGGGAACCTCTCTCTAAGTTCCTCGATCCGCTCGGCTCGCTGAACGGATTTCGGCGACAACTCCAGCACGTAGTTGATCTGTTCCCGGGTGAGGTTGAGGCGGTCCAACCGTCGCTTGACCTCTTCGTATCGCTCGTTGAGCCCGGATTCGGCTGTGAGCCGGTCCAACGCCTCGGTCAGTTCCGCATAGGCTTTGACATAGCGCCTCAGCGGTTCGAGCTGCTCGGCGGAGCCGAGGAAGTCGGTCAGTTCCTTTCCAAGGGCTTCGTCGTCGAGCTTGCTCCAATCCCCTCGATTCGCCTCAACGCGGTCGAGATCGACACCCGCCGTCGAAAGCTCCTCCTTGAGGGTGCCGAGTTCCTGGTACAGCGCGTCGCGTTTCTCCTGGAGGGGCTTGCGCTCATCGTGGACGGAGGCCAGATCCTGCAGAATCTCCAGGCGGTTCGGATCGCCCTGGGCGAACTCGGCGAAGGCCTTTGCCCGCTCGTCCTTTTCCAGAAGCAGGGCGCGCATGATCGTGGCGGGGTTGACGTTCTTGTCCAGCAGGGCATTCAGTGCCGCTTCGTACTCCTCTCTCCTCTGGCGTGTTTCCTGGCTGGCCAGCGGCATCTGGATCTCGAAGCGCGTATTGCCCTGCGGGCGCCAGACCAGATTCTGAATGTTGGCCGGGTCGATACGCCGTCGCAGCACGGTAATCATTTTCTGGGCCAGGTCCTTCTCCTCTTCGGGCCCCAAACCCTCCGTGTCGATGGCGTAGATCAGGCTCGTTCCACCGGCCAGATCGATACCCGGTTTCAGCGTCTTGCTGGGCGGAAACAGGGTCAGACCGGCCGCCACGACCAGAACGAGAACCAGAATGAATTTCGGCACCAAATTCCTGTTCATAATATGTTCTTACTCCTTGCCTTCGTGCGAGAGATTCTTTCCAACGGCCGTGGTGCTGATTCGGATCTTCGTGTTGTTCGACTCATCCACTTTGAGAACGATCTCGTCATCCTTGACATCGACGACGGTCCCGAAGATCCCTCCGATCGTGCGGACACGGTCGTTCTTCTTCAGGGTCTGCACCATCTGCTTGTGTTTCTGCTGCTGCTTCCGCGGTCCTCGCATGAGCAGAAAGTACATGACCACAAAGATCAGGATCAGCGGCAACATGCTTTGCCAGAGCGGGGCCCTGGCCGGAGCGTCCTGAGCCTCCGGCGGGGGAGCGTCCGGTACGAGGGTTGTGGCTTCGCCGTCGGACTGGACCGGCTCCGAACCGATCCGGGACGGGGCCTGCTCGGAATTCATCTGTGCCAGTATCCAAACGTTTTCCATGATGGGTACCTTTCCAAGGATGACAGCGTAAACGGGATAAGCTATAGGAAGCGAGCCACAATGTCAAATTCAAATGGGCCCGGCCTCGATGAATTGATGATTGGACAAGATCCATGAGAGGCTTGGCGGCTGTCGAGAGTAGGCGTATGTGGGCGCCGGCACATATTTTGACGGCAGCGGGGCATGGCGGGCCGGCCGTTGTGTACGTTTCCTGTTAACGTCGGCTGGCTATTTATCGGTCCTTGTGGCCTTCTCGATCTCCTGGGTGGCCCACGCGGCGAAATCGCCTCGCTCGATACGCGCTCGAATGGCGGACATCAGCCTCTGATAGAATCTCAGGTTGTGGATGGACAGCAGCATGGGGCCGAGCATCTCGCCGGCGTTGAAGAAGTGCCGAATGGCCCCCCGTGTGAAATGCCGGCAGCAGGTGCAATCGCAGCCCGGCTCCACCGGCTCGGCGGCGTCGATATGGGCGTTGTTGCGGAGTCGTAGCGAACCGTCCGCGGTGAAGGCAAATGCATTGCGTCCGTTTCTCGTCGGCAGGACGCAGTCGAACATGTCCACGCCGGCCATGACCGCGGCCAGAATGTCCGCCGGCATCCCGACGCCCATGAGGTAGCGAGGGTGGTCGGTCGGCAGGAACGGGACAGTGTGCCGGACGGTCCGGATCATCGGTTCATGGCCCTCGCCGACGCTCAGGCCGCCGATGGCGTAGCCGTCAAACCCGATATCGACAATCCGCTCGGCGCAGTGCCGCCGCAGATTGAGATCGATCCCGCCCTGTACGATGCCAAAGAGCTGCGGGCGTGCTCGTCTGACGGATCCCGTTCCATCTGTAGAACCTGCGTCTGTCGCGGGATCTTTGTTGCGTTTGACGGACGCGGCGTGGGCGGCCTTGCATCGCTTCGCCCATTCAATGGTCCTCACGACCGCCCGTTCGAGCTTCGTCTTCTCGACGGGGAACGGCGTGCACTCGTCGAAGCACATGATGATATCGGCGCCGAGCCGGATCTGGATGTCCGTGGCGATCTCAGCATTGAGATGGATGCGGGCACCGTCGATATGACTGGCGAATTCGACGCCCTCATCGTCGATTTTGGTCAGGGCGCTCAGCGAGAAGACCTGATAGCCGCCGCTGTCGGTCAGAATCGGCCGGTCCCAGGCCATGAACCGGTGCAGTCCCCCCAGACGCTCGACCACGTCAACGCCGGGCCGGAGCAGCAGGTGGTACGTGTTGGCCAGGACGATCTCGGCGTCCGTTGCCTGGAGTTGTTCAGGCAGGATCCCCTTGACGGTCCCGGCCGTGCCCACCGGCATAAAGGCCGGCGTCTGAACCACTCCGTGAGACGTGGTCAAAGTGCCTCGCCTCGCGGCGCAGTGCGAATCGGTTCTCTGGACGTCAAAACAGGGCATCTCAAACGAGCGATTGGCTCTCCGAATCGGGTCAGTAAACACTCACGATCTCACACCCGGGATAGTAGTACTGCAGGATCGCCTCGGCACTGCTGCCTCGTCTTGCCATGCCCTCGGCGCCGCATTGGCACATGCCGACGCCGTGCCCCCAGCCTCTCCCTGACAGGAAGGCCCAGCCATTACCCCACGGGGCGATCAGGCAGATCGTGCTCTTGATCCGTCGGCCGGTCGGGTCGATGGCAAGGCGCAGGTCCTCGCCGCGAAGCGTATCCGTCCGGCCCGTCTCGCCGACGAGCTTGATCCCGGTCAGGCGGGCGAATTTCCCGTAGTTGCTTTTCTCCGTGACGACAATGTCCTTGATCTTGCCAAGCGGCTTTAGGGAGGGGTACCTTGCCAGCAGTTGGTTGGTGACGGTCTCGCGGTCGAACTGGACCATCGGCCAGAAGAACAGCCCCAGCTTGGCGACATCTTTGCAGTAGGGGCAGGGAACTCCTCTGAGGGTGCCAAAGGAATCGCCGAAGGTCTTCTCGCTGTCGGCCGTATGCCCGCCGCAGACGGAGCTATAGTAAGCCGGGAAGAGCCCGCGATCCAGCGGATTCAGGCTGACACGCGATCCCGAGCGGGACTGGTCCGTGACCAGGATCTTGCCGTACGTGTTGTTCACCGCATTCCAAACCTGGGCGGACTCGGCGCGGATTCCATTGTAGACCTGGCTGGCCTGGGTGCGGCTGACGTCATAGCTGCGATTGACGCCGAAACGGTTCTTGATATACAGGCAGTAGGTCCTCGCGGCGATCGCCTGGGCCTGCAGGGCCTGTGGCTCCCAGTAGTCCGGCATCTCCGCGCCAACAACCCCCGCCAGATAGGGCTCGAGCGGAACGAGGTTGATGACGTCGAATGTCTGCCCGCCGCGATCCACGATCAGTTTCAGTTTGCCACGGTACCCGTGGCCGTTGAGCCGGAAGATGTGGGGGCGTTCGGGACCGATCACGACTTCGCTGTCTGCGAGGGGGGTCGTGCCAAGCAGCAGACGGCCATCGACCATGCGTGCCGTCGCGACGGTGGCCGGGGATTGCATCAACGACTGTTCGACGTGCCTCCCGCCTCCTGTCTCCGGTCGCACCACCCGAAACGCCGACGGAATCTCCAGGTCGCACTCGGAAACGTCCGCCAGCAGCCGCACGCGCACCCAGAACTGCGATTCGACGTCCATTTGCGGCGTTGGGCGGACAATCTCCCGACGCTCGCATCCGTGGAAGAGAAAGGCCAATCCCATGAGACACAGGCAGGCAGCGGCACTGTACCACGATCTGAAGACCGTCGGGCTCTGGATGGACGGCCCCGTGCCCTGGCGCAAGAGCGGCCTATTGCGAGTCGGCAAAACCATTCAATTCGATGTGATTCCCCGGCCTAATCGAGACTCCGCAGAGACAAACCGAAATTGGCCAGTGCCTTCTTGATTTCGTTTAGACTGGTCACTCCGAAGTTCTTGCACCCGAGAAGCTCGGCCTCCGTCGTGCGGACCACCTCGCCCACGGCATGAAGGTTGAGCTTCTGCAGGCACTTACGGGCACGCACCGACAACTGGAGCTCGTCGACGGACTTGTTCATCAGCCCTCGATCCTCTGCGGCCTCCTGCTCCACCGCCTCCTCCGCCGGCAGTTGTTTGCCCTCAAGTTCCATACCGAGGTGCAGGCTCTTCTGCTCGAGGATGGCCTTGATCTCCCGCAACGAGGTCTCGCCGAAATTCTTATAGGAGAGCAGCTCCACCTCCGTGATGTTGAGCAGGTCGCCCAGCGTGCGGATGTTCATTTTTCGCAGGCAGTTTCGGCTGCGGACCGAAAGCTCGAAATCGGAGATCGGCGTCTCCAGGATCTGATTCTTACGGCTCCTCTTCTTCTCCTTCTCCTCGTCGAAGAACATGGTCTTGGAGCTTTCCACATCCTTGTGGAACAGGACCGCCCGCGCATGATTGGGATGGCTTTCCAGGACCTTGGCCACACAAGCGCTGGCCTTCTCGAATTCGCTGCGGTCCTCGTACAGCACCGCCAGATTGAGCAGGGCGCTCACGTAGGCCGGCGAGTTCGCGATGACCTGCTTATAGTGGTCGATCGCCGCCTCCTCATTCCCGGACAGATCGTACCGGTAGGCCAGGTGAAAGCGGGCCCTCTGGTGCGTGGGAGCGAGTTCCAGGGCCGTCTTGTAATCCTCCACGGCCTGGTCGTACTCGCCCTGCGCTTCCCGCAGACGCGCGAGCTGATAGTGATACTCCGCGTTGACGTTCTCAAATTTCTGGCGTGCCCGAAGCTCCTTGGCCGCTGCCTCAAGGTTGCCGGCACGCCGGTACGTGGCCGCCTTCTCGAAGCTCACGCCTAGCGCCTCGGCACCATTATCCTGGGCCTGCTGGAGGCTCGCGATGGCCTCATCGTACCGCCGCATGCGGCGCAGCGCGAATGCCAGGTAGGCGAACCTCTCCGGGCAGTCCTTGCCCTTTTGCAGCTTCTCCACCGCTTCGCGGTATCGACCGAGGATGAACAGACCGATCCCCACCTCGATGCGTCCCATCCCCGAAGTGCTGTTCAGGTTCTGCTCCACCTGTTCGGCAAATCTGTCGCGATGGGCCTCGCAGGAGTGTACGTACTGGGAGATGGCTTTGATTTCTTCCATCGAGGGCAGTTGTTCCCGAAACAGGTTCATCTGCAGCTCGGCAGTCTGGTCCATGGATATTGTCTCCAAAGGAGGTATACCATTGATTCCCCGGGGACCCGGGATTCCGACGATCCGCCATTATAGGCCCGGCGGAGCATTATGCAACAGGTTTTTTTGCAGCCCCGGCGTGGGCAGCCCACTTCCGCGTGGCTCGGGTCTCCGCCTCTGACTATGAGGGGACCATACGCCATGCCCACTCCTACCTATGAGTCAGGGCTTGACGCGTTCGACCAGGGCGACCCAGTCCTTGTCGGTGTGGCGGGGCGGCTGGCCGATGTTGAACCGGCCCGGCCCGCTGATCGAGGCCAGGCTCCCCATTTGCATCGGGCCGCCTTCCCTCGGATCGAACCATCGGATCCGGAACGTCTCCGTCGTGTTGCCGAGGTCCAGATCGGTCGTTCCGCCCGATGGCAGGTACACCGCATACAACTGCCCGGGCCGTGCGAAGCAGTAGTCATTCTCCGCCGAGGTCAGTTCATCGTGATGTTCCATCTTCGTAAACGGCAGATTCCGGAAGAACTCCAGGGCATAGCGCGTCATGTCCCACATGTGGTCCCGGCTGTGCCAGCTCTCGCAGTTCAGGTCGTTGTGGGCGTATTTGTAGCCGAAGTACCATTCGACGCCCGCACCGCCGGCCATCAGGTTGCCCCACAGGTGCCTGGTCCGCACCTCATCGTGCCAGTAGTCGTCTTTATCGGGCTTGACGCCGGTATGGGCGGGGCCGATCTCGTCGAGGCAGACGAACCACTGCCGTCCGGACCCGGCGGAGCGGTCGAGCCATTTGACCGTCTGTGCGTGCGTATCGTTCGTCTGCAGCGAGGGGCCCTCGAAGTACTCGTATCCGAGCAGCGGCTCGTAGGCCTTGTCGTATTGGCCGGGGAACGTATGGCAGACGATGGGATGGTCGTAGGGGTCCACATCGTGAATGTACTTGCTGAACGCCTTACGCTGCTCCGTCGTGTTCGTGTTCTCCTCGCCGAGATTCCAGACCAGGGCGGGATGATGGGCAAACCGGGCGATCAGCTCGCGGTAGTAGAGCTTCCGCCGGCGGCCCAGTTCGCCGCCGTCGAGGCCCTGGTCGTTTTCCTGCTCCTGCGTGATGACGTGGAGCATCAGGCCGAGACGGTCCATGTGTGAGAAGACGATCTCCCACTGGGCCAGCTTGCTGCAGTCGAACCGGAGCCGCTCGTTGGGGTCGGTCCACATCCAGACGTCCTTGCCGTCGCCGCCGTCGAGGTTGTAGGTGATGAAGTACACGCTGTTCATGCCCTTGGAGGCGAGGTAGTTCAGGGCGCCGATCATGCCCTTACCCTTGCCGTCCTTCCAGATTGGGTCGCCGGGCCGCCAATCTTCAATGTGCGGCTCGTAGCGATGAATGAACTCGCCGCCGGCGGCTTCGCCCTCGCGAGTCAGTTCGGCCGTGTCGTAGGTCCCGTCGAAGTCGGCGTAGGCCAGGAAGTTCTCCGGACTGTCGGCGCCGCCCTTGAGGAAGTAGGTTCCCGTGTGAGCGAAACGCAGGTATCGCTGGCCAATGTACTGTAGCAACCCCTGGGCGCGGAAGTCCCGGCCCATTTTGTCCGTCCGCTCGATCTTGAGGGTCCCGGCAGCCCCGTCGAAGGCTGCCGGCTCCCCGCCGGCGCCGGCATCAATGGCGATGTCCGTTCCGGTGCGGAAGGACGCCGTGTATGTCCAGGTCCCCGGCTCGGGCGGCAGGAAGTGGACCCGCCACCGGCTGCCGCCGGTCGCGCTGGTCTCGGCGGCATTGCCGTCCGCCGCATAGTAGCCCGGAACGACGTACTGCTTGCCGCCCTTCGTGAACGTGACGTCCAGGCGGTAATCGAGGAAAGGATTCGGCTCGGCCGTCTCGCTCGATTCCGGCCCGTAGAACGTCAGCGTGACGTCATGCCACTGTCTCAACTCGCCGGAAACCACGGTCGGGTTGACGCTGCGGACCTTCGTCGCACAGCCCGCTGCCAGAGCCAGCAGGCCGACGAGCGATAACGTCAATCGATGCGACTTCATCTCCAAGCTCCTTAGTCAATGCTCATGCAAATCCGGCCGCTCAAGGAGACGTATCCGCCAGGGCCCTCTTCAGGCTCCGAAAGAGGTCCCCCGAGTGAGCGGCGGTCTGGTAGAATCGTTCGAACCAGTTGCCGAAGGGATGGTCGCTGACCAGATACGTCCAGGTGGACGATGGCCCTTTCAGCCCTTCTTTCTCCATGTCAATCCCGTCGGCCGTAATCTCTGCGGATAGGAACGTCTCCACCACACGGTCATCAATCGCATCCAGCAGGTGACGGAAGGTCCTGCCGACCGTCACGTGGTACTCGTCCAACGGCCTGCGCCCGCCGGCAGTGATCAGGTGAATGCCTTCACGAACGTGAGCCACGTGGTCGAGATGTTCCGCCCAGCACCGGTCGATGTGGAACAGAGTAACCTGCCTCTCGACCCGGGCGAGGGTCTCCGGCCCGATCTCTGATAGCAGTTGCCGGTAGCGATCCGGAGCCCGCTGCTGCAACAGGGAATCGGGCGCCTCGCCGGTCAGCAGGTCCTGCCGTCGGGCGTGCACGATCCTGCGCTGCTGCTCGACGACGTACGAATACTGCCAGAGCGTTCTGCGAATCTCCAGATTTTGACCTTCCATGACGCGCTGCACGTGGGCAATCTCACGACTGACCGCAGGATCGTCGACGGGCCCATCCTGCGAGCGCCAATCATATTCGTCGGTGTCAAATCCGTCAACGGCGAAGCGCTGGAACAGGTCGTCCTCGAGGCTGATGAAGAAACGCGACGACCCGGGGTCGCTCTGGCGTGCGGCCCGACCGCGCAACTGGTCGTCGATGCGACGGCTCTCGTGCCGATTCGTTCCGATGACGTACAGGCCGCCCAGACCGGCGACCTGGTCGTGGAATCGCTCCGCCTTGCCTCCCAGCCGAATGTCCGTGCCTCGTCCGGCCATGTTCGTGGAGATCGTCACGGCGCGGGGTGCCCCGGCCTCGGCGACGATCCCGGCTTCGAGCTCGTCGTTCTTCGCGTTGAGGACCTGGCATGTCACGCCCTTGCGCCGCAGGGCCTCGGCCAGTTCATCCGATTCGGCCACGCTGCTCGTGCCCACAAGGATAGGACGGCCCGTGGCGTGGACGGTGACGATCTCTTCGATGAGCGCCCGGCGTTTCGCGTCTTTCGTGGCGAAGATTAAGTCCGGGTCGTCCACGCGGATGCACGGGCGGTGGGGGCCCAGGACGACGACGGTCAGGCGATAGAACTCGGTAAACTCCTCGGCGGCCGCCTGCGCCGTGGCCGTCATGCCGCAGAGCTTCGGATACAACTGCGCGAAATGGATCAGCGTGATGGAGCCGCGAATCAGCCCCTCCGCTTGGATGCCCAGACCCTCCTTGGCCTCAACGGCGGCCTGAAGGCCGTGGGGCCAGTGCCGGTCCTCCACGACCCGACCGGTGAATTCATCGATGAGCTCGACTTTGCCGTCTCGTACGATGTAGTCCACGTCTCGCGCGAGCAGCGCCCGAGCGTGCAGGGCCTGATAGAGCTGGCTCAGCAGCGACATGTTCTCCGTTAGATTGTCACAGCGCAAGGCCTTTTCGGCCCGGTCGAGGCCGGAATCCGTGAGATAGACGTTCCGGGCGTTTTCATCCGTGTCGTAATCCACACCGGGCGCGAGCGTGCTCACCAGGTCGGCCAGTTCGTACGGATTGGATACCACTTCGTCCGTGCTGCCCGCAATCACCAGCGGGATCCGCGCTTCGTCGATGAGGATCGAGTCCGCCTCGTCCACGATGGCGAAGTGGAAGGGCCGGTGAACGAGGTCATCGGCGCTCAGGCAGAGGTGGTCGCGCAGGTAGTCGAATCCCGCTTCCTTGGCCGTCGCATACGTGACGTCGCAGTGGTAGGCGCGTTGCCGGTCCCGGGGCGGCATTCCCTCCTGGATGAAGCCGACTGTCAGACCGAGGAACTCATAAATGGGCCCCATCCAGACAGCGTCCCGGCGGGCCAGGTAATCGTTGAAGGTCAGGACGTGCACGCCGCGACCCGTCAGGGCATTGAGATAGGCCGGCAGGACCGCTACCAGCGTCTTACCTTCGCCCGTCTGCATCTCGATCAGCTTGCCCTGGTGCAAGGCGATCCCGCCGAGCATCTGGACGTCGAAATGACGCATCCCGAGGGCACGGTGAGAGACCTCGCGCACCAGAGAGAAGGCCTCGACGAGCAACTCGTCCGGAGGAACGCCGGCCCGCGCCCGAGCCATCAACTGCGTGGAGAGTTCCTTAAGCTGTCCGTCTGATTGTCCGCGGAGTGCCTTTTCTCGTGTCTCCATTTGGGCGAGGAGCTTCTCGTACGGCGTCAGATCGAACTCAATGAGCCGACCCCGAAAGCGATGGAAGATCTGCCGCAGTCTGCCGGCGATCATGGCTGCTCCAGACATTCGCACGTACACACTCTGTCG
>Ga0207752_1000047_pt1 | contig 47598 bp, 37 predicted proteins | sample Pon2CUnioCityCA_6_FD_187272 | JGI IMG/M metagenome (GOLD analysis project Ga0207752, IMG submission 187272) | Marine sediment microbial community from Union City, CA, USA - Pond 2C Sediment 2 (SPAdes) | ecosystem: Environmental > Aquatic > Marine > Intertidal zone > Salt pond sediment ... | reverse complement strand
GGTGAAGGGGTCGCCGTAGCGCTCGGTCTGGAAGAGCGTGTCGTCGACGGTGTTGCTGATGGGATCGGTCACATCATAGGTGCCGCCCGTCGGCGCCGTGAAGTAGGTGTCGGCCATGAAGAAGAGGCCGTTGGATGCGGTGTAGTCGCCGCCTCCCGGGTTGACGCAGACGGCCTCCTGCGGCTCCGGCGCGTACTCGACCACGAAACTGTTCGAGGTCAGGCCGAAGTCGCCGCTCGCGTTCTCCTCGACGGCGATGAAGTGGTTGAGGTTCGCATCGGGCCCGGCGTCGGGGCTGGGCTCGATGAAGAGCGTCACCGGGACGGAGGCGTTGCCGCTGCCGTCGAAGGTGCCGCTGTAGAGCGACTTGGCGAGCGCCTCGTTGGCCTCGAAGGGGTCGATGTCGTAGCCTCCGGGCGTGTTCTCGTCGAGGTAGAGGCGCGCGTTCGGCTGGAGCAAGGAGAAGTTGGCGCCAGGCGTGCCGGTGATCAGCACGGTCTGGTTAGCGTCGCCAAGCGTGGTGGGTACCACGACTCCCTGCATGTCGATGGTCGGTGCCGGTGCCTCGTTCGGCGTCACCGTTGCGGCGGAGCCACCCAAGCTACCTTCGTCGTAGAGGTTGCTGCTGAGGGCGACGTCACCCGCAAACTCCACGTCAGCCAGCGTGCCGATGATCTCGAAGCCGGAGATGGCTCCGGCGTCGCCGGTGTCGGTCGCGTTCTTGATACTGGTCGGGTCGAGATCCGTCGAGAAGGAGAAGGTCTCGCCCGGGTTGAAGTCGTCGAATACCAGCGTAAGGACGTCGTACCCGTCGCTGCTGTCCACCCCGTTGTGCGGCTGGCTGAACGGCACCGTACAGGAATCGCCACTGCCGCTCGCCGGCGTGACGAGACCGGTTGCCGCCGCACCGCCATCGGCCGTCAGGCACTTGCCGGCAGCGTCGCCAGCGGTACCCTCGGGGTCGAAGACGACGTCGGGCATCCAGGCGGTGCGCAGATCCAGCGTCACCGAGACGATGTCGACCGACCCAGTGTTCTCGATCTGGAAAGAACCGCCAGAATAGGTGCTGGCAAAGACGCCCCCACCAGGGTTGACCTGGATGAGCGCAGCCGGTTGCGGCTCCTGGACCGTCACGTTGACCACATCGGTGGCTTCCGTGTTGGTGTATACGACGTGGCTCGTGCTCGCCACCTGTCCCGTGATGACGTGGGTGCCCGTGACGACGTCCGTGAAGACGTAAGTGCCGTCCAGCGGGAGTAGGCCGACGTAGGGGTTGTCGTCCAACGTCAGGTGCACGTGGTCGCCCGAGTTCGTATTCGTCGTGCTCCAGGTGACCGTGATCTCGTCGCCGACGATGACCTCGCCATCGGCCGGTTGCTCGATGGTGATGACCGGGCCTTCCGGCGGAGGCGGCGGTGCGACCTGGACGATCTCAATGCCCTTGATCGCCGGGTTCTCGGTGACGTGGATGAAGTCGAGGTCGAGGTTGTCGCCACCGGTGACGGTGGTGGTCGTCGAAATCATGGTGCCGTTGTAAAGACCACCCGTCAAGGCGTACGGATCGATGTCGTTGAACTCGGTGGGAATCGTGCCCTCAACCGAGACGTCGAAGACACGCTGCCCGGTGCCGGTGATGCCGTCGAAGATCTCGGCCAGGTAGAGGCGTACTTCGACCTCGGTGCCCTCGGTGACCGGGAAGTCCCACTGCATCTCGGGGGCCGTCGTGTCGTCCCAGCGCTCGACCTGGAAGAGGGACATCGGCGCGGCCGCTGGCACACTGCTATCCAGGGTGATCGTGTTGTCCACACCATAGGCGTGCGGATTAATCTCCCCGGAGTTGACGTAAGGCGAAGGCGTGCCGGTCTGCGCCGTGCCATCGGCGTTGGCAGTGACCTGATCCTCGCTCCAATCGGGGCTGGATCCATCGGCCGCCGCGGTCTGCGGGCCGCCGTTGTTGACGCGGAACAGAACCTCGGTCGGCACGAAGTCGGGATCGTACTCCACGACCTCCACGTTGGAGGCGGGGCTCGTGTCGCCGTCCGGCTCGACGACGACGGCGGTCATGTAGTTCAATCCGTAAGTCGTCGTCGCGGTCGGGTCTGCGTTGGTGAGTGTCACCGGAATGGTCCCGGCGCCGTTCGTATCGAGGGTCGTCGTGTACTCGTTGACGGCCACGACGCTGTTCGCCTCGTAAGGGTCGGGGTCGAAGGCGCCGCCGCTCGGCTCGAAGAAGGCTCCTTCTGCGACGAGGAGCGCTACCTCGGCATTGGCCGGGCCGCTTACGGCCACGGTCTGGCTCGGGTCGTTGGTGGTCACCGGCGTCGACAGGCCAACCACGTTGATGACCGGTGCTGCCGGGAGCTGATCGGTGACGGTCACCTGACCACCGCCGTCGCTGAGCGGCTGGCGGTAGAGGTCAGACGTGATCGATGCCAGATCGCTGAACTCGACGTTCACGGCCGAGCCAGTCAGCTCGAGGCCGGAGACGCTGCCGGACTCACCCGGCCCCGGTGCCGACGCACCCTGGATACTGGTGGGATCGACGTCGACGGAGAAGGCAAAGGTTTCGCCCGGATTGAAGTCGGTGAAGCTCAGCGTCGCCACGTAATAGCCGTTCTGATGCGACACGCTGAAGGGATCAACACAGTTATCCGTCGGCGCTACGTAGCCGGTGGCGGCGGCTCCGCTGTCGGCGCTGAGACACAAACTGGTTGTATCACCAGCGGTGCCGTCCGGGTCGAAGACCAGGTCCGGCAGCATTGCCGAGCTGAGGTCGACTGCCACGGTCAGGATATCCTGGCCGCTAAGGGACTCGTTAGTGACCTCGAAGGAGCCGGAATTGAACGTGCTGGCATTGATGCCACCGTCCAGCGTCACGCCCATGAAGGCCTCGGCATCCGTGGGGACGTAGTCGATGTTGATGAAGTCCCAGGTGGCAGCGAAGACATCGGCGGAACCTCCAGTGGATGTGGAGATGATGCCGACAGCCATACCTTTGTCATCGTTGGGATCCAGCCAGTAGGCCGGGATGGAAACGGGGCTACCGAGGTCGTGGATCGTGGCGCCACCGTCGACGGAAACGCGGGGCTGGGCCGTCAGAGCCTGGGGATCGACCTCGAGGTAAAGGTCGACGGCGCTAACATTCAGGATGTCGACGCCGCCCCAGTCGGCGTTCCCATACTGGACATTACTTGCGCTGTCATTCTGCTCTATGAGAACCTCGACGCCACCGCTACCACCGTTGGCGTTCATGACGACCTTGAGGTAGTTAGCCTGGCCTCCGTCGCCGATGAACAAGCCGAACGACTGGTAGTTCTCCGGCGTATCATCGCCATCGAAGAAGGGCGACTCCAGGTTGGTGTGAATGACGAACGGCCGGGTGTTGGTATCGACGTCGATGCCGAACTGGAAGCCGTTCTCTTGGCTGTTGTCATTCTGATAGGCATCTCCGGCGGTGACCGACTCGACCGTCATCTTGCCAGACGCGCCACCAGCGGCGAGCTGGGTCGGATCGTAGAGGTCGAGATAGTCCGTGCCATTGGTCATCAGGCCGGTGAAACCGAGGCCGAAGAAGCCGGTCCCGGGGTCCTCGTTGAAGAACGGGTACTCGATGGGAAGCTGGGTCGCCGTGCCATTGTTCGGATCGATGGCGAAGGCGTCCACGCCGTCGAGGATCCCGTCGTTATCGTCGTCGGGGTCGTTCAGGTCCGAGGTGCCGTCGTCGTCCGCGTCGGGCGGCTGGCTGGCGGCGGAGCAGGGATCGGTACCGTTGTCGATCTCGTCCGCGTTATCGTAGCCGTCGCCGTCCTCGTCGAGACTCGGATCGTCGGTTCCCTCACATGTGGAGAAGTCGACGGGCTCGAAGACGGTGATGTCGTCGGAGCCATAGGTGGCGGCCCAGACGGTCCCAGGGAATACGTCGCTGTCGCCCTGGGTCTTGACGTCGAGCGGTGTGCTACCGAAACCGCTGAAAAGCGCCGTCTCGGTGAGCACGCTGTCGCCAGCAACATTCAACTGATAACGGTAGATGTTGCCGTCGAAGCTGGCGGCCAGCAGGTCTCCCTGCATCTTACCGCCGAAGTTCGACGCGGTGTACTCGGCCAGGCCGTTGGTCGAGGCGCCCACCGTCGCCAACGCCTTGCTCAGTATGTCGTAGTTGCACTCTTCGGTGTTGGTCGAGAAATCAGTCGGGCTGAGACCGGCGGGCAGAATCTCGGTCAGGGTGTACTGCGCCGTCTCCTGCCAACTCCCGCTGATCTCCTCATAGATGTATATCCCCGCTTTCTCCGGGAAGGCACGAATCGGCGCGGGATGACCACCGTAGTAGCCAGCGGCGTCGATGTAATGCAACGTGTCGCCGTGCCCGCTGCTGCCATCCTCGTTGAACTCACTGGTGCAGTAATCACCGGCGCCCGGATCGTACGTCGTGCTGCCGTCACCCTGGTAGCCCTCAAGCGTACCGCTGCTATCGTAGATCAGAGGCAAGCCACCCCACCCTCCGTTGGGCCCGTTATCGTAGGTGTAGAGCTGGTCGAAGGTGGTATAGAGGACGTCGTACGGGTTGCGGAAGCCAGGTGCGTGGATCTGCACCGGACCGCCCGGCTCGGGAACGGCCATATTGCTGCCATTGTTCCCGCCGAACGGATCGCCAGGATCTATGGCGTCGTCGTAGCGCGGATGTCCGGAAGGATACGGGAAGTCCGCATCGGCGTTGGTGATGTTCGCTCGTTGGGGATCTTCGAGGGTCTGCAGATCATAGACGAACTGCGTGCCCGTGCGCTGGTCGGTCCAGATCGGCATCGACTCGATTGCATCCAGGTCGACCGAGAGGATCGCGCCGGAGAAAAAGTATTCCGGCGTGCCGGCGAAGTTGCTGCCGGGCGCTCCCTTGTTCGTATGACCGCCCTGGGCAATGTAAAGGACGTTGTTCGTCTCATCGAGATCGAGGCCATTGGTCGAGTGGTTCTCCTCGGAGCGAGGGAGACCACGGACAATGTCGACCCGGTCCCAGGATGTGCCGTTCCAGGTGAGGCGGGTGATGATCCCGGAGTTGGTGTCCAATCCACTATCCTCGTCGACGGAGATGCGCGGATCGGACGAGGAGACGTAGAGCACAGGATTGCTCGCCGTGCCCGCCACGAGAAGGCCCGTCACCTGACGCGTGTCCTGCGTCGTGTTGGTCGTCCCGTCGTCGTTATGGTTCTGGATGTTCTGCACGAGATCAATGGCCTCGGTCGATACGACCTCGTAAGCGGGGGCACTGGTGCGGGTGATCTCGTAGGCGTGGATCATGCCGTTCTGCTGCGCGACGTAGAGGCGCCCGTCGGGCCCGAGCTCAAGCGAGGTCGGGTTGTTGAGCGAGATGCCCTGCAAGCCGTAGGAATCGAAGCTGACCGGGGGCGCTGTGGCATCGAAGCCCTCGCCGCTGAACGGTATAGTCACCGGCGAGTTGGTGCCATCGTGCTCGACCACGAGGTCGGCGGCGAAGGAGCCGGTGGCGGTGGGCGTGAAGGTCACGTCGAGGGTGGTCGTGGCACCAGGCGTCAGATCCTGACTAAGGTTGGGTGCGGAGAAGACGGTGTCACCACTGAGGGTGGTGGAACTGATGTGAATCGTCTGGGTCACGCCCGCATTCTGGAGCGTCACCGTCTGCGTCACGGTGTCGTTCAGCGCCACCGAGCCAAAGTCGTGGCTGGAAGGGCTCGCCGCAAGATACCCCTCGCTCTCGAGGGCGACGACCTCGATTCCGCTGATCTTCGGATTGTCAGCGGCCCCGTGGAGGAAGTCGACGTCGAGGGTGCCGTCGCTGACGGTCACCGTATAGGGAAGCATGATGGCCGCGTCGTGACCGACAAGGGCGTGGATGTCGATGTCGTTATAGACGGAGGGAACGGTTCCCTCAACGGCTACGTCGAAGACGCGGGCCCCGTCGGTGGTCTGAAAGATCTCCGCCAGATAGAGGCGGACCTCGACCAACTGGGTCCCGGTGATGGGAAACTCCCACTGCATTTCGGCCCCACCCGAAGTATCGTAGCGCTCGGTCTGGAAGAGGGCCTCAGGCGCCGGTCCCCCTTGGACAGAGGGATGCGTCAAATCGATGGGGTCGCCAGTGCTGAAGCTGTTGTTACTGCCCGGATCCGCCAAATAGGGGGATGGGCTACCCGTCGTATCGGCGCTCCACACAGTGGTGGAACTGTCCGCCGGGCTGAGCTGACCGTTGCCCGTGTTGACACGGTAAAGCACGGCGCTTACTGTCTGTGCGACCACCTGGTCGGATGGTAACAGCAAGGCCGCCGTAAGCAACAGGGGCAAGAACACAGCGGCCAGCAGGATGACAAAGCGCCGCCGCTGATGAGAATGGGTGCTGGAAGAAGTCGAAGTTTGCATCAAGGTCTCCTTTAAGATCTGTGGCTCCTCTATGATTGGCGTGGAGCGATGGTTAGCAGCGCTCTTGCGCTACGCATGAATGTCCTCCTACGGAATAGGTGCGGTGAGTGGCTGATCGCACGGGGCTGAGCCCCCCGGGCACCACTCGAGCATCGCTGCGTCTGTATCTTCGGGTATGGTAAAACGGACCAGGCCGAGAATATCTTCGCCGGGTTCAAGACGCGCACCGACCAGGGGTGGCTGCGTCTCCTCGCCCGGCTCATCGGCCGCATAGCGGTTCCCCTGCTGATCGACGAGTGCCAGGGACTGCCGCTCGATCACAATCGGGTCGTTGGTCTCGTTCTGAATCGCGGTGACGACGACGATCCATCTCTCTCCCTCTGGCGGACCAGCGGCCGGATCATCGGGCTCCACGTCGTCGAGGGCGTAGCTCACCTGGAAGCCGTACCGCGCCATAGTCGGCGCAGGACTCAGCGTTGGCGTTCCAGTTGGAGCCGCGGTGGTCGTGCCGGTCGGCGCAGGCGGAGAGGACGCTGCGGTGCCCGGAGTGGTAACCGTGGCCGTCGGGGCCGCTGGCGTCGGAGTCACCGGCGTCGCGCTCGTCGTCGGGCTCGGTGCCATCGTCGCTTCTGGCTCGCCCGTCGGCGTCCTAACGATGGTATCTGTTGGCGTCACGTCAGTTCCCGATGGCTGCGCGCGACAACCGACGGGAAAGAGGGTTATGAGTACGAGTAGAAAGAACGCAACAAGTCGTTGCATAGTCACATTGTATCCTTGCATATAGGTCCGGGTCCTTCCATTGTCGAATCCGGATTGAAGGGAGCTGGCTCAAAGACTTCGCGCCCCTCAAATCAGAGCGGCTGACCGGTCAGACGTGGACAGTCTGGAGCAGACACCCCTGGACTGGTCACTGCCTCACCAGGAAGCAGCTAGCGTGAGTATAACATAAGAGACACGGCTCAACGGATGGGCCAAGTTTAGAATCCGGTTGGACTTGGTTGGAATTGTTAGGATCTCGTTAGGGAGCACGAAGCAGATAGTGACAACCACCTTACGCCTCCTGTACGTTCTCCGCGCCAGCGAAGGTATATCCGAGGCCGTATACGTTGAGAACGTAGACAGGATCCTGCGGATCCGGCTCGATCTTGTGTCTGATGTTGTAGATGTGCCATCGAATGGCATCGCGGGCTCTTTCTCGATCCTGAGGGGTACGGTCATGCGAGGCCTCAAAGAGCTCCAGGGGCGGGACCACCCGGTAGTCGTTCTCCATCAGATAGCGCAGCAGTTTGAACTCGGTCGGCGTGAGGTCAACCGGCTCCCCGTTCAGAGTAGCCTCGGCTTTGTGCCTGTCGAGAGCAAGCCTCCGCCACCTCAGAACTTGCATCCCCTCGGTACAGTGGCAGGCTCGCTGTCGCTCCAAGGCTTTCTGAGCAGTATCTCGAAGGTCCACCGATTCAACAGGCTTGAGGAGATAGCCATCGACACCCAGGTCGATGGCAGCTTTGGCGGAGTCGAAGGATTCATTCCGCGCCGCGATGATCACGGGGGTCGTAGGCCAGCGCCACTTCACCGCTTTGGCCACTCGCAGGCCGTCGGGTCCCTCATCTAACTCGAGCGCAGTCAAGACCAGGTCAAAGGGGGTATTGCGCAGCCGGCTGAGGGCCTCGGATGCCGTGTCTACGGCGATGGTAAGGTAGCCTGCGCCCTCCAGACTCTGCTGAAGGAACGTCCGATCGCTTTCGTCGCTCTCGACAATCAGCGTATTGGGCTTGGTAACCATTGATCGCTCCCGTCCCGCCCCTGAACGAAAGGTATGACATTCGATAGTTCGCAGTCCAGCGCCCTGTCAGGCCGTCACGGTGGCGCTGGTGGTCTGTCTCAACGGAGCCAGCTGCTCGCCTGGCCCGGGCTCCCGGTGCCGTACTCACAACAATACGTGATTGAAGGATACCACGAAAGTGGCGTCTGAGACGTTGAGCTTTGTTGGAGTCGAGATTGGCTTTGGTTAGACTAGGTTTGAATTGAGTTGGGGGCTGGGGGAAGACCGAGTTGAGTCAGAAAACCGAGCTGGTCGTTGTACTCGTAGACCTCTACCGCTTTGCCGTCCTCGATTCGAACCACGAAGCAGATGGGAACGTGGATCGACTCGCCAGTGGCAGGCACTATCTCACCGCCAGGGCCTCGAATAGGTCCCTGGTGGGTTCCGGTGAGGATTCCCTGCACACAGAGCCACCCGGCGTGACCGAAAGCCCGCTCCAGGTGGAAGTGGAAATCGGGAAACGGAATCCAGGTGGAATTTCGGTAGTCCTCCCGGATTTCGTCCCGGCCGCGCAAGGGCTCCTGACGGTTCGGCTGGAAATGGAAGGCGTCCTGCGCGTACCAGTCGACGACCCGGTCCAGGTCGTGAGCGTTGAAGGCGTCCACGATCTCCTCGACGAGACGGCGCAGATTGTCGTCTGACATGAGGATTTCTGGTCTACTCATGGTTTGACTCTTTCAGCAGACTCTGTTTCCTCCGCCCGACCTCAATCAGACTTGAGTCGGACGTACCCGGCCAGAGATTCGGACTTGATCGTCAGACTAGGACCGGATTCCGCGGCCTGCTTCATTACCTGAAGAGCCTGATCGCTGGGCCTCCCGTAGATCTCGAAGCCGATGGGTTCCAGGAACCGGTATGCATCCTTTGTCCGTTCGGCGGCTCCCTCGAAATGGAGATCCATCGCTTCCGCATCGGGGAAGACGTGAATGAAGCTGACCTCGCTACCTTCCTCGTTGAGGTAGGAGACGAATACGACCGTACGGGGTTTCTCCGCCTCGATCGACGGTGCTCTCTGACGGGCGTGCCTCTTAAAGCTCTCGAGCTTGCCTTCCTTGATCCTGTGCTTGCTAATAAAGACAATTGGTTCAGACATTGGTATCCTCCCTCTCTCAGTCTGGATCACCTAAGCCAGCTGGTTTAAGATTGTATTAGCATGATACATCTAAAAATACCATGGAGACCGTTTCGAAATCGTTTCAGCGACGTTTTGTGGTCGCGACACAGAGCACCCTATCGGAGTGGCCAGTCAAGCGGACTCGGTTGGATTTCGGCAGGTGCCGCTTCGCCTACGGCCCGGTCTCCGGGCTAGAAACCTTCCCCACATCTGGTGGTGCGGTTGCTCGGTGGTGTCACATGTACTGGCTCAGCTCCGCCGGCTGGCTTAGGGCTTGCTTGCGCAAGCTGGTCACACGCCGGACAAGTGCCAGTCACGCGGGAGGTTTAGGGGACTGAGGGGACTAGCACTTTGACGAGGCCGGCTTAGGTCGCTGCGCTTACCACGCCAGGCAAGTGCCGGTCACCTTAAGGATGAGAGGGGTTGCGTCAAGGAGTCAGGATTCGGGCGCGAGATCTTCCTCCAGCGCGCGTGCGCGCTGGCTGTATCGCGCGGCCTCGTCCTGGGCATGCATCTCCCGAGCCTTCTCGGCAGCGCGCTGGTAGTAGGCAAGGGCTTCCTGCGGTTCGTCAGCCCGCTCGTAGTGCGCGGCGATTCGTGCCGCCACACTGTCGAGATCGTTCGCATAGACGTGCTCCAGCGCCGCTGCCACGCGACGATGGAGCAGACGTCTCCGGGCTTCGCTCAGGTTGGCGACAAGTACCTCCCGGAGCTTATCGTGGCTGAAGTCATACGCGTCCTGGCCTTGCTCCCGGATGATACGATGCTGCCACAGCTCGTCGAGCCCGCGGACCAAGCGGTCCTCGCCAGCGTCGCTCGCCTCCTGGAGCACGTCAAAGGTGAACTCGCGGCCAATGGTAGCGGCCAGCTCAGCCAGAGAACGGGAGAGGGGCGGCAGCTGCGATATCCGAGCCGCGAGGGCATCCCGCATGCGCGATGGGAGGGGACGGGGAACGCAAATCACATCACCAGAGGGGAGCTCGTGAACCTCGTCAGGAAGCTCCCCCCTCACCGTCTCCACAATGAAGAGAGGATTCCCTTCCGTCTCTCGGTAGAGACAATTGACCAGACTGGAGGGGAGTTCACGACCGGCTACGTTCTCTGCCAAGCTCTCGGTGGCACGCTTGTCAAGAGGAGCTAGCTCGATCTCGGTCAACTGGTCATCCTGCCGCAAAGCATGCATCATCGATGATAGGGGGTGGTCCTCACCCACCCCATCGGGCCGATACGTGCCTACGACAAGAAGGCGCGCGCGGGGATCGTAGCGGAGCAGGTGGTGGAGCCACTCGATGGTCCCTCGATCGCACCATTGGAGTGCGTCAATGAACAGCAACTGCGGCCGTTCGCCCTGGAGAAGGGCACGGGACAAGGCCTCGAAGAACCGGCGCCGCTGCCAGGGCTCGGTGATCGGACCGGGCTGGGACAGATCAGGCTCCTCGGTCAGTAACTCGGGCAGCAGACGAGCGATCTCGGAGCGCCAGACGGGCTCCAACGGGGGGAGCGGACGGGCGCGGAGCCAGGCAGCCACAGGCGCATAGGATAGCTCGCCCTCAGCAGCGTAGCAGCGAGCTGTAGCGGTAGCGATACCCTGACGACTGGCCCACTGAACCAGCTCCTCGGCCAGTCTCGTTTTACCGACGCCAGCCTCACCCGAGATCAGGACCAGGTGGGGTTGCCCGGCAGCCGCCCGCCGCCAAGCGTGACGCAACTCCGCCCAGGCGTCCTGGCGCGCCACGAGGCGCGAGGCGGCGCCCGCCCGCCCGGGCCGCGACCGGGGAAGGAGCGGGGTCTCTTCAACAGCTAACAGTCGCTCGTACATCTCGCGCGTGGCGGGGCTCGGTTCCACGTCCAACTCCTGCTCCAGCAGCGTAGCGCAGCGGTGATAGGTACGCAGAGCTCCAGCACGGTCACCGATGAGGGCTTGCAATCGCATGAGCCGGCGGTAGGAAGCCTCGCGCAGGGAGTCGTGGCGGACCAAGCGGCGAGCGTACTCGATGGCCGCCCGATAGTCGTGCTGGTTCTCCAGAAGCCGCGTCAGCCGCTCCAAGGCGCGCTCGAAGGCCTGGCGCAACCGGCGGCGTTCGGGAATAATCCAATCCTCGTACAGACCGGGCAGCAGATCGCCTTCGTAGAGAGCGACGGCTCGCTCCAGAGCCGACCGCTCCTCGGCCGTGTCGTTAGTGTCGTCAGCCCGACTCAGTGCCTCCTCGAACTCGGCGACATCTAGCTCGAAGGGAGCGGTCTCACGCCAGCGGAGCGTCCGGCGATCGACGTAGAGGAAGCGATCAGCTTCCGGAAGAGTGTGTCGAAGGCGGTAGAGGAGATTTCGCAGATTGGTAAGGGCCTGGTCCTCGGGGGAATCCGGCCAGAAGAGGAAGGCCAGGCGATGGCGTGATGGGGGAGTCTCGCGGTGGAGGAGGAGGTAGGCCAACAGGGACTGGAGGCGCGGGGTATCGACAGTCGTCAGCGGCTCATCCGCGTACAAGAGTCGGAAGCCGCCCAGCAGTTCAATGTGGAGCATCGGTTGAGGAGCTTCGTGATTCACTTATGGCTCCCTCGATGGTGACGAATCTCTCTCAAAGGATACATCAATCCTACCAGAGTTGTCAACTAGTTCGCCAGATCAGGATCAAGACACACCCACTGTCCCGACCAACAACCTACCGGCCAGTGCCGCCGGGAAGCGACTTTATGTTACGCGGGCTTCACACTCGCCCGGAGCGCCGTCACATTGTCCAGAACCGGGGCCCGGTCATTGTAGATACTCGACCCAGAGACGAGCATCGTGGCCCCAGCCTCGACGACGAGGGGCGCGGTGGCAGGATCGATCCCCCCATCCACGCCAATAGGGATGTCCAACCCCCTCTCTCCGAGCAGCAGTTTCAGCCGGCGGATCTTGTCCAACTGACCGTATAGAAAGGCCTGCCCGCCCCACCCGGGGTTGACGGTCATAATCTGGATCAAGTCAGACAGATCGAGGACCTCCTCCAGAACGGCGAGGGGGGTGCCCGGGTTGATGCTGACACCAGCCTCGACGTCGAGCTCGCGAATCGTCTGGAGCAGACGATGGAGATGAGGTGTCGCTTCCTGATGTACGATGATGCGATCAGCGCCAGCCTCGGCAAAGACCTCGAGGTGTCGCTCCGGCTCGAGGATCATCAAGTGGACGTCGAGGGGGAGATCGACCTGGGAGCGGAGCGCCCGGACTACACCCGCTCCAAAGGTGATGGGGGGCACGAAGCGGCCATCCATTACGTCGATCTGAATCGCGTCGACGCCAGCACTTTCGGCCTGGCGGGCCTCCTCGCCCAAGCGGGCGAAATCAGCGGATAGAATTGAGGCCTCGATAGCTACCATTATTCTCATCTCCTTCAAATGTCTCAAAGAATACGATCAGCACCAGAGCGGCTACCAAGAACTGTTGTTGTGGTGATGGTTAACTCGCTGGCGAGTGCGGAGATTCCTCCACTCCACTACGCTTCGCTCCGTTCCGGTCGGAATGACAGTGTTGAGAATTTCTCGCTTTCTGAGTGGTGCCTGGCTTGGACATCCAAGCCACGCGCCGTCGATTTCTCGCAATGGAAGCGGCGCAAGCCGCCCGTCGCGCTCCGCGACCCTCTCCCACATTGGCTGACGCGTCTTAGCTCTTGCGGTGCTCCACACCCTCCTCGGTGCCGACGATGACGTCTGACACGAGACCAAGAAACAGCCCGTGTTCGACGATCCCCGCTCGTCGCTCGAGATGAATTGCGAGCTCGCCCGGGTTCGATATGGCGCCGAAATCGCAATCCACGATCAGGTTCCCCTGATCGGTCCGGAAGGGTGTCCCATCCTTGGTATGGCGGAGGGTCACCCGGGCTCCAAGGGACTCGAGGAACGTCTCCTGAGGTCGACGACCGAAGGGCGTCACCTCCACCGGCACGGCCCACTGGATGCCCAGCGTCGGCGAGAGTTTGGTCTGATCGACGACGATTATCTCGCGCTGCGTGGCCTGGGCAACGATCTTCTCGCGCAGGAGCGCTCCTCCGCCCCCTTTGATCAGATTGAGCTCCTCATCGACCTCGTCGGCGCCATCGATGGTCAGATCGATGACCGGGTGGTCGTTCAACGTGGTCAAGGGGATGCCAAGATCCCGCGCATCCTGTTCGACCTGGCTCGACGTCGGTATGCCGAGGACGTCGCGAAGCTTACCCTCGTCCAGCAGATGGGCGATGCGACGGAGGGCAAAGATGGTGGTGCTGCCATGTCCCAGGCCGACGACCATGCCGGACTCAACGAAGTCGGCAGCGCGCTCGCCGGCCTTGCGCTTCAATTCTGGAATATCCATGTCACTCCCCTGCCAATCGCCCCAACCCCTCGATCACGTCCTCACCCAGGTGGAAGCGGATCACACGCCGACCGGCGTCCTCCATCGCCTGTCGGTCGCCCAGAGCCTGCGCCTGCTCCAGGACGCCGAAGCTAATCCCCGACTCGGGAGATCCCGCTTCATCAGGAATCTCGGCGTCGCGCGCAGCGTCCGAGGTCAACTGGATGAACAGCCCGTTCCCCGCGTCCCCCTTATAGAGCTGACCAGTGGAATGGAGAAAGCTGGGTCCATAGCCGACCGTCGTCGCCAACTTGTAGCGGTCCCGGAGCTGGGTGCGGAGCGCGATAAGCGCTGCATCGGTCCGCGCCGTCGGCTGGACGTACGCCTGGAGGGCGATGTAGCTGCGGTCGGAGTTCGGCGATGGGCTGCCGCCTACAGGCGCCTGACCCAGGAAATCGTGGAGGACCTGCGGATGGGGCAGCGACGATTCGCCACTCGCAAGCTCTCCCTGCTCGCGGTAGCGCTCCACCATGCGGCGAGCCTGGACCTTAGCCGCCTCCACGTTGGGCTGATTGAAGGGATGGATTCCCAGACGGTGACCAGCTATGGCGACCGCCATCTCCCAGAGGAAGATCTGTTCGCCCATATCGTACAGATCGTCCAAGTTTAGTCTGACGACCGGGTGCCCAGCCTCCTGCAGCTCTGCGAGCTGGGCGTCGTGGGTTTCGTCCCCCTCGAGTCGAAGGTGAACGAAGAAGCGGTCATCGGCGTAGACCTCGGGCCCTCCCAGCGGCTCGCCGGCGACGGGTAGAATGCCGGTGCCGGACTTACCGGTGCTTTCGGCGATGAGTTGCTCGACCCAGTCGCCGAAGCTGGCGAAATCAGGAGAGATGACAAAGGTCACCTTGTCGCGTCCGGCCTTCGTAAGCTCGCCAAGGGCGGCACCCAGCCGTGCGCCCAGATTCTCCCCGACGACGACACAGGACCCGCAGCCCGATGCCATCGTCAGCGCGCTATCGAGGAGGCGGTCGACGTCAACGCCGATCAGCGCCGCGGGGACCAGCCCGAAGTAGGAGAGAGCGGAGTAACGCCCCCCAATGTCTGGATCGTTCAAGAAGAGGGCACGGAAATTGTGCGCTTGGGCCAGATCACTCAGGTTGGTGCCGGGATCGGTAACCGCGACGAAGTGGTCTCCAGTTTCGCCCTCGCTGCTGACCGCAAGGACATGGTTGTAGAAGGACTTGAAGAGGGAAAGGGTCTCGGTCGTGGCGCCGGACTTGCTCGCCACGATGAAGAGGGTACGATCCAGGTGAAGCCGTTCAAGGTGAGATAGGACGGCCTCGGGATCGGTGCTGTCGAGGACCGCCAGGTCAAGGTAGCCTTCCCTGACGCCGAAGGCTCTGCGGAACACCTCGGGCGCTCGGCTGGAGCCTCCCATGCCCAGGAGCAGAACGTCTGTGTAGCCATCCTGGCGCACGTCCTCGGCGAGGGCCTCCAGTCGGGGGACGTTCTCCTTCATCGTCCGGGCGATGTGGAGCCAATTGAGCCGGTTGGTGATCTCCTCGGGATCGGCCTTCCAGACCGTGTGATCGTGCTTCCAGATACGGTCTATGACGTCCTCCCGCGCCATCTCGCTCAGGGCGGCGCTGACGGCCTTCTGGTAGTCGCCCAGCAGAGTCTCTATGCGCTGCCACTCGGACTCGAGACGGTCGACCTTCTCGTCGATGCTCTCCATCAGCTCTGAGAACGGTTTGGCGAACTTCTCCACGCCCTCCTCGAGCAGAGCATCGGTGACCTGGTCGAGGTCGATGCCCAGGTCGTCGAGCTTCTCCAGTCTGGCACGCTCCGCGAGGAGCTCCGTCTCGAGGGTCAGGGCAACCGTACCGTGGTCGCGGAATGCGTTCAAGGTAGACGGGGGTAGGGTATTGACGGTATGGGGGCCGATCAGATTGTCCGGATAGAGGGTGTCTGAAAAGGTCGGATCCTTGGTGCTGGTGCTGGCCCAGAGGACACGCTGGAGCCGGGCTCCTTTGTCCTCCAGATCCTCCCACCGCTCACCACTGAACGTCGCTTTGAAGCGCTGGTAGGCCATCTTGGCGTTGGCGATACCGATGGTCCCCTTGAGCTCCTGAGCCGCCGGCGTGCCGATATCGTCGAGCATGCGGTCGACTTTGACGTCGACCCGGCTGACGAAGAAGGAAGCAACCGAGGCAACGCTACTCAGATCGCCTCCGTTAGCATCCAACGTCTCCAGGCCAGAGAGATAGGCCTCGGACACCCCGTCGTACTGATCCAGCGAGAACATGAGGGTGACGTTGACATTGATGCCCTCGCCAATCAGGGTCTCGATGACCGGGATACCCTCGGGCGTCGCCGGTACTTTGATCATAACATTGGGGCGATCGACGCTGGTGAAGAGATTGCGGGCTTCCTCGATCGTCCCCTCGGCATCGTAGGCGAGATCGGGGCTGACCTCCAGGCTGACGTAGCCGTCGTCGCCGCCAGTCTCATCGTAGACCGGGCGGAGCACATCGGCGGCTCTCTGGATGTCCTCGATGGCGAGCGCCTCATATATCTCCTGAGACGACTTGCCCTCACCGCTCAGACGGCGGAGGGCGTCATCGTAGTCGTTGCTTCCAGCAATCGCCTTCTCGAAGATGGAGGGGTTGGACGTCACGCCTCGCAGTCCGTCGTGAACGAGATCTTCCAGATCTCCCTGTTCGATAAACGAGCGTCGGATATAATCGAGCCAAATCGCCTGGCCAAGGTCGGCCAGCTGATGTAACTTGGTCATCGTGGTATCTCCTTTTCCTATCTCCAATAGTCCTCAAGCGTCACGCCCAGTCCGTCGGCCAGGCGAGTAACGAAAGCAAAATAGGCCGTAATCTGAGCTACGTCGAGAACAGCACGATCGGAAAAGCCGGCCTCGCGCAGTGCCTCCACATCCGCCTCCGCCATCGTGGAGGGGGATTCGGTGAGCTTCGCGACGTAGTCGAGCATCGTCCTGTCAGAAGCCCTCAACGGTGCCTGCGTGTAATCCTCCTTGAGCTGGGAAACCAGCGCATCGTCGTCAGTCAGGCGGCGGAGAGACTCTCCGTGGTGTGTCACTCAATAGAGACACTGATTGAGCGCCGCCACTACCACTCCGATCATCTCCCGCTGATACCGCTTGAGGGGTGATGGGCCGAACATCAGGGTGCGGTAGAGAGCCCGGTGGTCGAGCATGGACCGGGGGCTAAGGCTATGCACCTTCATGATATGCGCTGCCCGTCCAGTCGTGGGATCAGCGCATTCGGCATAGACCCGGGCGACCTCGTCGGTGGCTTCCTCTTCGTCTATCGTCGCTATCCAAGCGGCTTCTGTCATGGGCTCTCCCGCTGCTTGCTGGAATGGTCTCGCTCTCCAAGATGACTTTCACTTGGCCGCGAGGCCCAGATGTAACGTCAGGTCTCTAACCGCATCGAGTAGCGCTTCCCGGATGGCCATTCGAACGAGAGACCGAGGGCGCCGTAGACCTCCGGCGGTATACCGATGTCGGCGAGATAAAGCTCGCCCTGAACATCGCGCAACCCGGTCTTCGGCAGGGCTAGGGTCAGCGTCCGTTTAGGCTGCACCGTCACCCCCGGAGCATCGCCAGTCGTGGCATCCAGACCCGAGGGAAGATCCAGGGAGAGTACCTGGCTCCCGTGTTCGTTGCAGCGATCGATCAGCTGGGCCGCGCGGCCACGCGGCGCTCCGCGCAGGCTGTACCCGATGAGCGCATCCACAACGACCTTGGAACGGCGAAGCACCTCATCAGCCTCGACCAACTCGACCGGATGGACATTCGCCGCGCGCAGAATTCGAAGCTGATTAGCCGCAGCACCCCTGAGGTCCTCCGGATCCTTGCTCAACAGCACCGAGACCTGAAAACCACGGTTGTGGAGGTGCCGGGCGCAACAAAGCCCGCCGCCCCCATTACCACCCGAGCCGGCCAAGACAGCCACCTCGGGCCGCTGTCGCGGCCCACCATCGGCCGAGACAGCCTGAGGCGGGACTTCTTCCCAGGCCAGCATATGCAAGACGCTCAACGCCAGATTACGGCCGGCATTCTCCATCATCTGGAGGATGCCCAGGCCGAAGTCCTCCACCGCGATGCGGTCCACCTCGCGCATCTGGTCGGCGGTCACGGCCGGCACTACGAGACCAGAACCCGTACGGAACGTCACGCTAGTCATCATCTGTCTACCGGGTCAGACAAGATATTAACATCCGAGTATCCAGTCTACCATGAATCCAGAGTCAGTAGATCCAGGATCGCTCTCAGGCAAGTGCCAAATCCTCGCTCCCGAGCTGGATCTGGCGATTGGGGGCATACGTGCCCCAGGCAGGCTTGCCCTAGCTCAAGCAAGAACGAGGGTGAGGGGCTCAATCCAGGGTGGCGAATAGATTGTTGAGCGACTCGGCCAGCGTCGGGTGGGGCAAGACGGCATCGCGAAGGGCCGTGTAAGGTAAGTCGCCCATCATAGCTATCTGGAGCGCCGCGGCCAACTCGCCCCCCTCGAGACCGAAGACAGCTACACCGAGGATGCGATCGGTCTCGGCGTCAACCACGGCCTTCATCAGCCCCCGGGATTCATCCACCTCCAGCGCGCGGGCCACGTGGCTCATAGGCATCTTCGCCACGCGGACGTCGTATCCCTGATCTCGAGCCATCTCCTCGGTCAAGCCGGCCCGCCCGAGCTGGGGATCGATGAAGACCGTATAAGTCAAGATCCGGTCAGTGGTTGAGGCGTCGCCATCCTCCAGCAAGTTCGTGCGAATGATTCGATAGTCGTCGTAGGAGACGTGGGTAAAGGCGGGACCTCCCTTCACGTCGCCCAGGGCGTAGACTCCGGGCACGTTCGTCTCCAGCCGTTCGTTCACCTTGACGTAGCCGTGGTGGACGGTCTCGACGCCGGCGGCCTCGGGGTTGAGCCGGTCTGTATTCGGGACCCGTCCGACGGCGAGGAGGAAGTGAGATCCGGTGAGGACCCGCTCCCCCCCGGGCGTGGTGACGTGGAGACTGACGTCTCCGTCAGCGCCCGCGGCTACGCACTGGGCATCGGTATCGAGCAGAATCTGGATGCCGTCCTCTCGGAGGACCTCGATTATCTCCTCGGCGACGTCGGCGTCCTCGTGAGAGAGCACCTGCCCGCTCCGCTGGACGATCGTCACGTCGCTGCCGAAACGGCGGAACATCTGGGCAAACTCCACGCCCACATAGCCGCCGCCAAGGACCAATAGATGGTCCGGGACCTCGTCGAGCTCCATAATGGTCGTGGAATTGAGGCTGGGCACGTCGTCCAGACCGGGCAGCTCGGGCCGCCGGGGGCGCTGCCCGACGTTGATAAAGATCTTCTCCGCGGTCAGATGGCGAGTAGAGCCGTCGTTCATAAGCACTTCTACGGATTGTGCGTCCGTGAAGCGTCCCTCGCCCATCAACAGATCGACCTCCTCCGCCTCCTCAAGTCGCCGACGGTTAGCCTTGCGGAAGGACTCGACGATATTCCGTTTGCGCTCCCGGACGCGGGTCATATCGACGCTAATCGGGCCGGTCCTTACGCCGTAGTTTTCCCCTCGTCGGGCCATGTGGGCCACCCGAGCGCTGGCGATCATCGTCTTGCTCGGGGTGCACCCCTCGTTGATGCAGGTTCCGGCCACGTGCTCTCGCTCAACGATCGCAACGTGCCAGCCAGCCTGCGCCAGGGTCGTGGCAAGCGGGTTGTTCGCCTGGCCTGCTCCAATCAGAATTGCGTCATACTGCTCTGCCATGTGACTTCTCCTCCCGATCGCACTTCGTCAACATTGTCACCCCAGAAGGTAAGATCTTGCTCTGCTCCGACGGTACGTGATGGGGTCTTTGGTCACCTCTCCACATTGTATCACAGAAGCCGACCCAGAGTCTACGAGGTCGGTTAGCGCTTCTTTTGACCTGGGTTTGAAAGAGTTGGAATTCGGTTGGAAAGGGTCGATCCTACCCCAGCCGCGCGAGAAAGTCGTCCAGCGATGGGGCTACAGACCGAGGCCGTAGCGGGCCACGCCCATCAGGGCGACCTCAGGCTTTAGAATAACGTGAACGGGCACCCGGTCCATCAGGTCCATATGACGCCCCTTGCTGCGGAAAGCTTCAAGGAACCGCTCCTGCTCGAGCGCTGGCAAAATGCGGGGAGGTATGCCACCCCCCAGGTAGACGCCGCCGGTAGCCATAACCTTGAGCGCCAGGTTGCCGGCCTCGGCTCCGAGGATGGAGACGAAGGTATTGAGCGTGAGCATGCAGAGCTCACAATCCTTCTCGTCATCCAGGGCCGCATTAACGATGACGGGTGTGGGATCGTCCGCGGCGGCCAACTCCTCGGCCAGCCAGTCGGGCTCCTCGGCATAGCGGCCGCCCCGGTAGAAAGCGTAGAGGTTGGGAATCCCCATCCCGGAGCAGACCAGCTCGTAGCTGACGTGTTCGTGGCGCGCCCATAAGTAGCGGAGCAGCTGGATCTGGCGAGGCGTCACCGGAGCGAAGTCGGTATGCCCGCCCTCGGAGGCGTGGGGACGGTAGCGACCGTCATCCTGATCCCAGGTGAGGAATGCCTCGCCCAGCCCGGTTCCGGGCGCGACGACGGCTATGGCACCCGTCGGGTCGTGGGTCCCCTCCTGCAGGGTGTAGAGCTCGTCGGGCTCGAGCAGAAGGACCCCGTTGGCGAGAGACGCCAGATCGTTGAGGAGTTGAACAGACGATAGGACGAGGGTTTGACGCAACTCGTCGGCGTCGACGGTCCAGGGCAGGTTCGTGACCTCGACGCGGTTCTCGACCAGGGGACCGGCTATGCCGAAACTGGCGCGATCCACCTCGACGTCGACCCGATCCAGGAACTCCCGAGCGATGGCGTCCAGGCCCGGGTAGTCTCTGCTGCGAAACGTCTCCTCGGCCAGCGGGTCTCGAGGCCCTCTCTCCTCCGAGAAGATAGCCAGCTTCGTTTTCGTACCTCCGACATCTCCAGCGAGCAACATAGGTTCCCTCCATCCCAATGTAGTTAATTCGATTCTAGTCCGTTCACACTCGCCCTCGGGCGATCCCCTCGCCCCCATCCACCCGGAGGATCGTCCCGGTCGCGAAGTCGTTCTGAACCAAGAAGACACAGGCATGTCCCACGTCGGCGGGACTTCCAGCACGGCCAAGGGGCAACTGCTCAACGATCTGCTCGAACACCTTCCGCTTATCGGGCGGAGCCAATACCGGTCCGGGCACGACACAGTTCACCCGGATATCGTGGGGCGCCAGCGCCAGTGACGCCACCTTGGTCAACATAACGAGGCCAGCTTTGGAAACACCAGCGTGCGGATAGGCCGGCCAGGGGTTGAGGCCACTGTTGTCGGAGATGTTGATGATCACGCCGGCCGTCTCCATCTCAATCATCAGGCGGGCAGCGTGCTGGGTGAGCACGAACGGCCCGGTCAGGTTCACGTTAATGACCCGCTGCCACTCCTGGTAGGTGACATCCAGCAGCTCGGTGCGCTTGAGAATAGCCGCGCTGTTGACCATCACGTCGAGCCTACCGTAGTGGTCTCGGATCTCTGCAAAGATGCAAGCCACCTCTTCGGGGTCCGACTGGTCGCCCCTGACGATAATGGCGTCCAGGCCCTGGCTCGTAATCTCCTCGACCGCCGAGCGAGCCTGTTCAGCGGAGCCGGGCGAGACGTGGTGAATGACCAGGTTGGCGCCTTGCTCGGCGAAGGCCATAGCGATGGCCCGACCGACGCGGCGCGCCGAACCGGTGACGAAGACGACCCTGCCCTCCAAATCAAAAGGCATGTGGCGCTCCCTATCCCTAAGGACGATTATGAATCGACTGCTGCACTAGTGATAGACTTTCCCGGAAGCGATTGTCGCCGATTCAGCGGGCCAGAACCTACTCATTCATGTCCGGTTCTGCCCGAAATGTCCCATCGTAGCTTCCGGGAAGGTCAGGAATCAAGCCCGGCTCGGTCATGCGGCGAGGATCGAGGAGCTGATCCAGCTCCTCAGAGGAAAGAACGTTCCATTCCTCAGCGACCTCCCGGACCGTGCGGCCAGAGCGGTACGCTTCCCTGGCAACCTCGGCTGCCCGGTCGTAGCCGACGATCGGCGCCAGCGCTGTGGCCAGGGCGAGGCTGTGCTCGACCATCTCGCGGCATCGCTCTGCATTGGCTTTGATGCCCACAACGCAGCGGTCGGTGAAGGCCCGCGTCGCGTTTGCCAGCCATTCAATGGAACGGAGGAGATCGTAGGTCAGCAGAGGCATCATCAGGTTAAGCTCGAAGATGCCACCCAGCCCACCCTGGGTAATCGCCGCATCGTGCCCGACGACCTGGGCCGCCACGAGGATGAGGGCCTCGGCCATCACCGGGTTGACCTTCCCGGGCATAATCGACGAACCGGGCTGTACCGCCGGCAACTGGAGCTCGCCCAGGCCGTTGCGTGGACCCGAGCCGAGCCAGCGGATGTCGTTTGCGATCTTGGTCAGGCTGACGGCGATGGTCTTGAGCTGACCGGAGACCTCGACCACGGCGTCGCGAGCGGCGTTGGCCTCGACGTGGTTCTCCGCCTCCACAAAGGCAGTGCCCAGGGCATCGTTGAGGGCCGCAATAGCCCGCCGCGGGAAGTCGACAGGGCGGTTGAGCCCGGTGCCGACGGCGGTACCCCCCAGAGGAAGCTCCCGCAGGGCCGCTGCCGCGGTCTGCGCCCGTTCGACGCCCTTCCGGGCTTGCGCCGCATAGCCGCCGAACACTTGACCCAGCCGGATCGGGGTGGCGTCCTGCAGATGGGTGCGTCCGGTCTTGACGACGAGATCGAACGCCTGCGCTTTCTCGTCGAGTGCCCGACCGAGATGCTCCAGTGCGGGGATGAGTTCATCCCGCAGCGCAAGGGTCGCCGAGACGTGAATGGCCGTGGGAATGACGTCATTGCTGGACTGGCTCAGGTTGACGTCGTCGTTGGGATGGACGGGCGTCCTGCTCCCTACCCGGCCGCCCAGAATTTGAATGGCCCGGTTGGCGATGACCTCATTGGCGTTCATATTGGTCGAGGTGCCAGAGCCAGTCTGGAAGACGTCGATGGGGAACTGATCGTCCCACATCCCGTCAATGACCTCTTCGCAGGCCTGCAGGATGGCAGCGCCAACGTCGTCGTCGAGCAGGCCCAGATCGATATTGGCTCGGGCGCAGGCGCGCTTCACATGGCCCAGGGCATGGATGAAGCGGCGCCCGAAGCGGAGGCCCGAGATGGGAAAGTTCTCCAGCGCGCGCTGGGTCTGCGCGCCCCAGAGGACGGCGTCGGGGATCTCCACCTCACCCATTGAATCGCGCTCGGTTCTCATCGTCCCTCCTTCTCCTCATCGACGATCACGTCTGGCCCCTTCCAGGGAACGGGTGCGAGGCGGCCGAGGATACGAATGGTGGCGCCTTCTTCCTGGCCGCGATGAGCGTGTAGCCGACCAGCCCCTGCTCGATCAACTCGACGGCGCGGCGGGCCAGACGCTTCCCCTCCGCGAGGTCAAGCTCGCCGAGATCGAGCTTTCCGAGCCCGAGAGCCACCTCGATGCCCAGCAGCCGGCGGCGCACGTCGGTGACCATATCGAGAAGCGCATCCGAATGATCCTCCACGATGAAATGGATGAAACCGGCGTCCCGCAACGTGGCGACGTAGTCCTGCGACGTGCCGGCTCCACCGATACAGGCGACCCAGGCGAGTAAGGATTCGACGTCGTCGGGTACCGGTCCGTGGAGCGTCACGTCGGTCAGGCCCAGGCGCCCGCCCGGCGCGAGCACGCGGGCCATCTCCCTGGCTGCCGTTACCTTGTTCGGAAAGGTACAGAAGCTGCACTCAGAGATGACAGCGTCAAACGTCCCGTCGTCGAACGGCAGATCCTCGGCATCCCCCTGGCGGAAGGTGGTCAGAGAGGCCACGCCGGTTTCGACCGCTTGACGCTCGGCAGCGGCGACGTTTTCACGTCCGTAGTCGAGGCCGGTGGCGGAGCAGCCGAAGCGTTCGGCAAGATGGACGGCCGAGGTACCACGACCCGAGGCGACGTCGAGCAGATGGTCGTCCGGGCCGAGACGGAGCCTGCGCCCCAGGTGACGGGTGAGAGCCAGGCCACCAGGATGAAAGACGTCGCCCAGAAGGACGTGCACCAGGTCACTCTGGTAGAACGTCGCGCAGCAGGTCTTCGTCTCGCGGTCGACAGCCTCAGTCAACGGATTGCCCTCCACCTCTGGACCTTTCACGCTCCTGGCATCTCGTGGCATGCCCTTGCCCTTCACCTTGCTTTCCGCTCGGCACGCTTCCCTGGGTCGCCCGCACCTCGTGCCGGTAGCCCAGGACATTGTATGCGCAGAAGGGGACCGCACGCCCGTCGGGGAGGAGCTGGTGGACGCAGCACTTCATCAACCGCTCGAGATCGAAGGTATAGCGGTCCATAAACCCGTGGACCTGGACCATGAAGAAATGGCGCTTGAGCGCCTCGGGATCGGCCGGGAGCGACACGTCGAGCCCACAGGCGACACACGTAAGATGGTCGGTCGTATCCTCGCTTCCCACCGCCGCGGCGGTGCTCCATAGGGCTTCGAGCGCCTCCTCAACCTCGTCCGTAAGCTCGGCGGCAGCCCGGTTGGCGATGAGGTCGAGGTAGTCCTCGACGTTGACAAGCCGCGGGATCGGAACCACCTGTTCATCACCGACGTAAGCGTACGTACAGGCCAAGCAGTCGGGATGGGGACAGGGGACAGGGATGAAGTCGCTGACCCGAAAAAGCCCCTCCGTCTGCGACTCCAACTCGTGGAGCACGCCGGTCATCGTGAGTCGATGGAGCGGATCCTGGTCCTGTCCGACGTAGCGTCCGGCAAAGGTGGCCGGCTGGTAGGCGACGCCCAACACCGACGGGTGCTCGAGTCCGACCTGCAAGACGTCGCCAAGTTCGTCCTCGTTGACACCCTGAGCGACGGTGGCGACGAGGACGACGGTCATACCAGTCTGGCTGAGGCGATTGAGAGCTTCTTCCTTGACCGCCCGCAGGTCCCGCCCTCGCAGCGCCCGGTGCGTGGACTCACGCAGGCCGTCGAACTGAAGGTAGATCGAGGGGCCATACGACGCCAGCTGGTCCACGAAATCCGGGTCCTGCGCGATCCGCAGCCCGTTGGTGTTGATCATCACGTGGCGGATGTCCCGAGCCTGGGCGGCGGCCAGGATATCGAGGATCCGGGGGTGGATCGTCGGTTCCCCACCGCTGATCTGAACGACCTCCGGGCGCCCCTCGTGCTGGACGAATCGGTCGAGGATCGTCTCCACCTGAGCCACGCTAAGGTCATATCCTCCAGAGGTCGGCGAGGGATCTCCGGCGTCGGCGAAGCAAGTGGGGCAACTCAGGTTGCATCGAGTCGTTACCTCAATGAGACCGACACAGGTGTGCTGCTGGTGCTCGGGGCAGAGGCCACAGTCGTGAGGACAGCCTCGATCGACGGTCGTGGCGAAGCCGCGGGGGATGGCGCCCAATCGATTGTACCTGGAAGCGTGGAGAGTCCAGTCGGCATCGGACATGACCAGCGCCTGGGACCATCCGTGCTCGGGACAGCGCTTGCGGAGATAGAGCGCCCCCTGGCGACGGAGCACCTGGGCGTCCCCGACCCGGCGGCACTCCGGGCACAGGCTCCGGGTGAGGCCGTGAAAGACGTGCTGACGAACGAGCTGCCTGTGGGTGTCTCCCATCCTGTTTTCCTGGTTCCCTTGGATCTACCTCAGCAAGCGGCGCAGTCCACGAATGATCTGCCCCGACGTGCCGCTGAGCAGTTGCATAATACGGGCTTCGGCAGCGGCCTTCATACTGGCCGTGGCATAGGTGGGATAGACGTGGATGTCTTCGGCGAGATCGCCGACGTTGAGGCCATGCTCCAGGGCATGAATCCACTCCTGGATCATCTCCCCGGCCCGGCCGGCGACGGCCGTCGCACCGAGGAGGGTCCCGTCCTTCTGGAGGACCAGTTTAATGAATCCAGACGTCGCTCCCTCGGTTCGAGCGCGATCCACCTGGTCCATGGACCATCGACAGATCCAGACTTCGTCCCCGAGACTTTCCCGCGCCTGCTCCTCGGTCAGACCAACGTGAGCCAGCTCTGGATCGGTGAACGTGGTCCAGGGCACGCGATCCAGGATACCGTCGGAGGCCCCCGGGAGCAAGGCGTTACGCGTGGCTATGAACGCCTGCCACCCGGCGTAGTGAGTGAACTGGTATCCCCCGAGACAATCTCCGGCGGCGTAGATACCAGGTTGATTGGTCTGAAGGTGATCGTTGACCTGAATACCTCTGGCACTGTAGGACACACCGGCCTTTTCCAGGTCGAGCCCCTCCACACTGGGGCGGCGTCCGGTGGCCACCATTAGGGCGTCACCTACCAATTGATCGTCGTCCGTCAGCACATGGATGGCACCGCCCTCCTGGTAGACACGTTGAGCGCGGCTGTTGGGGCGCACGTCGATGCCTTCCGATGCGAAGACCTCCTCCAGCACGTGCGCGGCCTCAGCATCATCGCGGGGCAGGATGCGGTCGCGGCTGGAAACCAAGGTCACCTCGGATCCGAGTCGGCGGAACGCCTGGCTCATCTCACAGCCGACCGGCCCCGCACCAACCACCAGCAGACGTTTCGGAAGAACCTCCAGGTCCCAGATCGTCTCGTACGTCAGGTATTCCACGTCATCCAAGCCCTCGATTCCCGGGACGGATGGGTGCGCCCCGGTGGCGATCAGCGCATGGCGGAACGTCAAGGTCACGTCGCCGACGGCTAAGGCGTGCGGGTCGAGGAATCGCGCCTCCTCCAGGAACACATCGACGCCTTCATCGCGAAGAGCAGCCGGCGATTCCTCTTCGTACACGTCTGCGATCACGTCGCGCACGTGGGCCATCACGGCCTTGAGATCGACTTCCTGATCGACGGGAGCCAGGCCATGATGGTCGGCGTGCCGCATCTGATGCGCCACCCGGGCGGCCTTAAGGAGGGTCTTGCTGGGTACGCACCCTGTCCAGGTGCAGTCCCCGCCGAGACGGTGCCTCTCGACGAGAGCGACGCGGGCTCCCAGTTGAACGGCCAGGCTCACCGCCGTCAGACCGGCGGAGCCACCACCGATGATAACTAGATCGTAAGCATCATTCATCGTCCACTCCGTCCCTTTGGGGGTGTTCGCTGATCTGTCGGAGGACGGTCAACAGTTGCTCAATCGGCGGTCTGTCCGTTGGATCCCGGCTCCGGTAAGCGTACTGCACGATTCCCTGGGAATCGATAATGAAGTCGCCCCCCAATTGGGCGGAGTCACCCTGGATACCTTTCCACTCCTCGCCCCTCAGTAGCTTCCTGGCGTAGCTCCATAGATTCTTTAGCCCCCAGGACCGGAGGAATGACCTCTCCAGCCCGTACGTGTCGTAGAGATTCCGCTCGCGGTTGATCAGAAGCCGGAAGGCCGAACAGACCTCCTCCTTGAACTTGTCGGCGTACCCAGCCGAACTGAAGGTTACCAAAAGGACCTCCACGCCGAGTCGTTCGAACCCATCCTGGTGAGGGCACAACTGTGCCACGTGTTCTCTTCAGTGGAGTCACCCAAGATGGCGCAGAAAGATCAGCAGGACGTCGCGTCCTTCCTCCAGGAACTCGCTTAGCGAGACCGAAGGGCCGGCAGCCGTGGGAAGGGTCAAATTGGGCGCCTCATCGCCGACGTCGAACATATCTACTCTCCGCTCCTTTCCTTCCGGGTGATGCGAGCCCGGGTTCTGGCGATGCCCTCGGTCGGGGGGACTCCCTTGGGGCAGATGTGTACGCAGTTCCAGACGAAATCGCAGCCCTTGACGCCGTGCTCTCCGTCCACCAGGGCCAGGCGTTCGTCATCGGCCTCGTCTCGGACGTCGGCGAGGAAGCGGTAGTGCTGGGCAAGCGCAGCAGGGCCAAGGTACCGGGGATCCTCTTCCTCCACCGGACAGACGCTGTGGCAACAGGCGCAGAGGATGCAATTGGTGTAGGGCTCGGCCTCCTCCCACTCCTCCGGCTCCACCAGCCGCTCGCGCTCGGGATGGGGCTCCTGAGGCTGGAGCCAGGGCTCGACAGCCCTGAACTTGTCGAAGAAAGGGTCCATATCGACGACCAGATCCTTGACGACCGCCAGGTTGCGGAGCGGCTCGACGAGGAGGGTGCTGTCGTCAGCCTGTTCCTCGATCTCCTCACGATCCGGACCTTGATAGCGCGTACGGGTCCTCTCCAGGAGGCCGTGAACCTGGGTGCGACAGGCCAGCTCCTCGCGTCCATTGATCATCATCGCGCAAGAACCGCAGACGGCGCCACGACAGGCATAGCGGAAGGCGAGGCTCCCATCCTGCTCGGCCTGAAGGCGAAGAAGGGCCTCCAGCACCGTCATCCCCTGCGGCACGTCGAGGGTGTACGTCCGGTAGGTCGGCTCGTCGTCCCGTGCCGGGTCGAAACGGAAGATCCTGAACGTGTACTCTTTGCTCGTCATCTGACTGCCCCCTTCAAGCCGGAACGGGAAGACCGGGGCCCGCGTCAACTCGGGTAAGCGATCGGTCACCCGGTCTCCACAAACCGATCCCGTGCCACGTCCTTTCTGGTCGTCTGCGGGTCGAAAATCCGACCGTTCATCGCCAGGTACACCCCGTCCGGCAGGACCTGGACGGCGGCGATGGCACAACCGACGTTGAACGGTGCATCGGTCTCCCTGAAGGCCGCCGGCTGCATCGCTCCGGTCAGGACGATAACCTTGTCGGGGATCGAGGCCAGGGCCCGGGCCGTGTCAACCATTGCGTCGGTGCCGTGAGTGATGACGACGCGGCGCTGGGGCGTCGCCCGAACCCGCTCCACGATCCGCTGGCGGTCGTCAGCGGTGACATCGAGACTGTCCTTCCGCAGCAGCGATTCGATCTCGTAGTCGAAGGTGACGTTGCCCGCGCGCAGAATGCGCTCGATCTGGGGCGGCCCGACCACGAAATCGCTCTCCTGGGTGGCGTAACGCTTGTCGATGGACCCGCCGGTGGTGAAGATCTTGATCTGCACGATCAGTACTCCCGCTCCTGCGGCGGGTAATCGGTGATGATGACGTCCTTGACCGTCACCTCGGGACGCTCCCAAGCGTCGTAAGACGCCAGGCTGTGCCGCAACCAGTGCTCGTCGTCGCGGCCCAGGTGATCGGTGCGCCAATGGGAACCGCGACACTCGGCACGCTGCAGCGCGGTGAGGGCGGTTACTTCGGCCAGCTCCAGCATCCCGCCCAACTCCAGCGTATCTACCAGGTCGTAGTTGAAGGGACGGTCATCGTTGTCGAGCACAACGCTCCGATAGCGCTCCTTAAGCTCGGCCAGTTTGTCGACGGCCTGGCTCAAGCCGTCCTCGTTACGGAAGATGCCGACATGCTCAGTCATCAGGTCCTGCATCTCGCGGCGGATCTCGATCTGCCGCTCGCCGTTGGTGCGGCTCTTGACATCCTTGATGGCTGCCTGCTGTTCCTCAAGGGCACCTTCTATCGTGGACTCAACCTCCGAGTCGAGGCCATCCGCGGCGACCTCCGCTGCACGCTCGCCGGCCCGCTTGCCGAAGACGATGGTCTCCAGAAGTGAGTTGCCGCCCAGGCGATTGGCGCCGTGGACGCTGATGCAGGAGCACTCGCCGACGACGAAGAGGCCAGCCACGTCGGTCTCGCCGTTCTCATCGCAGGCCAGGCCGCCCATAGAGTAGTGCTGGCCCGGCTGGACGGGAATCGGCGTCTCGATCGGGTCGACCCCGGCAAAGTCCATCGCGATCTGGCGGATCCCCGGCAGGCGTTCTTTGATGATGTCCTCACCCAGGTGGCGGACGTCGAGCTGCACGTAGCCCTCCCCGAACCCGCGTCCTTCCTCGACTTCGGTCTGGATGGCGCGGGCGACGATGTCCCGAGGGGCCAGCTCCATCGCGTCCGGGGCGTAGCGCTCCATGAAGCGCTCCCCCTCGGCGTTGAGCAGGGTGCCACCCTCGCCGCGGACGCCTTCGGTGATCAAGATGTTGGTACCGTAGAGGGTGGTGGGATGGAACTGGACGAACTCCATATCCTCGAGAGGCACGCCAGCCCGGAAGACGGCAGCCGTGGCGCTGCCGACGTTGATGTAGGAGTTGGTGGATTTGGCGTAGATCCGCCCGTGACCACCGCCGGCGACGATGACGGCTCCAGCGCGGAAGCTGCGCAGCTGGCCGCTGGGCACGTGGAGCGCCACGGCCCCCACGACGCGATCATCCCACACGGCCAGACGGGTGAGCAACCATTCATCGTAGAAGGGGATCTGGCGCTTGATCGCCCGCTGGTAAAGGGTGTGGAGCATCTGATGACCGGTGCGGTCGGCAGCGTAACAGGTGCGGGGGAAGCCAGCCCCCCCGAAGGGGCGTTGAGCAATGCTCCCGTCGGAGAAGCGGCTGAAGTAGGTGCCCCAGTGCTCCATCTCCAGAACCCGCTCGGGAGCCTCCCGGGCAAGGATCTCGGCGCGGGGCTGGTCGGCCAGGTAATCGGCGCCCTTGATGGTGTCGAAGGCGTGGTGCTCCCAGGTGTCGTCGTGGCCCGCGGGATGGTTCCCCAGGGCAGCGTTGACCCCACCCTGGGCTGCCCCGGAGTGGGAGCGAATGGGGTAGACCTTCGAGAGCACGGCGACGTCGGCGCCGGCCGCCTGCGCAGCGACGGCGGCCCGAAGGCCGGCGAGCCCGCCGCCGATGATCAGAACGTCGTGACGTCGAGATTCAGACATACCACAGCCTCCCGGAATGGCGGATCTTGTCATTCGCTCGTCTCAGCGGATCCGAAGTCGCTCCCAACAGATTGTCCCCCCTCCGGGCTGGATCTGGCGATCGGGGCACGCGTGCCCCAAGCCGAGCAAGATTGCGTTTACCCAGTCTCAGCGGATCCGAAATAGCGCCTCCTCGATACGGGCACCGGCATTACCCCTCAGATAAACAGCGTGAGTCTTGCCGTATGACGGGGAAGGACTGCGCCTCAGTCTGCACAAAAGTCATCGTGGCTCCGCCCGGGAGCAATCGCCCTTCCCTCAAGTGAACTTCGTACGGGGTGCTCTGGCCCCTCCCTCCTCCAACTCCCGCTGGATGGACTCGACCGCCCTGGCCAGCGGGAATATCTCGTCCCTCACCAACAGATCAACATCGCCAGGGAAAGCGAGGGGATGCCAGTAGACCCCCTCGGCAGTGATGGTGATCTCCGGTTCCAGGTTATCCCGGCCCATCTCGAGACCTTCGGAGGAGAACCCGCGCTTCGCGAGGGGCCGCACGATGTGATTCTCGCCGGGTATTCCCAGGCTGCGCAGGAAGCGACGAAGCCCGTCGATATGAGGCGCGTTCGCCGGGGTCTCGGTCGTGCTGATGGAGACCTGGACGGACCGCGCCAGCAGCGCCTCGACGCTGGCGACGGTCCTGGCCCACGTCCCCTTCCCCCGGTAGGGATCGTGCTCCTCGGGGCGACTGCCGTCAAGGCTGACCTGTACTCTCAGATTCTCGTTGGCACCGTCACACAGCCGATCGAGGCGGCGCCCCTTCAGGAGCAGCGCGTTGGTCAGGACCGTCGTGCTCACCCGCGCCGATGCGTAGTCCAGCATCTCGTAGATCTCATCCAGCAGGAACGGCTCCCCTCCGGTGAGGAAGAGATCGCGAAAGCCGAGGTCCACGGCCTGGTCGACTGCTCGTCTGACGTTGGTCAGGCCCAGGGCCCGGCGGGGCGTGGTAGGGGTAGATTTGGTCACGCAGTACGAACATCTAACGTTGCAATCGAAGTTAGTGTAGAGCCAGAGCTTCGACGACAAAGAGGATTGGGAAACGTCAAGCATACTATCGATCCTTATACAGCATACGCGTCATCACGTCTATCGACCTCTCCACGTACCTGTCCTTGGTGTTCGAAGGGCAAGACCTCTCCTAAGCATCGGAGCTCACCTCGGCGCGAACGACGGGGACAGGCTGCCCGCACTCCGGGCAGCGACTAAAGTCAGTACGACCATCCAGATACTCCTCGACCGCCAGGACCAGGGTGGCGTGGCTCCAGGTGAGGGGGCTGACGGAGAGGGGCTCGTTGGTATAAGGATGCACCTGCTCGGCCATCACGCCGCTGCGCAAATCGTGATCGGCCACCCATTCCAGGAGATCCATAGCCGGCTCGAGGTCATCGAGGGATCGGGCCCTGGCGATGTACCACTGGGCAAGCCACAGCGTGCAGATGAACCAGGGATTGCCGGGTACCCCGGCGACGTCTTTGCTAACCTGGTGGTAGGTGTCGTTCTCGTAGCGGGCCACGCCCCCCACGTCGGTTCGCACCCACAGGCGCTCACGCATCGTCTCCATCGTGGCGACGATCTCGGGATCATCGGGAGCGAACATGCCGAAATACCAGAGACCGATCAACGACGCGTCTACTGTCTTATCATAGGACCAGGTGCCGTCCACGTTGCGGTTGATGGTGCGGGCGAAGCATCCTAACTCCGAGGACATAAGGTACTCCCTTACGCCAGCCTTGATCTCGTCAGCGACGCCACGATACCTGGCTGCCAGGTCCGTCTCCCCGAAGGCCTCCGCGAAGTTGGCGGCAGCCTGGAGCCCGCCCCAGGTGGCACCGACGGTCCACGCGTGTACGCCGAGACGCTCCTCCCACAGGTCCCACGAGGGAAGCGGGAGACCGGTCTCATCGTCCCGGTAGCGACACATCCAATCGGCAGCGCGGATGACCAGGCCGCGGTAATGAGGTTTCACGAACTCGATGTCACCGAACTCGTCGAAGTGGCGCCACAGGGCCCATAGGACCAGCGCGGTCTCATCCTCCTGGATTGGCAATCGTTTGTGGCCGTCCTGATACCACCCGTGCCAGGAGGAACCGAGGGAGCCGTCGGGATTGTACTTGTGGAGCAGATACCCCTCCTCGGTGATCACGCGGTGGCAGAAGTCGAAGAAGCGCCGCGTCACCTCAGAGTACCCCGATTCGATCAGCGCCGCCGAGACCAGGGCCCCATCGCGGGGCCACATATAGGAGTAGGTATCGTGGCCGTAGTGAGCGATGTCGAAGTCATTGGCGGCGATGATGGCACCATCGTTATCGATCTGGGTGCGGAGGATGGTCAGGCTACGACGGAAGAGATGACAGATGCCGGGCGGGAGATCGGCCATGTTGTGCTCTTTCTTGGTGACCCAGAGTCCCCAATAGTCGCCCGTCCGCTTCAAGAAGGTCTGGGGACCCTTTTCGCGGACGGTGCGATTGAGACGGGTCACCTCTTCGAACATATCCCCGACGGCGATCCAGTACCATCCGGTGGCCCGCCCACCCGCCGGCACGTCGAGATGGAGCGCCACGGTCGAATCGACGCTTCCCTGGACGACCGAATTGCCCGAGAGGACGCCGTCCTCGGCGTCACGCCAGGTACCCTCCTTGCCCCTGGCCTCTTTGATACCGACTGCCCACTGATCCACACCCTCGGCCTGACCCTGTTTCTTGGTGTTAATCATGAACCAGCGTCTGCCCTTGTAGTGGAAGACGGCGCGGCGTTCGGGCTCATAATATGCCGTGTCGCCCACCTCGCGGCCGTGGATGTGGAGATCGTGGGAGAAGAAGAGACGCACCTCCCGGTCGCGCCCCGTCTCATCCCGCACATCAATTCGGCGCAAGTAGAGATTTTCGTGGAAATCAACCGCATCGTGACAGGTGACGCGGAGCGCTAGCTGCGGATGGTAAAGCGTCACCTCGGTGACCAGGTTGTCGCCAGCATAGTCGAGGGTCCTCTCCCAAGCGTCATCGCTCACCCAGGTGAACCGACCGTCCACCCACACGCCGAACCGAGAAGGGTGTCCTGCGGTATGGTTTTCCTCACCCACGTGCGGCCAGTACAGGTCGCGCAGCTGATACCGGTGATCAAAGTTGACCAGCAACGACCCGTTGCCGACCGGGATATCTCTTGGCATAGTATTGATACCCTTTCCTTCTGGATAAGCGAAGCAGCCAGGGGTGCGCGTGAAGCGCTGCCCCTCAACTCAAAGATGGATTCGGATATGTTCTCTGGACGCGTAAGGTGCTCGCACCATTATGGTACCACAACTGACCTTCGCGATGCGTTTGATTCGGTTGGCGCACCCGTTGAGTCGGGTTTGACAAAGTTGGAGATTGGTTGGCGGCGCAGACGTGGGCGTCCCGGGAACACTCCTGGAAAATGGGCCGCGGGCCAGGAGCAGAATCCCCCAGAGCCAGGCGAGTGAGCTGTATAGGAAGCTTGGACGTCCATCAGGACAAGACGTTTACGCTAACCAGCCAGTAGTAGATCAGGTAGAGGCCGGCCCCAATGAGGAACAGAGCGCTGACACGATGGACGTAAGGCATCAGTCGCCGCAGCCAGCGCTCCATGGCCTCGCGGAAGAGGGCAGTGCCGATGGTGATGACAGCGAGGATCGTTCCCATCCCCAGGGCGTATCCTATGAACTGGGCGAGGGAAATGAGAAGCGTCCCGCTCCCGAGAGCCGTGCCCACAACCACCAGGAAGATGGGCAGCGTACAGCTTAGAGAGCTGATACCATAAGCGATACCGAATAGAAACATATTCCATAGGGTCCGCTCCGGTGTGACCGAGACACGCCCGGCGGCCAGAATGCCCAGGCTCCGATGGGAGGCCACAAGCCAGACGCCCAACCCGACCATCGCCACCCCGATGAGGAGCCCGGCGTAGGGGAAGAAGTCGGTCAGCCAGCGTCCGCCGGCGCTGACTATCAGGCCGACGGCCCCGAAGATGACGGCAAAGCCGGCCGTCGTCGCCATGGCGATGCGGACTGCCTTGAAGACGCGATCGACGGTCGTCGAGGGCTCGTCGACTATCGACGAAGGCTCAGCCTCTTCGTCTGCACCGAGCTGGAAGAAGATGTAGGAGGGGAGCATCAGCGCGCCGCAGGGGTTGACGGTGGCGACCATGCCGGAAGCGAAGGCGTACCCGACCGGGAGAAGGCTGGCCAGGTTCGACACGGCCCCCTCCAGCCTGGTTCGCGTACTGACGAGGAGCACCAAGAGTCCGACGACGAGCGCGGCGGAAAGAATCAGTGAGATTGGCCATGTGGACCGGTCAGCTTGCGCGTCGTCGGCCCTGTTAGACGTTCTCGTCATGTGTGTTCCTTTCTTCACGTAGAGATTCTTCACTAGAGGGAGAGCAGTCAGGTAAGTCCGCTCTCCCGGTCGACCGGCGGCTAGAGCAAGCCACCCAGGTAGATCCAGTAGTAGACCAGATAGGCCCCGGCCCCTATCGCGAACATCGCGCTCACGTAATGGATGTACGGGGTCACCAGGCGGAGCCATCGACCCAGGGCACGTCGGAAAAGAGCGGCGCCAAGGGTCACGGCGAAGATGATGACGCCCATCCCGAGGGCGTATCCGAAGAACTGGCCCAACGAGGCCAGGATTCCGGCGCCGGCCAGTGAGGTTCCAACCACCGCCAGGAAGATGGGGAGAGTGCAACTCAGAGAGCCCAGAGCGTACGCCAGGCCAAACACAAAGGCATTGCCCAGCGTCCGCTCTCGCTCGACAGCTATGCGGCTGGTGGCCAGAATACTGATCGTCGTATCCGTGGCAAGGATCCACAAGCCCAGAGCGACCATGGCGACGCCCAGCAGAAGCCCGACATAGGGGAACGCCCGCACCAGCCACTGTCCTCCGGCCGCGACAACGGCGCCCACGACAGCGAATACGAGGACGAAGCCCGCAGTCACCACTGCCGCAACGAGAAGCCCCCGGAGGGCGCGTTGTGACGCGGAGGAATGACCTTCCCGCGGCCTCAACTGGAAGAAGATGTAAGAGGGGAGAAGGAGCACGCCGCAGGGATTGACGCTGGCGACCATCCCGGCGGCAAAGGCAAATCCGACCGGGAGCAACTGGGTGAGATTGGCGACGGCCGACTCGATCCCTCCCCGCCAGCTGATGAGCAGGAAGAGGAGGCCGGTGACCACGACACCCGGAATGAGGAAGGTCAGCAGCAGCGTACGCCAGCTCTCCTGCTGCTTCTCCTCGTCGCGTTCCAGAGGCGACGCGCTCTTCCTTCCGACGATCCCCTTCCTGTCGGATACCTTCTTATCAGACGCTTTCCTATCAGGCATTTTCTTGTCAGACACTTTCTTGTCAGACATTTCTATCTCTCATCCCACAAACAGAAGGCAAGCACCAGCCCTTCAACCTCCGGGCCGGCGCGCCACCTTCCTTCCTACGAGCCTCCTGAAGCTTCGATCAGCGCCTCGATGTTCTCTTGCAGTTGGTCCTCACTCATCGGTCCCGTTCGCCGCTGGATGCTCTCGCCGCTTGGGGTGACGAAGTGAGTCGTCGGCGTTCCCAGGACGTCGTAGTCGCGCAGAATCTGGGGGTCCGGGGTGCTTCCGGCAGGGTAGGTTATCTCTAACTCATCGAGCAAGGCTCGACCGTCCTCCCTGGAGCCCAGCCCCACGAAGGGTCCAACGTCGACGCCGATGAACAGCACCTGGTCTCCGTACGTCTCGTACGCCTCCTGCAGCTCGGGCAGCTCGTTCCGGCAGATGGGGCAGAGGCCGGCCCACATATTGAGCACGACAGGTTTGCCCTGGGTCAGCACGTCGGAGAACTTGACCGACGATCCTCCGAGCACGTCCTCACCCTGATAGAGGTTGATTTCGAAATCAGCCTCCAGCTCCCCTTCCGCCTGGCCCGCCGTCTCCTCGGAGTCGGACGGGGCGGCCTCGGGGTCGTAGACACGGGTCTCGGGTTGGAAAGCGGCCCAGGAGAACCAGAAGTGGTTGACGCTGACGACCGATTCGAGCTGGCGGCCCTCCAGCGACCCTGCGACAGCCTCGCCGAAGATGTTCCATTCGCTGTCCGTCTCCTGATCGATGATGCGGCCGTCCTCAAAGGCGAAGGTCAAGGTGCGCCCATCCAACTCCCGTGAGAACGCGGCGGCAGCACCCACGTCGTCGCCCTCCGCGATACGCGCGGAATCGAGGGCGGAGGCGGTGCCCGGCTGCCACAACACGACGATGGGAACGCCACCGACCGTGTCGTTTGCCACACGCACGCTTTCCAATCGGTCATATGGGTAAGCCACGGCCTGCGCGTTCAGCTCGATACCCAGCACTCGCGCGTTCTGGCGGAGATCATCCGGGGTCTCGGGGCCACGGTACAGGAAAGGTGTCCTGCCCGGCTCATCGTAGCCGGTATACGGATTTGTGCCGTAGTCCCGACGGTAACCCGTCTCCCGAGAGAGGACCTGCCCCTCGGGGTGTTTCGCCTCGAAATCGGCCCAGGATATCATAGTAGACGGTACAATCTCCAGTTGTTCACCGGTGAACTCGCCCGCGATCGCCTTGCCACTGGCCTGCTGCCACCAGCTCTCCGTTTGTCGATCGTACATCACGAGATTGCTGAAGCGGAGCCTTCCGGTGGTACCGAAATCCAACACTTCCCCATCTACCGTGCGCTCGAAGACGATACCGGTATTGCAGAGGGGACAGTAAGTCACTGCCACCGGCGTCCCACCGACGACGTCGTTGACGATCTCGTGCCACGTCAGGATCTGGATCGGGTAGGCACGGGCCTCCCCGCCGGTCTCAAGCATCAACACAGGCTCCTCCGAGGCGAGCCATTCATCGGCCTCATCGACGCCCACGAACTCAGGGTCTTCGAGGGCCGGTATCCGGTCCTTAGGCAGGACTGTGGTGATCTCCCCATATGGTACACTGTGCTTACTGAAATCGGTCTCGAACTCGGATCTGGCACCGGACGGAAGATCCTCCGGAACCTGCGAGGGCGGAGTCGAGGTCGGATCCTCGGTCTCCGCAGGTTGAGCCGTCGGTGGCGCATCGGTAGGTGATGCCGTTGGTGACTCCCCTTCCATCGCCGGTTCGGACGGAGCCACGGTACAAGCACTCAATACCAGAGCAAAAAGAGCCAGCCAAAGAAAACGTCGCATGCTTCCCTCCCATCTATGTCATCCAATACGGCCTTCATGACATAGACGAGAGGTGAAGGGATAATCTTACCCCTGCCGGGTGCCGGGGCAACGTGTCGCCGCAGCAACCAACATGGGCTCATTCTAATTCGAGGTTACGAAGGGCTTGCAGCAGCGCCTCGTACTCCTCGTGACAGTCGCGGCAGCGGGTCAGGTGGTCGTGAACCAGGGGCATCGCCTCGGCGGGGTTCTTTCCCTCCAACTCCATCTCGACGAAGCGGTCCATACGCTCAAGACACTCAGCGCATCCGATCTCGTCAGGCCGCGCCGTGAGGATATTGCGCACCATATGCTTAATCTTCCTCGACTCGATCTTCATCATTCCTCTTTCATACATATCTCAGACGTGTTGAGCGCTCGATCTCTTACCAGGCGACGTCTCAAAGGCGGCCAAGGCCTCCTCAAGGGAGATGCCCTCGGCCTCCATACGTCGCTTGAGGCGCTGACGTGCATCGTGCATGAGTTTGTAGAGGGCATTCCGGTTGGTTCCCATGCGGCGCGCCACCTCCTCCGTCGGCATCCCGGCAAAGACGACGGCGATGATGGCCTGCCGCTGGCGGTCAGTGAGCTCTTCGACGATGAGGCGTTTAACCGTCTCCAGGAGACGCCGCTGGGTGACACGCTCCTCGGGAGAGGGGTCCTCATCGGTGAGGAAGGAGGGGGTGAAATCGCCCTCGTATCGAGCGATCATCTCCTCGAGGGAGACGTTCTCCCAGCGTTTGCGACGGAGCTCGGTAAAGGCTTCGTGGACGGCGATCCTCTGGGCCCAGGTCGTGAAGCGGCTCTCACCGCGGAACGAATCGAGGTTGTCCAGGATCTTCAGCAAGGCATCCTGTACAAACCCTTCAATGTCCGCCTTGCCCACCTGGGGCCGATCCGCCATGGCGTAGCCGATGCCCCGGACCAGGAAGGTACGCAGATCGGCCAGAGCGGCCTCTCGCTCCGGGCCGGGTTCACTCAGCGCAGCAAGCCATTCCTGGTTCGTTCGCTCTGGCACAGCCCCCTCCTCCGCGACGCGGGCATTATATCATCAGGCGAGGAGGCATGCAATTTGGCGTGCACGAGAAGACAGCTATGGTGGGGCCATTGAGCCGGTGGGATGATTAGGAGGTGAACAACACGAGCCGACCCAGTCTAACGGGTCACGGACTGGATCTCACTCACCAATCGGGTACTGTCTATGTCTTTGAGTAGGTAACGCGCGGCTCCGCTGGAGCGGGCGGCATCCCGTTCTTCGGCATCGAGGTAGGAAGTCAAGACGATCACGTCGGCACAGGAACACCGGTCGGTGATGCACTGGAGTGCCTCCAGGCCCTTCCCGTCGGCGCGCTTTGTCTCGATAAGCACCACGTCGGGCTCCAGCTCCAGGGCTCTCTGCAGACCGACCTCCCAGCTGCCCGTGCAACCGACAACCTCGATTTCGGGCAGAGCACCGAGACGAGCTCTAAGGGCTTCACGTACGGCGTCATGATCGTCGATGATGAGTAGCCGTGTAGGATTCATCGCATCGAGTATGTATTATCCTTGGATTGCTGACAAGTATAGGGGAAGGGGGAGGGAAGATGAAGTGTCACGTGTACCCCATCTCGCTATGATGTCTGTACCCAGCGTCGTGGCGACGAGGGGCATCGCTCCGGGCTGAAGGGAGTTGAGCGTGAAGAAGGTGTCGGGTGCGAACGGGGCAGGCGCATAGGCAAATGCGCCCTACATTGGCTGCGCTTACCACGCTGGGCAAGTGCCAGTCACCTTCGGTGCGAGAAACGGATGCGGTTGACGCCCCTTCTGCCGTGTGGTATTCTGGCTATCATGGGTGAAGAGAAGACGATCAAAGCGGTGGGTCTCCTGTCAGGTGGGCTTGACAGCATCCTGGCAACCCGGGTTATGATGGAACAGGGGATCGAGGTCACCCCCCTCCACATCGAGACAGGACTCACGTATGAGAGGCGAAACCGGCTGACGGGCCGAGCAGACGTGGGAAGCTCGAGAGCTGAGCGAGCAGCTGAGATACTAGGGCTGGAACTGGTCACTATCAGGGCCTTTGAGGAGTACATACCCGTGGTCCTGAGCCCAGAACACGGATATGGATCACACATGAATCCCTGTGTGGACTGCCGGATCTTCCTGCTGCGCCAGGCGAAGGCATGGATGGAGGAGCACGACCACCAGTTCATCTTCACCGGCGAGGTCCTCGGACAGCGCCCCAACAGTCAGATGCGGGAGTCTCTCAAGATTGTGGAGCGGGAGAGTGGACTGGAAGGGCTGCTGCTGCGGCCTCTCTCGGCCAAGCTCCTGGCACCGACGGTCCCGGAGAAACGGGGCTGGGTGGAGCGGGAGACGCTATACGGCTTCCACGGCAGAAGTCGGAAACCCCAGATGGCCCTGGCAAAGAAGCTCGGCATCAGCGAGTACCCGCAGCCGGCCGGGGGGTGCTGCTTCCTGGTGGACGAGGCCTACTCCCGCCGCCTCCAAGACTTCCTGCGTCACGAAGGGCGGCAGGCGCTGACCACGGAGCGGGCCTTTCTACTCTCGGTGGGTCGGCATCTGCGCCTGCCGTCGAACCGGAAGATGATCGTGGGGCGTCACAAGGAGGAGAATGCCTACATCGCCACGCAGAGGGACCACGGCGTCCTGCTGACCACGATCAACGTGGCAGGACCGACGAGTCTGATCATCGGGGACCCGACGCCGAGCGAGGTCGAGCAGGCTGCCCGGATCACGGCTCGCTACGCGGGGGCAGAAGAAGGGGCGACAATCCAGGTCGAAGTGAGAGCGGCCGGAGAGACAGACGTCATCACGGTCTCGCCGATGGAACTGGAGGAAATCCACGCCCTGATGGTGTAAGGAGCACCGCTGCGCCGCGGAGGGCCGAAGGAGGGCCACTCTACTTGGAAACCTCCACGACGACGCTGGTGCCCTCACCTGGACTAGATTCGATGGCAAATGCGGCACCGACGGACTCGGCCCGTTCTCTCATAGTCAGAAGGCCCCAGCTATTCCTCTCCTGGGCGAGCTCTTCGCGGTCGAACCCAACGCCATCGTCGCTGACAGCGAGCCGCACGGTCGACTCGTCCGCGAAGAGGCTCACCGACGCATCGGTAGCGTGCGCATGCTTGGCAATGTTGTTTAGGGCTTCCTGCGTGATGCGGAAGAGAGCGTTCTGGACGTGGGCCGGGAGATCGCGGGCAGCGTCCTCGTCTCCGCGAATGTCGACAGCGACTCCTGTCTGCGCGAAGAACTGATCAGCGTACCAGTGGAGGGCGGCAAAGACACCGTAATCGTCGAGCACCGGCGGCCGCAAGTCCGCCATGAGACGACGAATGCGCTCATTCGTCTCCTCGACGAGGGAGAGCGCATAGTCGAGTCGAGAGCATAGGTCCGGCAGGTCATGGTCTTCCAACTGACCACGGACCGTCGACAGGTTGAGATCGAGCGCCGTAAGATTCTGGCCCACGCGGTCGTGTAGAGCCCGGACGACAGCCCGACGCTCAGCCTCCTCGGCTTCGGCCAGACGGGCCATCGCATCGCGAAGGCGTTCTCCCTGGTGCCTTATAGACTCGAGCAGATGGGTCTGCTGAATGGCGATAGCCACCGAGTCGGCGACCTCCTCGACAATTGGCTTATGCTCTGGCTTGAAGCTCCCCTGGCGCTGCGAACCAAGGCTGACGAGGCCGATCAATTCCTTACGTATGTTAACCGGTGCTACGATAAAGGACCGAAGCCCCTCGGCGCGAAGCGTTCGAATCAGCGGCGACGACTGGGGCAACCGGCCAATGTCCTCAACGATCACCGACTTGGCATCTCCGATCATCTCGAACAGGAGGCTACGTTGGGTCAACGGAAAAGACACGCCGCTCGAGGCCTTCCCCTCGCCGACCGTCTGGAGGGCAGCAAGGACGGTGACCTCCTCCTTCTCAAAATCGAAAAGATCGATGCTCGCCCGCTGGCACGGAATGAGCCGACGGAGGTGACGCAGCGCTGCCTCGGCCACCTCCTCCCCGGATTTGGCTATCAGGATGGCCTGATCGAGGTCACGCAGGGTCTCCAGACGGCGCACATTCCGACGCAACCTGGCCTCGGCCGTCCTCCGCTGGGCCAGCTCCTGCTGGAGAGCTTCGTAGAGCCGCGCGTTCTCAAGGGCAGCGGATATCTGATCGGCCAGGGTCTCCATCAACACCCGGTCGCTCGCCTCAAAACCGTTGAGATGAGGACTCTGGAGATCGAGGACGGCTACCACCTCTCCGTCGAGGAGGATGGGCACCGCCATTTCAGAGCGAGTGGGCTGCGGCCTGGGCATTAACTCGACGTAACGCGAGTCGGCACTGACGTCGCCCACGACAAGCGTGCGGCCGTGCTCAGCCGCCCAGCCCGTAATTCCTTCTCCGATCGGGATGCGGCAGCAATCGGGGGTGGGCCAGCGCGTCGCCCCGGCGATTGCGGCGCCGACCAATTCATTGGCCTCCCGATCGACGACCAGAACGGCGACCTGGTGATAACCGAAGGTCTCCTGGGTCAGCCGGACAACTCTCTGGAGCACGTCGTCAACGGCCCGCAGTTCGTAGTTCTGTTCGCTGATTCGGTTGAGGAAGGTGGCGTGGGTCGCGCGGCGCTCCAAGGCCTCCTGCGTCCGATTGCGCTCGGTGACGTCGACGAAGAAGACCATCAACTGACTGGGCTCCCCTGATTCATCCCAGATGAGGGTCACCGAGGCCTGAACGTCGAAGCAAGAGCCGTCAGCTCGCTCGGCCACCACCTCGCCGACCCAGCCTGCCTGCTTTGAGAGGAACTCCACCGTCTCCTCGACGCGTCCCTCCCACCTGCCGAACTCGGAGACGTGTCTCCCCAAGACGTCGCGATCATCCTCGTAGCTCCACATCTCCAGGAATGCCGGGTTGACGTAGGTTAGACGGCCATCCAGGCCCAACATCAAGATCGCGTTGATGGAGGCCTCAATGCCCGCATCTTTCACCCGGAGCTCTTCCTCGGCGGCCCGCAGGGCACGGGCATACGCTTCCCGAATCTCCTCCTGTTGGTCAAGCAGCTCGCGGGTCCCGGCCCCGTAGAGACCGGTCGTCAACCCGGCGATCAGGTTCGGGAGACGGATCTCAATGACCTCCCCCACGGCGTCCGGTAGACCCTCGAGCAGAGAGGCAGTGAGCACCCCCAGGATTCGGCCAGTGGCTTTGGGTCGGATCCGGAGGGAGACGAACGACGCGCCGATCGACTCAGCGTCGGAGGGGGAGCCTCCTCCTGACATCAGGAATGCCACGACCTCCTCGAACATCTCGGCGAGGATGCCACGCATCTCGGTCGGAGAGCGGACGGCGACGGCAGCGGTCTTGACAGCCTGATACCAGCCCTCGACGACCGCTTCGGAGCGGCGAAGTAAGATCCGACGAAGTTCTGTAGCGGAGGGCTTCGTGGGCCGTGAAGGATGGATGGGATTCATCGCGTCGGTTCGATCCCGTTCAAGGCTTCCGGCCGACTCCGACCAGGGCGGTGTAAGCCTCGGGGTTATCCAACAGAAGATCGTCGGGAGCCTCCGGGCGCCACAGTGGTGCACGGACCAGTCCAGGCTCCAGCAGCTCCAGCCCGTCGAACAGGCGCGCGATTTCGGCTCGCGAACGGACCTTCGTGGACGCTGCCGCCTTGTAGTCGTCCTGTGCCTTCTCCATCTCCTCCCGGTTTCGCTCCTCGCGCAGGCCGTGGCTCATCGCGACGTAGCTACCCGATGCGATGGCATCGATGAGGGTTGCAGTCGAACGGAACGCGAGCTCATCGTCGACGACGAAGTGGAACAAGGACGTCATCGTCAGCGCCAGGGGCCGATCAAAGTCGAGGAACTCGCGGACTTCTTCGTGCTCGAGAATTTCCAGCGGGCGTCGTACGTCGCCTTCGATGATCGTGACACCCGGGACGTCGCTCAACATCCGAGAGCTATGGGCGATCACCACGGGATCGATGTCGACGTAGACCACCCGAGCGTCCGGTATCGTCGTCCGCGCCAGATCGTGGACGTTCCCGGCGGTCGGGAGACCGGAGCCGATGTCGAGAAACTGATCGATTCCTTCGGCGGTGAAGAGATCGATCGCCCGCCGCAAGAAGGCGCGCTGGGCGGCCGCCCCTTCGGCTGCGTGCGGGAAAATCTCTATCATCTTCTCCACCGCGGCTCGGTCCGCGGCAAAGTTGTGATGTCCCCCCAGAAGGTAATCGTAGATACGGGCCGGGTTTGGTCTGTCTAGCGACGTACTCGCGCCAACCCAGCTATCGTTTCGCTCACTCATTTGCCAACGCCTCCTTCCAGCGTCTTCTCCTCAATAGACAAGCTCGAAATCCATAGACCGCTCTCGGTCAGCGAGACGTCACCGTGCCGCCTCATAGCGTCCCCCGATGCCAGGCTCCCGCGCGAGACACAGCCCCGGCGCGGAGCAATCCGCCTGACCTAGGAGCGATCGAGAGTAATCGAGAGATCCTTCTTCAGATAGTACAGGGTGTGACCTGCCGGCTTCCCCTCGAGCTGCCCAAAGAGCTCGTAGCCGTTCTCCAGGTAGAGCTCCAGCGCCTGGAAGTCCGTCGTCTCCAGGTGGGCATGCTCGAACCCCTTCGAAAGGGCGGCCTTCTCAATCTCGGCCAGGAGACGCGTGCCCATACCCCTGTGGCGGTGCTCCTGTGCCACCCAGAGGGTCTTGACGTACAGCCAACCCCAGCTGAGCTCGCCGTAAACACCACCCACGACCTGGTCCCCGGCGGCTCGCCCGAGCACCACTACCTCGTCATAGTCATAGATCACGTCCTCGCCCAGGCACGCCCGGTTGTACTCGTGGAGGCCACGCTCGATAGACCGGGTCGCGTCGGCGGGGGGACTGAAAACCACGTCGAATCGGAGCGCTGTCATGGTCCTTGTGAATCGAGATCCGCGGCGCTGAAACTGTGGGGCAGCAGCTCGCCGACGGTGGTCTCGCGGACATTCCCCTGGGCATCGGCGATGAGGACCACCGTCTGTTCCCCGAACTCGCGCAGTACCTGGCGGCACGAACCACAGGGCGCGCCGCCGTTCTCGGTAACCACGGCGATAGCCTCCAGCTCCCGCTCCCCGTGGCAGACGGCCTCGAAGACGGCCACCCTTTCCGCGCACATCGACAGCGGGTAGACGGCGTTCTCTACGTTGCAGCCAGCGTAGACGCGACCCGACGCCGTCAGAAGGGCCGCGCCAACGTCGTAGCCTGAGTAAGGAGCATAGGCCTGCCGGCGGGCGGCAGTCGCCTGTTGAACAAGTCCCTCGCGGTCGATGTCAGCTTTCGTCATCGTCGTCTCCCTCGGTCGTCCGGTGCACGCGAGCCGGGACACCATAGGCGAGGGCACCGTCGGGGACATCGTGGGTGACCACGGCGCCCGCGCCGGTCTTGGCGCCCTTCCCCACCCGGACCGGGGCGACCAGCATCGTCGCGGAGCCGATGAAGGCCCCCTCCTCGATCACGGTCCCGTGCTTGCGCTCGCCATCGTAGTTGCAGGTGATGGTGCCGGCCCCGACGTTGGCCCCGGCGCCGACCTCGGCGTCGCCCAGGTAGCTGAAGTGGCCCATCTTGGCGCCGGGCCCCAGGGTCGATTTCTTGAGCTCGCCGAAGTTGCCCACATGGGCCCCCTCGCAGAGCCGCGCGCCGTTGCGGAGATGTCCGAACGGGCCCACATCCGAGCCCTTCTCCATGACCGCCTGCTCCAGCACTGAGGCCGTGACCACGCACTCGTCGGCGATGGTAGAATCCTCGATGATGGTGTTCGGGCCGACGGTGCAACGCTCACCAACTGTCGTCCCGCCCCGGAGGTGGGTATTCGGCCGGATGACGGTATCCCGCCCGATGGTGACGTCGGGCTCGATGTAGGTGGTGGACGGGTCGACGATGGTGACGCCGGAGAGCATCCAGTGCTCGTTTATGCGGCGGCGGAGGGCCCTCTCGACAGCGGCCAGGTCGACGCGAGTGTTGATCCCCAGGGTCTCGTCGGAATCCTCGGCGACGACGGCCTCGACGGGACGGCCCTCAGTGACAGCCATCCCGACCAGGTCGGTAAGATAGTATTCCTCCTTGGGGAGGCTGAGAGGAATCTCGCCGAGGTGGTCCCACAGCCACCGGGCGTCGAAGCAGTAGACGCCGGCGTTCAGCTCCCGGATCGCCAGCTGCTCTGGCGTGGCGACGGCCTCCTCGACGATCTCGACGACCGCGCCGTCCTCGTCGCGAACCACACGACCAAACCCGCGGGGGTTCTCGCGAACGAGGGTCAGCATGGTGATCGGACCGGAGTTGTCCTGTTGAACCTCGACCAGGCGTCCCAGGGTCTCGGTGGTGAGGAGCGGCATGTCGGCGTAGGAGACGAGGACGAGATCGGAACGACCCGCGAGGGCGTCACGGGTCTGGAGCACGGCGTGGCCGGTGCCCAACTGCTCGCGCTGGGTGACGGCGGTGACGTCGTCGCCGGCGGCTTCGGTGACGGCTTCGGCACCGTGTCCGACGACCAGGACGGGGGGACGATCGGTCAGCTCCCGGGCCGTGTCCAACGAATAGGCGACCAGCGGCCGGCCCGCCAGCGGATGGAGCACCTTGGGCAGATCGGATTTCATGCGGGTGCCCTCGCCGGCGGCAAGAATCACAACAGCAAGGTCCACGTCTCCCTCCTCATCTACGGATCCATCGGCGGAAGTTCCTCGGGGGTTTGCGGAACACCGTGTGCCAAACCGTCTGTGAAGAACAATTCCAACGGATTATGCCCTTCGTCTTGAGGACGAATCAGCGAGCCAAGCCTGGGGCTCTGGATTCCCACAGGATAAGAAAGGCCGTGGCATACCACCACGGCCGACAGGTTTGGTCACGCTGCTACGCGCGCCTCCGAGAATACGATCATCAGACTGGGGCGGTAGGATTCGAACCTACGATTCCGGGATTCAAAGTCCCGTGCCTTACCCACTTGGCCACGCCCCAAAGCTTAAGATTCATTATAGCACAGATCGATGTGGCCTGCAATTGGTGTGGGTGATTGAGCCAAGACCGCAAAGGTTTTTCAGGGAACGCTCTATTCAACTCGTCTCGGCCCGAATCACGCGGATAGACATGACTGTGCGCGTTGGCTGTGGAAACCTTCAGGGTCTAGTTTGGCTCTCCAGGGAGCGGCCGGTAGACGACGGGGAGCCAGAGATCTATGGTCAGCGGTGGGGTCCTCGCGCCGACGGCCCAGGTGGAGAAGGGGTCAACGGCTGCTGCAGTGACCCAGTTGGCCGCCGCATCGACGGTGGAGGAAACCGGCTGCCAATGACCGGGCTCAATTCGGTGGTAGAGGCGGAGTTGTCCCTCGGACGCCACCCGGGAGGCCGCCAGGTCGCCATCGGTGTAGCGGAAGGCAAGGGTGGCTGTCAGTCGGTCTCCTCCGGCGGCGGTGACTGTATAGACGCGGGGGAGGAAGCGGACCCCAGGTTGCCCCTGAGGGGGCGTGAGGGCGACGGTGGCGGTCATGCCGGTCGTGGTGCCGGGGTCGGGAAGATCGACCCGGGCGCCGACGGGACCGAAGGTGTAAAGTCCGGGTCCGACGACGGGGCGATAGGCGGTGTCCGCCGGCTGGGTGAGGGTGAAGGGGTCGAAGGTGCGACCGTCGCGGCAAATACCTAGCGCCGACAGGACCTCGCCCTGCACGGTGACGGACACGGCGTGGTGGGTGCTGGTGAAATAGACAGAGTAGGGATTGTCGTTCTGGCGCGAGTAGAGGGGGGCACCGCCGGCCCCGGCGACGACGTAGGTAACGCCCTCCACCACGCTGCGCTCGTAGAAGACCAGGAAGCCTCCCTTGGCCATTCCGTCCTCGAAGGAGACGGGACCGGAGTAGAGGTTCTTCTCGTTCTCCGCGTCCTCGTATGTCGCGATGGGCGCCTTGTAGATGTCCACGGCCG
>Ga0207752_1000046_pt1 | contig 50470 bp, 32 predicted proteins | sample Pon2CUnioCityCA_6_FD_187272 | JGI IMG/M metagenome (GOLD analysis project Ga0207752, IMG submission 187272) | Marine sediment microbial community from Union City, CA, USA - Pond 2C Sediment 2 (SPAdes) | ecosystem: Environmental > Aquatic > Marine > Intertidal zone > Salt pond sediment ... | reverse complement strand
CCCCGCCGTTGTTGGTGCGGGTGAGAGTCAAGCCTCGCATACAGCCGAGTGACCCTTATGGTCATCGCAGGTTTGATTCGAAGAAAAGAGTGTTCGGGAAGTACCGTCAGTCAAGCACCGCACGGCACAGTCGTCGTCAGTGGCAATCTGATTGGCCCTATGACGTGCTGAGAACCGGACCGACTTGTCAACGTTGCTGGCAGTCACACAGAAGACAATCGTGCTGACGGAGTCGGAGGGGATGATCGAGGGCGAGAGGCCATGAGAAGCGATAAGTGACAAGGGGCAAGTGATAGCCTTCGCCATTGATGGTGGATTATTGACCGCTCTGATCCGTGTGAATCCCGCGTCACTTCGTGTCTACCAAGAAGAGAAAGAGACGGTGTGCACGGCACACCCTACCACGGCCTTCTCTGTCTGCGTGCATCGACGTTCATCAGCGGTTTCTCCTGAACAAGGGAGGCTCGATTCCTGCCTTGGCCGGAATGGCAAAGTCGAATCTGTGTGAATCCCGCGTCAACCCGTGTCTGACTGCTCTGACGGCTGCGCTCGTCCCCACCATCGCGACAGCGAATTCCACAGTCTTTGGTTGCGTTCCGTGGCGATATGTGTCACCCTGGTGAGGCCGCGGCATGGGCTGTGGGTGCAAAGACACGGGTGTTCACAGGATCGTGTATGGAACCGAACTGGCTGAGGTGGGCGAAGCAATTAGCCGCTCTGTCGCAAGACGGCCTAACCTATTCGCAGAGCCAATACGAAATTGAGCGGTATGAGCAAATCCGCGAAATCGCCGCCGAGATGATGTCGGCCGGCTCCGAGTTCGACGATCAGACTTTCGTCGAGCTTTTCGCGCGGGAGCAGGGCTACGCGACGCCCAAGGTGGACGTGCGCGGCGCCGCCTTCCGCGACGGCAAGATCCTGCTGGTCAAGGAGAAGATCGACGATGCCTGGACGCTGCCGGGCGGCTGGGCCGACCCGTGCCAGTCTCCGTCCGAGGCGGTGGTCCGCGAGGTCTTCGAGGAGTCCGGCTTCCAGGTCCGCGTGGCCAAGTTGGCCGCCGTCTACGATCGCAGCAAGCACCCGCACCTACCGCCGATGCCCTTCCACCTCTACAAGCTGTTCTTCCTCTGCGAGATCACGGGCGGCCAGGCAACGGAAAGCCACGAGACCACCGGCGTGGATTTCTTCGCGGAGGACCAGATCCCGCCGCTGTCGAGCTCGCGGACGCTGCCCTTCCAGATCGCCCGCATGTTCGAGCACGACCGCAATCGCGCCCTGCCCACGGAGTTCGACTGATGATCGTCACCCACGTGTCGCCCGCGCTTCGGTTGGCAGCGGCCCTGCAGAATGAAGGTGGAACATACTTGGCGAAGGGAGAATCCTCGCCGGGATCTTTCGCGCTGGAACAGTAGGTCCTTGACGGGGAGGCTGAGCCAGGACAGGATAGGCGTAGTCGTATGAGGAATCCCAGATGGACAACTTGAACTACGGAGTCATTGGCAACTGCAAGAGCGCGGCCCTGGTGAGCGATCGGGGCAGCATCGACTGGTGCTGCCTGCCGGACTTTGACTCGTCGTCGGTCTTCGCCAAGCTGCTGGATGAGGCAAAGGGCGGCTGCTTCGCGGTCGAGCTCGACGGGCCTTTCGAGGTCCGCCAGCAATACCTGCGCCGCACCAATATCCTGGTGACGACGTTCACCAACGGCGCCGACGCCTTCGAGTTGATCGACTTCATGCCGCGTTACAAGACCGAGCGCGGGTCCTATCACTGCCCGCCGGACGTCATCCGCTACATTCGACCCCTGTCGGGGACGCCGAGCGTGCGCTTCCACTATGACCCACGACCGGGCTATGCCAAAGACCCGGTCCGCGCCACGCTCACCCGCGAATTCCTCAAGCATTGCACCACCCGCGGACAATACGAGTCCGTGTATTTGTATTCCAGCCTGCCGCTCAAACGAATTGCCGAGGGCCGACCGGTCGAGATCAAACAAGACGGCTTCCTGCTGCTCAGCTACAACCAGAAACTCGTCCACCCCACGGTCGACTGGGCCGAGCTGGAACTCGAACGAACGAAGGTCTACTGGATGAGCTGGCTGGCCCGGACGACCGGGTTCTCAGACTACCGCGAGGCCGTCGAGCGCAGCGCCCTGGTGCTCAAGCTCCTGGCCTACCAGCAGACCGGCGCGATCCTCGCGGCCGCGACGACGAGCCTGCCCGAGACCATCGGCGACGTCCGCAACTGGGACTATCGCTTCTGCTGGATTCGCGATGCCTCCATGACCATCTCCGTGCTGACCAAGCTCGGCCATTACAACGTGGCCAAGCGCTTCCTGCAATTCGTTCTGGCGCTGGTGCCCTTCAAGGACGAGAAGATCCAGATCATGTACGGCATTCACCGGCAGAAGGTGCTCACGGAGCGCGAGTTGGACTGGCTCAGCGGCTACGCGGGCTCCCGGCCCGTGCGTGTGGGCAACGCGGCCTACGAGCAGAAGCAAAACGATATGTACGGCGTCGTGATGGACGTGATCTACCAGAGCCTCAAGATCTTCGGCCCGACCCTGGACAATCAGGAAGGACTCTGGACGGTCGTACGCTCGCTGGTCCGGCACGTGGCCAACAACTGGCGCAGCCTCGACTCGGGCATCTGGGAGTTCAGGACGAGGCGACATCACTTTACCTTCTCCAAGATCCTCTGCTGGGTTGCGGCGGACCGCGCCATGCGCATCGCCGAGCTCTTCCGAAAGACTCGCGACGCCCGCTACTACCGGGCGCTGCGCGACCGGATCAAGGCCGACGTGCTCGCGCGGGGCACCGACCCCGAGACCGGCGCGCTGACCCAATTCTACGGGAGCCGGAGTCTGGACTCGGCGAATCTCCTGGCCGAGCCCTACGGCTTCCTCAGCGCCTCGGATCCCGTGTACGTCAACACGGTAAACGACACGTACAAACGGCTGTCCAGCGACGGGCTCACGTACCGCTACCGCGGGCGGGACGATTTCGGCGTCCCCAAATCGTCATTCGCCGCCTGCACCTTCTGGATGATCAAGGCGTTGTATCGTGTTGGCCGCAAGAGACTGGCCCGGCAGCTCTTCCAGCGAGTCCTCAGTTACGGCAATCACCTGGGGCTGTTCAGCGAGGACATTGACGTTCGGACGAAGCGCTTGCTGGGCAACTTCCCGCAGGGCTACAGCCACCTGGCCCTGATCGACACCGCCATGGCCCTCTCAGACACCCCCGGGTAGTTCGGCCGGGAAGAGCCTTTTCAGACGCACGAGCCCGTCTCGTAAGTGCAGCACAGACGCAAAGACGACATTCGCGGCAAGATCCCATAGCTCAACGCCGGCGCCCCGGCTCACGAGGACTCCTCATCACATGGCCCATCTTCCACCGCCTCAGCCTCAGCCTCTGTATAAACCATGCGCCATTTTCCGCCCCGTGGGGCCATATTTCATGCCGAAGCCGAAGGTTTACACGGCCGTTTCGTAGTCGGAATGCAGCCATCTGCTTTATCCCGCTCTTCGGTCGTAGGCTTGGTAGACCAGGTCGAGCTCGGATTGTCTGGCTTCGTAGGTTTGCTGGAGGTCGGCGAGGAGGCCGGGGTTCTTGTAGAGCTCGGCGTCGCCGAAACGCTGCTTCATCTCTTCGATCTCGTGTTCCAGTTGCAGGATCGTCTCTTCGAGTTCGTCGACGGAGTACTTGTTGAAGCGCTTGAGCTCCTCCGGCGTCCGATTGGCCGGCGGCGCGATTTTGGATTTTGGATTTCGGATTGCGGATTGGCGCTTCCGGGTCTCGGCGGCCTGTTGCTGTTCGCGGGCTTCGACTCTCTTGCGGACGGTCTCGGCATAGACGGAATAGGCAGGGGCGCCGCTGATGAGTTCGGTGCGGCCAAGTTGGCGGTTGCCTAATTCGTCGGTGCCGATGACGAGGAGCTTATCCACGATCTGGTCGAGGAAGTAGCGGTCGTGACTGACGGTGATGATCGTGCCGGTGTAGTCGTCGAGAGCGGCTTCGAGCATCTCGCGGCTGGCGATGTCGAGGTGGTTCGTCGGCTCGTCCATGATCAGAACATCGGGCTGCGAGATGACGAGCTTGCAGAGCATCAGCCGGCTTCGTTGTCCGCCGCTGAGCTCGCCGCAGAGTTTGTACGCGTCGTCGCCTGTGAACAGGAAGGCGCCGAGGCGGTTGCGGACCTGCTCCGGCACGAGCTCGGGGTTGGCGCTGGCGGCCTCGTCGAGGACGGTGCGGTTCGGGTCGAGGATGTCGCCGTGCTGGTCGAGGTAGCCGATGCGGAGGTTCTCGCCCATGCGGATGCCGCCGGCGGAAGGCTCCATGCGGCCGAGGGCCAGCTCGAGCAGGGTGGTCTTGCCCGTGCCGTTGGGGCCGGTGACGCCGAGCCGCTCGCCGCTGAGGATGTCGAACGTCAGATTCTCGAACAGGGCCAGGTCGCCGAAGGACTTGCCCAGCCCCTCGTAGCGCAGGACGATGTCGCTTGTCTTGCCGGTTTTGCCGAAGGAGAAACTGATTGTCCTCTGGTCGGTGGGCCTTTCGAGGAAGTCGGGGTTCTCCTTGAGCAGGCGGTTCAGGCGAGTCTTGCGGCCGCGGGCGGTGCCCCGCATGCCCTCCTGGTCCTTGTTGCGGGCGATGAAGTCGCGCGTCCGCTCGACCATCTCGACCCGGCGTGTGTACTCGCGCTCCTGCTGCAGCCGGACGGTCTCTCTTGTCTCAACATAGTTGCTGTAGTTGCCCGGCCAGACCTTGGCCTGGCGGTTCTCGACCTCGATGATTTTGCACGCGACCCGGTCGAGCAGGTACCGGTCATGACTGATGATGACGGCGGCCCCGCGATAGTTGCCGATGAATCGCTCCAGCCATTCGGTGGCCTGCAGGTCCAGGTGGTTCGTCGGCTCGTCGAGCAGCAGCAGGTCGGTCTCCAGCATGAGGACCTGGGCCAGGCCCAGCCGGGACAACTGCCCGCCGCTCAGGGCGGTCGTCGTGACGTGGTGCAACTCCGGCTCGAAGCCCAGGGCGGCCAGCGTGACCTGGATGCGGGTCTCGTATTCGTAGCCGCCCGCGAGCTCGAACTCGTGGCACAGGCGGTCGTACTGCCTCATCTTTGCCTGCAGCGCCGCACCGGTCAGGATTTCCATCTCGTGAGAAGCTCTGTGAATCGCCTCCTGCAATCGGAACAGATGTTCGATGCCCGCGTGCATCTCCTCCAGAACGGTACGGTCGCCACCGAAGCTGGCCTCCTGCGGCAGATAGCCAATCCGCAGGCCCTTCTGCCGGATGACGCGACCCATGTCCGGAGCGATCTGGCCCGTGATGAGTCTCAGGATGGTCGTCTTGCCCGAACCGTTGGCCCCGACCATGCCGACCTTCTCGCCCGCGTGGAGCTGCAGGTCCAGATGGTCCAGCACGACCTCCGGGCCGAAGGCTTTATGAGTATCCTGCAATGTGACGATCGCCATGGACTACGAGTTTCTTACCGTCCTTATTCGGATCGAGCGCCGGACGTGCCCGGGACACGGTTTGCCCATCGATCCGTCCGTCCGAGCTCTTTGACATGGGCATGACGGCCTCGGCCGAAGCCCGTACTTATGCTACCCGTCGCCGCCGTTCGGTGCAAGTGCCGCTTGGAGAGGCGTGTCAACGGCTGTGCAAGGGCCAAAAAACAGACTTGCAATCCCCGGCCGATGGTGGTTTATTCTCAATAATCGACTGATAAGGAGCGTCTTACAGAGCATATGGCCCATCGATCAGCACAGAGGACGGCCGGGTTCGTCCCGCCTTGCCACCGACACAAACGTCGTACAGGGCAAAGGGTTGATCGGTCTGCATATCGTGCCGTTAAGCAAAACGGAGGTAACCCGTAGATACAGCATTGGAGAGTTCAATTATGGTGAAAAGACGAAATTGGACGAGACGAGAACTCCTGAGGAGTTCGGCCGCGGCGGCCGGAACTCTGGTCCTTTCCGGAGCGGCCGGACCGCTGGCGTTTGCACAGGGCAGCGACGAGATACGCGTCGGCGTGGTCGGCTGTGGCGGGCGTGGCTCCGGCGCAGCGCACAACTGTGTGGCCTCCTCGCCCGGCGTGAAGATCGTGGCCCTGGCCGATGCCTTCGAGGACCGTCTGAAACGCTTGAAGGACCAGTTCAAGGTGCCGGACGACCGCTGCTTCGTCGGCCTCGACGCCTATAAGAAGCTCATGGCCCTCGACGACATCAACCTGGTCATCCTGGCGACTCCTCCGGGCTTTCGGCCGAAGCAGCTTGCCGAAGCGATCAAGCAGGGCAAGAACGTTTTCATGGAGAAGCCCGTCGCCGTCTGCCCCGCGGGGATCAAGATGGTCATCGAGGCCTCCAAGCTGGCTTCGCAAAAGGGCCTCGGTATTGTCGCCGGTACGCAGCGCCGTCACCAGCATGAATACGTCGAGACGATGAAGCGCGTCCTCGACGGCGCGATTGGCGAGATTGTCTCGGCCCAATGCTACTGGAATATGGGCGGGCTCTGGGTCAACGAGCGCAAGCCCGGCCAGGGCGACGTCGATTGGCAGATCCGCAACTGGCTGTACTTCACGTGGCTGTCCGGCGACCATATCACCGAGCAGCACGTGCATAACATCGATGTGGTGAACTGGGCCTTCGGGGACGTCCTGCCTGAGACCATCCACGGCATCGGCGGCCGGCAATACCGCACGGACCCCAAGTACGGCAATATCTTCGACCACTTCGGCGTCGAGTTCACCTATCCCGGCGACGTGCGGACGATCAGCACGTGCCGCCAGATCGAAGGCACGGCGGGCAACGTCAGCGAGCGCGTGGTCGGCACCAAGGGCGTCACCAACTGTGCCGGTGTCATCCAGGGTGAGAACGCCTGGCGCTACAGAGGGCCCAGGAGCGACCCCTACGTCCAGGAGCACACCGACCTGATCAAAAGCATTCGTGAAGGCAAGCCGCTGAACGAAGGCGAGCGCATCGCCGGCAGTACGCTGTGCGCGATCATGGGACGCGAGTCGGCCTACTCCCGCCAGCAGTTCAAGCGCTCGTGGTTCATGAACCGCTGCACGCTGGACCTGCTGCCGCCGGACGACCTCAAGCTGAGCGACGCCAAGCCCGTTCCGCCGGTGGCCATCCCGGGTCAGTACGAACTGCCCGGAATGGGGCAGCGCGGTTGACGGCGGCGGACGGTGCATCCGCTGATTTGATGAAAACGGCTCGAAGATAGGAGATTCAGAATATGTCATCACAAGCAAACAGCGTATCCGGAACGAAGGCGGGCGTGGCCGCCGCGGCCGCGGCAATGGCCGGGATGGCGCACGCACAAGGATCCGGCAAGATCAAGGTGGGGCTGCTCGGCTGCGGAGGGCGCGGCAACGGCGCTCTGCGTCACTGTCTGCAGGCCGATCCCGACGTGGAGGTGATCGCGCTGGCCGATCTGTTCGAGGATAAGGTCAGGAGAACTCGCGACCGGATCATGAGAGAGGAGAAGTTCCAGGACCGCATCAAGGTCGACGACGACCACATGTTCTGGGGTTATGACTGCCATGAGAAGCTGGCCCGGTGCGAGGCCGACCTGCTGTGTATGGCGACGGCCCCGGCCTTCCGCGGCCGGCAGATGATGGCGGCGATCAAGGCCGGCAAGCACATCTTCACGGAAAAGCCCGTAGCGACCGACGTGGCCGGGTGTCGCGAAGTGATCGCGGCTTCGAAGTTGGCCGAGAGCAAGGGCTTGGCCATCGTTTGCGGCACGCAGCGGCGCCACGAGTTCAGTCGTTTGGAGCTGATGAAGCGAATCCACGACGGCGCGATCGGCGATCTGGTCGGCGGCCAGTGCTACTGGTACGGCGGCGGCATCTGGTTCCGCGGCGCCGAGCCCCAGATGAGCGAGCTGGATTGGCAGTGCCACAACTGGTACCACTTCACGTGGCTCTCAGGCGACCAGATCTGCGAGCAGCACATCCACAACATCGACGTGCTCAACTGGTGCTTCCAGGGCCCGCCGGCCAAGTTCATGGCCGTGGGCGGCCGCCAGTGGCGCAGCAGCAACGAGGACCAGGTCAGGACGGCCAAGGCGGTCTGCCGCAAGTACACCGGCAGCGAGGAGAACTGGGAGAAGTTCAACGGCGATATCTGGGACCACATCTACGCCGAGTTCGAGTACCCCAACGGCGCCCGCTGCCTGAGCTTCAGTGGACACAGCCCGGGCAAAGGACGCAACGGCGAGAAGATCGTCGGCACCAAGGGCACCAGCGACTGCAACCACAACATCAACGGCGAGAACGCTTGGCGCTACGAAGGCAAGAACGTGAACGGCCAGCAGCAGGAGCATATCGACCTGATCAAGAGCATCCGGGCGGGCAAGCCGCTGAACGAGGGTGTCCGGATCGCCGAGAGCACGCTGACGGCCATCGGCGCTCGCATCGCGGCGTTTACGGGCCAGGTCATCACATGGGATTGGCTGATGAAGGAATCGAAGCAGAGCCTCGTGCCGAGCCAGGCGGACCTCATGGCCGGCAAGCCTCTGTACCACCCCATCGCCACCGGCCGCGATCCAATGGTGTAACTTCTCGTCGTCGAGGACGCCTGCAACCGCCGGCGTCCGACGGAAGTGTATAGCCAGGGCCCGACGTAGCGAACGAAGCTCGCGTCGGGCCTTTTTCTTGATGACGTTTTGTGGTGAACGCGCATGAGAACACGGCGGGCCCACATCCAGGCGACAGCGGTAGGGTGGGCTCTGCCCACCGGTCCTCTTTGAAGGAGAGCGGAAGATGGCACACGTCTTTCTTGCGATCGCGCTGTTGTTCGCGGCCAATCAGCCCAACACCGCGAACGACATTCCGGAGGCGATCCGGCGGTTCTTCGCGTCGCCGGCGGAGTTCGCCGACGATTTCGGCGACTACCGCTCGCCTCTGCAATTCGACGACGGCACCCTCGTCCGCACGCCGGCCCAGTGGCAGAGACGAAGGGCGGAGATCCTCGCCGCGTGGCGAAAGCTGACGGGCTCCTGGCCTCCGCTGATTGAAAGGCCGAACGTCGCATACATCAAGCAGGATCAGCGTGGAGACCTGATTCAGCACAAGGTTGCGGTAGAGATCGCGCCCGGCGGGCAGACCGTGTCCGGCTACCTGCTCGTTCCCGATGGCGAGGGCCCGTTCCCGGCTGTGCTTGTGGTCTATTACGATGCCGAGACCGGCGCAGGCCTGGGCAAGGAGCTGCGCGATTTCGGCTATCAGTTGGCGAAGCGAGGCTTCGTGGCTCTCTCGGTCGGGACGCCGGAGTTTGCCAGCCTCAACGCCCCGTACAAGCCGCTCTGGCACGTGCCCGCAGGGCAAGCGCCGCTTCAGCCGCTTTCCGCCTTGGCGTACGTCGCCGCCAACTGCCACACGGCCCTGGCGAACATGCCCAACGTCGATCCTGCGCGAATCGGCATCGTCGGCCACTCCTACGGCGGCAAGTGGGCGATGTTTGCCTCATGCCTGTACGAGAAGTTCGCCTGCGCCGTCTGGTCCGACCCGGGGATTGTCTTCGACGAAACCCGCCCGAACGTCAACTATTGGGAGCCGTGGTACCTCGGCTGGGACCCGAAGCTGCAACGACAGCGAGGCGTCCCGAGCGACACGCGCCCGCGCACCGGCCCATACAGGACCATGATCGAGACAGGTCGCGACCTGCATGAATTGCATGTCCTGATGGTCCCGCGACCGCTGCTCGTCTCCGGCGGCGCCGAGGACCCACCGAACCGCTGGCAGGCCCTGAACCACGCCGTTGCGGTCAACAAGTTCCTGGGCTACACCAACCGCGTCGCCATGACCAACCGCGAAACCCACGCCCCCACCCCCGCATCCAACGCCCAGATCTGCATCTTCTTCGAGTATTTCCTGAGGGCTGCTTCGCTCGCCGGCGTTACGGAGCGTGACAGCTTTTGATGATGAAGCCGCCTGATTTTTCCTCGGGCTCCAGTTCGAGGATGCCGCGCGCCTGGGCCTCCTCCAACATCTGGCTGAACGAGCGAAAGCCGTAATAGGACTCGCTGAAACCGGGCTTGCGACGCTTCAGCGTCTGCTTGATCATGGAGCCCCAGATCTTCTCGCCTTCGCCGCGTTCTTCGACCAGGGCCTCATAGGTCTCGACGATCAGGTCCCATGCCTCCTGTTTCTTGTCGGCGGCGGGCTTGGCGGCCTTGGCCGTCGAGCCCCGTGCCGGCTTGCGCCCGGCCCCTTTGCCGCCGTTCTTCTTGCGGGGCGGTTGGCGGCGCACGAGATCGTCGTAGTAGATGAATTCATCGCAATTGGCGATCAGCAGGTCCGACGTCGAGTTCTTGACGCCGACCCCGATGACGATCTTGTTGTTTTCCCGCAGCTTGCTGACGAGCGGGGAGAAATCCGAGTCGCCGCTCAAGATCACGAAGGTGTCGAGGTGCTCCTTCGTGTAGCAGAGGTCGAGCGCGTCCACCACCATGCGAATATCGGCGGAGTTCTTGCCCGATTGCCGTACGTGCGGGATCTCGATCAGCTCGAACGACGCTTCGTGCATGGGCGGCTTGAACTCTTTGTAGCGGTCCCAGTCGCAGTACGCCTTCTTGACGACGATACTGCCTTTGAGCAGGAGCCGCTCGATCACCTTGTCGATGTCGAATTGGGCGTAGTCTGCGTCGCGAACCCCTAATGCGATGTTCTCAAAATCGCAGAAAAGCGCCATGTTCTTCGTCTCAGCCTGATATGCCATGTCCTATCCCTCATGACTGTGATATTCGATCGTCCCAGACACTCCCGGCACCCGGTTCTTCTTTGCCTGAACAAAAAATGATAGCACGCCGCGTGCGGCGAATCAACAAGTTTGGCAATAAGAGTGTATCTTGAATCCCGCCCAAAAACCTGATTCCGGGATGCTCTTGGGTGAAGAATTCCTCTATTTGTCAGGTGACAAGGAGGGCGGGAGAGAGTGTGGTTGCCGTTCGGCCGGGAGAATGGCGAGGTCCAGCCAGCGGCTTCTTTTTCGGATGCTCAGCAGGCCGACCGGTTCGTAGTTGTCCATGAAGAACTCCGTGACTTCGGGGTCGATGGACTGCACGGATGTGTCCAGATTCACGAGTTTCGGACTGATTCTCCCGCTGCGTAAGTCCTCGAGAAGCTGTTGCCTTTGTTCCTCTGTCAGCAAAGGGTTGATGTCGCCGTGCGGAAACCAGTAGAACCAGGCGTGGGGACGGAAGACGCCGATGCCGGACCATCCGTCCATCACCGTCTCCTGCGGTGTGGTGTTTTCGAGAACGTACCGAAGGATGGCAAGCTGCCGATGATTGTCCCATTCGAAGGCGGCGCGGACCTGGTTGAGCGGATAAATGCTCCAGAGCAGCAGCACCAGCGCCAGTGCCGGGCCACCCTGGCCGAAGGAGATCGGGATCAGCGCCAACGTCAACGCAAAGACCGCGACGAAAACCTGGACACACAGATCCACCGTATAGTCCGAGCTCATGAGGGACCACCATAGTCCGAACCCCGTCACGATTGCGAACGTCCCAGCGATGGTGACGGCACGAGACAGCCGGAACTCGGATGGAATGCGTTCATGCAGGAGCAGGAGCAAATCGACCATGTCAACGAGCCCAGCCGCAGCCAGAAGGCCGAGCAGGGGAAGAAATGTGAGGAAGTACTGCCGGTACGGCTGAGGGAGCAGGAACAGCCCGAAGATGAGCCCGAGCGTATTGACGACCAACACGAAATCTCCGCGACGAAAGGCCGCCCCTTTGAACATGCCGACCGCCGCGTGCGCGCAACCGATCGTGCCAAGACCAAGGATAATGGGATTCTGGGATAGGACGGTTCTGATCGTTCCGTATGGAGGAAAGTGATTTGCCACCCGCAGGTTCAGCAGTAGATTGAATTCCACGAATTCGTACAGACTATTCCGCCACGCGAAATAGCCGAGTGTAATCGCGATGGGCACAACGAACCCGGCCAATTGCCAGAGGATGTTGTGACAACGCATCTGGAACGTGCCGTGGGAGCGCCGCTCAGCCGCGTACCAAATCATGGCGAGAGCGAAGCCGGGAAAAGTGAACAGCATCTTCTGCGTTGTCAGAACGGCCAGACCGAGCAGTGCGCCGCTGCCGAAAAAGAATCCTCTTGTCTGTCTTGCGCGCGCGTCGGATTGCTTGACGGCGTGAACGACGAGAAGAAGGCACGCCATCCAGAAGGCCGCACAGAGCACATCCGGGCGGACCTCCAGCGTCTTCTTGAGAAAGGTGATCGTACTGGACGCAAACACCGCTCCCACAAGGCCGACGCGCCAGTCGTGCCACCGCCACCCCAGCCACAGGATCAGCAGCAGGGCCAGGGCCGTCAGCATACACATGAGTTGGCGCGCGAAGATCATCATCGCCTTCGCCTCGGCGAAACTGGTCTCGACGTCGAAGAAAGCGAAGACGGGCGCGAGGAAGAAGTACAGAGCGGGCGTATGGTGCTCGAAGTAGTCTCGATAGGGTAGGAATCCCTTGGACAGCAGCCAGGAGGCGTGCAGGTGCTCAAACTCATCCGGGTCGAACGAACGACGCTGGAGCAGCCAGAGCCGGGGAGCGAAGGTGGCGACGAGCAGGGCGATTCCCATGAGGACCAGCAGGAGATCCAGGCGTCTGGTGCGGGCGATCCTCTGTATTCTCATGGCAAAACCACAGCAGCACATTCGATTTCCACTGACAATCGTGGCTGATTCTGCGGTGGCCGGCTGGTCCGGTCGAGTAAAAGTTGGGTAAACGCCGGCCTCGCAGCCGCATTGCCGGGTGCCCAGAGGCGATGCGGCGTCACGATTTTGACCTTTTGGCCGGCGCGGTTTGCCGGTAGAATCCCACGCGTGCAGAAGGGCACCACGTGTCCAAGTGAATTTGTCTTAGGTTGAGACAATGTCAGGGGACGGCATGGACGAGAAACACTGGAGCATGAACGAGGTATTGGATTTTGCGATTGCGCGGGAGATCGAGGCAAGTGAGTTCTATACCGACTTGGCGGCCCAAATGGACGCCCCGGCGATGAAAAAGGTGTTGGAGGATTTCGCCAAGGAGGAGATGGGGCACAAGACCAAGCTGGAGGCCGTCAAGCGGGGCGAGTACGTCTTTGGGGCCGGCGCCGGGCCGGCAAAAGGCCTCGGACTCGCGGAGTATCTCGTGGAAGGCGAGCCATCGCCCGACATGAGCTATCCCGAGGCGCTGATCCTGGCGATGAAGAAGGAGAAGGCGGCCTACAAGCTGTACCTGGACCTGTCCGCCATGGCCGGCGACGACTCCTTGAAGAACCTGTTTCTCTCGTTAGCGGGCGAGGAGGCCAAGCACAAGCTGCGCTTCGAGATCGAGTACGACGACAACATCCTCCGGGAAGGCTGAGGCGGGCAGCCTCAAAGCCGAAGGTCCTGGCGATAGTTGAGTCTCGACGCGTCCGCGCCATTGATGGCCTGCGCTCGGCGGCATACCCGGATGGAGACTGCTGGGAGAAGTGAGATGAAGAAGTACAGCATTCCATCGTTGATGGTCTTGGTCTTTATTGCGTGCGCGAGCCGCGCGGCTTGGGAGGGTGAGCCCGTGTATCCGGGGCAGCAGTGGGCGACGAAGTCACCGGAGGAGGTGGGCTTGTCGATGGCCAAGCTCAAGGCGTTCAGTGATTACGCCGGCGGGTTCGGCTGTGTGGTCCGGCACGGCTACATGGTGTACACGTGGGGCGACGCGTCCCGGCGAATGGATGTCGCCTCGGCGGCCAAGCCGGTCTACGCGCACCTTCTGTTCAAGGCGGTCGAGGACGGACGGATCTTCAGCGTCGATGAGCCGGTTTGCAGATGGGAGCCGCGATTGAAGCGCATCAACGGCGACCTGCGCTGCAAGGATTCGCGCATCACCTGGCGGCACATGGCGAACCAGGTCTCCTGTTATGGTCTGGTCGAAGAGCCCGGCACGGCGTACGCCTACAATGACTGGCAGATGTCGTTGCTCTTCGATACGTTGTTCACCAAGGTCTACGGTGCAACACACAAGACGGTCGATGCGCAAGTCTTGCATCCGCAACTCACGAATCTGATCGGCTGTGAGGACAATCCCACGTTCATGGCATTCGGCCTGGGGGACCGGCCCGGGCGGTTGGCGATCTCGCCGCGCGACTTCGCCCGGTTCGGGCTGCTTTACCTGCGCGGCGGCAGGTGGAAAGAGCGACAACTGCTCAGTCCGGAGCTTGCGCGAATGGCAGTGACGGACCCGGTGCCCAACTCGATTCCACGGGCGGGCACGGAGGCGGCGGAGATGATCCCCGGTCAGCGGAGCATCGGCTCGCGGCGGATCCCGGATAACCAGACCGACCACATGGGCAGCTACAGTTGGCTATGGTGGATCAACGGCGTGGACCGCGAGGGCAAGTGGCACTGGCGGGACGCGCCGCTTAACGCGTTCGGCTGCTTCGGCCACGGCGGCAAGCGAGCCATAGTTGTCCTGCCCGGGCTCGATCTGATTGTGAGCTGGAACGATACCCGCATCGAGGGGCGCGACATGGAAAACAAGGCCCTGGCCCTGCTGCTCGACGCGGCCAAGGAGAAGCGCCGAAGCCGGGACTTTGACAATATCCGGATGTGGGAGTGCGTCGAGTGGCAATCGCCGGACGTCGAGTACACGGGCAATCCGTTCGATGTCACGGCGACGGTGACGTTCCGACATTGGGAAAGCGGGGCCCAGCGAACAACGCAGATGTTCTATGACGGCGAGGGCAGGTGGAAGTTTCGCTTTCCCGGAACGCTCGCTGGCTACTGGACGTTCCAGACGTCCAGCAATGTGCCCCGCCTGGATGGTCATTGCGGTGCCGTGGAAGTCTTCGACAACGACGACGAGACAGTCAAAGGCTTTCTGACACACGTGGGCAATAAGTATGCGATCCAGGTGCACGATGAGACGGATGTCCGCGGTTATCTGTTCAATGTCTATATGGACTGCGTCAGACATCCGACGTTCCTCGACGACTTTGGATCGAACCTGGCGGCAGTGAAGGAGAAGGCTCTGGCCTATTTAGCCGATGCGCGGGCCAACGGTTTCGAGGTCATCTTCATCCACGTTAACAGCAATTGGCTCAAGTTCGGTGTGCGCGAGCACGACAAGCACGACAGCGTCAACCCGGATCCACTCACGTTTGACGTGCTGGAGACGATCATCACTGCCGTGCACCGGGCCGGCGGGCGGGTGCACATCTGGGCGTGGGGCGACGAGATGCGCAGGTGGACTCCCAGGGGTGTTCCGGGCGGGATCAACGGTGCGGCCGACCGGCGTCTGCAGCGGTACATCGCTGCCCGGCTCGGGCCGCTGCCCGGCTGGACGATGGGCTATGGCTTCGACCTGCACGAGTGGACGAACGAGGCCCAATTGAATGCCTGGGCCGAGTATCTCCACGAGCACATGGGCTGGCAGCATCTGCTCTGCGCACGGGGACACCGCTTGCACGGCTCATACAATGTCAACTCCTACGACGGCTTCGGACGCGACGTCCCGTTGGCAACGACGGCCCACGGTCCGCAGAGCTACGAGGAGATCGTCGAGGATCTGAACGGCGATGTCACGCGACCGCACCTGTACGAGGAGCGACACAGCTACCTCCGCGAGGGGTTCACGCTCGATATGGACGGCACGCGCCGGCTGCTTTGGTGGGAGGCGATGGCCGGCGGCATGGGCGGCTTTTTCGGATTCTATCCGGATAGCCCGTATCCGTATCCGAATCCGGAGCAGTTGCGGATGCATTACGACTTCTGGCGCAAGGGCGGGCGATTCGTGCTCGACATGCAACTTGCGAACGAAATGATCGAGTCGGGCCATGCTCTACGGTCGCCGTCGAGCGATAGCGCCGTTCTCTACAGAGAGGATGCGGATCGGCTCAAAGGTGAGCTTCCCGCCACAGCGAAACGGCGTGCAGTCGTCGCCTTCGATACTTTGAAGGAAGCGTCTCGGCAGGATGTGGGGAAATATCCGTCTTCGAGCAGGCCCTTCGCATTTTCCGCGCCGTATCGCTCAGATTGGGTTTGTGCGGTGGGGGACTTCGGTGGACGGGCCGGAGGGGAACTGAGTGGATTCCAGGGCCGGATCACGGTGGACCCGAAGCAGCCACAGTGGCCGGTCTATGTGCGCCCCGGCAGCGATGATGCAAAGCCGTTCTTGCTGTGCGGGCCGGGCGATCCCGAGGATTTCCTCTATCGGGGCGCACTGAACCCGGACGGCACGCGCGACGGCGACCAAATGCGGTTGATCGACAAGCTCAAGGGCACGGGGGCCAACTGCATCTACCTCATGGCCGTGCGCTCGCACGGCGGCGACGGCGATGCCACGCACAATCCTTTTCTCGGCCACGATCCCGCCCAGGGCGTCAATCCTGCGGCCCTCGATCAGTGGGAGCAGTGGTTCACGGAGATGGATCGCAGTCGCATTGTGATCTATTTCTTCCTCTACGATGACAGCACGCGGGTATGGAACACGGGTGACGAAGTCGGCGAGCGGGAACGTGAATTCATTCGGACGCTCGTGAATCGGTTCGAGCACCACGGGCATCTGATCTGGTGCGTCGCGGAGGAATATGGGGAGCGACTCACCGCGGAGCGGGTCCGGCGAATCGCGGCGTTGGTCCGGGCCGAGGATGATTTCGACCATCCCATCGCCGTGCATAAGAACCACGGGCTGGATTTCTCCGAGTTCGCGGACGATCCGAATATCGATCAGTTCGCCATCCAGTACAACGTGCCGACCGCTGAAGAACTGCACGTGGCAGTCGTCCAGGCATGGCGGGAGGCGCGCGGCCGCTACAGCTTGAATCTCGCCGAGGCGGCGGACTGGGGCGTGGGTCCGGAATCGCGGGGCAAGTGCTGGGCATGTGCCATGGCTGGAGCGTCCGTGATGGTTCTGCGGATGGACGTTGCCGGCACGGCCACGAGCGACCTGAGGGATTGCGGCAACGTGGTCCGGTTCTTTGACAGGGTGGACCTGACTGGGCTGGAGCCGCACGACGAACTGGCACACGCGGACACACAATACGTATTGGCACTCCCCGGCGAACGTTATGTGGCCTATGCTGCGGACCGCCCCGACTCAGTCGGATTGAAAGCAGTGCGGGCGGGAACCTATCACTTCGACTGGTTTGACTGTGCCGCGGGAACGATCGTGGCCCGGGAAGCGGTGATCGCAGAACCCGGCAACCATGCTTGGCCGATTCCCGGCGATATCGGGGACGAAGTCGCCGTTTACATAAGACGGATTGCCGATTGACACCGCGGGACCTGCGGCTGTCCGGCCAAAGATTGTGTACTCAATCGCAGAATAAACGCAACAGATCCCGCTTAACGGCGTCCTATTAATGGGTGTTTGCCCCAGACGCACGGCGGCCCGCGAGCACGCCAGAGTAAGCAGATTTGTCAAACAGTGAAGGGCAATGACTGTGAATCGTCCTAATGCGGGAGTTTGGCTTAGTCTCGGTCTGATTCTCGCCGTTTGCGTCGGCTTGTTCGCTGGAGGCGCCATACCGCCGGAGAGGCCAGAGACTGGGCCTGACGTATTTCACGATGAGCCGGCGGCGCGGGCGCTGTATGAGCGGATGGTCCAGGCGATGCGAGGGGCCAGAACCTTGTCGTACACGGCCAAGCACGCATTTGGCCGGGAGGGTTGGGTGCAGAGCTTTGGCAAGTACCGGATATGGTTGAAGAAGCCGAATCGTTTCCGCGTCGAGACGCTGAATCGGGACGGCAGTCTTCAGGGAACGCTCGTCGGCGATGGCGAGCATTTGTGGCTCTTCTGGTCCGGGGACCGGCCGAGGCTGCAATTCGAGGAGGACGAGACCTACGAAAAGACGCGGAAGAACGTGTACATCACCAAGAAGACGCCTCTCGCGCGGCATTCGATCGGCCACGAGGTGGCCTGGATCGGCGGGGGAACGATCGTCGATCCGAGTACCTTCCACGGCTACACGGATTCGCTGCATCCTTATCTGGACGGGGCCAAGAAGATGGGTACCGAGGATGTTGCAGGCGAGGCGTGTGACGTTATTGAAGTGAGCTTCATGAAGCATCAGCGAAGCTGGTATCTGTGGTTGTCGCAGAAGGATCATCTGCCTCGGAAGATGAAGGAGGTCGTTCGTGTCTCGGAGGACCTGGTCATTCTTGAGTCATGGTTCGACCTCGTCATCGATGGGGAGATCCCGGATGACAAGTTCGTGTGGACGCCGCCGGAAGGGTGGCGGCCGTGGGAGAGGCCGGACCCGGCCGAGCAGCTCTTGAAGCCCGGGACGCCGGCGCCGGATTTCGAGTTGACGGCGGTGGATGGGAGCAAGATCAAGCTCTCGGATCATCGGGACAAGATCGTGTGGCTCTACATGTGGAGGGCCGGGTGACCGGCTTGCCGCGAGGAGATGTGTCATCTCCAAAAGCTTCATGAGAAGTACCGCGACAAGGGGCTGATGATCCTCGGTTTCAACTGCTCGGACGATAAGAAGATCGCGATCGAGTTCCTTCGTGAGAACGGGGCGACATTCCCGATGGTTCTGGATTCCTCCGAGGCGGCGGTTCAGATCGGTTTTCGCGGCTACCGGATGCCGGGCGTACCGGTGAACTACGTCATTGACCGCGAAGGGAAGATCGCCGGCGCGGTGTACGGCTACGAGAAAGGCCACGAGCGCATGCTCGCCGCGTTGAAGAAGGCGGGCCTCAAGATCGAGGGAGAATAGTCGTTGCGAGTCAGCGGACCGCTGACGGTTCCGCCGTGGTGTCGAGAAAAAGCGGCCCGGAGGGCGCCTTCCACACCATGCACAAGGGTTCTTCGCGACGATCCCATCCATCCTCGTCCCACGTCGCGTTCGTCGAATAATGATACCGACCTGACCCCGCGTGGTGATATTCGTACAGGCAGACCAGGCGTGCGTTTCCGCTCTCTTCCTCAGACAGCGGCATGGCGCGGAACAGCGGCTCGGCGGTTGTCCTGTCGGATTCAGTCATGAGGCGAACATTCCCATCGGACTGCTCGTTTGCGTAAACCGCGATCAGACCTTCGGCAGAGCGGCTCGGTTCGCCGGCGTAAAACGCCACGGCTTCGACGGAACCCCATTGTCCGGCGCGTGTCACGCCATCGCGCAGCAGATAGGTCGTCCGAGCTTCCTTGTCTTTCACCTGATAGACGGCCGCCGGAAGAAGCAGACGAGGGTCATCCAGGTTCAGACGGTACATGATCTGGTTGTAGTCGTATCGAGGTGTTGCGTTTTCTTCTGAGCCCGAGAAGGTGAAGGAATATGTGCCCTCGAAGAAGATGGTCCGGCCGTCGTCTTGGTCGAAGTGTGGATGGTGCTTGGGGTTGTAGAAAGAGTACTTGTTGTGCGTCACGATCTTGCGGGCATAGACCCACAGCCCGATCGGTGTATCCGCTTCGGCGTACCAGACTTCGCCCAGGTTGGAGGGCTTGCCAAAGTGCTGAACGAAGATGCCGATCCATCGCTGCCGGTGCCTGTTGAAGTAGACCGTCCCGTTGTGGGGAGAGATTCTGCGGCCTGATTCAATATCGTACACATGCACGTCCTCGGCCTCCTCTGCGAGCGCCTTGGTGACGGCAGGTCTGGCGGCAGGGTCGTCGCCGGTCAGATCGGCAAAGCGGACCCAGCGGCAGGATCGCTCCGGCCGGCCGGCAGCATTCCCGGTCTCCAGGGCCGTCCAGATCTCATAACGATTGGCATCGACGACGTCACCCCACTGCGCGCGAACGCGCAGCCGGGGGCCCATGGGCGACGGGCTGGTGAAATAGTAGTACTTCCGTCCGCCGACGCTTACCGGATAAGCATGCCCCGTGTTGGCATAGGGCAGGAAATCCAGCTTCTCGCGCACCAGCGGCTCGAAGGTCTGTGTGGCGTCGTTGAAGACGACCAGTCCCCGTTCAAGCACATGCCCGAGGTCCTTCAGTCGCGCGAACTTGGCGACCATGCGCTCGCGGCCCGCATGGTCCTTGACGGTCAGCAGGCCGTCGAGCCAGACCAGCCCCGGTTCTTTCAACGGAGACATCGGCCGACTGAAGCCTTTCTCATCGACGAAGTATTCGAGATCGACACCAACCGCCGGGTCCAATCCTCCCCGTCCGGGAAGCTCAGATACGGCCCCGGACATCTGGAAGTTGCCCAGGGGATACGAAGGCCGGCCTGTGTCACCCCACATCCAGAACAAACAGCCCCGATAGAGACACGTGAATACCGAATCCTGTCCCGCAACCTGTCCGTTCAGAACGGGATTCTGTAGGGGGGCCGGGCGACCCGTCAGGACGCTGTCCCGATAGATCCCCTGGCCCGTCACGCGGTACAGCCGTTCGGCGATATTCAGCCGGTCGATCTGGAGGACCTCGCTCGTGCCCGGTGTTGTCTTCAACCTGACGCCCTGGAACCCGAATCCGTCCTTGGGAAACTCGTAGCCGTGACTTTCGACGAAGAAAAAGACCTCTCTGTCCATCAGGCCCGGCTCGTGAAAGGCGACGAGGCCGCTGCTGTCCGTGAAGTAGCGGACGTTATTGGTGGTGCGCAGCTCGACGAGAGGCACGCCCCGACCGCTCTGGCGATCGACCACCTGAATCGTGAAGTACTCACTCGCGGGGCCTTCGGGGGACGCCGTTTTCAGCCCATCGGCCGCAGGTAGATCAACACCCAATACCGTCACGGCCATCGCGGCCAGGACGAGGATCAGGTTCTTTCGTTGTATTGTGTTCGTGACTTCGTACATCATTTCAGTTTCTCACCTGAAGCCTCGGAGGCCATCTTGTTAGCTATTTTCGTGAAAACACTCAGAACGTGATTTGGAAATCGGTGTACCGGGGACTGTAAGCGGCCTGTTCGATCCGGGTGTCACGGATGTAGCCGCCGAAGAACTCCTGGACCTCTCGGATGCAGTTGTCCACCTCTTGCGCCGGTCCCTGGGCGAACATCTCGACCGTACCGTCAGGCAGATTCCGCACAAAACCCGTCACATCGTAGCGGGCGGCAATACGTCTGGCCGCGTAGCGGAAACCCACGCCCTGCACGCGGCCCCGGAAAATGGCCTGTTTGGCCGTCTGGTCCATGGCTTCTCGTCCGTTTTCCGTTGATCCCTCTCGGCTCGGGATCATCCTGCAATCGCATTTCGTTGCACGATCATCCTACCGACGCGCTCGCGCGTGTGCAAGGAATACCCATTCGCGTGCATTCTCACAGATTGTCATTCACGGATGACCCACGGCGGCTTATAATGCCCTCGAGTTCGTGGGCTATGATTCGAGTATTATGCGAAGCGTAAGAAAACAAATTGAGATGGATGAGCAGATCTACCAGCTCAGCACACTGGTGGCGGGTGACTTCTCGCTTCAGGAGGTGCTGGACAAGCTGGCGGAGGCGGCCGTGAAGATCGTTGGGGCCAAGGCGTGTTCGATCCGTCTGCTCGACGAAGAAACCAACGATCTGAAGATGCGCAGCACGTACGGACTCAGCGAGGAGTACCGCGGCAAAGGCGTTGTCACGAAGGACAACGCGGTCATCAAGCAGGCGTTTGCGGGCGAGGCCGTTGTGATCGACGATATGCGCGTCGACGGGCGCATTCTGTACCGGGAGGCCACGCTCAAGGAGGGCTTGGTCAGCCAGTTGACGGTCGCCATGCAGTTCCGGAATCAGCCCATCGGGGTGTTGCGGCTGTACAGTCCGAGGTCTCGGGATTTCACGGAAAATGATATCGTCGTGGCTCGGGCGGTCGCCTCCCAGTGCGCCGTAGCGATCACGAATGCGAAATTCTATGCGGAGGCCATCCAGGCCCAGCGATTCGCCGAACAGATGCGCCTGGCCGGCCTGATTCAACGGCGGATGATTCCCGAGAAGGCCCCGAAGGTCAACGGATTGGACATCGCCGCGACCTACATTCCCTGCTTCGACGTGGGGGGCGATTTCTATGACTTTCTGCCCATCAACGAGAATCGGCTCGTGATTACGATTGCCGATGTGATCGGCAAGGGGGTCCCGGCGGCGATCATGATGAGCTGGTTTCGCGGCGCGGTCCAGGCGTATACCGAGGGATTTCGGGACGTCCTGCGTGACACGGGGGCAATGACGGGAGACCTCAACAGCGGCTTGAAGACCGCCATTCGCACCCGGAATTCGATCGAGAATTTCAACAAGATGGCCTGCCTCGAATGTCAGGACGGCGAGTTCATCACGCTGCACTACGCGACAATCGATGCGGCCGAGCGAACTATCACGTACTGCAACTGCGGCCACGAACCGACCGTGCTCATTCGGGACGGCCAGGTGCGGGACCTGTCGACAGGCGGGCTCGTGCTCGGTGTGGACCCCCAAGCGAAGTACGAGATTGAGACGGTCGAGCTGCGAGACGGCGATTGCCTGCTGTTCTACACCGACGGATTGGTCGACGCGATGGATTTCAGCAACGAGATCTGGGGCCGGGACCACATGTTGGCCGCGGCCAAGCGATTCGTGAATTGCCCTGCCAGTCACGTGGTCAGGAACGTCTTGGCCTATCGGAGGCGTTTTGCGGGATTGGCCCGGCAGGTGGACGATACGAGTATCATTGTGGTGAAGATCGGTGAGCCCTGCAAGGGCGACCATTGCGGTCAGTGCCCAATGGTGCAAGGTGACAGCGATCTTGAAGAAGCAGGAGAGAGCCCGTGAGTTCTCGATGGCGGAACTGATAATCACAATCGATGGTCCCGCCGCCAGCGGCAAGAGCACCGTGGCTCGACTCTTGGCCGACCGGCTCGGCGCGACGTTCCTTGACACCGGCGCCATGTACCGGGCGGTGACGCTCGCCGGCGTCAGAGATCGCGTCGATCTGATAGATGAAGGCCGGTTGCTTGACGTCCTGGGTAGACACCGATTCGACTTTGAGATTGCCGGCGGAAAGATGGTCGTGCGGGTCGATGGCGACGATGTCACGGAGGCCATTCGAGACAACGATCTGACGGCCAAGGTTCGACACGTCGCTTCGGCGCCGCTGGTGCGGCAAGGGCTCGTCGAGATGCAGCGGGCCTTTGCGGCAAAGCACAGCAGAATCGTGACGGAAGGGCGTGACCAGGGGACGGTCGCGTTCCCGGATGCCGACGTCAAGTTCTACCTCACGGCCGATGCCGCCGAGCGGGCCAGGAGACGCAAGGCGGAACTCGACGCCAAAGGGGAGAGTGCGGACCTGAAGCAGATCCGTCGGGCCATTGAGACGCGGGACAAGAGCGACGAAGATCGGACCGTCGGGCCGCTCAAGCCGGCGGCGGACGCCATCGTCCTGGACACCACGGGCCTGAGCATCCAGGAGGTTGTCGACTGTGCTTGCCGGCGTGTCGAAGAGCGAACTCACCTGGCGGGCGGAAAGATCCTGCGTCCGGGCCCTCAGAGGGTCGCGAGACCCGGCGGGGGGGGCAAACACCGGCTGAACGCGGTCTGGTATCGGGCCGCACAGATCGGCTGCTGGATGATCTGTGCGATCGTTTTCCGCGTTCGCGCCTGCGGGCGCGAAAATGTCCCGGAGGAAGGGGCCTTCATCCTGGCGAGCAACCATCAGAGCTTCCTGGATCCGGTCTTTTGCGGCGTAAGCCTCCGGCGGCACCTGACCTTTGTCGCACGCGACTCGCTGTTTCGGTTCAAGCCGTTCGCGTGGCTCATCGGTTCGCTCAATGCGATCCCGATCGGGCGGGGCAGGCCGGATGTCTCGGCGATGAAGGCGATCATCACCCGGCTTCGCCAGGGCGAGGGCGTCTGTCTGTTTCCCGAGGCAACACGGACGTATGACGGTCGCATCTTGCCCTTCAAGCCAGGGTTTGGCCTGCTATGCCGCCGTGCCAAGGCCGCCGTCGTCCCCGTCCTGATCGACGGCGCCTTCGAGTGCTGGCCCCGACATCGAAGAATCTTCTCGCCCGGGCCCGTCACCGTCTGCTTCGGCGAGCCGATACCGCCGGAGCAAACGCGCACCATGACCAACGAGCAACTCGCCGATTACCTCACCCACACCCTGCGCCAAATGCAGCACGACTGCCGCCTGAAGCAGGGCAAGACGCCTTTCTCGTACTGAGCCAATCGCGCGGCATGTGCGCCGAGCGACCTCCCTGCCTATGCCTTCCCACCGCGTCGGTATCTGCTCTAACCATGGGAAAGACGCCCGGTCTCTACGGCCGTTGGATGCGCTCCCACCAGAGTCTGCGATAGTCCTCGCTGCGCATATTGGCGCCCCGGGATCCCATCACCAGGTTATTGGCTTCTCTGTCAATGACTCCACTTGACTTAGAGATGCGCGCCCGTCGGCGTGTGTTCCCTGGGTGCCGCTATCTTTGAGGTGGCCTGTCGACGAGGTCGATTTCGTAGAGCTTCGGCCAGAGTTTGCCGGTGACGAGGAGGTGCTTGGTTTCGGGGATATAGGCGATGCCGTTGGGGACGTCCTCGGACCCACGGCCGTTGGCGGCGGTATAGAGACCCGTCAAATCGATCCACCCTGTCACACGTCCGGTCTTGGGGTGAATGATGGCGATGTAGTCGGTCGGCCAGATGTTGGCGTAGATCCGGCCATCTCCGCAGGGTTGTTCCGGGTCGGCGATGAACTCGAGCTCGTTGATGCGGCGGACGGGCCGGTCGCGGTCGCGAACCTCAACTCGGCCGGTCTCGGCGAAGGTGTTCGGGTCGAGCAAGCGCAGGGTCGCGGTGCCGTCGCTGAGGATCAGTCGTTCGCCGTCGTGCGTGATACCCCAGCCCTCCGCTGGATAGCTGAATTCCCTCAGAAGAGTGAAGGTATCCTTCTTGTACACGAAGCCGGTGTTGGATTTCCAGGTAAGCTGAATGAGCCTGTCGCCGAAGAGGGTGATGCCTTCTCCGAAGTACTTGCCGGGCAGGCGAAGTCTCTTGACGGTTTTTCCGGTCTCCAGGTTCCGGCTGGTGATGGCCGACTGGCCGCGGAGGCCCGTTCCTTCGTAGAGCAGCCCATCTTCGTACACAAGTCCCTGCGTAAACGCCCGGCGATCGTGCGGATAGCTGCGGATGACTTTGTACGTGTAGAATGAGACCTCGATCTGCGAGGACACATCGTTGCCGTCGGATTTTGACTCGGGTTCGGCCTTCTGTTCCTGGGCCGGCATACCGGTGGGCATGATTGCCAGCCAGAGAATGGCCGGGATGAGGTGTCGCACGATCGCTCGCATTGTATCTTGACCGCCGCTTGAATCCTGCGGGACGGTTGGCGTCTCGCTCGCCGTTCGATCTGTTGCTATGCTGAATTCCGACACGATTCGGCTCTATCCTTGGTGGTCATTCGTCTGTTGCCTATCCTATCATACGTTCCCATGCATCCGACGGTCAAGCCCGCCGTGCCGCAGCATTGCGCGGGCTGGTGTGTGTGCCCAAATATCGTGGCGGGCCTCCTGTCATTCGCCATGTGGAGCCGAGCCTCTCCTTCCTGTTGTCATGTCGAGCGGAGCGAAGCGTAGTCGAGACATCTGCCCGCGACTGCAGGACGCCCCCGACTCCCAGCCAGAGGCCTCGACTTCGCTCGGGGTGACAGAAAGACCTATCCTGCCACGAAACGTAGTCAGGCACGGGCGGATGCCGGCGGCGGAATACACTTGACGCACGGCGGTCGGCTGTGTACCCTCAACCCGAAGGTTATGTCGGCAGTTTTGACAAGGCGTATGTCTCGATACGGGGTGCCGGGCGCCATGCTTATGCAGGCATGAGCATGTGTTCGACCCCAGGACCCAGCATGTCCATGGAGGTGTGAGCGTGGCGCCTGCAGTCCGGGCGAGGGGGGCGACTGCTATCGGATCAGGAGGTGTGAGATGGACAGGATGAAGACCGTTTCGGTGATTTCGCTATTGCTATTCTCGGTTGGCGCCGGCTCGTGCACGCGAATGCAGGCCCGCTCCCAGGGCATCGACCTGCTCTCCACAGGGTTCGTCGGCTGGCAGCAGATCGGCGGGCAGGAAGAGACCTGGCAGTTCGAGGACGGGATACTGTCCGCCGAAGGGGAAGACGGCGGATGGCTGGCGACGTTGCGGCAGTACGGCGACTTCATGTTGTCGCTGGAGTTTCGGGTCTCGCCGGGCGGCAACAGCGGGGTATTCATCCGAGCGCCGCTCGAGGGCGATCCGGCCTATGCGGGCATGGAGATCCAGATCCTCGACGACTACGCCGAGCGATGGCGCGACTTGAGGCCGGAGCAGTACACCGCGAGCATCTACGACATTCAGGCCCCTTCGGAACGGGCCAGTCGAAAGGCGGAGGAGTGGCAGACGATGGTGATTGCCGCTCAGGAGACGCGGGTCCGCGTGATTCTTAACGGCGAGAAGGTCGTCGATACCGACGTGGCCTACTTTCCGTACAAATTCGATACGCATCCCGGACTGAAACGGCAGCGCGGCTACATCGGCCTGCAAAACCACGGCAGCCGGGTTGAGTTTCGTAATATCAGGATTCGCGAACTACCGGAGATAATGTGAATGGACCTATGGGACCAAGGGAACCTATGATGGTAGAGCTGTGCGTGCAGCGTGCCGTCATTACCCATGGGCGGCATTCGTAAATCGCAAATCGTAAATCGAAGATAGCAAGGGGACAGCTATGGGCACAAGCGGGTTTTCGCGTCGTGATTTCATCAAGGCATCGGCCGCGTCGCTGACGGCGATGGGCGCCGCGAGTCGCATGTATGCGGCCGGTTCGGATACGGTCCGCGTCGGCATCATCGGCTGCGGCGGCCAGGGCACCCGCGACCTTGTCAGTTGCGTGAACAGCTCGCCGGGAGTGGAAATCGTGGCGATGGGTGATCTGTTCGAGGACCGGCTCAGAGAGTCATTCGACAAGCTCAGCCAGGACGTGCCGGCGGCCCTGAAGGTTGGGCCGGACAAGCGTTTTGTCGGTTTCGATGCGTACCAGAAAGTCCTGGCCTGTGATGTACATATGGTCGTCCTGACGACACCGCCGCATTGGCGGGCACAACATTTCCAGGCTGCGGTGGAAGCCGGCAAGCACGTGTTCATGGAAAAGCCGGGGGGCGTGGACCCCAAGGGGATCCGCTCCGTCATCCAGACGGCGGAACTCGCTCAGCAGAAGAAGCTCTCCGTCGTGGCCGGCACGCAGCGGCGGCACAGCAAGAAGTACCAGGAGACCATTCGACGGATTCATGACGGCCAAATCGGTGATATCGTCGCGGCCCAGGGCTACTGGAACGGCGGCGATATGCTCGGCTACTGGAAGTGGTGGGACAAGGAGAACCGCTCCGACATGGAGTGGCAGTGCCGGAGCTGGCCGTGGTTCACCTGGACCAGCGGCGACCACATCGTCGAGCAGCACGTTCACAATCTCGACGTCCTGAACTGGGCGATCCAGGCCCATCCGGTGCAGTGCATGGGTATGGGCGGCCGGGCGGTGCGCGACTTGGGCAATATCTACGACCACTTCGCGGTCGAATTCGAGTATCCCAACGGGGTGCGGGTCTCCAGCATGTGTCAGCAGATCAATGGCACGACCTCGCGGATCGCCGAGCGCATCGTCGGTACGAAGGGCGTGGCGGAAGTCGATCGCGGCGTAATTACCGGCGAGAAGCCGTTCAAGTACGACGGGCCCGATCCCGACCACTATCAGCAGGAGATGGCCGACCTGATCGCCAGCATTCGCGATGGTTCGCCGATCAACGAGGGCAAGAACGTGGCCGAGAGCACGATGAATGCGATCATGGGCCGCATGAGCGCCTATACCGGCAGGGCCTTGAAGTGGGACTGGGCCATGAATGCGTCGAAGCTGGACCTGACGCCGCCGAAGTACGACTGGATCGACCTGCCGGTGTGGCCGGTCGCCACTCCCGGCAAGACCCCGCTTGTTTGACGTTGACTGAGGATCATTGGTGACTGATTATTCATGGGTGCCATGGCTACGCTCGCGTGAGCGGAAGCATGGCGCCCGACAGACGGCATAGCACCCGTCGGATTCTTCGATATCGGTATCAGGTCGATGCTGCGGCAAGCATCCGGTGACTTTCAGATCGAGGTACGGCAATGAACGACGAAAACGAGCAAGGGAGACTGTCAAGACGCGGTTTCATGAAGCAGGCGGCTGGAGCGGTTTCGTTAGCAGCGGCCACGACCTTCAGCCCGCGGGCCTTCGCCGCCGGCAGTGACACGGTGCGGCTGGGCCTGATCGGCTGTGGCGGGCGCGGCACCTACGACGCCGGCAACTGCCTGGAAGCGAACGAGGGGGTCGAATTGGTGGCGATGGGCGACGTGTTCAAGGATCGCCTGGACCAATCCCGACAGTCGCTTTCCAAGAGCCTGCCGGAGAAGGTGAAGGTCACGGATGATACCTGCTTCGTTGGCTGGGACGCCTACGAGAAGGTCCTTGCGTCCGATGTGGACATGGTGATTCTGACGCAGCCGCCGCACTTTCGACCTGCGCACCTGAAAGCCGCCGTCGAGGCAGGCAAACACGTATTCATGGAGAAGCCCGTGGCCGTGGACCCGGTTGGCGTTCGCTCCGTGATCCAATCGTCGGAGTTGGCCGAGCGGAAGGGCCTGACGATTGTCGCAGGCACGCAGATGCGGAGGATCTCGCACTGCGTGGAGGCGGCGCAGAGGGTCCACGACGGGGCCATCGGCGCGATTGTGGGCGGTCAGTGCGTCCGCCTCGGCGGCGCGATGCGGAGTTGGGGACCACAGGAGCGACAGCCGGGCTGGTCGGATATGGAGTGGCAACTGCGCCGCTGGCTGTTCATGACCTGGCTCAGCGGCGATTTTATCGTTGAGATGCACGTGCACAATCTCGATCTAATGAACTGGCTAATCGGCGCCCATCCGGTGCAGTGCATGGGCATGGGCGGCCGGCAGCAGCGGACCGAGCCCGAGTTCGGCGATTCGTACGACCACTTCGCCGTGGAGTACGAATACCCGAACGGACTGCGTGTCGAGTACATGGGTTCGCAGATTGACGGGATGACCAACCGGAACGATCAGCGGCTGGTCGGCACGAAGGGTTCGCTGTACAATGACTTCGGCCGGGCGGTGATTACGGGTGAGAACCCCGCCGAGATTGCATGGGACCAGAATGATCCGTGCTGGAAACAGCACGCCGATCAGATTGAGGCGATTCGTCGGGATCAGCGGTTAAATGAGGGCCGGCGGATCGCCGAAAGCAGCCTGACCTCTATTATGGGTCGGATGAGTGCATATACGGGACGGGCCTTGAAGTGGGATTGGGCGATGAACGCCTCGAAACTCGATCTGACGCCTCCGTCGTATGAGTTCGGCGACCTGCCCATGCCGGCCGCGGCGATTCCCGGCAAGACCCAACTGCTGTGACATTGATGATGGATTATTGATTATGGGTTATTGTTGGGGCGGCAGCGGGGCTCCCGAATGCACTATTTCGCGTTTGAGGGGTCCCAAAGAGGAGGCCAAAACCCCTTCGCGATAGAAAGGGAGACTTATGAAGCGGATGATGATTGCTCCTGTTGCCACACTGTTCTTGATGTCGTTGCTGATTCCTGCGGTCGTTGCGGCCCAGACGGCTGAGGTGGTCGTGCCGCAGGAAAAGACGATACTCTGGAACGGCCGGGACTACACGGGCTGGAAGCGTTTTCTGCCTGATGCGTCAAAGAACGTCGATGAGACCTGGTCGATTGGAAATGGCCTTCTGAAGTGTACGGGCAAGCCGGTCGGCTACATGCGGACGGAGACGTCGTACGCGGACTATCACCTGCACGTCGAATGGCGCTGGCCGGCCAAGCCGGGCAACAACGGCGTCCTGGTCCATATGAGCGGCGAGGACAAGGTCTGGCCGAGGAGCCTCGAATGCCAGTTGGCCTCGGGCAACGCGGGCGATTTCTGGGTCATCGGCGGCGTGGAGTTCGCCGAGCATGCCAAGGGCGGTAGGCGGGTCAGAAGCCGCCGGACCATCAAGCTCAAGGACAGCAGCGAGAAACCCCCGGGCGAATGGAACCAGTATGATATCATCTGCAAGGACGATTGGGTCGTGGTCCTGGTCAACGGCGTGCTGCAGAATATCGCGACGAAATGCTCGGACAAGTCGGGCAAGATCTGCCTCCAGAGCGAAGGCGCCCCGATCGAGTATCGCAACATCTGGGTCGAGCCGCTGGAGTAACCCCGAATACGTCGGGCAGGCTCGTCCGGCTCGTTGGGTATCTTGAGGATGACGGGAGTGGGTGAATGTATCCGCTCCCGTTTTTTCTGGGGCCGGATGCAGCAGATAGCTGAAGGGCGGACAGACAACTGAACGACAGCGAAGTGAGGTATTGATGAAGGTATTGGTGGCGGCGAAATGCGGTTTCTGTCCTGGCGTGCGGAATGCCATCCACATGGCGGAGAATATCTTGGGTCAAGCCAGCCCGCAAGAACACGTCTATAGCCTTGGTCCTATAATCCATAATGAGGATGTGGTGGAACGGCTGGCAAACGCGGGGCTGCGAACGGTCGCAGCGGTGGACGAGATCGACTCGGGGACGGTGCTGATTCGCTCGCACGGCGTTGCCCCGCGAGAATTGGATCGGCTCGGACAAAAGGGGCTCGATATTGTCGATGCCACCTGCGTGCTGGTTAAGCGGGTGCAGCAGATTGCCAAGCAGCTTGAGGATGAGGGCTACGAGGTGGTTATTATCGGCGAGGAGAACCATCCGGAGGTGCAGGGGGTCATGGGGTGCGTCAGCGCCGTGGTCGTCGTGGCCGGCGAGGAGGATCTGCACAAGCTGCCGGCGGACGGGCGGCTGGGGATCGTCTGTCAGACCACCCAGAGCCCGGAACACCTCGGCCGGGTCCTGGGGGCCATCGGACGGGGCAGCTTCCGCGAATTGAAAGTCATCAATACCCTGTGCAAAGAGGCCGTCAAGCGGCAGGAATCGGCCATCGCGCTGTGCAAGGAGGTGGATATCATGTTTGTCCTCGGGGGACTGCACAGCGCCAATACGGGGCGGCTTGCCGAATTGTGCAAAAAACACAACAGCGAAACGTTTCACTTGCAAAACTGGGACGAGCTTGATAAAAATATGCTTTTTGGCAAAAATATAGCCGGTGTGACGGCAGGGGCATCGACGCCGAACTGGGTGATTGACGAATTCGTCAAGCATCTGGAGGCATTCGACGAAAGACAGTAGAATCGCCTGCCATGGCGGCTGGATGAAACGGGCCCTCGTTGCGTAGGCGGGGGCGCGAAGGCGTTTGAATAACTTCTTGTTACTGCAACACGCTGTGAGAGCCTGTCGATGTGTATGTGGGGCGTCGGCAGGCCAAACGAATAGACTCCACAGGGGAATCAGAATGTATGGTTGATCGAAACATTATTAACAAGCTCGGTTTGTCCGATGAGAAGCTGGAAGAGCAGATTCAGGAGATGTTCGGGGAAGGGGAGAACGATTATCTCGAACAGGTCCTCCAACGAAAGGTGGACTCCCGTCTTCCGGGCACGATTCTCAGCGGGACCATCGTCTCTCAGATCGGCAATGACGTAATCGTCGAGGTGGGTCTCAAGAGCGAAGGCGTCGTCGATGCGAACGAATTCGACATGCCCGAGGATATCGCCCCGGGCAAGGAAATCGAGGTTCTGCTCGAAGACACGGACTCGCACAGCGGCCTGATCCTGCTGAGCAAGCGCAAAGCGGACATGATCCGGGGCTGGGAATTCATCATCAATACGAAGAAGGAAGGCGACGTCGTCAGCGGGCGGGTGATCCGGCGGATCAAGGGCGGCCTGCTGGTGGACATCGGCGTTCCGGTCTTTCTGCCGGCCTCACAGGTCGATATTCGCAAGCCCGGCGACATCAGCCGGTTCATCGGCAAGGAAGTCGAGTGCAAGGTCCTCAAGATCGATGTGGAGAACCGCAATATCGTCGTTTCCCGGCGCAAACTCATCGAGGAGGAGCGCCGGGCAAGCAAGGAAAAGATCCTCAACGAGATCGAGGTCGGGCAGCTCCGCCGAGGTGTTGTCAAGAACATTGCCGATTTTGGCGTGTTCGTCGATCTGGGCGGTTTGGACGGCCTGCTGCATATTTCGGACCTGAGCTGGGGCCGGATTTCGCATCCGTCGGAAGTGGTGGACCTCGACCAGGAGATCGAGTGCGTCGTTATCGGCGTGGACAAGGAGAACGAGAAGATCTCGTTGGGCCTCAAGCAAAAGACACCCAGCCCGTGGGAGAACGTCGAAGAGAAATACGCCATCGGTGCCAAGGTCAAGGGCAAGGTTGTCAACGTGATGAACTACGGCGTCTTCGTCCGGCTCGAGGATGGGATCGAAGGTCTCGTCCACATCAGCGAGATGAGCTGGACAAGGCGGCTGTCGCACCCGAGTGAGATGGTCAATCTCGATGATGAGATCGAGGTCGTCGTGCTCAATGTGAACAAGGAGAAGCAGGAGATCTCGCTGGGCATCAAGCAGACAGAGCCGAATCCGTGGGAGCTGGCGGCGCGGAAGTACCCGCCGGGAACCATCGTGACCGCCCACGTGCGAAGCATGACCAATTTCGGCGCCTTCGTGGAGATCGAGCCGGGCATCGATGGTATGATCCATATCTCGGATCTGAGCTGGACGCGCAAGTACGGGCATCCGAGTGAGGCCCTGCAGAAGGGGCAAGAGGTCAAGTGCGTTGTGCTCGAGGTCAACGAGGAAAAGCAGCGGATCTCGCTGGGCATGAAGCAGATGAGCGAAGATCCGTGGATTCGGGCGATCCCCGAGAAGTACATCCCCGGGCAGATCATCAAGGGTACGATCGCCAAGCTCACCAATTTCGGCGCCTTTGTGGAACTCGAGCCGGAACTGGAAGGCCTGCTGCATATCTCCGAGTTGGCCGATCACAAGATCGACAAGCCGCAGGATGTGGTGAAGCCCGCTGATGAGGTTGAGGTGAAAATCCTCAAGGTGGATCCCGAGGCCCGCAAGATCGGGCTGAGCCTGCGTCGAGTCCAATGGGCGGCGGAAGAGCATGGAACGCCGACGTCGCCGAAGAGAACGCCGAGACAACCGACCCAGGCTGTGCCTGGGGATGACGCCGGGGGGGATACGCTCCGCGTGAAGGAAGCGCTGCAACGCCGGGCGCAGGCACGGTCGGCGGAAAGCGAATCGCAGGCACCGCCGGTGGAAAGCGAGTCGCAGGCACCGCTGGCGGAAAGTGAGTCACAGGCACCGCCGGTGGAAAGTGAATCGCAGACAGAGCCGGTGGACAGCGAGTCGCAGACAGAGCCGGTGGAAAGTGAGTCGCAGGCACGGTCGGCGGAAGGCGAATCGCAGGCAGAGCCGGCGGAAGGCGAATCGCAGGCAGAACCGGCGGAAGGTGAGTCGCAGGCAGAGCCGCCGGAAAGTGAGTCGCAGGCACCTGCCGGCGAATCCGAGGCGAAAGAGGAATCGACCGGCGGCTGATGGATTCGCGGACTGCAATGCCCCATGGGCATGTCCCGTGATGATGATGGTTGACAGTGTTCGGGCCTTCCCAGGAGTGGGAGGGCCCGTTCTGTTATATCCCGATGAAAAACGGATATGCTGGCATTTTTTTGTTGACAACATTGCTTCGAGCCGGTTAACGTAGGCGTTCAACACGTGGAGATCACTCGCATTGGGACAGGGGCGGCGTAGATATTGCATGTGTCCTGCGGCGCCGGAGTAAGAAGGGGATAGATTTCTGCGCCGATGGCTGTCTCCGTAGGCGGGATCGTCCTGTGATTGAAATGTCGTCTTCGTGTGTTCGCCGATCGTTCGGGCGAGGCATTTCCTTCTCGGAGGAGGAAGTCAAATTGTAACGAGTACTCCGGACGGGCACGGGCTGGATGGAGGTCCGGCTTGTTGGGATGGGCCATGAACGCACACTGGTGACGGACCCGTCGCGAACAGGCTTGCCTTGGCTGATTGCCAGGGCGTGTGCCACATCTTTCGTCTGGAGCAACAGCGAGGAGGGACAAAATGAGCAGACGTTTGTTGGGTCTTCTGTTTGTTTCGGTGCTGCTGCCGGTGGCGAGTGTCGTTGGGGATATCAGCGTCTTTGAGGATTCCGTGGACGTTCACCCGGTGGGCGAGAGTGGTAGAACAGAGTTTTTGGGCTATGTGAACGACGACGGCAGGCTCGTCGGACAATACCTGGTGAGCGGTGGTGGCGATGGCATCCAGGGGCGGGCGGACGCGTTTCACTATGCCTATCGAACGCTGACGGGCGACTGGCGTCTATCGGCTGACTTCGAGTGGGTCGGGACGCCGGCGGATGATTGGGCGAAGCAGGGGGTGATGATCCGCGCCTCGACCGACCCGGATGCCGTCAATTGTGCCGTTGTTACAGCGAACGATCTCAAGGGCAACAACAGGACCGATTTCCAGTGGCGATCCACCAAAGGGGGCGGAACGAGCGAACTGCACGCTGATGTCCATGCGACCCGTCTTGGCGTTCAGCGCGTGCTGATCGGCGGGGAAATCCCGGCCATTGAAGGCATCGCCGACTTCGGCAACGGCTGGGAGCGTATCGGCGAGTTGAAGATTCTACCCGAGCTGGCTGATGAAGCACTCTTCGGTGTCGCCGTCACGTCGCACACGTGGGATAGCACGGCCACGTCACGGGTCAGTGACGTGGTTTACGAGAGAGCCGAATTGGTGGGCCCGGCTCCGGTGATTGCGCAGGTTCCATCCGGCGCCGCGAAGCAGGCGGCACCAACGGACAGGTATGGCTTCGTGGTGCGTGCCGTGAAGGCGACGTTTACGGATAGCTGGGGTCGGATGGAGATGAACAAGCTGCTGGACTTCGGGTGTACAGGTCCACTCTGCCTGGGGCCCGGTATGCCGGTCCACGGCGTGGAAGCGGGCTCGCGCGAGGAGCCGTTCGTCAACCTGCACGACGCCGGCGATCGGGGCGTTTTCGGCGGCGATAAGACGTTTCCCGGCATCGACCCTATTGAGTCTCCGACCGCCGATCCGGCCGGCGGCGACGATGATGACTACTTCGCGACCGAGGTTATGGCGATCATCCATCTGACGTATGGCCTGCACGTTATCGGCGTCTACGATGACGGCGGTACGATCGTCGAGATCGGCGGCATCGAGATCGGTCGCAGTGGCGACGAGAAGCCCGCTTCCACTACGGACTTCATCTTCAAAATCGAGCAAGAGGGCTTCTACACGCTGCGTGCCCGTCACCTCGAGGCCAGTGGGCCGGCGGCGTTGGAGTTGCATGAGGTCATCAAGACCGCCGATGGTTCCTGGGAGAGGATCCTCCTGGGCGATGTGGCCAACGGCGGCTCGGCCGTTTACATCCCGGAGCCGGCGACCCTGTCCCTGTTCGCCCTCGGCGGGCTGGCTGTGACCCGCCGCAAGAGGTCATGAGCGGGAGTCCCAACATTGAAAGCGCAAGCACGGCACCCGCGCGAAGGGACGGAGACCTTCCGGATTTCTCCGCCCCGGCCTCCGGCCGAAATGGCAACGACGGCAAGGGATCAGAATCCGCCTCTTTCTTCGGACCGCGCCGATCGATTCCGGCCAAATCATGTAACTATTGCTGCTGGTGCTGCCGAAAGCTATAATAGACGGAATATTACATATCCCTGTCATTATTAGGAGATCATAGCGATGTTGGTATGGATCTTCCGGGTCATCTTCTGGCTGATTCTGGTCGCCTTCATGCTGGCGAGCGTTAGCTCGACGGAGATTGCCAGAGAGTCGGCGGAGCGGCCGGCGAATTTCATCGGCGTCGTTCTCACCGGTTTCGCCATGGGCGTCTTCGTCTTTCTTGTCGAGGCCCTCACGCCGCGGAGAAAATTGAGTGCGCTGGCGGGCGTCTTTTTCGGCCTGCTGGTCGGGCTGCTCGTCAGTGGGGCGCTGGCGCCGATCGTGGACATGATCAACGAGTCCTACGCCATCCAACTGGTTCCGGAGACGGTTGCGGCCATCAAGTGGATCATGGGTATCTGCGTGTGTTACCTGACGATCAGTATCGTCATGCGGACGAGGGATGACGTGCGTTTCGTGATTCCCTACGTCGAATTCGCCAAGCAGACCAAGGGGGCCAGGCCCTTGGTGCTGGACACGTCGGCCATCGTGGACGGTCGCATCGCCGATCTGTGTGAGAGCCGTCTGTTCGACGCGCCGGTCATCGTGCCGCGGTTCGTGCTCAACGAGCTGCAGCTCATCGCCGATTCGGCCGACAAGCTCAAACGCAACCGCGGCCGGCGGGGCCTGGATGTGCTCAAGAAGATGCAGACCAGCCCGACAATCGATGTGGAGATTGATGACACCAACGTGCCCGAGATTGAAGAGGCCAAGGGCGTCGATCAGAAACTGCTGGTGTTCACGAAGGCGTACAACGGGAAGCTGGCGACCACCGACTATAACCTCACGAAAGTCGCCCAGGTGCGCGCCGTCGACGTCGTAAACATCAACGACCTGGCCAATTCGCTGAAGGTCGTGGCGCTGCCCGGCGAAGCGATGCAGGTCCGGATCGTCAAGCCCGGGGAGGAGGCGGACCAGGGCATCGGCTACCTCGATGATGGAACGATGATCGTCGTCGAAGGAGCGCGCAACAAGATCGGCAAAGACATTATGCTGAGCGTGACCAGTTCGCTGCAAACCTCGGCCGGCAAGATGATCTTCGGCCGATTCGAGTCCTTCGCGACGTCCCAGGCTGCCGGCAACTCGCGTCGGCCGCCAGCCCGAAGGCCCGCCGGCACCGGCGCATAGCGAGGTGCAGATGTGCCAGATATTTGGTTCTACGCCGGCATGACAAACTCATTCCTTCGGGCGCACAGGTCGTCATCTTACTCCGCCAGTGGATTGATGAGTCGGCCGAGGAAGAGTATGCTCCCGGAGACCTTGTCGCGGATCAGGAAGATGAAGGGGTGGTCGGCGCGGAAGACCGGAATTCGTTCGGGGGCGGCCGATGTCAGTCTCATGACGACGCCTGTGGCCGCGGCGGCTTCCGTGCCTTCCTCGTTCACGTCCACGTAGGCCTGGTGGACCACCGCTGAGATGAACAGGTCCCGGCTGCCGGTCATGCCCGAGAAGTCCGCATTCTCGGAGAACGCCGCGGTCACGCCCATGGCCCGGAGTACTTTCCCCAGGCCGAATTTGCTCGTCATCTTGAACTTCGGCACCGAGACGATGACTTCCCGCTTGCGAATCCCGGCGAGCCATTCGGAGACCTTCTCGGTCGTGAGCTCCTTCTCAAGAGCGCCGATCCCGGCTGTCTCTTTCGGCAGAAGAATCACCATCGAGAGCTCGTCGCCCACGTACGGCATCTCGAGCCCCTGCAGCCCCTCGGCCTCCATATAGCCGAACTGTTCCTTCTGGTTCATCATGAGGACCTGAGCCTTGCTGCCGTCGAGCAACGTGAAGGGCGCCTCGCGGGTCCGGTCCTCCTTGAACTGGCTGGCCCAGTTGCCTTTGAAGTAGATCGCGTTAGTCAGCACGAGACGCGTCATGGCGTCCAGCACGCCGGGGCTGATGAGGTCTTTGATCTTGTCGTTCGTCTGCTTCTCGACCCAGGCATTGATGGTCTGCCGGGCCCTTTCGGTCGCCCGGACGAAATCCACTTCGCGAAGCGCGCCGCCATATTGCCCCTCGACGAAGCTTAGGAAGTCCGGAAGGAACCTGTAGTCTTCTTGCCCCCAGAGCGCGTTGGCCACGCGAAGCTCGTACTTGTCCTGACCACCTCGAGCGTTGAGGTCCTTGATGATCTGGCCGAACGCCCGAGCGAACTGCTCCTGGGTCATCGGTTCCCGATCCGGTCCCAGCTTCCTGAGAACGTCCGGCGAGGTCGGAAAGCACAACGCTTGGGCCATCTGCTCGCGAGTCTCACCCTTTGCGCCGGCGTAGGTCATGGCCAGTGCGGTGGAGATACTGTACGGCGAGAAGAAGAGATTTCCCTCGTCGTTTCGCAGGTTCTGATATAGCCGCATGGCAAAGCAGTTGTTTCCCCAGGCGACCGCTTTGACATCCTGATTTGCATCCGCCTTCATCGGCTCATCGGCCAAGCTGTTGCTCACGAGCGACATCACGAGCATCCCCGGCAGAATCAGTCTACACGCTGCCATCTCTCGACCCCCAATATAGAACAAGTTGCCTTTCCATAATCGCTACGACGCTGATTATAACGCTTCGGTTGACATTCGCCATCGGGAAATTGCAGAGCGTTCAGCCGGAACATGCCTCGTCCTTGAATCAGTCGTCACTGTCGGATACCATGCGAGGATCGTTATCGTAGTCTGGACGTGGCGGATAGATACGCAGCATCGAGAGTTGCCTACATTATGGTTCGCACGACGTATTTGGAGATCACATCGGCCGACCAGTGGGTCCGAAGGGCCCGCGAGGGGCTGGAGTTCGATGTGCGCGAGTGCGTTGTGAAACAGCCGCGGTTCAACCGCTTCTTGTACGAGTATGTTGGCGCGGACTGGCAGTGGACGGAGCGTCTGGCCTGGTCGGCGCAGCGATGGCACGATTACGCCGCGAATGACAACCTCCGGACGTTCGTTGCCTATCGGCAGGGCTCCATCCTGGGTTACTACGAGCTTCAGCAGCAAGCCGGCGGCAGCGTGGAGATCAGGATCTTCGGTCTGACCCCCGAATTCATCGGGCAGGGCCTCGGCGGCCCGCTTCTAGACAGCGCCATTAAGAACGCTTTCGCCTGGGGTGCCCGTCGCGTGTGGGTGCATACCTGCACCGACGACCACCCCAACGCCCTGAGCAACTACCAAAAATCCGGCTTCGCAATCTTCAAGGTCGAAGACAAGCCGGCGTTATCGGAGACAATCACATTGGCAGACGATAGCAGAAACATCGACTTGATCGTTACGGATCTGGGTGGGACGTTGGTGAAGACGGACGACGCGATCCTGGCCGCCGTGCACCGGGCCGCGCAGGAATTGGGGATCCCCGAGGGACACCCCGATCCGGTCTATGACGTCTTCGGGACGAGCATCTGGGAGTATATCCATGCCTGGCTGCCGGCAGGGCACAAGGACCGGGCCGACGAATGTCACGAGCGGTTCTGGGAGCTATTTCCTCATGCAGTGCTCGACGGGATTGCGCCGTTCGACGGCGTCGAAGCGGCATTGGCCGATCTGAAAGCGCGGGGCGTTCGCTTGGCCGTCCTGAGCGGCCTGCGCATCGAGTCGATTGAGGAGATCCTTGGGACGCTTCGGTTCCGCGACTGGGACGCCGTGCGCTCATCCATGATGTACGAAACGCAGGCGGGCGACTCCCGCGCTCGGGGGATCGTGATGCTGGTCGAGGAATTCGGTGTTGCGTCCGGTCGTACGATCTACATCGGCGACACGGACCACGATGTCCGTCAGGCGAAGAAGGCCGGGGTCCTCTCCGCCGTCGTCAGGACCGGTGGCCAGGCCGTCAAGCATCTCGACAAGATCAAGGCAGAAAAACCCCACCACCTCCTCCGGTCCTTCGCCGACCTGCGCACCGTCGTATGATAAAACGGGCCGGTTCTACCCGACATCCTCTCGGTGCGGAACGGCTCGGTGCAGATCGGTTCTACTGGACCTTCTCGCAGATGATGTTGGTCAGGTCCAGGCCCAATCCTTTGGCGTTCTCGTTCTTCCCGACGATCTTGAACATCAGGTTGTTGGGACCCTGCTCCAAATCCAGCGTGCCGACGTATTGTCCCTGTGCCGGCTGCGGCTCTTCGGCGTACAAATCCACCGCCGGCCCGACGGGCACCTCATCACGGAACAACTGCACCTTGCCCTGCTCCGGCCCGCGAACGACGTCCAGGCTCACGCGGTAAGTTCCCGCCGCCGGCAGTTCGCATGTGAAACTGATGCTGTGTGGTCCAAACGTGCCGTGGTCCTTGGCCCGCATCGACAGATAGCGCACCTCCCGCCCGTCGAAGGTCTGTCCCGCCTTGGTCAGCGTGGCGTTTCGCAAGGAGAACGAATAGATGGGCACGTTCCACCACGTGGCGAACACAATCCGCGTGGGGTCCGTGACTTCTCTCGCCTCGGGCGCCGGAAGCACGAACTCGCACGTCGGCCGCTCTTGCGAATACAGACAAGTCAGCCCGCAGTAGTCGTTCAGGAGGTCGTTGTTCGTCGGGGCGTGCTCGATCGTCTGCAGGATGCTTTTGCGATACGCATAGGCGTCACCAAGACAAATCCGGTACGCGCCGGTGCGTCCCAGGTGCTTCTTGTAGGCCAGGCAGCCGCTCAGCACGAACGACCGCCGCGTCTCCCATCGGCCCGGCACGTCGTACCAGCCGCCGTTGTAGAAGTCTTCCGACCCGGTGCCGTGAATCACTAACTCCCCGTCGATCGTCGTTTGATCGTCGCCTTCGAAGAAGTACGTATTGCCCGACTCCAGTCCCTGCGATTGTTGTACGAACCCCACCAGGTGCCCGCGCCCGTTGGTTTCGATGAAGGTGAAGGGCTTTCCCTTGGTCGTGGGATTCTCGCGACGCCACAGGGCGTAGAACTTGCCTTCGTGGCTCTTCCTGGCGACCGGCACAAACAGCACCTCGACCTCGATGGTCCTGGGGCCGTCCAGCCCCTGCTCGGTGCTCAGCTCAATGCGTCCAGACCTGTCGAACGGCATGGGGAAATAGCAGTAGTTTACGCCGTCGGCCGTACCCACCATCAGCGACTTCGTGGCCGGTTCGCCCCAGGCATACCCGAAGAAATCGCCCGCGGGACTGAGGATCGCCGGCTCGGTGTCACCATCCCAGTAGGCGCGCAGGACGATATCCCGTTTCTTTCCGACAAGGGCTTCGGCCGGCCCCATGCGAATTCCGACGATTCGGCCCGGCCGATCCGCATCAAAGACCGTCACGGTCTGGCCTTCCTTCAGAGTCGCACGCGAGGTCATCCGTTCCACCCGGCCTCCCTCCGGCACGGCATATGCGCTGATATCCGTACCGACCGAGCCAAACAGCGTCTTGGCCTTCTCGATATGGCGCCGCTGCTCGGCTCCAGGCGATGTCGAGAAGCTTGCCGGCACCATGCCCTCGGGATAGGTGGCGTAATTGATCTGATAGAACTGCATCCGCTCGGCCCGAATGAAGACCTTGCAGGACTTCTTGTAGGGCAGGGGGACATAGCTGTAAAAGCCGCCAGCCCCGAACCCGACGAGCGGCCGTTCAAACGACGGATGCGTGCCCATGAACAGCTCACGGAACTTCACCTGAATCCTCGGCTCGTCCTCGCCGTCGAAATAGAACTCCAGCATGTCGTCGGTCGGCGTCGGCGTCCAGATGCGTGTGATGACGCCGGGGCCGGTCAACTCGGCCAGCACCAGCCCGTCCTTCTCCTTGCGAACGAAGGAGAACTGTCCTCCGAACCCGTCGTTATTGCCCCCGGTCCGGTCGTAGCTGGACACAGAGGCCACGTGCGTGGACTCTCTGAGGACCGGGAGGCGATCGAGGCGATGCAGGTCCTGTATGCCGGGAGCCCAGTCGTCCCGGGCAAAAAGCTCGGCGGACCCCACGGATAATCCCAGCAGCGCAATCACGGTGACACGGGCCAAGCCCGATCGGAGGCAATCTCTCATCTCAGTTCCCTTCTCTGCAAGTGGATGTCTTCCCGAACACCGGGGCCGCCGCGAAGGCTCAGGTCGCCCTGAATCCCCAACGGCGCTAGAAACGCGCCCCGATTCTAACGCCTGATGAAGATTTTGACAGTGGGAACTGACGGAAACCGGCGAACGGATGGGGGGCTCGCCGATCATGCTCCATTTGCCTTGCCCGGCGCTCGGCGCTAACGGGTCAGGACGTATTCGAGGAGGTCGGATAGTTCGTCTTCCGTGAGGTAGGAGACGCGGCCGTGCCGGTCGTCGTTGTTGAAGGTGGTCAGCACTTCACGGATGGTTGTGGCCCGCCCGTCATGCAGGTAGGGGGCCGTGCGCCAGACCTCGACGAGCGTGGGAGTGTCGAACCGCCCGCGCGGCTCTTCGGGCGTGCCTGTGCCGACATTGTGCCGGAGCAGGTCCGTATAGTGCGGGCCGGCGTGGCATTGCCCGCAGCCGGCCGACCGGAAGAGTCTCTCGCCATTCCGGGCCGCTTCGCTCAGACGGCCCTCGACGAGGTACGGACTGGCAACCGGTTGCAGAGACTTGAGGTATTCGTCGAGGGCTTCAGCGTTCCCTCTTCTGGGCACGGCGAACTGGATATACCGGATCCCGCTGCGCACCGCGGCCTCTGCGTTCGCACGAATGCCCGTAGCCATGGCCGGTGGGGTCTGGTGGGTCAGGAGCAGGCTCTTGGCGTTCTTCGCGTTGAGCATCCCGTCGTTGAGCAGGTCCCAGTTCAGCCCGCAGGCCCGCGCCCCGCCCGAGTGACAGCTTGCACAACTGTGCCACGTCTGAAAGGACGGCGAGGCGTCGTGGAAGAGCATTTCGCCGCGACGTGCGGTGGTCATCGCGGCCCCTTCGCCGAGCGGGATGGACCGCGCGTCGGCCTGCCCCTCGGAATCGATGTCCACCTCGCCGATGCTGTCGGAGAAGTATTCCGCCGCGTACACCTTCGCTCCGACGATGGCCAGGCCGCGAGGACCGTTTCCCTTCAGCCTCAGCCGCCGGCGGATTCCTTCCATCAACGTCAGATCGTTCGGCACATCCTCGGCCGCGTACGCGCTGTCGGAGACCCTTCTGCCGGAGGTCGATGTGCTCGCCGAGACGAAATGCCTTGCCGATTCGGCCGGCAGCAGGCGGGCGTGGAGTGCCGCACGATCGATGATGCTCACCTCGTGTGTGCCTGCGTGGGTGACCACGACGTTCTTGCCGTCGGGCGTGCAGGCAACGCCGTGGGGATTGGCGGCGCCGCGATTCGCGTCGTCGAGCAACACCGTGTTGAGGTATCTGTGCTCTGCGACATCAATGACCGTCATCGCATTGGTGTTGACCCAGCCGCGTTCGAGATAAGTCGTCGGGAATCGGTAGCGTGCCAGGATGTGCGTGACGTACGCGTATTCACCGTCCGGCGAGAGGGCGATCCCGCGAAGGTTCACGCTGCCGTCGGGCAATTCGATGTTTGTGACGACCTCGCGCGCCGCCGTATCGATGACCGAGACCACGGCCGCGACGTGCTCGCCATTGGCGGGGCCGGCCGGAAGATGATTCGCGACAAAGAGGAAGCTGCCGTCCGGAGTCAGTGCCGCCGCCACAGGCTGCCGCGGCACGTCGATCGTCGCGACCTGTTGCGCCGACGGAAGGTCGACGACGCCGACGTTGTTGTCGAACTGGTTGCAGACGTAGAGCGTCTGTCTCTGGGGCCCAATCGCCGCCGCGACGGGCGTATGCCCAACGGCGATACTGGCGACCACGCCGCCGCCCTGGAGGTCAACCACGCACACCCTCCCGGCCGGCTCTGCCGAGGTCACATAGAGCCGGCTCCCGTCGGGAAGAATCGCCAGTCCCGCCGGACGCGCGCCAACCGCGATCTCCTCCACGACCGCGCCCGATGCGATATCGATTACCGCCACCCGACCGGCGGTCGCCTCCGCAACGTAAAGCACCTGGCCACCGGCACCGGCAACCACGCAAATGGGGGATCGCCAATCGCCGGTTCCGCCGATCCGCCGCGTCTGACTGCCCGTAGAAGGCCCCTGCCAGAACAGCACGCAGACGACCGGCAACAGGATCACGATCAGGGCACTGTGTTTCGCCAGTCGGTTGGGTCGCATTCGGTTCATCTGAGCATCTCCAGCCAATGCGTTTCTACCCTCTCAGTTGCGCATAAGGCCGGGACGTTTCAGGGGACCGGAAGAAAGAAATGACCGCAGTCGCCGGATGTGACGGCGCCATCAAGACCGGCAACCTCACCGCCAAGCACCTCACCAGGATCTGTCTCAAAACGGCGATTACGTGCCGGGCACCTGGCGCGGCCTCTGCGACCTGTCTGGCGACACTTTGGACAAGGGATCGGAGTCCGGCTGTCCCCCAGGGGAGCAGCCGCGGCCCTTATTGGGAGCAACGGCTTGACGTGAGGGACATGTTCCGGTAAACTGAATAGAGGCGGATTTCTCTGGAAATAGCGGAAAGGCCGCCACATGGCGCCCCAAAAAAGGAGGTAGAAAGATGAACCGAGTAGCATTTCTTGGTGTCGTTGTTCTTGGTGTTGTGACTTCGTCGGTTTACGCCGAGAGCCCAGTTTACTTTGCTGACGCTAATCTAAAGGCCGCTGTCGAAAGCCGACTGGGCCTATCCGACCCGACCCCCTCGGATATGCTGAGCCTGACATGGCTACAGATCGTCAGCGGAGGGATCACTGATCTTACAGGCCTTGAGTATGCCACGAACTTAACGTACCTGTATCTGGAAGTAAATCAGATTAGTGATATTTCACCGCTTTCCGGACTTACAAAGCTGACGGATCTGCTTCTGGGTCACGACCAAATCAGCGATATCTCGGCCCTGTCCGGACTTACTAACCTGAATAAGCTGACGCTCTATCACAATGAGCTTATCAGTGACATAAGCCCTTTGTCTGGGGTAACCAATTTGATGACCTTGTACATTGGTGATAACCAGGTGAGCGATATCTCGGTGCTTTCCGATCTCACACATCTCGCGGAATTGGGGATAAGCAGCAATCCAATTAGTGATATCTCGGCGCTATCGGGTCTCACCAATTTGACCGATCTTTATATGTCCTCCGCTCAGATCAGCGACATTTCAGCCATATCCGGTCTCACTCGCCTCAGGCTTCTGAGCGCAGACTACAATCAGATCAGCAATATCTCGGCTCTTGCAGGGCTCGCGAGGTTGGATCTTCTGTATCTGTACGGTAACCAGATCGGCGATATCTCGCCCCTTACCGGATTGATGCAGTTGACGCGACTAGACTTGGAGCGCAATCCCCTCAACAATGAGGCGTACTGCATCTATTTGCCGCAGATTCGCGCTAACAACCCGGGCGCGAACATAACGTGCAGCCCCAATGGCAGTCCGCCGTCCGGCGTGTCGGCCTCGGATGGGATCTACTCCGATAAAGTGCGAATTGCCTGGGATAGTCTCTGCGGCATCACGCAGGACGTCCGTTACCAGGTGTATCGATCCGAATCTTCAGGAGGCACGAAGATCGCTCTGGGTGATTGGCAATTCTCAGCGAGCTTCGATGACACGACCGCATTGCCAGACATGACCTACTACTACTGGGTCATGGCAAGGATCGGCGGCTTCCCCTATCAATATACTGACTACAGTTGGTATGACACGGGATGGTGTGGGACTGCCGTCGGCACTTACGCTCTGACCACATCCTCAACAGCGGGCGGTTCCGTGACGGTTCCGGGTGAGGGGATCTTCTCGTACGATTCCGGGAGTTCGGTACTCGTCGTGGCTGTTGCGGCGACGAACCACGACTTCACCGGCTGGACTGGAGCCGCGGTCACAGCCGGCAAGGTGGCTGACCCCGGCGCTGCGTCTACAACCGTGACAATGGATGCGGACTACACTCTAATGGCCAACTTCAGCCCTATCGTCCTGATTGATCCGCGCACGGTGACTGTCTCCTCGAGCGACGGGGGGGCTGTATCCGTGCCCGGAGAGGGCGAGTTTCAGTATGAGAAGGGCACGAGTGTGTCGATCCTTGCGAACGCCAAGGGTGGCTACCTGTTTTGGGGTTGGACGGGTACAGCCGTCACCGCCGGCAAAGTCGGTGATTCGACATCCCCAATTACCAGTCTGACGATGGATGACAATTACACCTTGTGTGCCAACTTTGTTCCGGCCGGACAGGTTTCTGTGCTGGTTCTGACTCCTAACGGCGGCGAGAGCCTGACTGGCGGCACCGTGGTTCCCATCCAATGGCAGGTCGAGGGGCCCATTGAGCGCGTCAACATCGAACTGTCGCTGGATGGCGGTTCGACTTGGGCGCGGGTGTCTCAGCCAAGCGCTCAGGGCGGGACCTGGGATTGGCTGGTTCCTACTGTCAATTCGAGTCAGTGCCTCATTCGCATCAGGGCCGCTCAGAGCGCGGATACGTCTGACATCAGCGATGCCCCATTCAGTATTCAGGGCATTGTCTGGTACGTCGATGCGGCAGCGACGGGTGCCGCCGACGGCACAAGCTGGCAGAATGCGTTTGTCTCCTTGCAGGATGGGTTGGCCAGGGCCTCGGCCGACGACAGCATCTGGGTGGCGGAAGGCCTGTACTGGCCGGACCTCGGGGCGAGCCAGACCATAGGAGATCGGGCTGCGACTCTCCAACTCAAGAGCGGCGTAGCGGTCTATGGCGGCTTCCCCACAGGCGGCGGCACGTGGCGGCAGCGCAATTCCTTCTTGCACCAGACGATCCTCAGCGGTGATATCGGCGAGCCCGGCGTCTTGACCGACAACAGCTATCATGTCGTCACCACCGGTCATGTTGCAGGCGAGGTTGTTCTGGACGGCTGTGTCATCACGTGCGGCTTTGCCAACGGCGCGGAACCGCACGATCGAGGTGGGGGAATGCACAATCAAGGCAGCCTGATCGTGAGAAACTGCACTTTCGCTGCGAATGCCGCCGTTGGCGATGGCGGCGCGGCGTATAACAGCCAGAGCAGTCTCACGTTCATCAACTGCGTTTTTACCGGCAACACCTCCGGCAATTGGGGTGGCGGCATGTGCAACACGGATAGCGCCGTGACCGTCATCAGCTGCACCTTCACAGGCAATCAGGCACTCTGGCGGGGCGGTGGCATCTACAATATCCTGGAGCCCATCAGCGTGACCAACAGCATCTTTTGGGGCAATGCCCGCATGAGTGGAACCTGCTTTGATGAGCGGGCCCAGCTTTCGTGCCATCCTGTGCTGACGATCAGCCATTGTTGCGTGCAGAGCTGGACCGGCTCATTCGGGGGTGAGAGCATTCTTGGTCTCGATCCGTTGTTTGTGGATGCCGACGGGCCGGACAACATCCCCGGCACTTGTGACGACGATCTGCAACTGCAGGATAGTTCCCCCTGTCTCGATGCAGGCGACAACGCGTCTGTTCCTTTGGATGTCGCAACGGATTTGCAGGGCCACCCGCGAATTAGCGGCAGTGCGGTGGACATAGGTGCTTACGAGTCCGGTGAGGTTCCTGAGAATTAGTGGCGATCAGGCGCGCAAAGTACCGTAGAGGCTGATGCCTGACGAGCATTTGGCGTACGCATTGGGTGTGTGTCCTGCGGGGCAAGAATCGTGAACCGCGGAGCGGGATGGAAATGCGCTGGGGCGCCGGCTCTCAGGGGGATGTCTGCCCGGCCCGGGGCTTTTGCGTCGGTTCTTGCGGCGGTCGCCCTTGGCGGCACGCCGGACCGGGCAGATCGAATTGTCGTCACGTCAGGTCACGTTCAGGCCGACGTGGCCTTGACCCTCTCCTCCTGCGACATCGCCGCCAGCTTCTCGACCTCCTTGCTTTCCAGGCCGAGTCCCTTGGCTACGCGCCGGCCGTAGTCGGGATCCGCCTTGTAGAACAGGGCCGTCTGGCGGAGCTGGATGCGCTTCATCGCCCCGCCCAGGTGAGCGACGATGTTGCCGACGAGGTGCTCGCGGTCCGTGTCGCTCATGACCCGGCGGTAGAGCTCGCCGGGCTGGAAGAAATCGTCGTCCGTCAGTTCCTGGGGATAGCGAGCCGCCTGGCCCTCCAGGGCAATCGGGGGCTCGGCCACGGTCGGATCGGGCGCCGGGCCGCCCATCGAGTTGGGCCAGTAGTTCGGTCCGCCCTTGCCGTTGTCGTCCAGCCGCATGTATCCGTCGCGCTGGTAGTTGGCCGCCTTGCAGGCCTTGGGCGCGTTGACCGGCAGAAGTTGATAGTTGGGGCCGAGACGGTAAAGGTGGGCGTCGTGGTACGAGATGACGCGGGCTTGCAACATTTTGTCTGGCGAGGCGCCGATGCCCGGTACGAAGTTGCCCGGCGAGAACGCCGATTGCTCGACCTCCGCAAAGTAATTGTCCGGATTGCGGTCGAGGACCATCCGGCCAATCTCGATGAGCGGATAGTCCCCGTGCGGCCAGACCTTTGTAATGTCGTTGATGTTCCAGCGATAGGTCTTGGCGTCTTCGGCCGGCATGATCTGCACGCATACCTTCCATGCGGGGCACTCGCCTTTGGCAATGGCGTCATGCAGATCGCGGGTGGCGTAGTCGGGATTCTCGCCGGCGATCTTGGCCGCCTCCTGTCGGGTGAAGTTCTGGATGCCCTGCTCCGTCTTGAAATGGTACTGCACCCAGTAGGTCTGGCCCTTGGCGTTGTACCATTTGAAGGTATGGCTGCTGTAGCCGTTCATGTGGCGGTAGTCCTTGGGCGTGCCGCGGTCGGAGAACAGGATGGTGACCTGGTGGATCGACTCCGGCGTTAGAGACAAGAAGTCCCAGAACATATCCGGGTTCGGTGCGTTCGTGGCGGGGTCCCGCTTCTGCGTGTGAATGAAGTCGGGGAACTTCAGCGGGTCGCGAATGAAGAAGACCGGCGTATTGTTGCCCGTCATGTCGTAGTTGCCCTCCTCGGTGTAGAACTTCACGGCGAAGCCCCGCGGGTCCCGTGCCGTGTCGGCCGAGCCCTTCTCGCCGCCGACGGTCGAAAACCGAGCAAACACCTCGGTTTTCTTTCCAACTTTGGAAAGAAACTTTGCGCGGGTGTACTTGCTCATATCGGCCGTACACTCGAAGGTGCCGCCGGCGCCGGCGCCCTTGGCGTGCACGACGCGCTCCGGGATCCGCTCGCGATTGAAGTGTGCGAGCTTCTCCATCAGGTGCACGTCCTGCATGAGGGCCGGTCCGCGCGGCCCGGCCGTCAGCGTGTTCTGATCGTCCTCGATTGGCATGCCCGAAGCGGTCGTCAGTTTCTTCTGTTTTTCCTTAGCCATGGCTTGTCTCCTTATTCCAGCTTCATCCCAAACCATACAGACGTGTTCGTTGCACCCCCATGCGCGCAAGGGCCCCATTTCCGACCGCATTGCTGGCTTGTCACAGCCGTCGAGTCTATACTGGTGGCTGGCCACATGCCGAACGGGCACCTGCTACTATGCGCTCCGTGCGCGTCCGGTTCAACAATAATAATCAATCGGGTATGGCCGGTGAAACAGGGTGGAGATGGAAACGTGATTCTGTCGAATATTGAGATTCAGCGAGCGATTGATGATGGGCGGCTGGTGATCGAGCCGGAGCCGTTGCCGCGCCGGCCTCAGGCGGGCCGGTACTGCCCATACGATACGCATGCGGTGGACCTGCGGCTGTACCATGAGATCACGGTTCCGCAGGCGGGGCCGTATCACTACGATGTGACGGAGCGCGGGACGTTGTCAGAGGTGATCGCGCGGCATTCGCATCGGTACACGCTGACGGATGAGAATCCGTATCCGCTCAAGCCGCAGCAGTTTATTCTCGGCCGGACGCTCGAACGCATCGAGCTGCCGACGGACAAGGGCACGCCGCACTTGGCTGCGCGAATCGAGGGCAAGAGCAGCCGGGCCCGCTGCGGGCTGATGGTCCACTTCACCGCCCCGACCGTCCATCCCGGCTGGATCGGGCCGCTGACGCTCGAAATGATCAACCTGGGTCCGATGACGTTCATCCTCCGGCCGGCGATGCACATCGCCCAGCTCATCATCGAGGAGGTCCGCGGCGAAATCTTCCTGAACCCGAGCGAGTTCCACGGACAGGCCACCGCCGAAGGGCTGGCGGATCCGCCGGGAGGCGGACAGTAAACAGGCGAGCGAGAGAGCGGACTGCCCAAATCAAAGATCCGAATGGCCCGGTCTATAGGGCGTGCCATCCATCTCCCTGCGAGTCTTCCGAGGAGCCTCGGCTGGAGGCCGAATCCCCAATCTTGCCCGCTACGTCTTGATTCTTGATTTTCCGATGGTCGTTGGCTTTCGTTCACCACTCGAGTTCGGCGACGATAGGCGTGTGATCGCTGGGGCGCTGGGCGGCCCGTGGCTCTTTGTCGATCCAGCACTGCCTGCATGTCCGGGCCACCGGTTCAGTGCCCATGATATGGTCGATCCGCCAGCCGCGATTCTGCTCGAAGGTTCTGGGGCCGCGGTAGTCCCAGAACGTGTAGTGACCCGCGTCATGGCAGTGCAGGCGGAACAGGTCGGCAAAGCCCCAGGCCACGACGCGGGCCAGCGCCTCGCGGACCTGAGGGTGAAAACAGACGTGTTCGAGCTTTGTCTCGGGCTCGTAGACATCGATCGGTGAGGGGGCGACGTTGAGGTCGCCCAGCCAGATGATGGGATCGGTCGGCACGAAGCGTTCGCGGAAGTACGCCAGGAGGCGGTCGAACCACGCCAGCTTGTACCGGAACTTGTCCGAGTCGGCTAAGTAACCTTGCGGGACATAGGTATTGACGATCGTCAATCCGTTCACCGAGGCCTTCAAGAGTCGCGGCTCGTCTTTGGGCTCGTCACTGAGGCCGAACTCAGCGCCGTGAATCGGGTGGCGTGAGAACAGTGCGACGCCGTTGTAGCTCTTCTGGCCGCGAAAGACGGCCTGGTAGCCGATGTCCTCGAAGGCATGGGTCGGGAAGTCGGGGTCCTGGACCTTGGTTTCCTGAACGGCCAGCACGTTCGGCCGGTTC
>Ga0207752_1000045_pt1 | contig 50914 bp, 39 predicted proteins | sample Pon2CUnioCityCA_6_FD_187272 | JGI IMG/M metagenome (GOLD analysis project Ga0207752, IMG submission 187272) | Marine sediment microbial community from Union City, CA, USA - Pond 2C Sediment 2 (SPAdes) | ecosystem: Environmental > Aquatic > Marine > Intertidal zone > Salt pond sediment ... | reverse complement strand
CCCTGTTACAAATAGCGACAACACGATCAGACGCTTGTGACTGTCCATCCTTTCTCTCCTGGATTCGGCAAACGCAAGGCGTTCCACCCGGCACTACGTACACCTCTACAGGCGCCACGGCGCCCGCATCGGTCTGGACAACATGCGATTCGCATCTGCGTCGCCGACGAATTCCTCTTGGGCGGGATCCCATCGCAGTTTCCGGCCAAGCCGCATGGCGATATCACCCAGCAGACACACCGTACACGAACGGTGCCCGACCTCCACGGGGGCAACCGTCTCGGCCCGTGACTTTACGCACTCATAGAGGTTGCCCTTGTGATTGTTGCTCTCATAAAGCTTCGTCTCGTCAGAGCCGATCGTCTCCTGCAACAGCGATTTCGGCTGCGCGTCGATGGCCCCGCGTCGGACATACACCCAGCCGTCGCTGCCCTCGAAGAGCACGCCCTGCTTGTTCTTGGCATTGTCGGCGCAGACGAGCGTGACGCCATTGGCGTAGGCATATTCGATGCGGAAATCCCCGTGCACATCCCAGAGCCCGTCCTTGGGAAATTCGGCCTCCCCCCGGATCTCCACGGGCCCGGTGTACTCCGTGCCCATGCCCCAGTGGGCGATGTCCAGGTGGTGACTGCCCCAGCCGGTGATCATCCCGGCCCCGTAATCGGAGATGCGGAGCCACCCCGGGCGGCCGTAGCCCTTCTTCGGATGCACCCGCTGCTCGGTGTACGGCGCCCACGGGGCCGGTCCCAGCCACATATCGTAGTCCAACCCCTCCGGCACAGGCATCGGCGCCTGCGGGCCGCAACCCGGGTCCGTACCGAAACCGACGAGGACCCGCTGAATCTTGCCGATGCGGCCGTTCCGAACCAGTTCGCAGGCAAACCGAAAATTCTTGTCCGACCGCTGCTGGCTGCCGACTTGAAAGACCCGCCCGTAACGACGCACCGTGTCGCTCAGGACCCGACCCTCGTGAATCGTGAGCGTCAGAGGTTTTTGCAGGAAGACGTCCTTTCCGGACTTCGCAGCCTCGATGGCGGGCAATGCGTGCCACTGGTCGGGGGTGGCGATCTGCACGGCATCGATATCGCTTCTGCTCACTAACTCCCGGAAATCGCCATAGGCAGCGCAGCCCTTGTACGTCCCGGCGACCTGCCGGCTGTAGTGCGACTCGACGGTCGCCTGAGCGCTCTTGGCCCGATTCGCATCGACATCGCAGACGGCCACGACCTGCACCTGTTTGAAACCGAAGGCCTCTCGCAGGTCGCCCACCCCCATCCGACCGACGCCGATACAGCCCACGGCGATCCGCTCGCTCGGGGCCGCCGCGCCAAACACCGACGCCGGAACGATCGCCGGGAAGGCAAGGCCGGCTGCCACGCCTGCCGAGCTTTTCAAGAAACCCCGACGGGATAAGGTCTTACGTCGACACGAAATTACTGCCTTCACGTCTTGCCGCCCAACGCTCTTCATAAAGGACTCCTCACGAACAGCAATATACCGCTACGATCTGTTCAGGCAGAAGCTTATCATGCCGAAACCTTGATGTCAACGCGGCAAGCCCTCTCATGGCGGGCGTTTCCCCCAGGGCGCCGTCATCGCCACAACGCCTGTTTTTACCCTCATTTTCCTTTCCGATTTGTGGTATGATAGTGGCTATTCCGGCCTGAGGGGCCTGCGATACTGTCCAAGACGACATGGTTAAAAAGGAGGTTAGAATCAATGAAATCGACCCGGAGCAGAAGAGAATTCCTTCACATCGCAACGGCCGGCGCGGCGGCGTCACTGGCTGCTACCGGCGCCCTGGCACGTCCCGCTCAGGCCGCTGCTTGTGCCTCCACGTGTCCCTCCAGGAAACCAAAATTCGAGTTGGGTCTGGCCTCCTACACACTCAGAAAATTCGACCTCGACCAAACCCTGGCCATGACGAAACGGCTGGGCCTGAAATACATCGCCTTCAAAAGCTTCCATCTGGCGCTGGACAGCACCCCGGATCAGATCGCAGCGACTGTCGCAAAGGTCAAAGACGCCGGGCTGGAGCTCTACGGCGGCGGCGTCATCTACATGAACACCGAAGAGCAAGTCCATCAGGCGTTCGACTACGCCATGGTGGCCGGCATGAAAGTCATCATCGGAGTGCCGGCTCCCGGGCTGCTCGGGCTTGTGGACAGAATGGTCAAGGAATACGACATCAAGGTCGCCATCCACAATCACGGGCCGGGCGACAAGACGTATCCCCTGCCTGCAAGCGCGTATGAGAAGATCATGCACCTTGATGAGCGAATCGGTTTGTGCAACGACATCGGCCACACCATCCGTGCCGGTGTGGATCCATCGGTCTCGATCGAGCAATACGCCGACCGACTCCACGACGTGCACATGAAGGACGTATCGGCCGCGAATGCCAAGGGCGGCGCCGTCGAAGTCGGGCGCGGCGTCATCGATATTCCGCAGGTCCTCCGGACACTGATCAAGATCGGCTACGCAGGGATCGTATCCTTCGAGTACGAGAAAGATGCAGACGATCCATTGCCCGGCCTCGCGGAATCCGTGGGCTACACGAGAGGCGTCCTCGCGGCCCTCACCGGGTGAGGTCGGCCCCGTAGAGCGTGCCGACTCTCCGGGCATCGGGCCAAACCACAGACGAGCTGCGAGCGCTGCCGTAATCCGCGTTAGCGCAGGCGGACCAGTTGGCCTTCGCGCGCCGAACGATAGACCGCCAGGATGACCTCAACGGCCTTCCGAGCTTCCGATCCGTCGATCCAGAAATCCTCGCCGCTCTCCAGCGCGTCGAGGAATGCCTTGAAGTTCCGCGTGTGGTTCTCGTGCGTGATGGCGGCCGGATCGGCAACGCCCCCGCCGCCTTCGATCTCCATGAACCGCTTGCGGACCTCTTCATCCTCCGGCCTCTCGTCCGCGAACTGCCAGACGGTAATGCTGTTCTCGACGTTGATGACCGTCCCCTTCGTGCCCATGATCTCGAAGCGGCGGAACTGTCCCGGATACGAGGCCGTCGTGCCGTAGATCAACCCCAGCGCGCCGTTCGTGTAGCGCAAGGCCGCAACGGCCGCGTCCTCCGCCTCCATCTTGTGCCCCAGCGTCGCCGTATACGCCTGCACCGACTCGATGGGAGGCAGCAGGTCACAGAGCATGTCGATCATATGGATGGATTGATTCATCAGCGCGCCGCCGCCGTCCAGCTTCCAGGTCCCGTGCCAGGAGTCCTTGTAGTAGGCGTCGGTCCGCCACCACGGCACGAACACGCTCGCGTATGTGATCGTGCCGAACCGGCCGGAACGAATCGCCTCGCGCAGCGGCGCCATCATGTCATTGAAGCGGTACGGGAAGATGCCGCCCAGCCGGGTCCCGGCCTTCTTATGCGCCTCGATCATCGCGTCGATTCGCTCCAGCGTGATTTCCAGGGGCTTTTCGCAAATCACGTGCTTGCCTGCCTCGGCCGCCGCAACCGTCGGCTCCATGTGCAACCCGCTCGGCGTCGCGATGGTCACGATATCGATCTCGTCGCTCTCGAGCATCGTCTCGTAGCTGTCGAATGCCTTGCCCCCGTACTTCTTCGCGAGAGCATTGGCCCTGTCCGCATGCACGTCACAGCAAGCGACGAACTTCGCCTTCTCGATATCACCGATGGCGCGCGCGTGAAAATCCGCGATCAGGCCGGCGCCCACCACTCCAAAACTCCACGTCTTCATACAGCAATCCCCTTTCGCTCATCCACGAGGTTCAATCGCATTCGAGGCCCACTTCATCGGCCAGACTTCTCACCGCCGCGATGGCCTTGGAAAACAATTCGGGCCCCGTCGAACCACCGAACTGGCCTCCCGTCTGCAAGTGCGGTTCCATCGTCATACAGCCGTCGTAGTTCATCGCCGCCAATTCCGCGAGCAGTTCCAGGATCTGCCCATCGCCCTCGCCCGGCACGCTGCCAATGTCCTTCGAGCCGAGCTTCCAGTCCTTGATGTGAATGTGAACGACGTACGGCTGCATCAGCGGCCAGCAGACCTCGACGTTGTTCGTGATCTTCTCGCCCCACACGAAGTTGGCGGGATCGTAGGCCAGCCGCAGCTTCGGCGAACCGACAGCCTCGACGAGATCCACGCAGTTCTCGGCCGTGTGCCCGTAGATATTCGCCTCATTCTCGTGCACCATCACGACGTCCGTGCCGGAAAGGGCTTCGACCTTCGCCCCCATGCGCTCCAGCACCTGGTCGCGATACTCGTCGATGTTCCCACCCTCCGCCGCGTAGTAGCTGAACATGCGAATGAACGGCGTCTCGAAAAAGACGGCCAACTCGACCGCGTGCTTGAACTTGTCCAGGTGCGGCTCGAACGGCTGATCCAGCTTCACCTTCCCAATCGGCGAGCCGATCGCGCTGACCTTCAGCCCGTGGTCCTCAATCATCTTCCGCGCCTCGCGCAACTCGTGCCGATTCAGGTCCATGATATTCTTCTTGTCAATGAACCGCGGCTCGATGTAACCGACCTTCTCCTTCGCCAAATACTCGACCTGGCCGCGAAAACTCTCCGTCACCTCATCTGCAAAAGCGCTCAGCTTCGCCATTTCCAATCACTCCCAAAACTGTCGAAACACCCGTAACGCGTAGGGTGGGTTCTCAACCCACGCGTCACTTCTGCATCGATCAACGAGCAGGTGGGTTAAGAACCCACCCTACGAACGGTCCATTATCATCACAATCGAATCAGTCACCCTGCGCCGTCTACTTCGCAAACACCGCCGCTTTCTCGGGCAGTTCCCGCTCGATCTCATCGAGCCGGTATCCGAAGCCGGGGCCTTGCAGCGTCGAGAGATCCACCCGGCCCTCCCGCCGGCGGTAAAGCCCCGGATGGACGGCCTCCTCGGGCGCGGAGGCGGCCGGATAAAACTGCATCGCATTCGTCTCCACACCCATGATCGTCCCGGCGTGCGCCGCCAACAGGCAGTGCGGGACTTGGGCCAGCATCGGGTTGGTCAGGTCCTGGACCATCAGCGTCATGCCGTGGGCCTTCGCCCAGCAGAGGCTCAACAGCGCCCCGGTTTGGGTTTTGCAGGTCTTCAGCGCCACGCCGGTCCAGCCGAGCTGCCGGCCCAATCGAACGAGCCGCCAGTCGTGGGCGCTCTCATCCATGAAGAGCGGCTTGCGGGCCGAGACGCTGTGCACGTCGATCTGGTTGGCCTCCAGGTCGTACGGGAACGGCTGCTCCACGTACAGGATCATCTGGTAGATGCGCGGATGCTCGCTCATCAGCCGGTCGAGGATGTCGTTGACGTAGGCCGGCTCGGTCACCGTGCAGTTGAAGTCACTCGTCAGCCACTGCACATCATGCTCGATAGCGATCTCGCCCACGCGGACCAGCCGGTCGTAGTCCCACGCCGCGTCGTTGCCGCGCAGCTTCACCTTCAGGCACGTCAGCCCATCCCGCTCGATCCAGTCGGGCAGCAGGACCGGATAGTCATCGTCCGGCTCGCTGCCGGTCAGCTCCGAGGCGTCCAGCAGGTCCTTGCCGCCGACCAGGTGCCAGGCGGGCAGCCGGGCAGCCGGGGACACGAAGAAATCAGCCGGGTACTTGCCTGCGAACGAGACCCGGCTCCCGGACGCCGGCTCCAGGAACTGCGCCAGATCGGCATTCATATACTCGGCGCTGTAGGTCTCATAGACCGGCCGGCCGACGCTCCGCCCGTAGGCATCGTGCAACGCGATATCGAACGCCGAGCAGCAGACCAGGGCCGCTAACCACGGCATCGGCTCGCCGCCCCGCCGCTTATTGAAATCTTCGAGCAGCCCTCGCAGCTTGGACTCGATGAACTCGTGGCCGATCTCCATGGGGTGCCCAGCCTCTGCAAAGCCGGCCCAAGCCTCCGCGAGGCTCCGGCAGAAGTCCTGCATCGCGTCGCATCGCTGCTGATAGCTGATGCTGCTGGGCCAGGTCCACTGGACGCTCAGCGGCGTCTCGCCCCAGCCCTCGGCCCGCTTGCCCTTGCCGTCGGCGACGGTCATGCGCACCCGCGCGCAGATGACGGAGGTGAGCGTCTCCGGCCCGAACTTCAGCGGCACCCGCGTCTCGACGGGCAAGAAGTACAGTTCAACCCCCGCACAACGAACATCGGTCTCCATATCACCTCTCACATCATGATTGCGGCATCCATCACGGGACCAGCCCGGCCCCAACGCCAAGAACAAGGTTTAAGCCCTCCCCCCCCGATTGTCAACGATCCCTTCGCAGACGCAGGAACACGAGTGTACGCCAGGATTGCGGCACACGCCCCCGGATGTCCTTGCGAGCCGGCCGAAGGCCGGCGCGGCAATCTCAACCCTGGTCAATCCGAGATTGCTTCGTCGGCGTGCGCCTCCTCGCAATGACGTCTTCCTCAATGCTAACCCGCCACCTCCTTGTCGTGCACAAGCGAAGACCGCGATGGAGTGGTGGAATGCATGACTCCGGCGACAACGTTGCGATGGTGCCTGAGACGTAGACCCGAAAGCCAATCTGCTCGAGATACCGAATGTCCAAATCGCAGCAGCCCGTGCCTCTACCCTGGGCAACTGCACGGCCGGGATTCTTTTGCTTGCCAAAGCGGGCGGGTTGGATTATCCTCGTTCGGTTGTCCGACGGCCCCGGCGGGGGCCACTGGCGACGCCGGTATCCGATGAGCATAAGTGCCTTCCCGGCATGGGCTTATATGCGAACGCGGATGCAACAGATTCATGTCGAATGCTTGGTGAGAAAGGAGCAGTTATGAAACTCGACCGGAAGTTGAAGATGGGATTGATTGGCGGAGGTCCCGGGGCGTTCATCGGTGACGTGCATCGCAAGGCGTCGCGGCTGGATGGGGAGATTGAGCTTGTGGCCGGAGCGTTCGACATCGATCCCGTGAAGTCCAAGGCGATGGGCAAGGAGCTCGCTCTCGATCCCAAGCGCGTCTATAGCGACTACAAAGAGATGATCAAGGCCGAGTTGGCCCTGCCGTCCGGCGAGCGGGTCGACTTCGTCGCCGTGACCACGCCGAACAACTGGCACTTCCCGATCGCGCGTGACTTCCTGCAGGCGGGCTTCCACGTGATGTGCGAGAAGCCGATGACCCTCACCTCGGACGAGGCGAAAGAGTTGCAGAAGCTCGTCAAGGAAAAGAAGCTCGTCTTCGGCCTGATGCACAACTATACCGGCTATCCGATGGCGAAGCTCGCTCGTGACATGGTCAAGAAAGGCGACCTTGGCAAGATTCGCAAGATCGTCGTGCAATATCCGCAAGGCTGGCTGGCCACGGCCCTGGAGAAGACCGGGCAGATGCAGGCGAGCTGGCGGACCGACCCGAAGCAGAGCGGCGCCGGTGGCTGCGTCGGCGACATCGGCACGCACGCGGCCAACTTAGCCGAGTACATCTCGGGGCTGAAGATCAGCGAGATCTGCGCCGAGCTGACGAGCTTCGTGCCGGGCCGGCCCCTCGACGACGACTGCAACTGCCTGCTCAAGTTCGACAATGGCGCCAGGGGCGTGCTGCATGCCACGCAGATCGCCGTCGGCGAAGAGAACAACCTGGCGATCTGGGTCCACGGGGAGAAGGCCAGCCTGGAATGGCACCAGGAGGATCCGAACTACCTGTACGTCCGGCGGATGAGCAAGCCGGAAGAGGTGTGGAAGCGCGGCAATGACTACGGCGCGGCCTACAGCGAGGCGGCGGCCCGCAACACCCGCCTGCCCTCCGGCCACCCGGAAGCCTTTTTCGAGGCCTTTGCCAACAACTACTCCAACTTCGCCGAGACGGTCAAGTGTGCGGTGGCCGGCGAGAAGCCGAGCGAGCTGGCGACAGACTTCCCCGGCGTGGACGACGGCGTGCGCGGCATGCTCTTCATCGAGACCGTCGTCGCCAGCTCAAAAAGCGACCAGAAATGGACGGCGATGAAGACGTAGTATCGCACCGTTTGCCTGTTAGAACTACGCATGGTTCGGCGCACCCGAGGGCGTGCGCCGAACCGTGCTACCTTAGAGGAGGCAGACCACGACGCGTGTTGCGACCCGTGGAGGAGCGGAACCGTTTGGATCCCATCAACAGGAGCACTGACATGAACCATCCTCAAAATGCCGGCGTTTCCCGCCGCGGCTTTCTTTCCAGCGCGGCCGCGGCCGCCGTGGCGGCTTCCGCCATGCCGTCCGTATCCGGGGCGGCCGAGACGCCGAAGAAATTCAAGCTCAAGTACGCACCAAGCTTCGGGCAATTCGAGCGACATGCGGGAAAAGACCTGATCGACCAACTCAAGTTCATGGCCGACGAGGGCTTCTCCGCCATGTTCGATAACGGCATGATGGGCAAGCCCCCGGAGTTGCAGGAGAAGATTGCCCGCGAGATGGATCGGCTGGGCATGACCATGGGGCCGTTCGTCATGTACGCCGAGTTCGGCAAGGCTACGCTCGTGACAGCCGAGCAGGAACACCGCGACATGATCGTGAATCGCACGAGGCAGGCCGTCGAGACCTGTAAGCGAGCGAACTGCAGGTGCGCGCTGATCGCTCCCGGCTGCATCAGCCAGCGACTGGAGCCGGACTATCAGACGGCGAACCTCGTGGATAACCTACGACGCTGTGCGGAAATTGCCGAGCCGGCCGGTGTCGTCATCGTGATCGAGCCGTTGAACTGGTGGGCCAACCATCCGGGCCTGTTCCTCCAAAAGATCCCGCAGGCGTATCAGATCTGCAGGGCCGTGAACAGCCCGTCCTGCAAGATCGTCAACGATCTCTACCATCAGCAGATCACCGAGGGCAATCTCATCCCGAATATCGATATGGCCTGGAGCGAGATCGCCGCCTTCCACATCGGCGACAACCCCGGTCGAAAAGAGCCGGGCACGGGCGAGATCAACTACAAGAACGTCTTCCGGCACATCCACAGGAAAGGCTACACCGGCGTGCTGTGCATGGAGCACGGCCGGAGTAAAGGCGGCAAGGAAGGCGAGCGAGCCGTCATCGACGCCTACCGCGCTTGCGACAGTTTTGAGGTATAGCCGAGTACGTCGGGGCTGCCGTCGTTTGTCGGCACGACTCAGGGCGCAAAAATAACAAAGAGGTCGTGTCTCGAAGGACACGACCTCTTTTCTTTTGGCGAAAACGTTCACATCGCGTCGTTGCGCGAGGGGAGTCCGAGCCGATACCTAATCGATCGCGACGATCTCGGTGAACTCGACCAAGGCCCTGGCTGTGGCCATATGAGGCTCGATCTTGCCGACCAGCCCGACTTTGTGGCCAACGAATTTACTCAAATCCGTCGTCGCGGCCGATCCGGTGGGCGAGACATAACAGATGGTCTTGCCGGACTCATCCAGCATCCGGTAGCGTTTGGCCTGTCCGGCTGCATTATAGACGCTGGAATTCTCGAACTTGCCCATGAGGGCGTACTTGCTGCGGTCCACCACCTGAGTCAGCCTTGCCGCACGCGCCGCGTCGATCTTCGTGGTTACCTTTTGCAACTCCTTGTTCTGAAGCTCCAACTCCTTCGCAGCGGTACGGGCCAGCTCATATCGCTCCACCTGCTTGATGGTGTATTCGGCGTACCGGGCAGCACGGCCCCCATCCTCCTTGGCGGCCAGCTCGACCAGCTTCTTCTTGATCTCGGCATAGTCCTGCTCGGCGATCGGCTTGTCGTGCTCGGCCTTAATCTGCTCGCCCAGGACGTAGTACAACTCCAGATCAGTTTTGGGCGGCGCATTCGGGTCCACCTTCACCGGATTGCCAGCCTCTGTTTTCACCATCGCACCGACATCCACCTCCGGCGGCCGGCCAAGCACCGGCGCCGTCGCCCGGGTGAACTGGCTGCTCACCCACAGGTATGCCTTCTGCGGTACGGCGATCTTGTAGTAGTCGTCCTTCTCCTCCCCGAGCAGTTTCACCATCTGCCCGCGGCTGAGCGTGACCTGCTTACTGGTGGAATGCATCGGCTCGACATAGTCCGAGCCGGCGTAGACGCCCACGTTGTCGCCGGTGATAATCCCCATCGTCGGGTTTTGCAGATTGATGCTTACGTACTTCATGGAGATCCAGGAGAAGCATCCGGGCGGCGGAACGATGCACGACCAGCCCTGCTGCGAGTTGACGACCTGGACACGATCGCCCGTGTAGAGCTTGCCGCAATGGTAGAAATTCGTGCCCGGACCAGAGCGGATATAGACGTCGTTGCCAATGATCTCGGCCACGTAGGGCCTCATCTGGCCCTCGACGGCAAGTGGTTCGTTCGGCAGCGTCACAGGCGGCGCCGATGGACTCGCCCCCTCCTGGGCCCAACTGGCCGCCGCAAGCAACAAAACGAAGAAACAACCCCCAAGCAGCACGATGCGCACCGCACGTGCAGGTGAATGTAGGCGAGCTTCCATCCTTGTACCTCCTAAAACATGTTCCCACAGACGCCTCAGGAACGGCCCGCAAGCAGGGCGATCCATCAAGGCGGTGACATTAACTGTTTACGCATGGCTCTGTCAACCCCGAATTCCATTATCTTCATCGGCAAGGTGAGCGCGTTTCCATTCGTCAAAAAGCGCATTTTTTGGGACAGAGGCGTCTCATGCGGGTTAAATCGACGCGAAGCATCCGAACTCACGAACGCAGCCTCACCAACTCCTCACGGCACATCTTCAACTGCCCGGGGTCGGACAATCTCTCGGCGGCCTTCTGGAGGTGCTTGACGGCCTGCTCCGAATCGTGCAAATAACGCGAATAAAGGATTCCGAGCATCAATTCCACCTGCTCGGCATGCTCGGAGTTGCCGTAGTGGGTGAGAAACTGCTCGTACGCCTGTGCCGCTTCCGTGGCGCGATTGTCGCTGGCCAACTGATTGGCGATATCCAACAGATACTGGCGCGGCAGCACTTGTCCCGAATCGACCCGCATCAGGTCGATATAGAGGTCGGCGGCGGCCGGCAGGGTCCGTTGCGCGATCCGGTGCGCGATCTCATGGCGAATCTCATCGACCTTGACCTGTCTGGCCAGGTCAGCCGGCGACTGACGGACCTCGCGTGCGTCCACACGCTTGCGGCCGGCCGTGCGTGCGAACGGATCGTAGCCGCCGGCCACGGCGTCGCGGTACTGCCGGCGGCGGTTCCACCGCCGAATCATCGCCCACAGATCGAAATCGCTGCCGCGGACGAGCCGGGTGGCCAAGAGCACCAGCGTGATAGCGATGCCGTAGGCGTAACCGGCCAGATGGGCGTCATAAGCGATGCCCGGCGCCATCTGCCCCAGGATGTTGTCGAACAGGATCATCTTGAAGCCAATGAAGTACAGGGCCGGCACCTGGACGGTCCCGATGAAGAAAAACCAGTAGAACACGGTGATCAGCGTCTGAGGGTACAGAACCAGGTAGGCCCCCGTTACCGCCGCGACGGCCCCGCTGGCGCCAAGCGTCGGGGCCGGCGATGACAAATTCAGCAGCGCATGACCTGACCCGCTGAAGACAGCCCCGGCCAGGTAGAACACGACGTACCAGAAGTGCCCGAGCTTGTCGTTGATGTTGTTCCCGAACAGATACAGGAAGAACATATTGCCGAGGATGTGCACGACGTTGCCGTGCAGAAAGGCGTACGACAGGAACTGCCAGAAGCGCCAATCCCTCGGAACCAGCATCCAGGCCCACGCCCAGGGGCGAATCGACAGCGGGAGAATCTGACCATCGATCTGGTACGGATAGAGCCGGTTGAACGAGTACGACAGGAGGAATACGGCAACGTTGGCGGCGATGATTGCGTAGTTCGCATAGGGCGTCCGCCGGGGCAGAATGTTTGTGCGGATCGGTAATAACAGCATTCGCAGGTGGTTTCCAGGAATTCCGATTAGAGATTCTTATCTGATCACCCACCCATTCTAATCCGGCTTCACGAGGCAGACAAGGTAGAAAAAGGACGGCTGCCGCCGTCCTACTCGTGGGAATGAGTCTTGAAGGAAGACAGTTCTCCCCAGCGGAAAACACCGCGAACTGTCCAACCGCAGTTACCACCCTCCACTTGTCTCGCTCCGAAGAAAGTATAGGAAACAAGGCGTGATGCCGCCAACCGCCCCGGCGAAAAGCCTTTATTTTCCGCTGATTTGGTGCTATGCAAGGGCATCGGCGGAGACGCCGATCACGAGGCCTGAGGGCGATTGTGACGGCCCGGCTGGTCACGGAACTCGGGGGCCTGGATCCTCGGTCGGAATGCGTTCAGGGAGGTACTGGCGGACAATGAGCGTACATAGCATGATTGGGCGACGCGTCGGGGCGATTCGCGCCCGGCTCCACAAGAAACACATCGATGCCCTGATCCTCACAAAACCTGCAAACGTTACATATCTCACGGGCTTCTCCGGGGAGGATAGCTGGGCGATCATCACCCAGCGAGCCGTGTATCTGCTCACCGATAGCCGCTACACCGAGCAGGCGCAGTCGGAGTGCGTCGGAACCACCATCGTGGAGCGCAAGGAGCTGATCGCCCCGGCGGCCGGCAGACTCCTGCGAAGGCTCCGCTCCGTGGAGGCCATCGCGATAGAGAACTGCGTGCCCGTGGCGATGTATCGGGCCGTGAAGAAGGGCGTGGGTAGACGTCTTGGAACGGTCGGCGATATCCTGGAAGGCCAGCGGACCGTGAAGGATGCGGGCGAGATCGCCACGATCAAGGCCGCCGCTGCCATCGCCGCGAAAGCCTTCGACCGTGCGGTTCGCCACATCCGGCCCGGGGTCACCGAAAGCGAGTTGGCGGGCATCCTCGATCTGGAGATCCGCAGGCAAGGGGCGAAGAACAGCTTCGAGACGATCGTCGCCTTCGGCGCCAACGGCTCCCGACCGCATCATCAACCCTCCCAAAAGAAGCTGGGGCGAAGAGACACAATCCTCATCGACTTCGGCGCTCGGCACAACGGCTACTGCTCCGACATTACCCGCTCCTTCGCCTTCGGCAAGCCCACGGCGGCCTATCGGCGGGCCTACGAGGTGGTCGAGCGGGCACAGGCCGCGACGATACGCGCGGCAAAGGCCGGGGCCTCCCTGGTCGAAGTCGATGCGGCCGCCAGAGCCGTGATCCGAGAAAGCGGGCTTCCCGTCTACGGCCACGGGACGGGCCACGGCATAGGCCTCGAAATCCACGAAACGCCCTTCCTCAAGGAGGACGCAAAAGGCAAGCTGCAAGCCGGCCAGATCATCACCGTGGAACCGGGCGTCTATATCCCCGGCAAACTCGGCATCCGAGTCGAAGACGACATCTTCATCACCGAAACCGGCTGCGAGATTCTCACAATCCAGTGCCCCCACGCACTATCGCCGGTCTGACCTGCCACCCTCGTCTTGAAGGCGTGCGGAACGAACAAGGGAGAATACCCGCTCGAAGGCGCAACGATGCCGGTGCTTCAGCGGGGCAAGCCCTTGCGTTGGACGGGTTTTTGGCCCTCGGGCTTGGGGACGAACAGGTCGTCCTTCGTCAAGTTGCACCGCCTGGCCATCAGCCGACTGTAGGCGAGATCGCCGAGATCATCTCTGCGGCCGTTGTTGGTGCCGAATGCGAATTTGGCGCCCGCCGCCTTGGCCTTGCGGATGAATTTCTCGCTGGGCAGACGATATCGGGAGTTGATTTCGATCGCTACGCCGTTCTTCACGGCTGCCTCGATCACCCGGTCCATCCGCGCATCGGTCCATAGCGCGTCGTACTCGTCCGCGATCTCGGCCGGCAGGAAGGTCGGGTTGACGTAGATATCGATCGGCTCATCGCTCAGGATGCCGACGGTCTTTTCGACCAGCATATCCATGAACGCCTGTTTGTCGCCGACCTCGACCTCGGCGGGGATCCACAGCCGCGTCCGCTTGCCCCGGTGGTCCGTGAACGTCATCGAGTCCGTGAAGACGTAGTCGAACTTCGCGATCATCTCCGGCGAGAACATCTTCACCCACTCGCGGCCCTCGGCCTGCATCGCTTTGTACACCGGCTTGCCTTCCGTCTCGCGGAGGAAGCGGCGCAGCCCCTCGTCATCGGTCGTCGGGAATCCGACGCCGCAGTTCTGGGCGATGCCGAACTTCATCCTTCGCTGCTCGGCGATTTCTATCGCCTCGTCCAGCGTCAATCCCCCTTTGAGGTGGATGTGATAGTCGACGAGGACGGGCAACGGCTTGACCCGAATGTTCCGGTAGAAGACTGTGCTGCCGGGGTCGTGTCCTTGCAGAGCGAAGGTCCCGCCTGCCAGGGCGCGCCTCGATCTCGGCCGCGAGGAGTCCGAGGCCGCGGGCATCACCCAATTCACGACTTCCCTGCCGTCGACGCTCACGGTCACGTGGCTGCCCCAGACCGTGATGTGCATGGTGAACCACTCGTTGTCCTTTGCGGGCGCCTCGGTGATATCCTGCCGCCCGTACAGGCTGCCCGTCTTGCGATGGTCCCGCTCGTAGCTGTTGTTGACCTGGACCTCGAATCCCCTGCGAGGCCAGTCCTTGCCCTGGTATCGGGTATGGAAGTAGACGCCGCCGTTGGAGCCCGGCTCGGTCTTCACATCGACCTTCAGCTCGAAATCCCGGAAGGAGGCGTTTTCGACCGGTCCGACATAGAATAGATGGTTCGTGGGCCCGTTGGCCACGATGGCCCCGTCGCGAACGGTGAACGTGCTCTCCGGCTCGTCCTGGGCCTTCTTCCACCCGTCCAGGCTCTTGCCGTCGAAGAGGCTAATCCAGCCATCGCCATCGCTCTGCGCACCTGCGGGAACGGCCAGTACCAGCACGAACCATCCCACCCAAACCCTCAACGCCCCTGCCCACGTCATAGCACAATCTCCTTCCATCATGAGAGAACCGGGTCCGCGAGCCCCGACTCCGGCGAGTCTCAGAAGCATCCGCCCGGCCAGACGCCATGAGACCACATCCAGCCCCACTACGCAACCCGCGCCTGTGGACACCGAACCTGTTAGTGCGCGAATGCCTCTTGCGGCAGGACCGGCCCTTTCTGTCACCCCGAGCGAAGTCGAGGGGTCTGGCCGCGAAGGAGAGGCGCGTCGCGGCCGCCGGCAGATGTCTCGATTTCGCTTCGCTTCACTCGAAATGACCCGTGGAGGGGCCGTCACCACGTTAGGGCACAGATGCCTCTTGGACCCGCACTGGCCGGGGAACGACGTGCGGAATGCATACGACAGTACGCGTGCAGGAGCGATTTCTCCGTGGCGAAGGGACCCTGAATCACGGTATAATCGTATCGCGCGCGGGTGGCGGCCTGATGTGCCCTGTCGCTACAAGTGGGACGATCCTTTGAATTTGCCCGGGAACAAGGCGGACGAATCACGATGGCTGGAGAAATCAAGGATAGAATCAAGCAGCTCAGGCGGCAGATCCGCAGGCACGATCACCTGTACTACGTCCTGCACCAGCCCAAGATCACGGATCAGCAGTACGACAAGCTCTTCGCCGAACTCAAGAGCCTCGAAGCGGAACATCCGGAGCTTGTGACGGCCGACTCGCCGACCCAGCGCGTGGCGGGCCGGCCCCTGGAAGGCTTCGCGACCGTCCGGCACGCCGTCGGCATGCTGAGCGTGGACAATACGTACAATGCCGATGAGCTGAAGGCGTTCGATGAGCGGGTCCGGAAACAACTGGGGCAGAACGACTACGACTATGTCGTGGAGCTCAAGATCGACGGCTTGGCCGTGAGCCTGCGGTACGAGAACGGCCTTCTGGTGACCGGCGCGACCCGGGGCGACGGCGAGGTCGGCGACGACGTGACGAGCAATATCCGGACCATCCGGGCGATCCCCCTGTCGCTCCTTGAGGACGGCCCGGTCCCCACTGTACTGGAAGTGCGCGGAGAGGTCTACATGCCCACGCGATCCTTCACGGAGCTGAACGAGGCCCGGGCTGAGGCGGGAGAGCCGCCCTTTGCCAACCCGCGCAACGCCGCGGCCGGCTCGCTCAAGCTGCTCGACGCCCGCATCACGGCCGCGCGGAATCTGGCGTTTTTCGCCTACGCCGTCGGCGAGGTCTCCGAGCCGCCGGCCCAGGACCACTGGCACACGTTGCAGCGGTTCAAGAAGCTCGGCCTGCCCGTCAATCCGCATGTCAAGAAGGCGGCGAATATCGATGAAGTCATCGAGATTTGCCTGGGCTGGAGCGACCGGCGGTCGAAGCTGGACTATCAGATCGACGGGATGGTCATCAAAATCAATCGATACGACCAACGAGACCGGCTCGGGGCGACGGGCCGGGCCCCGCGCTGGTGCATCTCGTACAAGTTCCCCGCCGAGCGGGCCGATACCGTCGTGGAATCCATCGCCGTGCAGGTGGGCAAAACCGGGGCCCTGACGCCCGTCGCGAACCTGCGGCCCGTCCTGCTTGCGGGAACCACGGTCAAACGCGCCAGCCTGCACAACTTCGACGAAATGCAGCGGCTGGATGTCCGGCCGGGCGATACGGTCTCCATCGAAAAAGCCGGCGAGATCATCCCGCAGGTTGTCGAGGTCAAGAAGGAGTTTCGGCCCAAGGGGGCCAGGCCGTTCCCGGTTCCGACGAAATGCCCGAACTGCGGCTCCAATGTGGTCAGGGATGAAGCGTACGTATACGTTCGCTGCCCGAGCGCGGACTGCCTCGGGCAATTGAAGGAGCGGCTGCGCTACTTCGCCGGCCGCAACCAGATGGATATCGAGCATCTGGGGGTCGCTCTCATCGAGCAGTTGGCTGAAGGCGGACTCGTGAAAACGTTTGCCGATCTCTATCGTCTCACGAAGGAGGATCTGCTCGGACTCGAACGGATGGGCGAGAAGAGCGTGCAGAATGTGCTGGATGCGATCGATGCGAGCAAGACGCGGCCGCTGTGGCGATTCATCGCGGCACTCGGTATCCGGCACGTCGGCGGACAGTCGGCGCAGATCCTGGCCGAACACTTTGGCTCGCTTGAGGCAATCATGAGCGCGAGCCAGGACGAATTGGAGGCGGTCGAGCAGGTCGGCCCGATTATGGCCGAGAGCGTGTATCAGTACTTTCGCAATCCACGAGATCGAGGCGTGGTCGACGATTTACTGGCCGTTGGTGTGCAACCGCAGCCGCCCGCGCCGAAGAAGAAGCGCAGCGGCGCGCTGGAGGGCAAGACCATCGTCGTTACGGGCACGCTCAAGGAATTCACGCGTCAGCAGGCGGAGCAGGCCATCCGAGAGGCGGGCGGCAAGGCCTCGGGCAGCGTGAGCAAGAAGACCGATTTTGTCTTGGCCGGCGCAGAGGCCGGCAGCAAACTCGAAAAGGCGCAGAAGCTCGGAGTCGAAATCATTGACGAAGAGCAGTTTCTGGCAATCCTGGGAAGGAAGGTGATGTGACGTGAACGTACAGGATGAGAGATTCATGCGGTCGGCCTTGAAGCTGGCGGAGAAGGGAATCGGCTCGGTGGAGCCCAACCCGGCGGTCGGATGTCTGATCGTCAAAGCCGGGCAGGTGATCGGCAAGGGCTATCACAAAAAGTTCGGCGGGCCCCACGCGGAGATCAACGCAATCGAGGACTGCCGTACGCTTGGCGTGAAGCCCGAAGGCGGGACCATGTACGTTACGCTCGAGCCGTGCTGCCACGAGGGCAAGACGGGCCCGTGCACGCAGGCGATCATCGGCGCCGGAATTGCACAGGTCATCGTCGCGACGGGCGACCCCTCGGGCCATGCTGCCGGCCAGGGTCTGGAGCAGTTGCGACAGGCCGGAATCGACGTGGCGGTCGGGCTCTGCGAAGAAGAAGCAAAGCGGCTCAATGCCCCGTTCTTCAAATACGCCACGACCGCCAGACCGTGGGTCGTGCTCAAGTGGGCCCAGAGCCTGGACGGAAAACTGGCCTATGCCAAGCCGTCGGCGGAGCACCGCTGGATTACGAATGAGGCCAGTCGCAAGGACGCCCACAAACTGCGCCGCCGGGTGGGGGCTGTCCTGGTGGGAATCAAAACGGCTCTGGCGGACGATCCGCTGCTGACGCCGCGGCCGAGCAAGGGCAAGAAACCGACGCGGATCGTTCTGGACGATCAACTCAGAATCCCGCTCGGCTGCCGGCTCCTGCGAACGACCAAGACGAGCCCCGTCCTCGTGTGGACGAAGAAAGCCACCGTCGATGCGAAGTCCGGCCTTGTCGAGCGAATCCGGAAGAAGAATGCGGAGGTCGTGGCCTACGACGATACGTGCGGCCTCTCGAATCTCCTGTTGCTGATGCAGGAATTGGGCCGACGGGAGATCCAGCAGGTGCTCGTCGAAGGAGGACCGCAAGTTGTGGCCGCTTTCTTGCGCGAGGGGCTCGCCGATGAGGTCTGCGTGTACATCGCACCAAAAATCCTCGGGGCCGAGGGAACCGCCTACGTCGGTGAACCGATGGTCGATTCGGTTCAGGCGATGGGCTTGCAGCACGTTGAAATCAAGGCCTTTGGAGCCGATGTCCGCGTCAGAGGTCTGCCGGCGAGCGCTGGCGACCCGTCGGGGCCGCTGGCGGAGTATACGATAGACGTCGAATTGTAGGCTCGGGCGAAGCTCTGCGAGTCCAAGAACGAGAGCGATTTATTTCACAAGTTTCGCTTGACCGTGCGGTGCGTTTATCTTAGAATATAGATGTTGCGTGTGCACACGGAGATCAGTGGGTCTCGCGGCACCATCCGCGGTACGGTGCATTTTGGCACATCGCAACAAGGAGACGGGCCTACAACTGGTTATCCTGTTTTCGCCCACGTCTCCTTTTTTTATGCGCTGCAACTCCATGCTCCGAACCTCCCTGCCGAATCGGCGCATATCATCTCGCCTGTGACTGGGCTTCTCGTGGAATGCGGCGACACGAGGGTCGCGTCTTTCCCATCATGCAGTTGGCCCCGAACGGTCGATCTGCGGGGTACGGCAGTGGTACACCTATAGCCTGGTGGAACGAGAAAGGGACCAGGGCGTGGTCCGTGAAATGAAATCACCCTCCTCCGGTAACGGCTGCAGCGGCACGGGCTTGGAACCCGTCAGACACGGCCGGGATGGCCGTGCCACATCGCGCTGGAGCCCTCTCAGCGGTCCTCGCCGGGCGAGGGCGGTCCCGCGCCGAACCGGCTCTTCGTGATGTTGTACATGAACGTGCCCTCGGTGCGCGATTGGATGAACAGGTGCTCCCCGCTGACCGCATACACCACTTCCGCCTCCCTGCCATACGTGACGGCCGCGGCGCCCGAAGTGAACAGGGCCTCGTGCAAAGCCGGCCCCAACCTGAGAATCTGCTCGTCCGAGAAACCGACCTGCTCCATGACATTGATGATGTCGTCGGGACTCAGATTGGCCACATCCCTGTTGTTCCTGGGAACAACTTCAAGCGTCGGCTTGGACTGACGCCGGGAAACCTTGGAATCCGCCGGCCGTTGAGAATCCCAGGAGTCCTGCGAAGTTCGAGGACTCTGCGAAGTCTGAGGACTGCGCGAAGTCCGAGGACCCCGGGAGCCGAGCTCAGGCCATTCGACCGGCTCGACCCCGTTGCTACAACCCACCACCTCCAAAGCCAGTAGTGCCAGGACCAGCGGGATCGCCCAACCGCGAGACACGGCGTTTACGGTCCCCGAATACGCGGCGGTCAGCCTACCTGCCATCGATTGACCCTTTTTCGGCACAGCTTCTCACACTCCTCTCGGATCGGTTACTGGTTCCGACGCATCAGGCGGCCCTCGAGTCTCTGCTCGAAACTTTCGGGTGCTGGTGCCATCCCTATACTCGGACCTGCTTGCCCGGGCTGCCCAAGCTCAAACGACATCGCGCTTTCGGGCACCAGGCGCGCCGTCACAAAGACCGCGACCTCCCGGGTTGAGTTGTCCTTCTCGGTGTTGGTGAACAGCTGTCCGATGAGCGGCAAATTGCCCAGTCCGGGCACCTTCTTCACTTTGTCCCTGCCGCGATTCTCGGTCAGACCGGCGAGGGCCACCGTGCCACCGTTCTGGACGGTCACGGTGTTCTTGGCCGTACGCCGCGTGACGACCGGCAGATCGCTGCCCCGGCCTCGCGCGATGCTGTCACTGACCTCGACGGCCAGCTCGACCGTAATGTCGTTGTTGTCGCCGATGTAGGGCGTGATCGTCAGGACCGTTCCGGATTCGATCTTCTCAAGCTCGGCACGGGCGTAGAAGAGCTCCGCTGACCGCGCGGCCTCCATCATGAACCACTGCTCCGTGATGACCCGGATCTCCGACTGCCGACCGTCTTGCGCCACTAACTGCGGATACGACGTGATATCCGCCTGGTTGTTTTCCTCCAGCATGTGCAGCGCCATCAGCAGCGAATCTGTAAACGTGCTGTCGGACGTGTAGCCGAGCTGGAACCCCGACCACGATAGCTCGGAGTCCGTATCGCCGATAAGGACGTCACCTTTGAACCCGCCGGCCCGAAGCGTCGGGAAACCCCATTCGACGCCCAGGTCCAACAAGTCCCCCTGCTCCATCACAACGACGCGTGCATCGAGCAGCACCTGCCGTGGACGATTATCGAGCCGCTTCAAGTCCTCGACGATCCGATCCACCAATGCCGGAGGCGCCGTGATCGTCACGATATGACCGCCGCGACCGACGCGAGAACCGCCGAACACCGGCACGCCATTCGGATCGGTGGCGCCCTCTCCCTTGACGTACTTGGACAGCGCCGGCGACAAGAGCTTCACGGCCGTGTCGGGCGCGATGTAGTTGAGCCACACCGTGCGCGTCACACTGATTTCCGCGAAGGCCGGGCTATCCACGTTGCGATCCGCCACAAGGTAGTAATTGGGTGTTTTCTTAAACACGTAGGGCGTTCCGGCCAGGATGATTTCCAGAGCGGTCTCCAGAGGCAGCTCGCTAATGTCGGCCCACACCTCTCCCGCAACCGTGGGATCGGGGATAATGGGCACACCGGCCGTCAGCGCGATATCCTGCAAAGCCTGGGGCAACTCATCTCCCTGGAACATGTTGGTGATCGGACGATACACCAGATACGTATCCCCTACGGATTGGAACTTGTACACCGAGCTCTCCGGCGTGCTATCCAGAATCCGCTGCAGCGCCAGGGGGATCGGAAGACCCGCCAAATTGCCGACAATCACAGGAACCTTCGGCTTGACCGTCGCATCCACAGCGATCTTCACACCCGTCTCCTCGGAGATTCGGGCAAGAATATCGAGCAGGCTCGTGGTCGGCTGGGTCGGCAGAAGCTGCCCGGGCGGCACCGTAGTCAAATCCGGCTGGCCGCCGGCCGGCACTTGCGCCCCTACACCGGCCTGGCTCTGCAGAGTCGCCAGTTGCTGCTGCAACCGAGCGATCTCCTGCTGCATCTGCGCCGGCGCCGTTCCGCCATTCTGCGTAATCAGATACGCCTGCCCCAACAGGGCATTCAGCCGCTGCTGAACCGCGCCGATCTGTGTCAGCGATTCCGCGCCCGGCGGAGGAGTCGTCGCCGGAAGCGAATCCGGCGCAACCCTGGTCGTCTCCACGGGCGGTGCCGTCTCCTGCGTCGTTGGCGGCGTCGTATCGATCGGAGGCGCGGTCGGAGGCGCGACCGGAGGCTTCGGGGCCGTCGCGTCATAGTCCTCCACCACATTCGTGAAGGGCATGCCCTCGGGGAATTCGAACTCGGGCTTCTCAAACTTCAGCTCACCGGTCCAGCCGTAGGGCACCCGGACGGTGAACTTGCCGTCGTTGCCCGTTATGGCACTGTAGCCGCCCGGTTCGGCGGTCACTTTCACGCCGCCGATCGGCTCAGCGCCCGGACCCTCGCCAAAAGCGATCCGATACGTGATGCTCAGCATCTTGACCTTGGCGGTGAAACTCTGGTTCGGGATGTTCTGCGCCACCGACTCGAACGACTTGTTCGATGGGCTGAACGTATAGCCCTCCAGGTCGGGCGTGATCTTCCCCTTCCACCCATGATCGACCTGCAACTGGTACTGGCCGTCTGCATCCGTCGACGTCGAGCCGGCCGTGCCGTCGGCCAGGATGAGAACGTTCGCGAGGGGGCCGTCCTCGCCCGTCACCTGGCCCGATACGGTGTACTGCACGGTCCGCGCTGTGTAATCCTCGCCCACCTGCGGCGACAAGACCTCCGTGTACTCCCTCACATCAGGCTCAAAAGTGAAACCCGGCTTCTTGGGCGTCACCTTGCCGCTCCATTTGTAGTCCACGTCCACACTATAGGAGCCGTCCGGCCCGGAGACAATCGAGCCGGGAAGACCCTGCATGAGCACGCCCGGCATATTCGCGTTGCCGGAGATCGTGAACATCAGACGCTGCGCCTTGAAGTCCTGCTTGGTCTTGTCCTGTGTTATGGAACTGAACACCTGGGTCGCAGGCTCGAAGTACCAGCCGTCCTTCTGGGGCGTCACCGTACCGTTCCAACCCCACTCGACCTTGGCGCTGTAGAAACCGGTGGCATCGCTGGTCGGATTGCCGGGCAGCCCGTCCAGAGTCACATTCCCCGTCCCGGCACTGCCGGAGATCGTCAAAGAGATCACCGATGCCTTGTAGTCCTGATTCTCCTGGTTGGAGGTGACTTTCGGGTAGGGTCTGGACGGCGGCTCGAACGTGTAGCCGGCCAGTTCGGGAATCACTTTCCCCGAGAACCCATGTTGGACGACGGCCGTGTAATAGCCATTGAGGTCGGTGACCGGATCATCGGGCAGCCCCTTCATGACCACACCGGCGATCCCGGTCGTTCCGGAGATCGTATACGTGAAGACTCGGGCGCTGTAGTTCTGGTTTGCCTGAGGCTCTACCACTATCTCGTAGTCCCGCGATGGCGGCGTGAACTCGTGCCCGTCTTTTGTGGGCGTGATGCTTCCCGCCCATCCATACGGCACCTCGATGCTGTAGTTGCCTCCCTCTGCCGCCACCAAATCCTTCAAGTCCGTGATCTTCAGGACGGCGCCGGCCACTCCGGCAGAACCCGAAATCGTGAACGTCAGCTCATGGGGCGTATAGTTGTCGTTCCCGTAATTCTGCTTGACCTGACTATAGGACTTGCTGCTCGGCTCGAAACGGTAACCCATTTTCTCGGGCATGACCATGCCGCTCCAGCCGTACTCCACCGTGGCCGTATATCGGCCCCTCTCATCGCTGACCACCTCCGTGGCGAAGCCTGTCATCTTGACGCCGGGCAGGTTCGTCGAGCCGGAAATCGTAAAGGTCAGCAGCTTGGCCTCGTAGTTCTCTTCCAGCAGATTGCTGGTGACCTTCTGATAGACCTTCTCCCTGGGCTCGAATGTATATCCGAGCTTCACCGGTGTGGCTTTCCCGCTCCAGCCGTACTCAACCTCAGCACTGTAAACGCCGTTTTCGTCCGTTATCGGAGCTCCCGGCAGTCCCTGCATCGTCACGTTGGACAAACCCACCGTGCCTGAGATCGTCAACATCTTCTTGCGCACGACGATCTGCCCCCATGTTTCGGGACTGAGCAACAAGATTGCGCAGAGGGCTATCACCCCGCCTAATGGTAGTCTAGCGATATATTTCCTCGCCATAGGTCAACGTCCCTTTCTGCAGCCGTTACTACGCGGTCCCACGGCTATCCAACCTCTATCGGCAATCCTGCGCCCTGCTTTAAGCAAAAACCTCCCCTGCCGTATGCTACAATGATCACAGATTAATGACCGTCTTGCTGACACGATTTGGCCCAAGCAACTTAACCACTTTCTGTCCGCCTTCCTCAACCACCTCGATCCCTCTCTGGTCCTGCACGGTCTGCCCCTGGCCATGCTCCAGGATCGCCGTCAACCGATACGTTCCGGGAGCCACATCCGTGACATCCAGAACGCCCGAGAAATTCCGCGTGTCCAGAGGCAGCAGGATGCCAGTCTGGTCGTAATCCTCACTGCTCATAATGAATCGTTTTCGCGCCGTATCATCGGGAACAGTCGTAAGGACCGCCCGGCAGCGAGGCTGCACGTGTGTATCCCCGTTGTTCAGGAACCGTGCCGTCGTCAGGTAGCGGCCGGCCGACAACTCCGAAAGCGTCAACATCATGCTGTCAATCTGGGTCGTGCCCGTCGCCTTTCGGTTCTGAACGCACACCCGGGCCTTCGTGGTTCCCCCCTCCTCGCCGTCGGCATATGTCGCGTGCAGTTTGATCATCGCATAGTGGTTGGGAAGCTGAGCGGCACTATCCGGCATCCGCGCGATGATCTTGATATTCTGGCGGCCGTAGCCCCGCAGAGTGAACTGCCTCGGCTGCACCGTCACCCAGTCGACACATCCGTACGCCTCTCCCGGGACGCCCCTGGCGTTCACGATCTGCTCCATGTGCTCCGGGAGTATCAGCTCGGTGGTGATGGTCACCCCTTCCTCAGAGGCGTTCGCAACCGTAAGGGAATCCCCCCGAGTCGCCCCGGGAATGGTTTCAATAAACACTTCCCGTGGACTCAGATCCAGGGCCACTTCGGCACGAACCGTCATGACTCGCGGATCCCCCTTGAACTCCAACTCATTCGCCACGCGTCCGCTGCGCTGCGCGTCCACATAGAGGTATCCTTCGACCTTATACTTTCCGGAAGGAAGCGGCCGGCCGACATCCTGCCGCAGATGCAGCTTCACGCCGGGAATGATGCCGGTCTCCGGGTACTCTATTTGCGCGATCTTTCGCCAGTGACCGCCCCACTCCCCAAAGACACGGGCAAATCCCTGTAGCCGGGAATAGGTCCCCCCTGTGTTCTCAATGTCCATCGCCACCATCGTCGCCGCTGGCCGGGTAGCCGTCTGGCTCTGAAACTCAAGGCCAATGTCCTTCAGCTCAACTTCATGGCGCATCGGACGGCCGGAAACCTCCAGGATGACCGGAATGACATACTGCAGGATGGTCATCGTGGTCATGCCTTCGACCACCTCGGTTCGAGGGGCCGACTGGGCAAGGACCGCCGCGAAATAGTAGCCCCGTCTCCCCGATGGGGTCTTCATCAACAACTTGAGAGGCACGCGTCCAAACGGCGAAACCTCCACCACATCCTTCTCGAGACTCAGCCAGCTCACGCAGCTCCGCAGGCTCGCCGCGCCCCCATTCGGGTCACCCGGCTGGATCTCCTGCCATATGCCGTTCGGATCCTGCGTCAGGTCCATCAGGCTTAGACTGATGGTCTCCGTCGCCACCGTACTCAAGTTCTCGAGGGTGATCTCATACGCAAAACGTCTGGCCGGCTCGACGGGAACCTGGATCCTCATGGGTTGCACGAGGAACTGGCCAAACGCCGAGTTGCCCGCAAGCAGCAAGATCGCCGCGGTTCCGATAATCCGCCGCAGAACCTTCCTGCCCGTCCGAGCGGATTTGTCTGTCTGATTCGCAAAGAGGTCTCGTTCCGTTCGCATAAATTGACTTCCAAACACTTTTGTCACCCCAAATCTTCTTGGCTCGATTCCGGCCTCAACTCGTGACGCGAGGTTTGCCCCGTCGATTCCATGCCAAAATCCTGCGGTTTCTCACCTCTTCGGCAATCTAAAGAAGGCACTTGCCCTCTTTCTCGTGATTTCCCGCCCAACACCCCCAGCGTACCGTGCCGCCTTCTAACAGAACCACCTCTTTGCATCCCGAAGACAGCCTTGGATAAGCATTACCAAGAGTACCAAATTGGCATGCCTTTGTCAATACCTAAACCCCCTAAACTTGCAAATTTAACGTCGCATTCCCACGCGCTATCGACATCAGCCGCCTTGGCTTGCCTGACAGTACCTCAAAAGACGAAGGGGAGAGACGGACTTCACATCCATCTCTCCCCATACGGTCCACTCACTCAGCCGTCGCGAACACGCCCGTTGTCGAGATCAGCTTCCGATCAGGGTTGCACGAAAACTGCGCCAACCAGGTGCTCTCTCGGCCGAGTTCTGCCGTTGCACTGCTACCACTTAGAATCTCGGCAGAACCTTGATCTTGACGGTAGCAACATGCACGTTCTTCGAGCCACCAGGCGTGCCGCCCAGGTCAGCATCTGTCAGCTTCGCACAGACGCTCACGGTGCCACCCGGAGAATCGACATCGGCCGGAGAAAGGCTGCAGGAATACTTGCCATTGATTGCCCCGGTCGCCGAGATCGAGCAGCTCAGCGTGATGTTCAGGTTGCACTCCACTTTCATGTCCGTGCAGCCTTCGTACGTGTGGATGTCTTTCTGCTGCAGCTTGATCTTGAGCTTGTCCTGGTCCTTGACGCGGACCCAGTAGCCAACATCCATCACGACCGGAATGGTGGTCAGTTCCTGGGAGATGAACTCACAGGGCCAATCATGGATTTTGATCTCGCCTGCCTGCGCTGCCACGGCCAGCAAAGCCACCGCTGCGACTGCAAATAAACTCTTCTTCACCATCTTAACTTCCTTTCTACTTAACCCTCGCTCCGGATTGGCCGATATGGCCCAGTGGAGCTAAACCCAGTTACTCCGGCCAGGCAACACGCATGCCTGAGCCGCGTACTCCAGCGGGCACACCACTGTAAGCGACTTGGTCGAATCTGCCCGCTCGTGATTCGACAAATCGCGGCCCTTCAGATGATTCAAGGATTTGACCTGCGATTTTCATTCCCACTTGGCATTTGACATCGTCCTACCGCCCAAAGAGAGGGCCAATCTCTCCGGACGACTCGCAAGCCGTCCCCAGCCTGCGAGCTCATTCTGTCATCACCTTACCTCCTTTCTCCCCTGTCCCTTGCCGAGGGGGGCCTTGTTCTGGGATCGCACCTTTCCGTAGGTCCTGGGTATTCTCAGTAATCAGATCATTCCGGCCCGACAGAATCGGTTGCGAAACTCCGCTTCATCACCCTCTCCGAATCAAGGCCCTGCCATTACAGTGATCACCAGAGCTCCGGCGTACCGTCCTGCCGGGTATAATCCCATCCCTTTCACGCCGACTTGCAGATTGATCGGGACATCCACCCCGTCCGCCGGTGTCGGCTCATACGACGTGGCGATCGGCACGCGTTGCGTACTGCTGAATACGTGCCTGCCATTGATCGCCACCGACATATTCGCGAACGATATCGTCGCATAGCCCGCCTCATGCTTGAGGCCCTGAAACGAGGCCTCAAGGTGATATGGGCAGTTGGCCACAACATGAGCGTCCACGCGGGCCCCAACCTGCTTGAGGTCGGGTCCCCACACCTCACCCAGATACAACATCGATGTGCGGGGTACCGATACCGTCACGAACGGCTGGGACATATCAATCGCCGCTGCGCTGCCCGTCGCAATAAAGCACATCGCGACAATCGCACAAATCTTCGCCAGATTCCACATTTCGTCGCCCCCCAATACTACGGTCTTCTTTGCCCATTCATGTGGTTCCGTCCCTCTGGCGTTCTCCGCGTCCTGCGTTCGGCTGAACTCAACTCACCTAATTGTCTGAGAGCCCCTCCGCTACGGATGAAGCCGCTCGGTGTTGTTCTACAGCGGAGCCATCCTGTCCACCGGTGAGAGAGATAGGAGATGCTTCACAGAGTCGCGATCCTTCTCGACCCTCCTCAAACTCTCACCCTCCTGCGATTAAGCTGGGTACTACAGGCCTTCTTAGAAACGGCACTGGCATATCACCATAGCAAGACCATAGTATCCGAGCTTCACCAATTCTCCGAAGTTACCAATTTTCACACCGCCTGTCAACACCCAAAATGCTAAAATCCACTTTTTTATCCAACTACCTCAGTAGCCCAGTAATGCCTATTTTACCCAGACATCTAATAAATGTCAACACCTCCCGGCAGAAATTACTCCCCCCGGACCAGCATTGCCTGAGAACTACCGGGCCACGGGCTCTGGACATTATGCGGACCATGTGCCGCATTCGACTGGGATTACCCACGGCCCGGGCGACTGCCAGACCATAAGCACTTACAAAGAAAAGACTTATAGGCCGGCATGGACCCCGTCCGTTCACAGGCATGGTTGGCTGGATGACCGCGCCGCACTTCTGTCGGGGAGGGAAGAGCCGAGGCCGAGAGCAAGCATACCCTTTAAGAAATTCTGCGCCCCTGGGTGTATGTGATCCAAGTTGCCAACGGCCGAGTACGATTTGCACGTGAGAATGGCCCGGAGGATCCGGGATCCCATACCTGCCGGCATTGCGCTCGGTAGACAGTGCGCCCGTCGGATTGCCGCGCCGGGCTGCGCCTCAATCACGGTGACGAACAGGCGCCCAGCGGACGAATGGGCTGGCTGGAACCATTGGGCTTCCTCTTTCAACTCCCCGAGTAGGACTCGAACCTACAACCTAGCGGTTAACAGCCGCTCGCTCTACCAATTGAGCTATCGGGGAATCACACCGAAAAGTGTAGCTGCCAGAGGCAAACCCGGAGCTTGCACTTGTAGCTTTGATGATAGACCAAATTTCAATGACCTTGTCAAGATTTATCTGCTGTTGCCGATAGAGAAAAGTTGGGCCCTCCTGGACAAGGACCGCCCGATAAGGTAAATTCTATGGTTCACGCATTGTTAGGTCGCGTTGATTCGTACAGGGTATTCTGTGGAACGACCTCTCCCGGACCCGCAACCGTACCGGATCGTAGAATTTGAGGAACATAGGTATCATGGGGCGCATCGTATCTTTTTACGGAACCAATTGTTGACTCTTCGCTTCTTGGGTTAGTGTTGACATGGCCAAAGACATACTGAATGTGGGGGGGTTCACGATCATTCGGCGGATCGGCAACGGGGCCCGAAGCACGATCTACCTGGCCACGGACGAACAGGATGGAAACGTCGTGGCCTTGAAGCGCCTCATCTTCGAGAAACCGGAAGACCATCGCGTCTTTGAGCAGACAGAATCGGAGTTCAAGGTGGCTCGAAGGATCGACCACCCTTACGTCCGCAAATGTTACAAGCTGCAGAAGATCCGCAGCATGTTCAGGGTCAGGGAATTGCTGCTTTCCATGGAGCACTTCGACGGCCGGACGCTCGAGGACACCGCGACGCTCAGCTTGGGCGACGTTCTGCTGGTCTTCCGGATGGTGGCCACCGGACTCAACGCGATGCACCAGCAGGGATTCGTACATTGCGACATCAAGCCGAATAATATCCTGATCAACAAGAGCGGCGGCATCAAGATCATCGATCTCGGCCAGAGCTGTCCCATTGGGACGGTCAAATCCCGCATCCAGGGCACTCCGGACTACATTGCCCCCGAGCAGGTTCGGCGTAAGACCCTCGGCCCCAAGACCGACATTTTCAACCTCGGGGCGACCATGTACTGGGCCCTGACGGGCAAGAACGTCCCGACCCTGATCCCGAAGAGGAAGAATGGCTTCGGCCGGTATGAACGGCCGAAGCGTTTTGCTCCCCACGAACTCAAGAGGCAGTTGCCGATCGGGATATCGAACCTGGTCATGGATTGTGTTAAGGAGAACCCGACCGAGCGGCCCGGCAATATGATGGAGGTCATCTCCAGGCTCGACCTGATGATTCATAGCATCTTCGGCAGCAAGATCAAAGTGAATCGAAATGCATCAGACGACCATTGATCTGCTCAATCGGGGGATTGGAGCCAACCAGACCGACCGATTTCGACGGGTGAACCTCATCTGCCTGCCCGCGAACGGCTCACTGGTCGTCGGCGGCGATATCCACGGGCACCGGCGCAACTTCGAACGGCTCGTCACGTTCGCCGATCTGGGCCGCCACCCCGACAGACACCTCATCCTGCAGGAAATCATTCACGGCGGCCCGGAGGACGATGCCGGGGGATGCCTGTCCTACCAACTGCTTTTCGACGCCATCCGACTGAAGCTGAGCTTTCCCGATCAGGTCCATTTCGTGATGGGCAATCACGACACGGCCTGCATCAACAGCACCGAGGTGATGAAGAACGGCAAGGAGATGAATCGCGCGATGGCCTCCGCCCTGGAGCGCGAGTTCCGCCAGGCCTGCCCCGACGTCCGCCTGGCCATCCGCCAGTTCCTCTTCTCGCAACCGCTGGCCGTCCGGTGCGACAACCGAATCTGGATCTCTCACTCCCTGCCGCACGACCGTTGCATCGACCAGCTCGACCCGGGCATCTTCGACAGGGAGCTCAGGATCGCCGATTGTGAGAAGCCGGGCTCCGCCTATCTGCTGACCTGGGGCCGGCGCCACGGCCAAGCCGCCCTTACCCGAATGGCCCAACTGCTCGATGTCGATATCTTCGTGCTCGGCCACCAGCCCCAACCCAAAGGCTGGTGCCAAGCGGGCGAGAACCTCATCATTCTCGCCTCGGATCACAATCACGGCTGCCTGCTTCAGATCGATCTATCACGGACCTACACCGCGACCGATCTGGTGAATTCGCTGGTCCCCCTGGCCTCCGTCTCTTAACTCGCTCGCCCCAAGCTCGCGCGCGGACTTCGGAAACCGTATCCTGGCCGAGAACATCCTCCCGTGACGCGCGTGCGATTTGGGTTGCCAAGTCTTCCAGTAGACTGCGGCCGCATGTTATAATCCCCCATCGGTCATGTGCGGTAATTTGGGATGACGAATGGAGGTATCCAATGGCCAAGGCCTTATTCCTGCTTGCAGCATTCGCACCGGTTCTGTGTGTAGGCTGTGCCGCCCCGCACAGTCAGGACCAAGTCAGTCAATTCATCCAGACGCATGTGGCTCAGGTCGGGCCGCTCAGTACCCAGGCCAATCTTGTGTATTGGGAGGCGACGACGACGGGCAAGCCGGAAAAGTGGGAGGAACTCAAAGCAATTCAATTGGAGATTCGGCGGATTTGCAGCGACCGCGATGATTTCGCGCGGATCAAGACGTTCAGAGAGTCGGGAGACATCCACGATCCGCGTCCGGCCCGGCAGCTCGACAAACTCTATGACGCCTACCTCCAGAACCAGATCGCCCCGCACTTGCTCAAACAGATTGTGGAACTCGATACGAAGGTCCAGGAGGCGTATAACAACTACCGCCCGACCATCGCCGGCCGCAAGGTCACCATGAGCGACATCTACACGGCCATGACGACCGAGATGGATTGCGCCAAGCGCGAGGCCGCCTGGCGGGCCAGCAAAGAGGTTGGCAACGTCATCATCGAGGACTTCCTCAAACTGATTCGGCTGCGGAACAAGGCGGCCCGCGGGCTCGGCTTCAAGAACTATCACACCATGACCGTGGTCACAGGCGAGCAGAGCATCGAAGATCTGGACCGTATCTTTGCCGAGCTCGATCGACTGACGCGCACACCGTTTGCACGACTCAAGGCCGGGCTCGACCGGATCTTGGCCGAGGGCTACGGCATTTCGCCCGACGCGTTCATGCCGTGGCATTACCACGATCCATTCTTCCAACGAACGCCGCTGGTCTACGAGCTGGACCTGGACCGGTACTACAAAGGGCGGGACGTCCGGCAATTGGCTGAGACATACTATGCCGGCGTCGCTCTGCCCGTGGACGACATCCTGGCCCGTAGCGACCTCTACGACCGCGAGGGCAAATACCCGCACGCGTTCAGTCACGATATCGATCGCAAGGGAGACGTGCGCATCCTGTGCAATCTCCAGGATACCGAACGGTGGATGGAGACGATCCTGCACGAGCTGGGCCACGCGATCTACAGCAAGTACCACGATGCGAACGAGCCGTGGCTGCTGCGCGAGCCGGCGCACAGCTTCACGACGGAGGCGGTGGCGATGTTCTTCGGCCGGCTTAGCCGCAACGCCGCCTGGATGCAGAAGATGCTCGGCCTGTCCGACGACGAGACCGCGAAGATCAACCAGGTCAGCGACAGATACCTCAGATTCCAGCAGATCTTGTTCGTCCGCTGGGTCCTGGTGATGTACTATTTTGAAAAGGCCCTGTACGCCGACCCGGACCGGGATCTGAACGGGCTCTGGTGGGACCTGGTCGAGAAGTATCAGTTGCTCCAGCGCCCCCCCGGACCGGCCGACGCAGGCTGGGCCTCGAAACTGCACTTCACGACGGCCCCGTGCTACTATCACAACTACATGCTCGGCGAGCTGCTGGCCTCGCAGCTCCATCATCACATCATGCACGAGGTTTTGATGCTTGAATCGGATGAGGGTCTCAGCTATGTTGGCGACGAACGCGTGGGACGGTACCTGCGCGAGTACGTGCTGGGTCCCGGGCCCGCTACCCCTGGAACGAAATGATTGCGCGGGCCACGGGCGAACCGCTGACGCCGACGTACTTTGTCGAGCAGTTCATTCGATGATTGAGCTACTGAGTGCACCATGATCTATCTGATTGCGATTCTCGCTTATCTCCTGGTGCTGACGGGGATCGGGATCTACAAGTCCCGACAGGTCAAGACGCAGGCGGATTTTTCCGTGGCGGGCCGGTCGTTGGCGCCGTGGGTGCTGGTCTGCACGATGCTGGCCGCCTGGATCGGCACCGGCTCCATCGTCGGCAACGCCGGCAAGACGTACGACAGCGGCCTGGCCGCCCTGATCCTGCCCATCGGCAGCGTCATCGGCATGATCTTGCTGACCCGGGTCGCCCCGCGGGCCCGCAGCTACGACGTCTACTCCGTCCCGGAGATCATCGGCACGCGTTATGGGACCGTCGCCCGGCTGCTGGCCGTCACGGCCCTGGTCATCGCGTACATGGTGATCGTAAGCTACCAGTTCAACGCGGGCGGCGCCGTACTCAACGTGATCCTGACGAATGAGGCCGGTGAGTCGCTTCTGTCCCTGCGATGGGCGACCGTCGTCGCCGCCGCCTTCATTATCACGTACACGATCCTCGCGGGACTGCTGAGTCTCGCGTACGCGGATGTCGTCACGGGCACGATCATCACCGCGTCGCTGTTCATCGCCTTTCCGATCCTGTGGGGCAAGGCGGGCGGATGGGACGGGATGGAGGCCCGCTTCGCAGAGATGGCCAAGCCCGAGCACATGAAGTTCTGGGGCGTGTTCAGCACGGCCCAGATCATCAACTACATTCTGCCCGTGTTCCTGCTCATCATGGGTGACGCCAACCAATACCAGCGGTTCTTCGCGAGCAAGAGCGCCAAGGGCGCCAAGAGCGCGGTGACCTTCATGATCTTCGCCGTGCTGATCGTCGAGAGCCTGATCATCCTGGAGGCCTGGGTGGCCTCGAGCCTCATTCCCGACGCCGCCTATGGCCGATACGTACTCATCTACGCCGCCAAGAACCTCATGCCCACGATACTCGGGCTCTTCTTCCTGATCACCATCGTGGGGATCATCATCTCCACGGCCGATTCCTTTCTGCTGATCCCTTCCACGAGCGTGATGCGCGACGTCTATCTGAACTACATCAATCCGAAGGCGTCCGAGAAACGGATCGTGTTCCTCAGCCGGCTGCTGGTCCTGACGTTCGGCATCATCGCCTATCTGGTATCGCTGGCCTTCGCGAAATCGACCACGATCTTCGAGAAGGCCCTCTACGCATACACGATCTATGGGGCGGCGATCACGCCGTGTCTCGTGGCTGCCCTCTTCTGGAAGCGCGCCACGAAGGTCGGCGCCGTTCTCTCCATCGTCGGCGGGACCGTAACGGCCCTGGTGTGGTCCGAGCTGGACGTACTCCGCAACGCCCTGCCCGGATGGGCGCGCGAGCTCAACGCAGTCCTGCCCGCCATTACGATCTCGGTACTCGCCCTGGTCCTCGGCAGCCTGCTGACCGAGCCGAAGGACACAAAGCAAAAGCCAACATAGGCCCCATAGGTCCATTGAGTCCCATGCGTCCCACTTCTTCAACGACGGACGACAACTTGTTTCCCAGAGCAGTCTACATCGAGCGACGAGAGCGGCTGAAAGCTCGGGTGCCTTCCGGCCTGATGCTCCTGCCGGGCAACGACGAATCGCCGATGAACTACGCGGCCAATCCCTATCCATTCCGGCAGGACAGCACGTTCCTGTACTACTTCGGCCTCGACCAACCCGGCCTGACGGCTGTCATCGACCTCGACGAAGGAACCGAACGCCTCTTCGGAAACGATCCGACCGAGGACGACCTCGTATGGACCGGCCCGCAACCGCCGCTAAGCAACAGGGCCCAAGAAGTCGGCATCGCACGGACGGCCCCGGCCGATGCGCTGGAGCAGGTCGTGAATCAAGCAGCCCAACAAGGCCGAACGATCCACCTCCTGCCGCAATACCGGCCGGAGAATGTCCTGCGATTGCGGATTCAAGAACCATCCGTTGAGTTGATCAAAGCGGTGATTCAGCAGCGGTCCGTCAAGTCGGCGGAGGAGATCGAGCAGATCGAGGCGGCGCTGGCGGTTTCGCGTGAGATGCATACCACGGCCATGCGGATGGCCCGACCCGGCGTGGCCGAGCAGCACATCGCCGGCGCGATGGAGGGCATCGCCGTCGCGCGGGGCGTGCGCTTAGCCTTTCCCACCATCTTCTCAAAACGTGGGGAAATCCTGCACAATCCGACCTGCCGCAATACCCTCAAAGCAGGCGACATTGTCGTCAACGATTCCGGCGCCGAGTCACCTCTCCACTACGCCAGCGACGTGAGCCGGACGATCCCGGTCGCGGGCAGATTCTCGCAACAGCAGAAGGAAATCTACTCGATCGTTCTACAAGCACAGGCGAAGGCCATCGCCGCGACGAAGCCGGGGATCGAGTGGCGCGAGGTCCACCGACTGGCTTCCGTCACTTTGATGGAAGGGCTCAAGGCGCTTGGCCTGACGCGAGGAGACCCGGCCGAAGCGGTCGCCGCCGGGGCGCACACGCTGTTCTTCCCCTGTGGTGTCGGCCACATGATGGGACTCGACGTGCACGACATGGAAGCGCTCGGCGAGGAATACGTCGGCTACACCGACGCGGTCAGAAGAAATCCCGAGTTCGGCTGGCGCTCCCTGCGATTAGGAAAAGCCGTCGAGCCCGGGTTCGTCATCACGGTCGAACCGGGCATCTACTTCATGCCGCATCTCATCGACAGATGGAAGGCCGAGCGCAAGTGCGAGCGATTCATCGACTACAGCCGGCTCGAAGCCTGGCGCAACTTCGGCGGCCTGCGCGTCGAGGACGACATCGTGGTCACAGAGGCCGGCTGCCGCATCCTCGGCCCCCCAATCGCCAAATCCATCGACGAAGTCGAAGCCCTCGCCTCGGCGTAACGTTATCCGGCCAGTTCGTCCAGCACACTCGCATACGCGCTCTCGGAATGTACGCCGACCAGACGCCCGACTTCTTGGCCGTCTTTGAAGAAGAGGATGGTTGGGATGCTCTGGATGCCGTAGCGACCGGCCAATTCCGAATGGCGGTCGATGTTGACTTTGCTCACGACGGCACGACCCTCATATTGCGCAACGAGTTGCTCGATCGTCGGGGCCAACTGCCGGCACGGGCCGCACCAGTCGGCGTAGAAATCGACTAACACAGGCTTATCCGCGTTCAGGACCTCGCGCTCGAAATCCTCCGTGCTCCCGATCAGCAGGGACGCGTGCTCCTGCCCCGCTTGCGGGACCGGGCGAGACGAGCCGGCCGAGAAGGCGAACATGCCTCCGATCAGAGCTCCGATGAACGCCCCCCGCCACGGATTAGCCGTCAGCGGACAGGCCCCCGTGGTGCACTTGCCAAAATATCCCATGACCGCTCCGAGACTGCCGCCAACCAACAATCCGAGAGCCAACTGAATGAGTATCGCTTTCTGCATGGTCGTCTTCTCCTGAGTAATGTCGCAGCCGGCGAGGCTGCGAATCGTTACAGAACGGACTCCAGCAACTCCAGAACCCGCCTGACCTGTTTGACCCCGGCCCGATCAAGACTGCCGCAAATGCGGTCTTCGCAGGCCCTCATGCGGCCCATAATCCGTCGGCTCATCCGTCTGCCCCGGGCCGTGAGGCAGACCTGGATGGCACGGCGATCTTCCATATCGGACCGCCTTGTCGCGTAGCCGCCGATCACAAGCCTGTCCAGCACACGACTGGCTCGCGAAGGGGACAGCCCCATCCGACGAGCGAATTCGCAGCCGGTCATCTCCTCAGCGTCCGCCAGAACGAGCAGTCCCTGGAACTCGGCCTGCGACAGCGCGAGTTCCTCCCGGATCTGCTCCTCGTTGCACTGGCACTTGTGCTTGACCGCCAGGATCATTTCAAACAAGCATCGGCTCATACCCATATCTACGTGCTCCCCACATATGTTGTTCGTGGCAATAATTGCTATCAGCAATTATATTCGCGAGCGATGTGGGGGTCGAAAAAAAACCGGATTTGTGTGCGACCCGGCTGCTACGCCGCTTCTTTCTTGCCCTTCATCCATGGGCAGGTTTCGCGCTGGGGGCAGTCCCGGCAGCCGTGTTGAGTCGAGAGCCGGGGCAGGATCACAAACGCGTCCAAGGCGAACGCCACGACCAGGACCAGCAAACCCCAGGTAAACCCGCGTACCAGGACAGGCGCCGCAGCGATCAGTGGCAGGAACCACAGCGGCACAATCACGGGGATATGCTTCTTGAACTTCTCGTTGAACCGGTCTTCGGATTGGTGGTTGCGAAGCCGGGCCGCGATCTTGCCGTATCCGCAGGGACAGGAGGCCGTACCCCAGAACCGGCAGAAGGGACACACGAAGACCATGATCCATAAGGCCCCGAGCAGGCCGTAGAGCACGTACCCGCCGGCCGTGACTTCAGCCCATGCGGACGTCTCCAACGACCGGAACAAGACGGCCGCGCCGAGGGCCGTCATGAGAATGTACGGGAGGTTGTGCAAGAGGGCTTCCGCGCCCGTGTACGTGCGGGCGGGTAGCGGATCACACGGACTTTGTTGCGGATCGGTACGGCCTGCTTCCATGGACTCTCCTTACTCACACGACTTGCCATGGGGGCGATTCGTAAACGTCCCCGGATCAATGGGATCGCGACAGGAGTCGGCCGCTCTTCTATTGATGATCGTCGGCCAACTCGAACATAGCCAGGATTCGCTCAAGGGCATCGTATGGGGCCTTGCCGATGTCCACCGTCAGTGCATCGTCCCTGTTGCGGACGGTCGTGACCTGTCCGGCGGCGAACAGAATATTACAGGCCGCCCGCTGATGGCTCGTTCGGGTCTTCACCTGAAACGAGGCCAGCGACGGGTGGGCCAGGAACTGCACGTCGGAGACCAGGGCCGCAACCGGTTGGCCCTTGCTGTTGCGGCCCAGGTTGCTGAGCCGGATGTGAGGCGTCTCGGGCGTTCCGCTCAGCAGGGCCACGGATGCATGACGGTAGTAGTAATCGCTCTGGGCCTGGGCCGATCCGACCCGGGCCAACTGCTCCTTCGCCTCCGAGGGCTGGTCCGCACCCGGGCAGAACAGGACCGTGGGCCGCTGGGCGAGATAGCCCTTCAGCAACAGCCCCAAACCCACGGGCGCGCCGTCTTCGAGCGACAGCAGGCTGGTGACATTGCCGGTCACCGTGTAGAAGTTCGAACCGGTGACGGGCCGGCCGGCCGGACCAAAGGGAATCGTGTCGCCGAAGTCATGGGCATAGAGATGGATGGCTGTCCCGACCTGGCGAAGGTTCGCAGCACACGCCGCCCGCCGCGCATGGTGCCTCGCCTGAGACAGTACCGGCGACAGGATCGCCATCAGCAACGACAGCACGGCAATCACCACCAGCAGCTCGATAAGCGTGAATCCACCATGTCGGCGGGGAGTCCCGTAGGGTGGGCTCTGCCCACCAATTTCGCGCGCACGGAGAGGAACGGTGGGCATGGCCCACCCTACAACCAACCGTCCATGTTCGATACATATGTCCAAATCGTCTATTCCTTCACCCCCAACTCGGGGGCCGGCTCGGGCAGTGACCCGGCGAGACGGACGTTGTCCAAATCCCAGAACCCGCCGGCTATCCCGGCCGCACGAATGGCAACGCCAATGCTCTTGCCCGCCCAAGCATCGGCGGGCTGCACGGTCGGCAGGTATACGGAGAAATCGTCCAGGTACGTCATGGTGCGGCCCGTCGCCTCAACCGTTTGCAGAACGATGTCCACGGGCTGGTCCCCGTCGCGATAGTACAGAACCAGCTCAAGGTTGTCGACCGGCTCGGCCGCCGACGGCGGAAAACGCCCGGAGACCCCCACGCCCACGGTGAGCCGATACGCACAGCCCACGCCGTATGTCGCCGTCAGGTCCTGCTCCAGCGCATTGCCCAGTGCGGAGCCCAGGAACGCCAGTTGGCTGCCGTCGGCATTGGCGACATGGTCCCAACTATCCGCCGCGGTGTTGGCAAACACGCCGGTATTCGTGCTGCCCTCGGCGTCCAGATCAACCTCGGCCCATTGGTCAACAAACGGCATGGCTCCAAAACCATTCGGGTCCACCACCGGCGCCTCGAACGACGCGTTCTCAACGGGAATCGATACGGGCAGCAACTCCGTCAGGCGGACGTTGTCCAGGTCCCAGAACCCGCCGGGGGCCCCAGCCGCACGGATCGCCACTCCGATGCTCTTGCCCGCCCAGGCGTCACTGAGCCCCACCGTCGGTAGGCACACCGAGAAATCGTCCAGGTGCGTCATGGTCCGGCCCGTCGCCTCGACCGTCTGCCGCACGATGTCCACCGAATTTGCATCCTCACGATAGTACAGAACCAACTCCAACGTATCGACCGGCGCCTCCGCCGAAGGCGGGAAGCGTCCGGAGATCCCCACGCCCACCGTCAACCGATACATGCAACCCGCGCGGTACGTCGCCGTCAGGTCCTGCTCGAACGCGTTGCCGAGCGCGGAGCCCAGGAACGCAAGTTGACTGCCATCCGCATTGATGACGTGGTCAAAGCTCTCCGCCGGCGTATTAGCGAACACGCCGGTGTTGGTGCTGCCCTCGGTGTCCAGATCGACCTCCGTCCACTGATCGACGAAAGGCACGGCTCCAAAACCGTCCGGGTCCACCACCGGCGCCTCGAACGACGCGTTCTCGAATGGCACGGACACAGGCAGCAATTCCATGAGGCGGATGTCGTCGAGGTCCCAGAACCCGCCGGGCATTCCGACCGCACGGATCGCTATGCCGATGCTCTTGCCCGCCCAGGCGTCGCCGGGCTGGACGGTCGGCAGGCACACCGAGAAGTCATCGAGGTGCGTCATGGTCCGCCCTGTCGCCTCAACCGTTTGCCGCACGATGTCCACTGAATTGCCATCCTCGCGATAGTATAGAACCAGCTCGATCGTATCGACCGGCGCCTCCGCCGAGGGTGGGAAGCGCCCGGAGATCCCGACACCCACCGTCAGTCGGTAGTCACAGCCCACACGATAGGTCGCCGTCAAGTCCTGTTCGAGCGCGTTGCCGAGCGCGGAGCCCAGGAACGCCAATTGATTGCCGTCCGCATTGATGACGTGGTCCGGACTGCCCGCGGGCGTATTGGCAAACACGCCGGTGTTGGTGCTGCCCTCGGCGTCCAAATCAACCTCCGTCCACTGATCCACAAACGGCACCGCCGGAAAACCATTCGGGTCCACCCACGGGCCTTCGAACGACGCGTTCTCAATTGGAATCGACGCCGCTTGAACGGGGGCCATCGCGAACGCGGCCATAAACACCAGCACACTCACACGGATCACATCACGAAGCATTCCTTAACCTCCTCTCAAGGCGAGCCGGCCCGGACATGGCGGAAGGTCCTCACGTGGGCCCCTTCTCTCCGCCGGGCAGGCCGTACCGCCGATCTTAATCACCTCCGGCATTCTACGTTTTCTCGGGCGTCGTGCCAAACCTTTCCTTGCCGGGAAACAGATAAATCCCATCATCAAATCGGCTCTGAGTCAGGCCGACGAGCCCCTCAGGGCACAACGGACAGACGCCCACCAGACCGTACGGGCTTGGTGTCACGGAGTTCTCTGCGATCGAATAATGCCGCATGCCGGAGGAAGCGCCTTAGTTGGCGGCCTTGATATCGTATGCCATCAGGGCGTCACCATGACGGACGTACAGCCGCCCGTTGGCGATGGTCGGATGGGCCCAGTGCTCGGCGGTCCCGCCGGAGATCGCGAACCGGCCTACCTCCGTGAACGCCTCGCGGCCGGGCTTGACCAAGCGCATCGTGCCATCTACGCCGTAGACATAGAGCATGCCGTCGGCGGCAATCACCACGCCCTGCTTGATCTCAGAGGCGTTCCACAGCACCGCGCCCGTCTTCCAGTCCAGGCAGACAAGGCCCTTGTTGGCGCTCTGAGCCGTTCCGTAGATGCAGCCGTCGAGCAGGACGGTGCCCTGCATCTGGCAATCCAAGGTCTTATCCGCCCATTTCGGCGCCGCGTTCGGGTCGCTATCAGCCAGGGACAGCATCGCTCCGCCGGTCCTCATGCCCGAGCAGATGTACACCATCCCATCGTCATAGAGCGGCGGATTGGGCTGGACGCCGGCCCGGTGCGGGTATTCGTGCTGCCAGACAACCTCACCGGAGGCGGCGTCGACAGCGACCGCACTGTTCGCCAGCATCGTGAGGACGAGACTTCGACCGTTGTGCTGAACGAGCCTGGCCGAGCAGTACCCTGTCGGCTCGCTGAGACCCTTGGTCTGCCAGAGAACTTCGCCCGTGTCACGATCCAGCGCGACAAGAGAAGCGTCCTTGCCTCCCGGCGTACAGATGACATTGCGACCATCGACCAGCGGACCTTCTGCATAACCAAATCGTGCCTGCTCGGCGCCGAACCGCTCCAGCAGATCGACTGTCTCGAGCACTTTGCCCTCGGCCTTGTCGAAGATGACCAACTTGGCGAAACCGGTGGTCAGGAATATTCGATCGCCGTCAACGGTGGGCGTGCCCCGCGTGCCACTCGGAGCGGGCCCCGTCTTAACGAATTCGGGGCCATAGGCCGCCTTCCATTTCAGCAAACCGTCCAGGCTGAGGGCGTACAATTGCCCCTGCTCTTTGTCGTCCATGCCGGTGACGTACACCGTCCCGTCGACGACAAGAGCCGACGAGTATCCCGGGCCCAGGCCATCGGCGGACCACAGGAACTTCGGACCGCCTTCGGGCCACTGTTTGAGCAAGCTGGTCTCGGGAAAGACGCCGTCGCCCGCGGGCCCGCGAAAACGCGGACAGTCCCCGCCCTGGACCGCCGCGACCAAGGCTATCACAGCAATCAGCACTGAAACGAACGTCGCCCTGTTCATGGTCTTTCTCCTTTTTCCTCCAAGTATACCCTTCGTGTTACTTCGTGAATAGGCCCGCACCTTGCCGGGCGGCCATGAAGTCGTCTCCTTGAATCATAGCTTGAACGTCCGAGGAGGCTGCCCGCTCAAATCGGCGATCGTCGCGGCGGCTTCGTCGAGATAGAAAAGCGCCCACAGCGGATTGTCGGGCGTCTTGTAGACCGCTTTGATGAGAGGAATTGCCTCCTCGATGATCCTGCTCTTGATCGAGCGATCCTGGGAGAAGACAACCTTGCCGCTCAACCTGAGCCAGGGCCAATTCTCACCGCAGGCACACAGTTCAACGTAGGGGTGCTGTGTGATCTCCTTGTATACCTGCTTGTCGTTTGTCGTGCTGAAGTAGAGCTTCCCGCCATCGGCCAGCTTGAACTGGAACGGACGCACTTTCGGCTTTCCGTCAATCCCAATCGTGGCTAAGTACTGGGTTTGGCTCTTCTTGAGAAAGTCGACAACAAGGTTCATGGTTGATCCCTCGGTTTGGTTCATCTTGATAAAGAGACCTGCCCCGATTCGGGCGGCCTCCGACCCTTCGACTGGATGCAGGTAGCTCCGCTTTGCCTGATCCTTCTATAGTGCGATTGGGTGGTCCGTGGTGAAGGAGCGTCGCCCGGTTGTTAGATCATCTCCTTGAATCAGAGTTTGAACGTTCGCGGTGGATTGCCGCTGAAATCGGCGATCGTCGCGGCAGCGCCGTCCAGGTAGAAGACCTCGAAGGCCGGGTTATCAGGCGTCTGGTAGATCGACTTGACGAGGGAATTCGCCTCCTGAATTCTGGCCTTGAGCCCGAGATCTCTCGAGAATACAACCTTCCCATTCAGACGAAGCCACGAGAAGTTCTCGCCGGATGCGCAAAACTCGACGTACGGATGCTGCTGCATCTCCTTGAACACAGGCTTCTGGTTGGATGTGCAGAAATAGAGCCTCCCGTCTTCTTCCAGCATGAACTGGAAGGGGCGAACCTTGGGCTTGTCGTCCAGGCCGACGGTGGCGAGATACTGGACCTGGCTCTTGATCAGAAAGTCGGTTACGGCGTTTACTGGATTCGATGTGCTCGGCATGGTTGTGCTCCCTTCGAAAATAGACACATGGTTCGCCTACGAACTATAGGCACAAAAAAAGACTATCCGCTCAGGTTCTCCTCGATCTCGTCCAACTGCTTGACCAGGCGTTTGCGATCCCTTGGGCTCATGCTGCCATAGAGCTTGCTCCGCAACGTCTCGGAGATCTCCTCAAAATCCTTCCGGAGCTTGCGGCCCTTGGCGGTCAACTCCACGTGCGTGACGCGAGCATCCGTTTCACACGGGAGCTTGCGCAGGTAGCCGTGTTTTTCGAGGGTACGGATCGTCACCGTCACGGTCGATTTAACCCGCTGCACATGTTCCACCACCGCCTTGATGGCAACCGGCTGACTCTGCTCCAGGAGAAAAGCCAGCACGGGGCCGTGGGCCGGGACGATCCCCTTGATCCCCCGACTCTTCAGCTCGCTTTCGACCATGGCGTTGGCCTTCTCTCTGATTCTGGCGATTTGCCCTACGATGCCGCCGATATCAACCATGAGCCACCCTAAACACCGATCCAATCATACGACCCGCCAATATAGTTCGCACGCGAACCAATGTCAAGCAAATATCTGAAAATGTTTCTTATGCCGCCCGCCACATCAGTACGCGGCAGGCTCCGGGACTTCCTTCTGACGAGAGACGCATGGGACCAACAGCTGCGAGCGCGTGTCTGACTACTTTTCGTGGCAGGATGGGTCTCTTCTGTCACCCCGAGCGCAGTCGAGGGGTCTGGCTGGGAGTCGGAGGCGTCCTGCGGTCGCGGGCAGATGTCTCGACTACGCTTCGCTCCGCTCGACATGACAACAGAAACGAGCGGCTCGGCTCCACAGGGTGAATGACAGGAGGCCCGCCACGATATCTGGGCACACACCCGAGCGACACGCGCTGTGCCGTCTGCACGGCGCCGTGGACGCTCTGCCGGCCTTGCTGTATACTCCGGTGGGTAACGGATTCAAAGCGCTTCGCCACTCGCGGCCATGGAGGCGACAAACCTGACAGCACGACAAGGAGCTTCACGTATGACTAACTCGACAGCAACCCGCCCGATAGCTTCCGCCTGCCTGGCCGCCTGGATTATGCTCGGCGGATGGCTGATGCAGGTCCCGGCGGCCGAGCGCATCGAACTCAATACCGATATGCTGATCAACCTTTCGGGCCAACGGCCCGCCGCGGAACTGGTGGATGAGCAGGACCTGGCCGGCGATCCGCGACGCGGTACCGCCCAGCAACCCAAGACCGCGTACTCCAATGGCTGGATGAACGCCGGTCTGTACTACCCGATCTCCGTGGTCGTCGATCTCGCCATCGAGCATGATCTCACCGACTTCTGTTACTTCGATGTCGAAAACCAGGCTCGTTTCACCGTCGACTATCGCGACTCAGACACCTGGAGAACCCTGTTCGCCGATGATCTGAAGAAGTACCGGCAATGGACCTCGCACACAATAGCCGTCACGACACGTTACCTTCGCCTGACCTTCGCAAGTCCCGCCGCACAGGTGGCGGAAATCATCCTCTACGGGACGGCCCGTGGGACACACCCTCAACCGCCGAAGCCAAGCCAGCCCGAGCGACCGCTGATGGATTCGTTCATCGGGACCAACGGTTTCGTGGACGATCCAATCGAGCGCATCGCGGCCTGCGGCTTCCTCCGCGAATACCACAACTGGCAGTGGGACGAAGGGAACGACTCGACCACGTACAAGGGCTATCCCGATCACGAGGTCGCCTGGAGCCCGAGTTGGGTCAGCGGTCCGGGCTGGGGCTGGGACTTCGATCGATACTACCAGCAGCTCCGGGACGCCGGCGTCGAGGTCTCGCCTTGCCTTCAGGGCTGCGCACCCTATCTCGTCGCCTTCGACCCAAATCGGAACGACGCGAAACCGGTCATGAGCGGCGCCGATCCGACGCAGCCGGAATCGTACATCGCGCACGCCTCCTATCTATTCCAGTTCGCCGCCCGCTACGGCAGTACACGTGTCGATCCGGCCCTGCTCAAGCTCAAGCCAGACCAGCCCGTCCGCAGCGGACTCGGCCTCGTCCGCTACATAGAAAACTGGAACGAGCCGGACAGATGGTGGAGAGGACGCGACGCATACTTCTCTCCCTTCGAATTGGCCGCGATGTGCAGCGCCGATCGCGATGGACACCGACAGTCCATGGGAACCGCGGTCGGCGTGAAGAATGCCGATCCGACGATGAAGCTCGTCCTGGGCGGCCTCGCCAATCCGGAGATCGAGTACCTCAAGGCCATGAAGTTCTGGGCCGATCTCCATCGCGACGGCGACTTCCCCGCCGACGTCATCAACCTGCACCATTACAGCAATGACGCCGGCGGCCAGAGCGGCCAACCCACGACGGGGATCTCGCCGGAGGCGGACGGCCTGCGCGAGCGATTCGAGAAGGTCGTCGCATGGCGCGATCGCTTCCTGCCGGACAGAGAGATCTGGGTCTCCGAGTTCGGTTACGACACGAATCCGAAGTCGGTCCAGCGCGCGCCGGCCATCGGGACCACGAGCGCCGCAGAGGTCCAGGGCTGGTGGATCGTCCGATCGTACCTGGCCCTGGCCGCGGCAGGCGTGGACCGCGTGCAGCAGTACATGCTTCGCGACGTGAACGCCGAGAACACGGTGAAATTCAACAGCTCCGGTCTGACCAGCGAGAAATGGAACCAACATCAGCCCAAGCCGGCCTGGTTCTACGTCGCCACGTTGCGTCACGTCCTGCGCGGGACGCGCTTCGACTGCGAGATACCGTCGGACGATGCGAACGTTTGGGTGTATCGTTTCAGGTCGGACGGCTCACCGTCTCGTGACGTCTATGCCGTGTGGTGCCCCACCAGCAATCAGACGCAGGTGAGTGGTTTTTCGCTGGATCTGAGGCAAGCTGTCAGGGCGACACTGATTGCCCTGCAGCCGGACAGCACAACGGGACGGCAAACCCAGTTGCCCATCGCAGACGGCAAGGTCACGCTTGACGTGAGCGAGAGCCCCGTCTTCGTCGCAGCTCAGTGACCGCGGCCGGTCACGGGATAGGTTGGGAGACCGATGTCACATCCGATTCCGGCCACACCACGAGTGCGTTCAGATACTCCTCGACGTTCGTGTAGCCGTCCGCATCCCGGTCTTGGGCGCCGTCGGCGGCATCGCTGAGACTCAACCCGTGGCTCCGCTCCCAGGCGTCGGGCATGCCGTCCCCGTCCCTGTCGCGCAGCGGCGGGTCCGTGTGGAGTTCCGGCCAGCCGCCGACCTCGGTCTGGCTGTCGATGATGCGGCCTGTGCCGTTCACGACATCCTCGAGGATCCGGCAGTCCACCGCGTCGCGCCGTGGCAGGCTCGCGCCGCCATGCTCGAGCACACTCCTGTAGGCCTCCAACGCCGACTGTGTCACGATCGGCCCCGTCTCGAATGGCTCCGACTGCTTGTAGGCCGCGATCTGCGAGGAGCTCCAGTCGCCAAAGATCAGCAGGCTCCACTGATCGCGCGGCAGGAGGTGGTTGTAGCAGTTGCCGGCGAAGTAGGCCTGATTGTACGGCGAGCCCTCGCGGTAGGCCTTGCCAGTGGCTTTCGATTCGGGCCCTGTCACGAGGTAATTGCCGACGTAATTGAGCTTCGTCACGCTCTCGGCGTCGGCGTTGTAGCCGGGATACGAACCGTCCCAGTCGTAGATCACGTTGTTGCGGAAATCGAGCAGCAGCCCGTCGGGGTCCTCGTCGTGCGGGTTGCGATCGTCGTAGTTGCCGGGACGCGGGTTGCGGCTGCGGTTATGAGCGTACAGATTGTGGTGATAGCTGTACCGTGCCCCCTGGCAGCCACGGATCAGCGATCCGAACCCGTGATTCTCCGGATTCAACGCCTCGGTGATGAAGCACCACTGCACCGTCACCTCGCTGAGCGTGGGCTCGCCGGTGGACGAGGACAGCACCTCATCCAGGCTCCAACTCGCGGAGCAGTGGTCGATGATGATGTTCCGGCCCCGGCTGATGCTGATGGCGTCCCCGCCTCGGCCCTGGTCGCCCAAGCGGCACCGCAGAAACCGGACCACGACGTGGTCCGCACTGACCCCGAGCGTCGCATCGCGCAGACAGATCCCGTCGCCCGGCGCGGTCTGCCCGGCAATCGTGATAAAAGGATCTCTGATTGTAAGGGACTTCTTCAAGCGAATCGTGCCGGAGACATCGAACACGACGATCCTGGGCCCCTCGGCCTCCACCGCCTCGCGCAGACTCCCCGGCCCGTCATCCTCCAGCGTCGTCACATGGTACACCTGGCCGCCCCGCCCGCCTTGCGCATAGGCCCCAAACCCCTCCGCCCCCGGAAACGCCGGAACCGCCCCCAGCACCCCTGCCTCCGCCAACAGCACGCACCCAACAACAATCCCGAATACCTTCACTCCATACCCTTTCATCAACAACGCACGTAGGCAATTTTCAAAAATAGTTTTCCGAAATGGGTAATCGCCTCCTCGCCATGAAGTCGTGCTCGACCTTCTCAGTCCATTGGGCGATCTCTTTCATCCGCTCAGGCCGCTCGCTCATACAGCACCTTCCCTTCGCGCACCGCCTCGCGGATGATCGTACCTTTCGTCTCGCGATACTTCTCGACATCCTCAGGCGTAACCACGATCAGGTCGATTGGAATCGGAATGCCCTCCAGGGCGAGATCGATCTGGACCGCCTGCTGCCGCTTGGAGCCATCCACCGACATGACCACCAATAAATCGGCATCGCTGTCCATGGCCCCCTGGCCCCGCGCCCACGAGCCAAACAGGATGATCTTGTGCGGATGGAACCGCGCCGCAATGCGATCGACCGCCTGCTGAATCGCCGATTCATATTCGGCCCGCGTTTGAACCATCGTCCTTTCTCCTATCGCAGGGCAGCCAGAAGCCTGCCATCGAACAGCCGCTGCTTTTCACCACCCATAGGGTACCGGACTGAGAGGATATCTGCCAGAGCCGACAAGCCGCGGCCGCAGAAATAGGCATATCAACGCCAAACCCGGAAAAAGCACCGCACCCCTTCAATTCCCCTGGGTCATTGCCAACAGTGATTTACGGAAACAAGTAACTGTCCTCCTGCCCCAAGAAGACCGCGACCGACATACCTTATCAGAGGAGATACTTTCTCTGAGCAGAAGAGATCGGGTGCATCTGTTGCTCTTCCCGGAGCACGGTGAGTGCTTGTCTGATCTGTTCTCGGCTTGAGATGCTCTTGCTTGGCTCTGCCATCATCGCGATTTTCGGTCTGGCCTAACGCCGCGAATCAGGGCCGCTGAAAGCGTGCCTCTGATTTCGCTTGTTCGGAGTGGCTACTCAGTTTGGCACAGGTATTTTTCGCGAATAGAACTGGCTATCTGCTCCTCGATGGCCGGATCTTTGGCCGAGACCGTCAACAGCACGTCAAAGTTGGCGCCGAATTCGGCGGCAAGAGGATTGAAGGGGAATCCACCGCGTATGAGTCTCCTGGCACAGTTGACACCGAAGCCATCGCCTCGTATGGCAATATCGAAACTCGCGGAGAAGAATCCATTTGGAAACAGTGTCTTAATCTCCATCTCCTTTGTGAGTCCTTGGCATTCTGTGATGACATCGGCTATGACATCGGGGATCACAGTACCTAGAGACAAACTCCATCGGCTTTGATCCACGAATTCTCCATGCTTGAAGCGCGACCAGTTCACAACTCGTCCCGTGCCCTTGGCCTGAACCTTCATGGTTACCATAATTTATCCTCCGAACGTTCGGGTTCAGGCGCGAGCATTAGCGCGTCGCCTGCAACCCGCAGTTCGATAATCTTTATCGATCCCATCCTTCGATCTTGAAGATGCGTTCGGCAAGCTTACGTTCGGTTTTGCTCGAGTCGGGCTTGAACCAGACTTCGAAGCGGGCGGCATAAGGTTTGCCCCAATCGCCTTCGTAGATAGTGAATCCCGCCTTAGCACCGAATCGTTCCGAGGGCTCGGTTGACCATGCCATGCGAGTTTTCGATGCCATTTCAAGCCTATCAACCGATAATGGCGTGCCCTTCGTGACTTCGAAAGCCTTCAGATAAACCGAGCCGGGTTCACCAGGATTGAGCGAATATCCCACTCCGTAAATTCCTGGTTGCGGGCCCGTTAGCAATCGGAAGGGATGGCCATCCTTGCCCGCGAGGCGACTTGCCAACCGACGGGATCTGGCACGGACTCTCGCTAGGGCATCTTCGGGATCCCTCTCAAACTCCGAAAACTCCTTCTCCAAGGCAGTCACGGTGGCTTTGGTCACGCGCCGTTCGGGTTTTCCGGATTGCTCAAAGATCTCCACCCAGACTCCACCACACTCAATCATTACCCGACTCTCATGTAGGCCATTGCCCCAGCTCATCTCCGGCTTTACCGGCTTGGTTCCCTCCTCCACATGCTGCACCGAATATCGACTCCACTGCTTGCGATCCAGACAGATGAGACAGCGGATTTGAAAACCGGAATCGCCACCGAACTCCGAGATGTAACCGTGTAGTCCATCCCGGGGTCCCCCTCTGTAACTCCAGCGTCTTGACGCAAACCAATTTCCCTGCTCTACAAACACATGCCAGTCTGGAGAGGCTTCGATGTAGTCACGGAACGTCTTGGCGTGATCTGTTGCCGCCCTGCGTAGCGAGGGCATGTCAGGCGTGAATTCCGCTACATCGCCGCCCGGGACAGCCAGAGCTTTGCGGACAATGTCCTGTAATTCGTCGGTTCCCATGGCGGTGCTCATATCCATGGTACCGCTTGCATCCAGGCCGGGCTCGGCAATCTCGATGCCTTCAGGAATCGTTAAGTTGTCGGCAAATCCGTCTTCGCCGAGGTCGAACATGGACACAAACATCAGGAAGCCAAAGGCGAAGACGGTAGCTGCAGCACAGCCGAATACGAGAAGGACATTGATGATACCTTTGCCCCATCGTTTCTTGATCAAGTTCCATATGGATGCGGCAATGAGTCCCAAAAACGCGAGGCCTGCAATGCACAAGAGCACATTGGCCACAAAGGCCAGCGGCTTCCATCGCGGAATTGCCGTGATCGTGAAGCCGCCGAGAAGGCAGATGTACAGCAGTGCAGGTAGCCACCAACTACTAAAATACAGCGTCAGAATTCTCTTCATCATTTCTCATCGAACGTTAAAGCTGTGCGGCGCAAACAAGGCGCAGCGTAGCCTGCATCCGAACAAGCGCCTGGTTCGGCCGGCACTATCTTTTGATAACTTCTTTCTTGAACAAATAGACCGCCCACCCAAACGTCTCTCGTCCCCACCTCAGATAATTTTCCCTATCCTCACGTACTCGTTTCAAGACTTCTTCCACATCAGAATCGTCCGGATTCTTACTCGCCCACTCATCCGCTGCATACCACTGCAACCCTTCGTACCTATCCCAATCATCCTGGTTGCTGACCAACGTGTAGACAAGCTTCAAATCAAACTCTTGTCCGACCTTCATATTTTCGTAATGCGTGCCATACGCGTTACGTTTTTGACCGATAGCCTCCAAATACTCTGCCGTCGGCTCTCGTTGCCAATACGGCTCCCCAACGATCACCCAACCTCCGGGGGCTGCCATCTCATTCAAAGCCTTCAACGTCCCTCTATGACCGCCATAGATCCAGCTCGCTCCGATGCATGCCACCACATTGAAACTTTCCCGCGCCTGCGGCTCATAATCCGCTCCGTCCATCTCCACAAAACTCAACCGAGCATCCGGTATACGTTGCTGATGTTTCTTCTTGGCATCTGAAACACAATACGGCGAGATATCGACTCCTATTCCTTCAATATCATATTGCTCGGCCAACCGGATGATAAATTCTCCTTTACCTGTGGCAATCTCAAGCACGCGATCTTCAGGCTCTAATCGCAGCAGCGCGATCACTTCCTCGAACTTTTCAACACTCATCGGGTTGCAAACAACGTGTTCCAGGTGTGTAATATCAAAAAATTTCCATAGCTCCATTCTTAACCTCTTCTCCAATTGGTGGCCTAACGTTACGGATAAGCCGCTTGCGGGCCGTGTGCCCACAAGGCGGTCTTGATCCATTCGTTATGTGGTATTTGCTTCGTTGCTGAGAAATCCTGGTGCTAGCAGAAAGGCTAAGAGAATAACAGCGAACCCCAACCATTCTGCCATACAGACAAAGAACTCATCGTGTCCCAAGGACCCGTGGGAGTAACTATCTACAGCAATACCCACACCCGCAACAAGGACGATAGGCACATAGAGAAAGAGCAAATACTTCTTGTTGAGCTTTGCGAACTCCTGACCGCTCAGGAGACAGGACAAGAAGATAACACAAAGGCCCAAGGCCATCGCCGAACAAAGCCATGGAATTGTCCAATTGCCCGCGCCCGTCCAGAGTTGGAAGCTCTGAACAACAGGGCCTAAGATTATCAGAAGAACGATCAACAAGAAATAGCCTAGAGTACTTGCGATTCTCATTCAACTTCTCCTTTCTCTCTCTTTACACTTGACTACTGATCATACGGTTTCCGCATCCCAAAACCAAGCTCCACAGCTCAGAGTTCGTCGGCCGGGGGGGGAGCGGGAGACAGGCGTCTGCTTCCTCCTGCCGCGTCGATCGGATTTCCGCGACCATCTCACTCATTTCGATCTCTCCAAATCACAGCCTGGTCAAACCTGTCCGCGCCACACAACGCTCAGACCCATTCGGCGCAGCTTCATCAAAGGTGCATACGGAACCAGTATTATGGAGGATGCGTGCAGAAAAGGCAAGAAAGCAGACGGATAAGGGAGAAGCCCTGTGTGCGGCTGCGCTTTGCGGTAGGAGAGTCTTCTCTGTCACCCCGAGCTATAGTCGAGGGGTCTGGTCGCGAAGGAGAGGCACGCCCCCGTTCGCAGGCAGGG
>Ga0207752_1000043_pt1 | contig 52889 bp, 43 predicted proteins | sample Pon2CUnioCityCA_6_FD_187272 | JGI IMG/M metagenome (GOLD analysis project Ga0207752, IMG submission 187272) | Marine sediment microbial community from Union City, CA, USA - Pond 2C Sediment 2 (SPAdes) | ecosystem: Environmental > Aquatic > Marine > Intertidal zone > Salt pond sediment ... | reverse complement strand
AGAATAGCGCCCTGCTTCTTGCCCTGACCGTCCTGATCCTGTCGCTCATTTTGGTTAGAATGCAAGCCCGGCAACAACAGTTAATTGAGCGGCTAGTGGCAAAGGAGCAGCCTCAGGCTGGCCGTTGATCCATGCGCTTACTGATTCCGCTTTTTTCTCCTGCCACCGGTACCTGGGGTGGACTGACCCGAGGGCTGGCGGTTGCCGAAGCAGCCCAAAGCGCCGGCCACACGGTTGCCTTCTGCGCTGCGGGCGAGTTAGGCCAGGTGGTGCGCGCCCGTGGCTACCCTGTCTACGAAATGCCGGTCGCCAGCTTCCTTGGGCTCCCCCGCCTGCTGGCCCGGCCGCTGGTCGCGCGCAGCCAGCACATCAACATCCCGGTTCCGGCCGGTCGCGCCATCGGCAACATCTGGCTCGTCCTCCTCTTCTCCGGCATGGCCCGCACCCGTTATCTAAAGCGCCTCGTCGCAGCCCAACTGGCTGCCACCGAGGATTTCCGGCCGGACGTACTCTTCACCGACCTGGATCCGGGCGCCTTTTTGCTGGCCCAGATAACCAATCTGCCCATCGCCGCTACCTACGCCAGCGTTATGGAACAGGGGCGGGGTTCTTTTCCGTGGCGTCTTCTCTGGCGTGCCAGCGCCGGCGTCCTGGAGGCTTACGACCGGCGGTCTCCCGCGCCTGAACTGCTGGCCGCCGGACCACACGTGCTCAAGATTATCCCCTCTATTCCACTTCTGGACGATGCCGATCCTGAGCGGCCGGATGTACGCTACGTCGGCCACCTCCTCTCGCCCATCCAGGATCCGGCGGCCGATTCTTTTGCCCCCCTTCCCGGACAGGATTATGTCTTCGTATACGTCGGAACCGGAAGCCTGTCGCTAGATACCCTACGCGACGTGCTGCCCCAGGTGTTCCCGGCCGGGAGCCATACCCGTTGTCTCGTCGGCAGCCAGAGCGTTAAGGAGGTCCAGCGCATCGGCGGTGTCGAGTTTCGCCCCTACGTACCGGCCGAGGCGGTCCTCCCTTACTGCCGCTGGACGCTCTGCCATGGCGGCCAGAACACGATCACTCACAGCCTGCTCCACGATGTGCCGCTGCTCCTCTTCCCGGGCCCTATCTTTGAACGCCGGTATAATGCCGAGAAGGTCGTCAAGGCGAGCGCGGGCCTCATGGGTGAGATTGGCGACTTCACGCCGGCCTGGTTGCGGCAGGCCCTGACCCAGGAAGGGCGCCGGCGCACGGCTGCCGAACGGCTGGGAACCCGCATTGAAAGCCTCGGCGGCGCACCGGCAGCAGTTGCCGCCATTGAGCAATGGGTCAGCGAAGGTGGCCCACCTCTGGCTTAGGGTTGAAGGTGGTCCCGGACCCTTCTACAAACGACTGGGTTTTGTCCCCACCGGCGACATGCTTGAGGGGGAAGTTGTTGTGCGGCTCTCGTTAGAAATATGACACAATCTGTCATATTTCCTGCTATACTGGTAGATGATTGATCATTGCGGTGCAGCAGCCTGACGCACCCACAGGCAAGCAGATCTGCGACCAAAACCGGAAACGACTTTACAGGAGAAACGAGATCATGGACAAACCCCGTTTTGAGACCCGCCCGGTCTTCACCGTTGCCGGTCCCCGCTATTACGGCAAGAATGAGAATAGCGAGATCAAACAGATGTGGGACGAGCGCTGGCCCGAGATTGAAAGCGTCCCCGACCAGGTCGACTCCGACGTTTGCTACGGTGTTTGCATTACGGGAGAAGAGGAGCATGGCCCCTTCACCTACATCGCCGGGATGGAAGTCGACAGCGTGGACGAATTGCCCGCGGAACTGGCCCATATTGAGATACCGGAACAGACCTATGCCGTCTTCCGCACCACCCTGCCGGAGATCGGCAAGAGCTACGACTACATCTACGGGGAATGGCTGCCCAAATCCGGCTACCGGCGCGCACCCGGTCCCGAGTTTGAGCTGTACCCCGAAACTTTCGACCCCGACAACCCCCAGTCGCTCTTTGACCTCTACGTCCCGGTGGTAAAAGAGTGAACAAGCCGGGACGGCTCATCTGGGACCGTCCCGGTTTGCCGTAATATGTCCACACCCGCCACCCGGCTGCTCACCCTGCTCCTGCTCCTCCAGCGCCGGCCGAACCAGAAGGCGGCCGAGCTGGCAGAACAGATGTGGGGGCGTCTCCAACTTGTGTTTTCCGTGCCGCTTATGGCATAATATTCGCGAACAGATAGGCGGCACCATCTGCTCCTCTACCCCAACGGTCCGGGCCGGGCCCGGCACCCACCCTCCCTGCCGCCGGGCAGTATCCCGTTCACTTATCCGCCTCCGGCATCCCACGCCGGCCAGTAATGGAGAAAGAAAAATGACCCGTTCCGTCTTGCTATTTGCCCTGATCCTGCTCACCGGCGCGCTGCTCCTAATCGGAGGTGCGGCAAATTCCCTGGCTGCCAATCCCACGGTGGATTGTACCCCAGGCCCCGACGAAATCGTCTGCAAGATTGCCGACAGTGCGGGCATCAGTGCCGTCCGGGTAACCGAGCCCACGTCCCAGGGCACCAACCTGGCCGTCGACAACGCCTATAGCACCTGTCCGGCTGAAGTCACCGTAAGCTGGCAGCCGCTGGTGCCCAATTACGAGTTGTTGATCAGCGACTGCCCCGGCACGCGGGAAGAGATTTTTACCTTCAACGGGCTGGCCCACCGGCCCCTGGGGGAAGCGACGGCCAGCCTGGGCCGAGTTTCGCTGGTCGCGGGCGGCTTTGATCGGGAGGGGGACGATGGGTTGCAGGCGGAGGCCGGCACTGCCTCGCTCTGGTCCGCCTTGCTCCTGCCGGAACCGGCGACAGTGGGAGAAAGTGCCTTTGAGGCCGCCGTCTTCCCCCTGGGCACGCTCAAGCCTTCGGCTGAGATTCAGTTCAGCCACTATATGACCGACGTCATTGTCTACCTGCCTGACAACAGCCACGATGTGATGGTCTACAACGGCGACATGATGGCCTATGGTGCCCGCGATATTCCCGACGGCAGCAGCCACGTCTCCCTGGTCGAGCCCTTCTGCCATGAGGCACTCACTTTGCTCGAGTGTGCGCCCCGACTAACTTACGGCCTCGACCCGGCTGCCAAGGGATTCTATTGGGAAGTGAGTCTGCCCCGGCCGATCTCGGTGACGGTGCCCACAGGGGAAGTGGCAGCCGACCGGCTGCGTTTTGCCACCGGTGCCAGTAGCCGCTATCCGCTGCACTTCCATACCGTCGAGCTGCGGGGCACCAACCTCTCCCGGCTCACCCTCTACGACGCGCTGGTGCGTGGTCCACTCCCGGCAAACACCGCCTTCCTGCCGGCGCTCCGGGGCGGTAGCGAGCTGGCCGATCCCTTCGGCCTGGAGGCGCTGACGGCATACATGGAATCCGACCCGGCCGTGGGCGATTCCCTCCAGGTCAGCGACGATCTCGGCGTGCGCGTAATCGGCACGGGGGAGCTGGTGGAGGAGCTGGTTGAAATGCCATCCGGTGAGACCCCGGACGACGGAGTCGTCGATCCGGTGGAACGGCCCACACCCGCCATGACGCAAAACCTGCGCGTCTTTAACACCGGCTCCCTGAAGGAGTTCGAGATCGAGGTCAGCGGCGAGCTCCTGGAAGCGCTGGCGCGTCTGGTGCCGGGCACCGGCGCCGAGCTTCCGCTTGCTGCGGGTCTGGGTGTAGACGGACTGCTGGTGCGCGAACGCCGCGCTCCCGCCGGCTGGAGCGATGGCGTCGACAACCGGATTAACCTCACCGGCACCACCTGGTGGCCGTGGCGCACCGTCGTCCACTTCAACAACAACTGTAGCGGGACGCTGGTCGGCCCGCGCCACATCCTTACCGCCGCCCATTGCATCAACAAGCGCGGTACCAACCAATGGTACTCGTTCACCGCCACCCCCGGCCGGAACGGGGACGAGAAGCCGTATGGGGATACTGTTATGGGCGCCAACCCGCAGCCGGGCGATCCTTTTCGCTGGTACTTCACGCCATCCGGCTGGCGCGATCCCGCCTACAATGATGATAATTGTGAAGGCTCCTGTTTTGTTGCCAGCCAGTGGGACTGGGGGCTAATAATCATCCCCGAGTACCTGGGCTACCAGACGGGCTGGATGGGCTATGTTGCCCGGCCGGCCGGCCAGCTCAACTACCAGTCCCACTTCAACCGCGGCTACCCGGTGTGTAATTCGACCAAGGGCAACTCGCCAGAAGAGTGCGATTACGGCGAGCTGTTCGGAGACATCCAGACCTGCGATCTGGGCAACTACTCTTACCAGGGCAGCGATGGCTGGAACCGCCTGATCCGCAACTCCTGCGATCTCAACGGGGGCCATAGCGGCAGCGCCGTTTATCACTACTACTACGATCCTTATCTGGGCAAGACGGTGCCCGTAGCGGCCATGGTCGAAATCTGGGAACATTGCTATCAGTGCAGTGCCAGCGACGATACACCTAATACCGCCCGCCGCCTGACGCCCTCCAGCATCAATACCATCACCTTCTTCCGCCAGTGGAAACCTTAACTCTCCGGGCGGGGCAGGGTCAGGGCCGGCCCCGCCCTGCCTTGTTTGACGCAATGTCTAAGCCGTTGTAAAACAGCAGCGTTGTTCCTGCTGCCGCGCCAGACACCTCGTGGCCGGCTCCGGTTCGCCAGGGTCTGTCGCCAGGTTTCTGGCGCGACCTGGTTCGGGCCCTTTACTTGATGTTGATTTTCTGGAGATCGAGCTTGATAGCGGAAAAAGGCAAGGGGGATGCCGCTCCCTCTGAATTGCACGGACGTCAAATACCGTGGGGCCGCCTTCTGGTCGGCCTGCTCCTCGGCGGGTTAGGCCTGTGGTATGTGACGCGCGATGCAGGACTAAGCGAGATTCAAGCAGCCCTCTCTCAGGCAAATCCGCTCTATATCCTGCTTGGTCTTTTGGTGATTGGGGTAACAATGGTGGCCAAAGCGTGGCGCTGGCAACACCTCTACCATCCACGAGCCGAAGCCCCTCCCCTATCTGACCTTTTCTGGGCGCTGTCCCTGGGACAACTGGTAAACGCCGCCGTCCCCTTCTTCCGCCTGGGAGAGCTGGCCCGCGTCTACGATCTGGGGCAGCAAACAAACAGCAGCAAGGCCCGTGCCCTGGGAACACTGGTGGTGGAAAAGGTGCTGGATATGCTGTTACTGGCCCTACTCCTCTTCCTACTGCTGCCCTTTCTGGTTATCCCCGCCTTCGTCGCCGATTCCGGCCTGGTGCTGGCCATCTTGGCCGCGCTGGCCTTTCTCCTCCTCTTCCTGGTGGCTTATCAGACCGAAATTGTCGTGCGCCTCGCCCGGGCCGTTCTGCAAAGGTTTCCCGGCCCCTTGCGCCGCCGGTTCACCCCCCTGGTGGTTTCGGGCCTGGAGGGGCTTTCTGCTCTACGCAACCCCATGGCCACGCTGCGTCTGCTACTTGATTCGGCGCTGATCGCCCTGCTCTCCGTTCTGACGCCCCTGGTTCTATTTCCCGCCCTTAACCTGCCCCTAAACCCGGCGGCGGCGGCAACCATCCACATCGGCCTCACAGTGGGCACCCTGCCCCCCTCGACGCCGGCCAAAGTAGGAATCTTTGAATTCCTGGTAGTGTTTATGCTTAATCGTTTCTTTGCCATCGAGGATGGAGCCGTGGCCCTGGCCTACGCGCTGGTTTTCCATCTGGTCGTGGTTCTACCCCAACTACTGCTGGGTGGGATCGCTCTGGCCCGCGGGAAACGGCGGGGAGAAGCATGAGGTGAGTCAGGTGAACCAGGGAGCAATGACCAAGACCAGGGTGGAAGAGAAAGCAGGCGGCCGTACCCGACCGCTGGCTTCGGTCGTGGTGCCGGCCTACAACGCGTCCGGGACCATTAGGGCGTGTCTCGAGGCACTGGAGCAGCAGACCCTGGACAGGGAGTGCTACGAGATTATCGTCGTCGACGATGGCTCTACCGACGAGACGGGCCAGATTGCCGCCGGTTACGGTGCCTCTGTTGTCCGGCAACCGCGCAGCCGCCCGGCAGCCGCCCGCAACAGCGGCATTCGCGCCGCGCGCGGGGGGCTGGTCTGTTTCACCGATGCTGATTGTGAGCCAACCCCCAGGTGGCTGGCCGAATTGACCGCCCCCTTTTCCGATCCGGCGATCACCGGCGCCAAAGGAACTTATGCCACCCGCCAGCCTTCGCTCGTCGCCCGCTTCGTCCAGGTAGAATACGAGGACAAATACGACCTGCTGGCAGACCAGCGCTACATCGATTTTATCGACACCTACTCGGCCGCTTACCGCCGGGATGCGCTGCTGGCCAACAGTGGTTTTGACGAAACCTTCCCCTATCTGGAGGATCAGGAACTGTCCTTTCGCCTGGCCGCGCGGGGCTACAAAATGGTCTTCCGGCCGGAGGCAATCGTCTACCACCAGCACGCGGCCACCCTTGCCGCCTACTTCCACAAGAAGTTCATCATCGGCTACTGGAAGGCGCAGGTCGTGCGCCGCTTCCCGGAGCGCGGGGTAAAGGATTCACACACACCCCAGGTGATGAAGATCCAGATGGGGCTGATGGCGCTGCTGTTACTGGCCGCCGCCGCGGCCCTGCTCACGCCCTGGAGTGGCGCCGTCGCTGCTTTGCTGCTGCTGGTTTTCCTCCTGACGACGATTCCCTTTGTGCGCAAAACATGGCGGCGAGATCGTGCCGTGACCCTGGTCGCTCCCCTGTTGTTGGCGGTACGCGCGCTTGGCCTGGGTTTCGGTTATACCTGGGGCGTCCTCCGCCCGCGGCCGGGCATCACCGGCACCCAGTCGACCATCGGTGGCCTCAACTACATCGCCAAGCGGAGCGTGGACATCGCCGGCGGGCTGCTGGGTGTGGGCGCCACCCTCTTGCTGGCACCATTTATTGCCCTGGCAATCCGGCTGGACACGACCGGACCCGTCTTCTTCCGCCAACAACGGGTGGGGCAAGGGGGGAAGCTTTTCACCATCTATAAGTTCCGTTCCATGGAAGATGGCGCCGAAGCCCAGTTGGAAGAGTTGCTTAACCTGGAAGAGCTGCCCGAACCGGTGTTCAAGCTGGAAGATGATCCGCGCCGGACGCGGGTGGGCAAAGTTCTCCGGCGCTGGAGCCTGGACGAGCTGCCCCAGTTCTGGAACGTCTTGCGCGGTGAAATGAGCCTGGTAGGACCCCGGCCGGAAGAGGCCCGGGTAGTAGCCCATTACAACGATTGGCACCGGCGCCGGCTGGCAGTGAAACCGGGCATTACCGGCCCGATGCAGGTAAACGGCCGGGGAGACCTGTCCCTTGACGAACGGGTGGAGTTAGAGCTGGATTATATTGAGAATTACTCCTTCTGGCGCGACTTGCGGCTGCTGGCGCGAACGATCCCGGCCGTCGTCCAGGGGAAAGGCGCGCGGTGAGCGGGGATAGCGCCGTCACCGCGTAACGAATATGCCCGAGCGCCTGGAAGGTGTGTTGGCGCATATTGGCCACGGCTCCGGCACCTACGCGGGCCTCGTTCCCCTGGTTACCGCGTTGCTGGCCCTGATTGCCTACCTTTTTACTCTGGCCCCAGATCTGACCTGGGCCTATGATAGCGCCGACGGCGCGGAGTTAATCACTGCCGCCTGTACGCTGGGAATTCCTCATCCACCCGGCTATCCTACCTACGTTCTCCTCGGCCGGGTGATCTGCACCCTGCCTTTAGAGCCGGTGGCACGCAACTTCCACCTCTTTTCGGCCACGGCAGCAGCGATTGCCGCCGGCCTGGTCACCGCCACCGGCCGTTACCGGGTAGAAGGAGTTGCATTTTCGAGCCGGGCAGCGCTGGCCTCCGGGCTATTCTTCGCCTGGCTGCTGCCGGTCTGGCAACAGGCCGTCGTCGCCGAAGTCTACGCCCTTAACCTGTTCTTCCTGGCCGCCTTCCTCTGGGCGCTGCTTGGGGAACGGCCGGCCTGGATAAGCGGTCTGCTGCTGGGCCTGAGCATTACCACCCATCTGACGTCGCTCTTTATGGTCCCGCTCGCCCTGGCCGTGCTACCGCGCCACCGTTGGCCGGAATTGGCCGGGGGCATTTGCCTGGGTCTGCTGCCTTTTCTCGTGCTCCCCCTGCTGGCAGGCAATGCCAGTCCGGTCATCTGGGGCAGGCCCTCGACGCCGGGTGGATGGTGGTGGCTGGTGACCGCCCGCCTTTACCTGCCCAATCTGTTCGCCCTGCCCCCAGATCGGTGGGTATCCCGCCTGGGGGAGTTGGCGCGCTTCCTGTCACCGGCGCTTGCCCTCTCCACTCTGCTTCTCCTTGCGGCCAGCCGGCGCCGGCAGGAAAAAGCGCGGTCGCCGGCGACGCCGGCATGGATCTTTCTCCCTTCATTGCTGCTTTACCTGGTCTATGCCTTTGGCTACGATTCCCGCGACAGTCTGGTCTTTTTGTTGCCGGCCCTGCTTCTGCTTAGCATTCTATTAGCGCGCCCAATGCACTTCCGACCCACTCTGGCCCTTTTCTTGCCCATTATCCTACTCTTGTTAAACTTCAGTAGACTCGAGCCGGGAAGGGTACCATCGGCTCGTGCCCTGGCCGAGCCGGTGCTGCAGCAGGCACCGCACGGCGCGATCTTGCTAACTGAAGGGGACGAGAGCACGTTTACCCTCTGGTATCTGCAAAGCGTCGAGAATGAACGGCCGGATCTGACCATCGTAGACCGCCACCTGCTGGGCTTCTCGTGGTATCGGGAACGATTGCAGGAGCAAGACGCTTCCCTGGCAGCTCTGGCCACGTATGATCTGGCCCAATTTATCCGGGCGAACGAGCGCCCAATATGTAACGTAAAGTTGGCAGATGCCAGCGGCAACCACCTGGCAAACGCGGTCTCATGCAATCCGATGGCCCACGAGGAGGGAAACAGGTAGCGACTATGGTAGATTTTTCTGGTAAGGTTGTCCCGGCAACAACGAACCCGTGACTATGATGAACATTAACCGTAACGATCCACGTCTTTACAAAGTGCTGCTTGCAGCCGGGCTCCTCTTGCTTCTGCTTTGGCTGGGATTGAAGGGCTGGCGGGTCGCCCAGGCAGCCCGTTCATTGCAGGCCCGGCAGGCAGACGTCGACACCCTGCTAGAAGGCAATGTCATGCAAGCGGATCCAGATGCCATCGAGGCGCTGGTTCTGGGCCTGCGCCGCGATATCGTCACCATCCGCGATGAGGCCGGCTTCCTCGTGCCCCTGGCGCCGGCTTTTGGCTGGCTACCGGAAGTGGGCCCGCTTCTGGCAGAAGGACCGGCCCTGATGGAGATGGCCGATGCGGGCAGTACGGCGGCCGCTTACGCGTTGCGCGGCCTGAAACCGGCACTGGTCATATTCCAGCAAGAGCAAGGGGGTGAACTGATTCCACGGCTACTGCCTGTTCTCGACGAGGCCCGGCCGGATCTGGCGGCGGCCGATGCCGCCCTGCAGCGGGTGATCACCGCTCGCTCCGAAATTGAAGACGTAGAGGCATTACCCTGGCGGATTCGCACCTTGCTGGAACAGGTAGACGAGAAGCTCTATCTGGCGGAGATGGTACCGCTGCTGGAGGTGGCACCGGAGCTATTGGGGCATAATGGCCCCCGTACCTACCTGCTCATGGCCCAGAATGAGGACGAGATCCGGCCCACCGGCGGTTTTCTCACCGGGGCCGGTCTCTTCACAGTGAATGGGGGGGATATCGGTGCCATCCAGTTTATGGACGGTAACCTGGTGGACGCCTGGGAGGGAAGAGTGCTCACCAAACCATATAACCCGGCACCGGAACCGCTGAGCCAGTTGATGGGCCTGGGCCTTTTTCTTTACCGCGACGCCAATTTCTGGCCCGACTTCCCGACTTCAGCCGAGAACGCGGTCGCCCTGTACCGTTACGGGCGAAATGCCCCGCCCATAGACGGCGTCATTGCCCTCGACCAACAATTCCTGTCCATGCTGTTAGCTGCCAGTGGTCCGCCGCTGGCCATCCCGGCACTGGAAATGACCGTGAGCGCCAACAACGTGATCGAGCAGATGCGGCAGGCCTGGGAAGAGCCGGCAACGGTTGAGGAGGGCAAACAGTGGATGTACGCGCGTAAAGATTTCCTCGGCCCGCTGGCGGATGCCATCAAGACCCGGCTGTTAACCGATTTTGAGAAGATCGACCCTCTCTATTTTGCCCAGACAATACACCAGGCGGTGACCGAAAAGCACCTGCAACTCTACATACGGAACGAAGCGGTGGCCACCGTGCTGGACAGGCTGGACTGGGATGGGCGCCTTGAAAGTGAAGAAAATTCCGATTTGCTGCTCCCGGTCGATACCAACGTTGGCTACAACAAAGTCGGCCCTAATATCGAAACCGCTTTCACCTACGAGGTAAACCTGGCAGACGATGGTCACGGCGAGGCGAGCGCGACCCTCGTATACACGCACCAGGCGGAAGGGGAGCCAACGTGCCGGCAAGGAGAAGCAGCCGACGAGTTCAGCCGCAACCCCAATTATAGCGCCTTGACCAGGGATTGTTTCTGGAACTATCTGCGTCTTTACGTTCCCCAGGGCAGCACGCTGCTCGAAGGGAGCGACCATCCGGCGCCGGCTGCTGCCTTTAGCTTCTCCGATGGCTGGCCCGGCGGGACCGTTGTCAGGGAAGATGAACCACTGGAGCAGACCGTTTTCGCCAATTTCCTTCTGCTTCCGCCCGGTGAAACGATTACCAGCACCTATCACTACCGGCTACCGCAAGTCGTAGACATTCAGGAAGAGACGCACACTTACCGTCTCAGCCTCCCCCGGCAGGCAGGGACCAAGGCCCGCACCGCAACAGTCCTGGTAACGCTGCCCGAGGGGGCACAACTGGAACGGGCCATCCCGGCGCCGGCTACCCGTTCCGGGCAAACCCTGACCTGGGAACAGGTGCTGCAAAGTGATTTTGAATTGACGCTTTTTTACACGCAATAGAGGAGGAAGCGGAAGTGAATAGAAAACGTGTATGGGGGCCGGTCTCGCTACTGAGCATAATGATTCTATTGGCCCTCTTCCCAGCGGTCAGCGCTACCTTCAACGTAGCCGCCCAGACCATTCCCACGATTACGCCCACCCCGGATGGCAGCCAACCGACGGCAACCACTGCACCCAGCAATCCCACGGCCACCTCGCCGAGCAATCCCACCGCCACCCTTGCCAGTAATCCGACGTCCACGGTGAGTAGCCTGGTACCTTCGGCAACACCCGGCAGCACAGACGACGCCACGGCCACCAGCGGCCCCGGCACACCTTCGGCCACCCCCGAACGGGGTACGGCCACCGCCACACGCACCCCCCGCTCGACGCTGACGCGCAGGGCAACAGCCACCAGAGACGCAACCAGCACGGCGGATGCAACGGACGAAGCGCGCGTGCGCAGCGACGAGGACACGGTAACCGAGCTGGCCACTGCCTCCCCCATCCCGGACCGGGCAGATGAAATCGGGCAAGCGGAGAGGGATCCCGCCGACCCGCTGGACGAGGAAACGGGCGGCGGCAGCCTGCTCTGGGTATTGCTGCTGGGCGCGGGCCTGATCATCGCAGCGGCCGTACTCTTTATTACCGGCCGGCGTGCCAGCTAATCAGCAGGCGTCTCCCCGCCCGACCTTTAGCTGTCTCGTTCCCGCAGGTGGGGGAAGAGTAGCACTTCGCGAATACTCGTCTGGTCGGTGAAGAGCATGACGAGACGATCCACGCCGGTGCCAAAGCCGCCATTCGGTGGCATTCCATAGCGCATCGCCCGCAGATAATCCTCGTCGATGGGGTGCGCCTCTTCGACGTCACCCTTATGCAGGCGTTGCATTTCCTCGAAGCGTGCCTGCTGATCCAGCGGATCATTCAGCTCGGTAAACGCGTTCCCCATCTCCATCCCGGCGATGAAATACTCAAAGCGCTCCACGTGCCTCGGATCGTCCGGCAGCCGCTTCGCCAGGGGCGAAATGTCGCGCGGGTATTCAGTAACAAAGGTCGGCTGGATCAGGTTTGGCTCGACGTACTCGCCCAGCAGCCCGTCCACCAGCTTTCCCCAGCTCACCCCGGCCCGCGGTTTTCCGCCAATTTCGCGAATGGCAGTGGCCAGTTCTTCCGCCGTGGGATGTTCCATGTAATCAATTTCTGCGTACTTCTTGATAGCATCACGCAAGGTAATCCGCTGCCATGGCGCCGCCAGGTCAATCTTATGGCCCTGGAATGTAATGACCGTGCCCCCAGTCAGGTCCTTTGCCGCGTACGTGAGCATCTCCTCGGTGAAACGCATCACGTCGGTATAATCCCAGTAGGCAGCGTAGAACTCGAGCTGGGTAAACTCGGGATTATGGACCGTATCCACACCCTCGTTGCGAAAATCTCGCCCAATCTCATAAACGCGCTCAATACCCCCCACCAGCAACCGCTTGAGGTAAAGCTCAAAGCTTATTCTAAGGTAGAGGTCTTGTTTTAGCTGATTATGGTGGGTGGTAAAGGGACGCGCAGCAGCGCCACCGTAGATCGGCTGCATCACGGGCGTTTCTACTTCCAGGAAATCGTGCTCATCGAGGAAACGACGCAACGCCTGGAGCAGCCGGGCCCGGGTGCGGAAAATCTCTCGCACCTCCGGATTGACTGCCAGATCGGCATAGCGCTGGCGGTAACGCTCCTCAACGTCGGCAAACGCGCTGTAGCGTACAACCTCCCCCTCTACTTCCTGCTCCTTGGCTACCGGCAGGGGACTCACGGCCTTGCTCAGCAGTTGCCAGTCGTGGACACGAATACTTACTTCGCCCATTCGGGTCCGGAACAGGTGGCCGCTGGCCTGAACAAAATCGCCCAGGTCGAGCAACTTGCGGAACTGTTGATGTTCTTCCTCGCCAACCTCGTTACGCCGCAGGAAAAGTTGAAGGCGACCGCTACCATCGGCGATGTCGGCAAAGACGGTCCTGCCCATGTCGCGCACGCTGACCAGCCGGCCGCCTACCGTCACCTCTATCTGTTCCGGATCGTCGCCTTCTTCAGCCCGGGCCTCCGCCGCCTCAAAATCGGCCAGCGCCTGGGCAGCCGTATGCGAGCGCCTGGAGCGTAACGGATACGGTTCTACCCCGGCTTCCCGCAGTCGCTCCAGCTTCTCCAGTCGCTGTTCCTCAAGTTGGGTTGGCTCCCACTCGTAATCGTTCTCTACCATCTTCATCTCCGCTCTACCTGGGCTGGTCTCTACACAAGCGTAGGCCAGATGCCCGTCCAAAAAAAGAGCCCGTGTCCGCCACGGGCCCCACTCTTTTCCTCTGCAGATCATGTTGCCGGGAAGCTCCGGCGATTAATCAAGATTATTCAACGCTGGTAATACGGAAGTTAATGAGACCGTTCGGGGCACTTACGCGCACGGTATCACCAACTTTAGCGCCCAACAGGGCCTTACCCAGGGGGCTTTCGTTAGAGATCCGCCCTTCGACCGGATCAGCCTCGGCTGCACCGACCAGATGGTACCGCTCTTCGGATGCTTCGTCAGCATCTTCCTCGACGACGGTCACCCAATCGCCGACGCGCACGCTCTCGTGCGGGCCGTTCTCCTCAATTAATTTGTAATCGCCAAGAATCTCCTCCAGCTCACGGATCCGCCCCTCCAGGAAGGATTGTTCATTCCTGGCCGCCTCCAATTCCGCGTTGTCTACAAATTCATCATCCTGGCCATCGGCAAACGCCCGCTCCAGCCGCTCGGCGATCCGTTCGCGTCCGTCGGTGCGCAGGCGGTTCAACTCTTCTCTAATACGTTTGAGCCCTTCCGGGGTCAACAAGTGTGGCTTGGAATTTGTCGCCATGCTCCATCCTACCTTAAGGATTTATCTGGGGTCGAACCGGCGGTGAAACGCCCATTTCGACCTATTATTAACAAAAAACCGCTGACCACAGCGGTGCCCTCACTATTACGGGCGGAAATTATACCAAATTTACCATATTTGTAAAGAGAATCCGGCAAATTCTTAACTCGAGGGGATTCCTTCTCCGCCCGTCTATTCTGCCCCCATTTCTGCTGGAGGTCCCTGTCAGCCGCCCGGCAATTCCTTCCAGTACTTCCGCTTGGTCCCTTCTTCCGGTTCCACAAAGCTCCCCCAGCGGTAGTCGTGTGCCAGGAGCAGCCGGAAGCATTCGGCCTGAACCTCAGCCTGCAAGTTCCGCGCTCCGGCCCCGATCATGACGCGGTCCAGCCATTGATTCAGCGCGGGATTCTTGTGGCGCATGTACCACTCAACGTGGGGGTTGGCGCGCAACGCGACGGCCAGCTTCTCCTCGTCCAGCCAGCCGGGGAGCCAGCCCAACTGCACCCGCTCCAGTAGCAGGAGGGTATTGAAGGAAAGATCGGCAACATCCATCCAGTTAACCGGCATCGTTGAGACCTCTATCCCTGATGAGTAATGTCTGGCACCAGACCAGGTGCTTCCCTGCCCAGCAGTGGGGTTAGCCCCTGATCCACGGCCGGTCTTCCTCCAGACAGAGCGGCGCGTACACGCGGTTATCAACCGAGGCAGATACCGGTAAAGCGGAAAAGAACACACCGTAGACAACGTGAATGTCACGCACAATTTCCTCAATGCGCTCTGCCTCCTGATCGAGGATCAGGTCCCCCTCCAGAACGACCAACAAGGGAAACACCTCGCCCCCTTCCTCGCTCCCGGGCAACGGCCCATCGAAGATCAGCTTCTGAAAACGCGTGCCGTAGAGCAAAATGACACGAGCTTTGAACTCTTGAATGCTCTCACTCAGGTCCATAGGAGCCAATAATGCCACACTGGGGCGGAAGTAGCAAATAGGAGAATAAGGACCATCATTCCTGAGGGCGGTAACAGTAGAGGTGGATGACGGCCGCAGTAGCCGGGGTAACCCGGGCCCGCCGGTCCAGATGATGCCCCACGACCCAGAGCACGTGTTCCCGGTTAGCCACCAGGGGCCAGTGGGAACGGAGGCGGGCGGGAATCTTCTCGTTGATCATCAATTCCTTGATGCTGGCCGTGTGACCACCCATCCCCAGTGGTTGGAAAAGCTCTCCCGGACGCCGGGTGCGCACCAGCAGCTTACCGGCCGGCCCCGGATCGAGGTAAGCGTGCCAGGGATCGCGATTTGCAAGAATCGCATCCAGGCCAATGTCATTGCGGACGGTCGCCTCCAGTACCCAGCCACCGGCCAGCTCTACGCGGCCGGGAACAGAGAGTGGCAGCGAGCTATCGCCCGCTAACTGAGGCTGGGAGAAAGGTAACTCGGCACCCGGCGTCTCCAAACGCCAGGCATCGTATTCCACCGTCAGGAGCAGGTCGCCCGGCAGGGTAGCGCGGGCGCCGACCACCCCGGACTCTGCCACCTGTCGCGCCTGCTCCACGGGAGCAAAGGTCACATCCCGCAGTGAGCGGCGCAGTTGCCAGATGGCATGGCGCAAGGTGCTCCGGCGGAGGCTGAGAGGCAGCGCCTGCCACGCCTCCAGGTCTACTCGCAACCAGCCATCTCCTCCGGCACGCAATATCTCTTCCCAGGCTTCGCGGCGCAACCGCGCCAGTAGCGCATAATCGGCGGCGATTACCTCGGCAGTGTGCTGCAATCGCTCCCGGATCTGGGGATTATACCCCTCGAGGTATGGGAGCAATTCGTGGCGCAGGCGGTTGCGAAAGAAGGTTATATCCTCGTTCGACTCGTCGACCACCGGCTGCAAAGCGGGTGCAGCACAGTGAGTGGCGCAATATGCCTCTATTTCCGCCCGGTCGATCTTCAGTAGCGGGCGCAGCAGGACCAGGTCTGGCGCTCCCGGCAGCGGACCGGCCGGCAGCATTCCGCGCAACCCGGCCAGGCCACTCCCCCGTAAAAAATGCATCAGGACCGTTTCCGCCTGATCATCTGCATTGTGGGCGACGGCCACGGCCGGGGCCCCTGCCCGCCGGGCGAGCTCGGCCAGGAAGCGGTAGCGAGCCAGCCTGCCGGCTTCTTCGAGAGAAAGCGATTCCTGTTCTGCCTGGGCAGCTACGTCGACTTCTTCCACCGTGCAGGTGACATCCCAGCGGCGACAGACCCCGGCAACAAACGTTGCTTCAGCCGTCGCCGTAGGGCGCAGGTGGTGGTTAAGATGGCCGGCGACGAGTAAATCTCGGGGGTAGAGTCCCCCTTCGGTCAGGGCATGGAGTAGCGCCAATGAATCGGGGCCGCCGGAGACCCCCACGACCAGTGGCTGATCGCGCCGGGGCAGGTGCTCCTGCAAGAAGTCGGCTAACTGCTCCCTTAACATCGGGTAGTTGCCGTGGCTGAGGGGGGAGAACAGGTCAACCGCATCATTTCTTTCAAACTGCTCAGTACTACGTCCTTCATCACTCCGCAAACAGGCAAAGTCGTAGACGCGCACACGCCAAATAAAAAAGGCCCGACAGAGCGGGCCAGCTGTAGGGCGGGTGGGAGTCGAACCCACACGGTGTTACCACCGGCGGATTTTAAGTCCGCTGCGTCTACCATTTCGCCACCGCCCCCCAACGTGCACTCTATTGTAACACGCTCAGAGGGAAGGTCCAACAATGCTAATGCAATTTTATCTACTTTCATACCATCCCATTCTATTATCAGGGAGCGGGTCGATTGTGTAAAGTCATGCCGGAAATGTAGGCGCAAATTCCTAGCAGATCTGGGGCAATATGACATAAGGAGGAGTTGACTACACGTATGGCAGCAGGTATAATGCCGGGCGAAAGTTGGGCACTCGTAACCAGATCTTGGAACAACTTACTCTACCAAGCCCTGGCAGCGGACAGACGAACGTGTGAGCATATAGATATAACACTATGGCCCTGAAAGGCAATCTGCGCGATTTCTCCACAACCCAGTTACTGAACCTGATTAACCTTGCGCGAAAAACAGGCACGCTGACCATCGAAGGCTCTGAGCCGGCACAAATGTCCTTCCGCGAGGGCAAGCTGATCTATGCCAGCATGGGCAGAAACGGTAATAACCTGGCAAACATGCTCCAGCGGGCGGGGAAGTTATCCGACAAACAGGTTCAGATAATCGAGAGTCGCGCCCAGAATACCAGTGATAAGCAGTTGGGGCACCTGTTGATTCAGGCCGGGTATGTCACCCAGAGCGACATTATCCAGAGTGTGCGCCAACACGTCCTTGACGTCGTCTACAAGCTATTCACCTGGGCAGAGGGCCTTTTCCGCTTTGATGCCAACGAGCTACCGTCTGCAGATCGGATCACAATTCCCATTGATCTGGAGAGCGTTATTATGGAGGGGAGCCGCCGGCTGAAGGAGTGGGAGCGACTGCAGGAAGAGATCCCGGACCTGGATGTCTCCCTACGTTTCACAGACCGGCCCGATGCCCGCCTGCGCAACATCAACCTGACTGTAGAAGAGTGGCGGGTGGTCTCGTTTATTAACCCCCGGAACACGATTCGCCAGATCGCCCGCGCCAATAATCTGAGCGATTTTCAAGTGAGACGGATCGTGTACGGCTTGCTGCAGGCAGGGCTGGTGGAATTTATCCAGCGACCTAAACCGGCCCATGTCAGGCGCAGACAGGCGGCTGCCGCAGCAGGCACACAGCCGGTCCAGCAGCAATCGCCCTCGGTCAAACGTTCGGTCGTTCACCGGTTGATCGATAGGATCCGGAGCCTCTAAGGTAGCGACCGGCTTTCACACGATTTCACTTCATTTGGTTGTTACAGGTAATCTATGCAAGCAGTAAAAATGGTTGTCACCGGGCCATTCGCGTCGGGTAAGACAGAGTTTATCAGTTCCGTCAGCGAGATTGACGTTGTGTCCACTGAACGCCGGATCAGTAGCGTCTCGGAACAGATTAAGGGATCAACCACCGTCGCCATGGACTTCGGACGAATTACCGTTGGTCCCGATCTGGTTCTCTACCTATTCGGTACGCCGGGCCAACGCCGCTTTGATTTCATGTGGGAGATCTTGTCCGAAGGGATGCTGGGATTTGTGGTGATGATCGATAGCACCAAACCAGAAACCTTCCGCGAGGCTAAACGAATCCTGGAAACGTTCCAGAGCTATGCCGCAACCCCCTACGTGGTGGCCGCCAACAAACAGGACCATGAAGATGCATGGGAACCGGAAGACCTGCGGATTATTTTGCGGCTGCCAGAGGAGGTCAAGATCTTGCCCTCCGTTGCGCTTGAGAAGGAAAGTGTCAAGAACGTGTTACTGGAGTTACTCTACTCAGTGTTGGAGAAGATGGACGAGGAGGAACTGGGGTAACCGGTCAATTGTCTTTGCCGGGCCAGGGAGCGAGTGAAGGTATTAACTCGCTTTTTACGGCGTTCCTTCATTGCCCGAGTAAGATCAAAAAGCGGCCCTTACCCAAATCGGTTTTCGAAAAATTGCCGTTACCGGAGCCAATTGCACCGGGCGGTCAGGAAGCGGGCCGCGCAAAGCGTAGAGGCTAACGTGAGCTCCATTGTTACTGAAGAGGGCATTCTGCACTACGAATCGATCGGCCGGGGACGGCCGATTATTTTGCTGCATGGGTGGATAAACTCGTGGGACGTATGGCGGGATGCGATGATTGCCCTGGGCACCAGCGGAAACTATCGTCTCTACGCGTTGGATTTCTGGGGTTTCGGGGACTCCGCCAAAGGAACTGGGAACGGGACGGCACCCACTTTTCGTCTGGCAGGGTACGTCGAGATGGTTCGTCAGTTTATGGATAGCCTGGGAATCCAGGTTGCGCCGGTATTTGGGCACTCGATGGGGGGCACGGTCGCCCTCCAATTCGCCCTCTCCAATCCGACCCGGGTAAAGAAAGTGGCTGTCGTCGGTTCTCCAATTCTGGGCACGGCGATGAATCCATTCCTCAAACTGGCCGGTTACGGTGCCATAGCCGACATGGTCTGGCGTTTCCCGGCCGTTCTACAGACGGTGATGCGCATCCTGCTGGCGGGCGATTCCCTGAAGGTGCAGCAGATGATTTACCGGGACGTGCAGCGAACCACCGTGGAATCGTTCTTTCGCAGCATCGGGGATTTGCGGGACACAGATCTGCGCCAGGAATTACCAACACTACAAATCCCGGCGTTGGGTATCTATGGGGCCAAAGACAATATCGTCTCTCCCCGCAATGCTGAATTGTTAGCCAGCACGGTCGATACCTCGCAGGTGGTGATGATGGAATACTCCCGCCACTTCCCCATGACCGACGAACCGGACAGGTTCATGCACTTGATGACCCACTTCCTGAGCGACAGTGACTAAAGTCAATCTTCTATTCTCATTGCCCGGCAGCAACCCCCTCGATCCCCGTCGCGGATCTGGCGTGCCAACCGTCTATCTCCGGGTAGCAAGTGAGGTGTGAGCTAGCCAGGCTTATGCGTCGAGTTATTCTCCAGTCGCTCCGTCAGATTCAGCCCTTCAACGAACCGGCACGTGATCTGCGTGTGCAGAATAAGCCTCTGTGGCTCTGGCAGCGAGACATCCTCACCCCCTACACCTCCGAGGAGCGCGAGTATCCCGGCTGGGAGATGGCCCAGCGTATAGAAGGAGAGGAGCAGGTGGAAACGCTGGCCCACAGGGACAATCTCTTCTTCAACGATCTGCTGATAGAGGAGTTTATCGAGAGAGGCCGCGCTGGCAGACAGCCGGTCCGGCTTGCATTCCACGCCGGCGATCCCTCTATCGCCCAGCATGTGGCACCTTTGACCGGCGGTTTTTCCCGTGAGGGCGATCTGTTGTTAGCAGATATGTGGTATTTACCGCACGGGATCTCCGAAAGCGTGGCTGCCAAACCGCTGGTGATCGATACGGAGTCCCGTGAGCGTGGTTACTATCACATCCCGCCTTACATGGCCACCGAATTTGGCGATCTGATTTACCAGTTGCCGAAAAAACCGTTTGTCATTATCGAAAGCTGGGTACACCTTTTCGTGGCCGATATCCTCTTCGGTGTCTTTGCCCGCGGTACCGCCATTGAAGATCGCATCAACGACAGTTGGCGCTACAAAGTCAAGATCTTGTGGCGCTCTCTGGTGGAGCAACGGCCGGCGCTGGAGTCTTCGGAACTGGTGCAGATCGGGCGTAACGTCACCATCGATTCTACTGCACGGATCCATGGGCCGACGATAATTGGCGACAACGTCAGCATCGGCGCTGGGACAGTCATCGACAATTGTATCATCGGCAATAACGTTACCATCTCCCAGGGGTGCCAGTTGATGCTCAGTGTGGTTAGCGATGGCTGCTTTCTGCCCTTCCGGGCCGCGCTCTTCATGACCACCATGATGGAGAATACGATGGTGGCCCAGAATACGTGCCTGCAACTATGTGTGGTCGGGCGAGACACCTTTATTGGTGCCGGAACGACGTTTACCGATTTTAACATCTTGCCGGCGCCGCTGAAGGCGCTGATCGATGGCGAACTGGCCGAAACCAATTTCCTGATCCTGGGTGGCTGTGTCGGCCACCACTGTCGCTTGAGTTCTGGTCTGATTCTCCACCCGGCGCGCACGGTAGAATCTGACGTGGTCCTGCTGGCTTCAGAAGAGAACCATATCATCTCCAGGAATGTCTATTACGAAGACAGCGACGCTCACCGCTATCGTGAGAAATACCCCTTCCCTCGCCTCTATCCCCGGCGGGAAGAGTGATAGTGCCAGCCCCAAAGCACTATACGCCCGGGACGAGCAGTACAGTAATATAGAGTTGACAGTGACCAGCGAACTTCGAGCGAAGAGGATTGTTCGCCCCACAATGAGCGAGATAGACAGCTTTGCTTTTATTATTCACCCGATCGACCCGCGGCGGGATGTAGCCCGCAAATATCCCCTCCTGGGAAAGCTACCGGTGTGGTTGATCGAGTTTCTTTCTCTGTTCTATCCCCCGGTCTACATTTCGGAAATCACCGGTATTCGCTCTGCCAGTACCGGCCGGACGACTAAAGGCTGGTTTGTCGCCTGCCCCCTGACCCCCCGGCTGATGCTGCGCCTGCCACCGGCCGTTGTCTACCGCAAGATTATCCAGACCGGACGCTATGCCCAGAAACTGGGTGCGCGGATCCTCGGCCTGGGGGCATTCACGTCGGTGGTGGGTGATGGGGGTGTCACGGTGGCCGGCAACCTCGACATTCCGGTAACAACCGGGGACAGCTACACCGTGGCTGTGGCCGTGCGCGCCATCAAAGAAGCCGCAAAACGGATGCAGATCGACATTGCCGAAGAAACGGTTGCCGTCGTCGGGGCTTATGGGGCAATAGGCTCTGTTACCGCAGAGATGCTGGCAGGCGACGCCGGCCGGATGTTGCTTATCGGGCGCAAACCCGCACGGCTGGCGCAGGTCGCGCAACGGCTCCGCGCTGCGGGCAACGGAGAGGTGACAACGGCGACCGATGTGACCGCCGTGGCAGAAGCACGGCTGGTGGTGACGGTAACCAGCGCCGTGGACACCGTGATCCGGCCACAACACCTGCGCCAGGGGGCGATCGTCTGTGACGTCGCCCGCCCGCGGGACGTTTCGCGCCAGGTGGTCGCCGAACGGCCGGATGTCTTGGTCATCGAGGGTGGCATGGTCGAGGTACCCGGGCCGGTTGACTTCGGCTTCGATTTCGGTTTCCCGCGGAGAATGGCCTACGCCTGTATGGCAGAGACAATGGCCCTCACCCTCGACCAACGTTACGCATCTTTCACGCTGGGGAAGGATATTAAATTGTCACAAGTGGAGACGATTGATAGAATTGCAGCCAGGCATGGGTTCAGACTCAGTGGGTTCAGGAGTTTCGAACGGGCTGTCAGCGAGGCAGAGATTGCCGCAGTGCGAGCCTATGCCACCGGTGCTTCACCGGCCGGCCAACAGAGCATCGCGAGTAGCGTGCCGTAGCAGTCCACAAAGGATCAATTATGAGCAGTGGCAGAATTCTCGTAGTAGAAGACGATTTCGACATTTCGAACATGTTGCGTATCTACTTCACCGGGCAGGGATACCAGGTGGAGGTTGCCGCACGCGGAGGCGATGCCCTGGAACATACGCGCAAGCAGTTACCGGATCTGATCGTGCTGGATATCATGCTGCCAGATATGGACGGGTATACGGTGTGCAAGAAGCTGCGTACGACAACGCGCACCAGCCACATCCCGATTATTTTCCTGACTCAGAAGGATGAACGCAGTGACAAGATCGCCGGCCTGGAATTGGGTGCCGACGATTACATCACAAAACCGTTCGACATAGAGGAACTTAAGTTACGCGTACGCAGCGCTATCCGGGCGCACCAACGCCTGAACATGACCGATCCCAAAACCGGTCTTCCCTCAGGGAGACTTATCGAGGAACAGCTGCGCGACCTGATGCGCGCCGAAGAATGGACGTTTATTCTGGTGGGTATTGACCACCTTGATCTATTTAATGACGTCTACGGCTTTGTGGCTGGCGACGAGGTGCTGCGTTTTGCGGCCATGATTCTCAATGAGGCCGTGGACCAATTCGGGACCAACAATGATTTCTTGGGCCATGCCAGTAATGACACCTTCGCCATTATCACCTACAGTGACGAAATGACACAGCTGGTAGGCCATTTGCGCCAGCGTTTCGATGAAGACGTGCGCACCCATTATAACTTCATGGATTCGGAACGTGGCGGGATTGCCCTGCCTGACGGCACGACCGGGCCTTTTATGAGCATCTCCGTCGGTGTCGTGGCTCACAGTGACGGTCCCTTTGCCGACATTCGGGAGATCACCGAGACGGCAGCCGAGTTGCGCAGGGCCGAGCGCGGACAAAAAGAACAGACCGGCGAGGAGCGATAAGGTGGTCCTGAGCGCCTGGGGAGCGGGACCATGCCGCTTGCGACATGAATGAGGGTAAGTAGAGTATTTTTCTAATGGAGAAGGAATTAGCACCCGCCACCGCTCTTAAGTTCCTGGACGACCTGCACGAAGGTGTAGGATTGGCCACGGACGATGGCCACGTGCTTTATTTCAACGCGGCCGCTCGGCGCTATCTGGATTTGAACCAGCACGTGGAACAGCTCGCCGAGATCGACGCGGAAGTCGTTCCGGGATCAGCGTGGGAGACATTGCTCAACGCGGCACCGGCCAGATTGCGTATCGGCTCTCTGGTAATCGAGTCCCGCCGGCGGCAGTGGCAGGGGCAGACAGTCATCCAGTTGCTCCTTAACCTGGTGAACGAGAGCCGGCCGCTGGAAGTGCAGGCCGAAGAGCAGCTCACAGCCCTGGCACGCATCAGCCGCGAGTTAAACGCCACGCTATACCTTGAAGACATTTTGCAGTCGGTGATGGATGAAGCGCTGCGGAATACCCAGGCCACCAGTAGCCTGATCACGCTCCTCGATCGGGAAGGGGGCGAACAGCTGCGCTTGCAGGAAGGAGACGTCGTCGAAACCCCGGTTGCCGATCGGAGGGCCCGCCGGCAGCAGGTAAGCGTGAACGTTCCCGAACTTGACGGGGGCGGGCGGCTCCGCTCGGCTCTGATTACGCCCATCATTTTTGAGGGCCAGGCTGCCGGCCTGATCCATCTATTCAGCGAGACGCCGCGCTATTTCAGCCGGCAGACCGATATTTTCATCAGCGCGCTGGCCAACCACGCGGCGATTGCCATTGGCAATGCCCGGCGCTTCGCCGAAATCAGAGATCGGAACACCCTCCTACAGCAACGCACGCAACAGATCGAGCAGTTCGTGGCATCGAGCCGCGTGTTCCACAGTGACCGGCCGCTGGCTGAAGTGTATGAAGATCTGGTTTATGCCATCCAGGAAGGGGTTGGGTACAATGCTGTTCTTCTCAGCCTGGCCGAAAGAACGGGAACAGAGTGGAGGCTGCGCAGAGTAACGGCCGCGGGCCTACCGCTGGACCGTCTCAAAGAGATTCAACAAACACGCCAGTCGTGGGCGGCAATTGAGCAGTTGTTACGACCGGAATATGCGCTGGGCGGCGCATACCTGGTGCCCTCCGCCGAGGCCACGGCGATTGATTCAGAGCTTACCATCCATCAGGTTGATGACCTTTTCCCGACGGTACCGGCCGGGGAAACGCAGGAGCGCTGGCAGGAAAACGATCTATTCTTCATCCCGATGCGGGATTCCCAGGGAAATCCGCTGGGGCTAATCAGCCTCGCCTCGCCCCTGGATGGGCAGCGCCCAAACCTGAACACAGCCCGCGTCCTGGAGATTTTCGCCAACCAGGCAGCCAACGCGATTGAAAATGTGCAATTGTTCCACGACATGCGTGACTATGCGATTGAATTGCAGCAGTTGCACAACGTTTCGCAACAGACCTTGCGAGAACCTGACTTCGACAGCAAATTTCAGCTCATCGTGGACGGGTTACAGACGGCCGGGTGGCGACGGGTCTCCTTGACGTTGCGCGATGAAGAATACCGGCCGACGCGGCTGGTAACGGGCGGCCTCTCCCCGGCAGAAGAAGAATATTACCGGGAGCACATGTTGCCTGCCGTCGAGTGGCGCCGCCGGTTCAGCGATCCGGCATTTTCCCGCTTCCGCCGTGGCTCCTGCTATTACATCCCTCACGACGCCGAGGAAGTCGTCGAGTCCAGCCAGTACGGCATTGCCGGCGGCGCGCCGGTACCGGAGGGGATAAATGCCTGGCACCCAGACGATATCTTGATCCGCCCCCTGTATGATCGGGAGGGCAAGCCTGTCGGGATCATTGGTCTGGATCATCCTGATGACGGGCAGCAACCGAGCGAACGCGCTCTACAGACGATTGACCTGTACGCGCAGTTCGCCATTTCTATCATTGAGAACTACCGTCTCTTCAGCGAAACCGACCGTCGCCGCCAGGAGTTGCAGACGCTATTTGAAGCGAGCCGCGCTCTCTCGGGCAGCCTGGACCAGGATGAGATTTTGCAGGCGATTGGCGAGCACATGCTCCAGGCAGTCAACGCCGATGCGTTTGCGATCTATGCGCTACGCCGGGAACAAGAACAGGTAACCGTCCTCCGCCATAGTATCCTCGGAGAGGACGTGGACCGGGCCCGTCAGAATTCGGCTTACGAACTAGAACGCCTGAAACTGGCCCGGCAGGTCGTCGCCACGGGTGCACCAATTTCACATCTGGTCAGCGCCGGCCAGGAGGAACCACAGGCGTATACCATGACGGTACTACCGTTAAGTATCCGCGATGAGATGTTTGGCCTCGTAGAGATAATCACCCTGGAAACAGATCCCGTCGAGGGATCGGCTGGCCTCAGTGGTGACCAGCTACAATTGTTGGGCGCAATTATCAACCAGGCCAGTGTAGCTCTGGAGATCGCCCATCTCTTTGAAGAGCTCGACGAACGGGTAGCGCGCAGGACCCGCGCCCTGGCCGAGGAAAGCGAGCGCGTTAAGATTCTACTCCGGATCACGACGGAACTGACCACCAGCCTGGATCGGGATCGGGTCCTAAATCTGGCCCTGCAACTGGTAAATGATGTGGTCCACTCGGAGCATGGTGCCATTTTGTTGGTTGACGAGGACACGAATGAGCTGATCGTTCGCGCAGCCTTTGGTCGGGGACAGCAGGTACCACCGGAAGGACTACCCAGCGGCCTCCAGCGAAGTGAGGGGTTGGCCGGATGGGTGATCGAAAACAGGGAAGCGGTCGTCATCGGGGACGTCAAGGAAGATGACCGCTGGGTCGATGGCCTGGACCTGGAGGACCGCTCCGCCCTGGCAGTGCCGCTGATTACCGGGGATGACGTGCTCGGGGTGATGATCCTGACCGATTCCCGGCCCACTCTTTTCACCAAAGAACAGCTTTCGCTGGTGGAAGCGGCCGGTATCCAGGTAGCGAGCGCAATCCACAACGCCGGCCTTTATGATCTGATTCGCCAGCAGGCGGAGAAGTTGGGCCTGATGATGCGCGAAGCCCAGGTGGAAGTAGCGAAGCAGCAGTCGATTCTGCAAAGTATTGCCGATGGCGTGCTGGTTGCCGAGGCGAACGGCACGATCATTATGGCCAACACGCCCACCGCCCATATCCTGGACATGCCGCGAGGACAGTTGATTGGCAGATCTGTAGATGATCTGATGGGCCTGTATGGGGAAAGCGGCGACGATTGGGTCCAGACGATTGAAGAATGGGCCAAGAATCCAGAGAAGTTGGAGCAGCAGACCTCGCTAAAGAACCGTCTCGAGATTGAAGACAAAATCGTGCTGGTTCACGTTGCGCCTGTCTTTGCCAATGAGCGCTACTTTGGCACTATCTCAATCTTCCGCGATATTACCAAGGAAGTGGAAGTAGACCGGATGAAGAGCGAGTTTGTCTCAACGGTCTCTCACGAACTACGCACCCCCATGACGTCGATTAAAGGATATGCGGACTTGATGTTGATGGGTGCCGCGGGCGCTCTGAGCCCGCCCCAGTTGCGTTATCTGGATGTGATCAAGAAAAACGCAGATCGTCTCCAATTGCTGGTTAACGATCTTCTGGATATTTCACGAATTGAGACCGGGAAGACCCAACTTGCTTTGCAGCCGGTGGACGTACCGCAGGTGATTATGGACGTGGTCAACGAGCATCTGCAGGGGCGTATCCAGCATGAAGAAAAAGATATCTCCGTGGAAACGGAAATGGCACCATCCTTGCCGTTGGTCAGTGCCGACCCGGAGAAGATTATGCGCGTCCTGACCAACCTGGTGGACAACGCCTTCAACTACACGCCTCCCGGAGGATTCATCAAGATCACGGCCCGCGCTAACGGAAGATTTGTGTTTATCACTGTGCAGGATAGTGGCATTGGCATTGAAGAGGCAGACCAGAAGAAGATCTTCGATCGTTTCTTCCGTGCGGAAAATGCACAGGTTCAGGAAGTGCCGGGCACCGGCCTTGGCCTTTCTATTGTCAACAGTCTAATTGAGATGCACGGTGGACGGCTATCGCTGGAAAGCGAGTTAGGCGAAGGCAGTACTTTTACCTTCAGCCTGCCACTGGTCGCAGACGACAGCGATCTTCTTTAAGGGTGAGAATTGATTATGACGAAAATACTCATTGCCGAAGATGATCAGGATATCCGGGAATTGGTGGTCCTGACGCTCCAGTTTAGTGGTTTTGAAGTCGTCAGCGCCGCAGATGGCGCTCAGGCAGTAGAAATGGCGCAGGAGGAGGAGTTTGACCTGATCCTCATGGACGTGCGCATGCCACGCATGACCGGGTACGAAGCCTGTCGCCACCTTAGAGAGCTGGAACACACCAAAGATGTGCCGATCGTCTTTCTATCGGCAAAGGGCCAGGAGGCGGAAATCCAGAAGGGAATGGAAGCAGGCGCCACCCAGTATATCCTCAAGCCTTTCGCACCGGATGTGCTCGCCCGCAAGATCAAGGACGTGTTGAACGGCAAATGAAACGTATCCCCCCGAACGAATAAAGATATGCTGGCTGCAGCATGAGCATTACGACGACTGGCGACCATCTGATTCATTACGAAGCCCTGGGACGGGGCGAGCCGTTGATCTTTATTCATGGCTGGTTTGGCTCGTGGCGGTATTGGTGGGCGTCGATGCAAGCGCTCTCCACCCACTACCGGGTTTTTGCCTTTGACCTATGGGGGTACGGCGACTCTAGCAAAGCGATTGAGAAATACACATTTGACGACTATGTGCATATGTTGGACCAGTTTGTCGACCGGCTTGGTATTGTGCAGCCTGTAAACGTAGTCGGCCACGCCCTCGGTGCTGCCGTGGGTCTCCGCTATGCGACAGAACATCCCGAGGCAATTGAGCGCCTGGCTACGGTTGCCTTACCGATTCAGGGCGAATACATTAACCCGCGCCTCACTGATAGTGACACCGATTCGCTATTCAACTGGGCCCTGGGCCGGCAAAATAGCTACCCTGAAGTAGAGTCGGAACTGCGGAAGACAGACAACGTGGCCGTGAACAAAGTTGCCCAGGAACTGCTAAACTGTAACTTTGCCCTCGATCTTGATAACGCGTCCTGCCCTATCTTGCTTATATTTGGAGATGAAGATCCCGTAATTGAGCAACCGTCGGGCGACTACCATCACTTCCAGAAGCCGGGAAACAACCGCGCCTACGTCTCGCTGCAAGCATGCAACCACTTCCCGATGCTGGAGCATACGGCGAAGTTTAACCGGCTGATCCTGGATTTTCTGCGCGCCAACCATGACTTGCAAGACCTGTCACCGAAGGAGTATTGGAAACGCCGCACCCACTGACATCCCCTTCCCGGCTTGAGCCGTGACAGTTTCCGCCTGTCCCCCCATCTCGATTCCACCTGAAGAAGATTGAAGAGAGGAAATACCCTATGCGTAAACGTACTTTGACATTATGGCTATTCATTCTGTTGCTCGCCGCCTGTGGCGGCGAGGCGGATGATGAGCAACCGCCGGCCGGGACAACCGCCGGTAACCAGGCTGCCCTGCCCACCGCCACAACGGCACCGGCCACCGCCGAGCCGACGGCTACGGCAGCACCGGTGATAGTTGTCGAAGAGGAAGATGCGCCGGCGAGCGAACCGGCCCCAACACCCGAACCGGCAGAAGAGCGCGCCCCTGCCACCGAGGGTTTGATTGCTGCACCCTTCCCGGAAGATGTCAACCCGCTCACCGGCGAGACCGTGAGCGATCCTGCTGTGCTGGCCCGCCGCCCGATTGCGATCAAGATTTCCAATGCGCCACCGGTGGTGCGCCCGCAAAACGGCCTGAACAGCGCGGACCTCATCTTTGAACATTACGCCGAAGGCGGCCTGACACGCTTCACAGCCGTATTCTATGACAGCGATGCCAGCCAGGTGGGTTCCATCCGTAGCGGGCGCCTGATCGACCTCGAGATTCCCAAGATGTATGATGCGGCTTTTGCCTTCTCGGGTGCCAGCGGCCCCGTGCAACAGATGCTGCGCAACAGCGCTTTTTCCAACCGCCTGATCATGGAGAACTTCGGGCACGGCGGCTTCCAGCGGATACCAGACCCGAACAAAGCATCGTGGCACACGCTCTTCGCCAGTACGACCGGGTTGCGCGCCGTCCTGGTACAACGAGGCGAAAACGATCCCCCCGAGTTCAGCACCAACATGGCCTTCAGCACCGAACCCCCGGCCGGAGGCACCGCTGCCAGCAGCATCGAAATCCAATATATTGGCACCAACGTCTTCTGGCAGTACGATCCGGCGGGTGGCCATTATCTCCGCTGGACGGATGGCGAGCGCCACACCGACGCCAGCACGGGCGCGCAGGTGCGGGCCAAAAACGTCGTCGTGCTCGGCGCCCATCATGTGGAAACTGACATCCTGGAAGACGAGGTTGGCGGCGGCCATTATTCAATCCAAATTCAGGTGTGGGGCGAAGGGCCCGTCTCTATCTTTCGGGACGGACAGCGCTTCGAAGGGCACTGGGAAAGAGAGAACCAGTCGGATATGCTGAGCTTCTACGATGAGGAAGGAAATATCCTGCCGTTAAGTGTTGGGAATAGCTTTTTCCAATTAGTGCCGTTGGGATTCACCGGTCTGACGGTTACGGAGTAGCGGGTGGCGCCCGGGAACGGTCCGGGCAATCCTTGCGGGTCGGGTCCGGTCCCTGTGGCAGGGCAGAAAACCGGCCCGCTGCTGGCAGGTAGGCGATTTCAGCCGGCGATTAAGGTCCCGTTGCCCGCTTCCGGCCGGAGGAGGGCCTGCTGCAACCGCCCCTTCTCCAGGCCGGAGAAGATGCGGACGCGCAGGCCGGGATGGGTCGCCACCAGGGAGAGCATCGCGCTCACCTTGCCGGCCATACCCCCGGTGACATCGGTGCCACGGGAACCCCCCAGAGCAATCTCGACCTCCGCAAGGTTCGCCTCGCTAATCTGCGGAATCACCGCCCCGTCCTGGTCATAAACACCGGCCGTATCACCGGCGAGCAGAAACCAGGCTGGTTCCATCTCCTCGGCTAAGTACGTGAGAATCTCTTCAGTCGAAATGATTGTGCCCCCCCGCAACACGTCAAAGGCCACATCGCCATAGACGAGCGGCACCAGTCCCGCCTCCAGCGCGGCGGCGACCGGCCGGGACGCGAGATAGATGATCCGGCCGTCCAGGCAGTGGGCGGAAGCCGATGGTTGGAAGGAGACGGCCGGAACACCGGCATCCAGGAGAGCGTCGCACACCAGCCGGTTGAGAAGAGCGGCGGCAGCACTCACCCCGGCGAATCCCTGCCATTCCTGCGCCGTCTGCACACCGGCGCGGGTGTCGTAGGGCGCGGCCGCCACATGGCCAAAGCTGCCGCTGCCATGGCCGATGACCAGCCGTAGTTCCGGCCGCTCTGACAACGCCTGCCGGATTTCGCCGGCGAGCCGGGCCAGCACGCCCGGCCGCAACGCCTGCTCACCGCGCTTATCTGTCAGTAGGGAACCGCCCAGTTTGAGGAAGATCAGGTCAGACATAAGCCCAGGGAGGTGAATTCGACAGAAGCGAGCACTGCGCGGGGATCATGATCGTAGTGCCTGTTTGATCCGGGCGACGGCTTCTTCGGGACCCGCAGCGAAGTGGAGAAGGGCCGCATGGGGCGCCCTCACATATTCCGAGTGCAGCAGCGCCTGCGTCGTTTCCCGCCAAATCTCACCCACCAGCACCAGGGGACGGGGTGGAATCTCGCCTACCTGGAGAAAACTCCAGGCCAGCGAGAGCTCCGAAAGGGTGCCAATGCCTCCGGGTAAGACGATAATACCGTCATTGTAGCGCACCAGGTGGAGCACGCGTTCTTCGAGGGACTCGTAACGAATCCCTTCGGTCACCCAGCGGTTGAGCCCGCCCGGCCGGAACCGCTCGATCTGCGCCGAACCGACCCCAATTACGTGCCCGCCGGCTTCGGCCGCGCCCTGGCTGGTCGCTTCCATGGTGCCCACGTAGCCACCCGTGGCCACTGCAAAACCGGCTTCGGCGAGCAGCCGGCCGACCGTCCGCGCCTCTTCATACGCCCCGCTACCCGGCTGCGGGGCCGAGCTACCAAAAACCGAGATGACGGGGCCATCATATTCGGGCCGGTAAACGTCTTCTTGCCTGCTCATTACTCTCCTTACTGCACCGTGTCACAATTACCGGTTATGTGCCCATGCACTGATGCATGATGGCTACCACTCGCTCCTGCTGTTCCACCTGGGGCACGTGCCCGCACTCCGGCAACATGAAGAGCGTGGTGTTTGATTGAGGCATGAGGGCATCCAATTGCCTGGCATCGGCCGGATCGAGCACCGGATCGTTTTCTCCCCAGATGATACAGGTAGGTTGCGTGATCCGGTGCAGGTCACTGCGAATATCATGCAAAGCAGAAGCACGAAGGACGGCGGCCGACGCGCGAGACATTTCGTAATCGAGCACCCGCCGCCGCCACAGATCCTGTTCGAAACGCTCCGGCCGGTAGAAAGCGACCTTGCTCTGGCGCTCCAGCATAATGCGCGAAGCGTTTATCCCCAGCTCCAGGACCTTCTGAGCAAGCTCCGATTTACCCAGGTTGCGCAACCACTCCGGGTACTTGCCGGGACGTAAAACAGATGGTGCCATCAGGATCAGGCAGTTAACCTTTTGCGGATAATCCAACGCATAGCTGATCTCGATCGCCCCACCGAAGGAGTGTCCGACCAGGGTCGCCTGTTCCAGCGAAAGGGCATCGTAGAAGGCGTCCAGCCATTCAACCAGGCGGGGGAAGGTGTAAGGGGTGATGTCCCCACTATATCCAAAACCTGGTATGTCTGGCGCCAGCAGGTAATACTCGCCGGCCAGATCCGCCATTACCTCGCGAAAACTGTCGGCCGAAGCGGACATGCCATGCAGGAAAACGAGGGGCGGGTGCCCGGGATCGCCGGCCACGTAATAGCTGGTGGGAGATCCCAGGGTATCGACGACCATACGCGGATGGGGGGATTTATGGGACATAGATTCTTGTGGTTTCTCTGCCGGTCTAGTTCGGGTGGTCAGGGGCGCGTGACTCGCACTCATTGACCAGTACTTCCTGCCACCAGGCAGGCTGCATCTCTTATTTTGAACAGTTTTGAGAAATGCGCAACCAGAAAGAGTACACTAACCGGCCAGCCCGGGCACACCGGCCACAGAGCTGGCGTGGCGGACGGCATTGCGGATCGCCTCGGCAACCACCTCGACAGCCACATTGGCCAGCAGATCGAATGGGGCCGGTTCCACGCGGCCGGTTGCCAGGGCGAAGACGGTGTCGCCATCGTGGGTAGTGTGCGCCGGCCGGATGGCGATGGCCAGCGCGTCGTGGGCCCGTTGGGATAGACGATTGCAGCCGATCTTATTCAGGGGCGCATTGGTTGCAACCAGAACCAGCGTTGTATTGGTGCCCAGTGCCAAATCGTCCCCGGCCGGCGGCCGGTCGGCAAAGCGACGGTACGGATCCTGCGTGGCCAGCCACTGCCCGGCCGGGGAGCGGGCACCGGCAAGCACGCTCCCGTCGGGGGCCAGGATGTCGCCAACAGCATTTACCACGGCCGCGGCGGCAATTTCCACCTCCCCGATTGTCTCCTGGGCCAGGCCAAAACCGCCTTTCATCATCGTCTGGAAACCCGCCCACTTGCCGACGGTAACCCCGGCACCGGCCCCAACATTCCCCTGGGGCAACTCCGCCCCGTCAGCCTGTTGGGCTGCATCCAGACAGGCAGCATAGCCCATCTCAGCACCTGGAAGATGCTCGCCCCCACCGAGGAACAGATCGTAGACAATGGCTGCGGGCACAATGGGGATCGGCCGGATGGGCGTGAAGTGGCCAATGCCCTTTTCCGCCAGGTAGCGCATGGCGCCATCGGCCGTTGCCAGGCCAAAGGCGCTGCCGCCGCTAAAGACCACGGCGTTGACGTACTCGATGGGCTTGTCCGGGGCCAGAAGGGCCGCCTCGCGGCTGCCGGGAGCCGGTCCGCGCACGTCAACGCTGGCCACCGTACGCTCGGGGCAGAGAAAAACCGTGCAGCCGGTGTGGTGTTCGTGGTCGGTACTGTGGCCGATCTTGATGCCGGCGAAGGTCATAGAGTTCTCCTGTAAGTGACGGTTGATAGTTCGTGGTTGAAAGTTAGAGGATGGTGATGGTTACCAGTGGGTAGCAAGTTGGCTAAAGTCACTGATTAGACTTTATCAGACGTGAAGGGGATCGGGCAAGTCTACTGCAACAGGTGGTGTTCCGTTAGATCGGCCAAAACAGAACAGCCCCGCCGCCAGGGCGGGGCTCAGTACGCCCGGCACGATTCGAACGTGCAACCACCTGGTTCGAAGCCAGGTACTCTATCCATTGAGCTACGGGCGCGCGGACGCGAACTTATGCGTCCTTACAAATATAGCAGAGTGGGTATGGGCGGGCAATTGCTATTGGCCGGCCCTGCGGCTTTGCCAGGGAGGTTCTCCCTCCGGCTTATTCGTAAAGCAATCGCTGTACCACGTTGTGCAGGAATGTGTGTCGCGGCGAGCGGTGGGAGTGCACCAGGATCACCGTGCAATCCGCCTCCTCTGTCACCCAATCTTCCAGCTCTCCAAAGATGCCCCGGCTGAAGAAACGGTGTTGGGACGCGTTCATCACGATCAGATCCGCCTCCTCAAACAGATCGGTCGTGGGCCCATCGTGATCGTAAAGGTGGACGATCCGGCTCTCGGCAGGGACGGCCGTCAGGCGCTCCAACTGCTCATGGTAGCTGCGAATCGAGGCCACCTGCGCCTCGGAAGCCTCACCGCCCAGTGCCTGCACAAACTGAATCTGCGCCCCGTCGTGGACGGCAATGGCATTGGCCACCACCACTTTGAGCGGGTCAATCGGCCCCCGGTTAGAGATCAACACGATTCGATCCAGGCCGGACAGCCCGCGATTCCTGACGACAAGTGTGTCGCACGGCACGTGGTCCATCAGCCATTCGACGTCGTGGTCAAAGGGCCAGATACGCCGTATCTCCTGTCCCACCTCGGTCAGAATCAGATTATTGTTCTCGTGCCGGACGTAATTGGCAATGGCCCGCAGTGTGTCGTGGCTCACAATCTCCCCCACCTCGACGGGAACGCCCAGGTTTGCGGCCAACTCCTGGATCTGCCGTTCAAAGGCAATATCCTCCGGCCGCGCCGTCTCGGCCGCCACCTGCAGGCTCATCTGGTCCGGCACCTGCTCGAACTGGATCACCTGCACCTCGCCGCCCCGGCCACGGATGATGTCCGCCGCGATGTGCAACAGGGTCTCTATCTCGGCCGCCTCCGTCTCCCGACGAATTGGAATGAGAATGTGGTAAGCGCCTACGGCTGCCCGTGTCTCCTCAATTGACCGCTTTTCTCTACGGCCGCGGGCCACATCCAGCGCTGCGCCATCCCGGCTTACCCTGGACTGCCCATAGAAACGGTACCAGAGGTACCCGGCAAAAATAATCCCAACGGCGCCGAGCAAAGGCAACGTACCCATAAAGAGGAGGAGAAGCACACCGCCGGCAACCCCCGCCAGTTGCACCCAGGGATACCCCGGCGAGCGGAAGACAGGCTCGTACTCGGTCTGCTCGCTCTCCCGGAAGGCGATAACGGCCAGGTTAATCAAGGAAAAGACAAGGATTTGAAAGGCGCTCGCCAGCTTGGCCAGATCTTGCACGGGGACGAAGGCGATGAGAAAGAGAAGGGGCACTCCGGTGGCAATAATGGAGAGCGTGGGCGTGCGAAAACGCTCATTGATGCGCTGCAAGGCCGGCGGCGCCAGACGGTTCCGGCTCATGGCGAAGGGATAGCGGGAGGAGGAGAGGACACCTGCGTTAGCCATGCTGGTCAGCGCCAGAACGGCTGTGGCCACAATCAGCACCACCCCGGCATTACCCAGGAAGCGCCCCGCGCTGTCGGCCATTGGGGTCAATGTTTTCCCCAATTCACCCACCGGATTGACGCCGACGATGACGAAGACGATTAGCGTGTAGATGAACATCATGAGTACGATGGACACGAGGATACCAATGGGGATATTCCGGCCCGGATTTTCTACTTCTTCGGCGACGCTGGCAATCTTGGTCACGCCGGCGTAGGACACAAAGACAAACCCGGTGGCCGCCAGCAGTCCCTCCAGCCCCTGAATCATAAAAGGATGGTAATGAACGCGCTCCACGTAAGTAACGCCATCGGCGACGAAGAAGAGAAGGATGAGCAGCACGGCCGACACGATGATGCTCTGCAGACGCCCTGTTTGCTTTACTCCCAATATGTTGATGCCGACCAACAGCAATGCCAGTAGCAAAGCCACCGCTTTTGTTGGAATGCTGTCGGTAAAGAGCAGGAGATAGGCTCCGAGACCCACCAGGGCGAACGCGCTCTTAAACACCAGTGAGAACCAGGCCCCGATGCCGGCGATGGTCCCCAGCAGCGGCCCCATGGAGCGATCGATGTAGAGGTAGGTACCGCCCGCTTCGGGCATGGCCGTAGCCATCTCCGCCTTGCTCAGCGCGGCGGGCAGGACAATCAGTCCCGCGAGGAGGTAAGCGAGGATAACCGCCGGACCGGCGATCGTGCTGGCGATCCCGGGAAGGACAAAGATGCCGCTGCCGATCATGGCGCCGAGGCTGATCGTAATTACCGCATATAGGCTGAGGTCTCTTTCGAGTTTCTTTGACACGTGCTATCCCTCTTTCAACTATTGGGCCCGCGTGACTTCCCCGTTGCCAAAGACAACTCGGTCCCACTTCATTGGCTGGTTGCCGCCATCTTGAGCCGTCACTGACCGGAACTTAGAGCACGCCGATGGACACGAAGAAAATCCAGAAGATCAGAACGGGCACAGACGCCCAGGATCCGGTTTCCCTTGACCACAAACAGGTGATCAGGCGTTTCCGGCCGGTCCAGGCGCCCCAGCACCTGGAATAACGTGGCGTCGGCCGGGACGCTCCAGGGCGCCAGCTCTGGGCGCACGGTCGAAGGCAAAGCAGCGCCGTCCCCCGGTCCCTCGCCCCGCAGGAGCGTTCCAGAATGCTGTGCCGGTAGCCTGATTTCCCTCCTGCGCTGGGGTTGCTCGGCCACAAGCGCCAGCACCGCCGTCTGGTGCAAGACCTGTTGTTGGCGTGGATTCTCCTGTACCAGGTAAACGTTGTTTGCGACCTGGACGAGGCAGCCGATTAACAGCAGCAGGAGTCCCTCGAACGCACCAAAGATGACGACCAGCGACAGGCCGAGCCAGACAAGAGCAGTGCCCAACAGATCGCCTGCCCGAAAGCTGAAACGGTCCAGGCGGAACGCGCTGATGCCGTAGCGGCGGCCAATTGCCTTCACGATAGCGGCCCCGTCCAGGGGCACAGCAGGCAACAGGTTGAAGATTACCAGGGCGATATTAAAAATACCTGCCCATGTCGCCAGCGGCCGCACACCGGCCGGAGCCATAACCAGCAAAGCGACGCCGGCGACCAGACTCGCCAACGGGCCTGCACCTCCCACCAGGAGTTCGACTCGCCAGGGAAGGACCGCACTACCCCGCATCCGTATACCACCGAACGGGAAGAGAACCACACGCTGCAACGGCAGGCGCGCACCGGCGGCCACGACCAGGTGGGCAGCCTCATGCAACACAGTGGAGCCAAAGAACAGTGCGTTCGCCAGCAGAGCGTGCAGCCAGCGAGAGGGGGCATCCTGCTCGAAGGTAACGATCGGTACCTGTTCCACGGCCGCCAGATACCCTACCAGCGCCCCGAAGAGGAGCCAGCTCGGATGGATCGACAACGGCACGTTAAGGACGGCACTCACTTTGAGACCTGATTGCAGGGGGATGAACCTCCACATCTTGTGCAAGTATCCTGGTCTGGTTACTGGATATTAGCGATTGCCAAAGTGGCCGGCGGCCGGTAGAGCCGCTGCCCCTCAGGATATTCGTCGTCAGGTACATGGTAAATGCTCTCAACCGATTCCGCAAGAATTCGGACATCCCAGACAGACGCGCTCAGGCGATGATCGCCACCGCTTCCAGCACCCTCCCGCCGAGCACCTGATCCCCACTGATCTCAATCTTAGCGACCGCTGCATCTGGCTCCATGCCCTTGGTAAACAGTCGCCAGGCCACCCCGGCCGGCAACCGCACGGTGCTCGCCGCTCGTTGCTCATCCTGCCCGGCGTACAGCTTCCAACCATTATCTTCCCGGCGAACAGTCCAGCTACCACCGGCTTCGCCGCCAATCTCCACCCTCACGGCCGTGCCGGGAATGGCCGGAGCGTCGCGATACGCGCGGGGTAACGCATGGACAAAGGTGGCCAGCACCGGCTCCAGGTAGCGACGGGCGGTCAAGACCGGCTGCTCCACCGCCAGGCGAATGTGCTGCTGGTGCAGCCAGCGCTCGGTGTACTCTCGCGCCAGGTCCAGCCACACCGGCGCCGGGTCGGGGCCGGCCCAACTGACAGGGTCGCCCATGGCGACCGGATCCAGCGTGTGGAAATAAGCAGTCACCTGTTCCCCCGTTACTTGCAAGAGGTTCACCAGCAGGCGCGGGCTGAGGCGGCGGGTCGCCGTTACCCATTCCGCATTGAGCCGGTTGATCAGGGCCACCAGCTCCTGCCATCCTTCGATCCGTCTGCCGGAAGGCGTAAAGCCGTCTCGTCTGCGGGACAGGATCCCCACGTCACCACCCAGGAGGTGGGCCGCCACGTCTTTGACGGTCCAGCCGGGACAGGCAGTCGGCCGGGCCCACGCTTCCGCCGGCAGATCTCCTAACAAGGCCAGTAGATTAGCCAGCAACTCTGGAAACAGGTGGGTAATACGCACGGCTTCCGGTTCCTTAAGCATCTACCGATCCTCGCTTGCTACTCTAGTTCTCATTCAGGTTTTGATCAACTCACCACCCCAATCGCGCCGCTGACGCTAACCTTTCGTAGACAAGGCCTCATTGTCCCCACCATAATTCGCCTGGTTCAATAGCGCAAGAATTTTGGGTGGCAATGCCTGGCTTTGATCGGGAACATTTGTTCTGATAAACTACCCACACTTGCTCTCTGGGTTCCGCTATTCAACCGAACCTTGATGGGATACTGTGCAGAATAGGAGGTAAGACAATGAACAACAATCGCTCCATGCCACCCGGTGTGATTGTCCCGGAACTCCCCTACCAAGATGTGCGAGAAGCGGCGAACTGGCTGTGCCGTTCGTTTGGCTTCACCGAGCGTTTGCGCATCGGCACGCATCGCGCTCAGCTCACTTTTGGCACCGGCTCCGTCGTCGTCACTCAAGGGACCGCGTCCTCAGCCGCATGTGCCATCATGGTGCGCGTAACGGAGCTAGACAGCCACTATGCCCATGCCGCGCAAGCCGGGGTACGCATTATCAATCCCCCAACCGATTACCCCTATGGCGAACGGCAATACACTGTGGAAGATCTGGGTGGTCACCGCTGGACGTTCTCGCAAACCATTGCCGATGTTGATCCCGCTGCCTGGGGTGGCGTACTCCTGGAGTAGACCCGAGTTGTGCGTCGCCTGGCTAAGGGCGCCAGCCTGTAAAATCGACATCAGATCGCCGGCCCGCTCCTTGACGTAGTGCAACCCGGTAGGTACGCTGAAAAAAGATTGCCATAGAGACGTTACGTAAAATATGAAACTGACCTTTCTGGGCACCCGCGGCAATATCGAGGCACGCACGCGTCGCCAGCGGCAACACAGTGCGCTCATGGTCAGTAAATGGTGTTACGTTAACGGAGGAGTCTATGCCCGAGCTACCTGATGTCCAATACTTCAAGCAATACCTGGACGCCACAAGTTTGCACAGACCGGTGAAAGAGGTGGTGTTGTACACAGCCCAGGTCCTGGCGAACATAACCATCGACGAATTGGAGACAGAGGTGGCAGGGCGGACCTTTGCCGGGAGCGACCGCCATGGCAAGTATCTGCTGGTCGAGCTGGACGATGGACGAACGCTGATCATGCATTTCGGCATGACCGGCCACCTCGAGTATTTCGAGGACGCGGGCGGCGAACCGGAATTCACCGACGTGCGCTTCCAGTTCGAAGATGATGGCTACCTGGCCTATGTCGCCCCGCGGAAGCTAGGCGGTCTTCGCCTGGTAGAGGACGTTTCACATTTTCTCGCCGCCAAGGATCTGGGGCCAGACGTCCTTGACGACGAGTTCGATTTCGAAACCTTCCGCGACCTCCTTTCCGGCCGGAGAGGCATGATCAAATCGGCGCTGATGGACCAGTCGCTGATGGCCGGCATCGGCAACATCTACGCGGATGAAATCCTCTTCCAGTCGCGCCTCCATCCCCGGGCGCCGGTACAAACTCTGGATGAGGAAACGCTTCACACCCTGTACATGACGATGGAAGAAGTATTGCAAACCGCCATTGAACACAACGCCAATCCGGAGCAATTCCCCGACAGCTTTATCATCCCCCAACGGCATGAGGATGGGCATTGTCCCCAATGTGGCGGTGCAGTGCAGACCGTGGACGTTGCCGGCCGGACCGCTTACTACTGCCCCCAGTGCCAGGCGATGCCGGATGAGAGCCAGAATGATTAGAGGAGAAAGTGTATGAGCGAGGACGATAAGCTAAAAGCGTATAAGCAGAAGCGTGACTTCCGCCGGACGTCAGAACCGGCCGGGGAGAGAACCAGGGCAGCCAGTTCGAAACGGCCAATCTTCGTCATCCAGAAACATGACGCCAGCAACCTCCACTACGATTTTCGCCTGGAAGTGGACGGTGTCCTGAAATCATGGGCGGTACCCAAAGGACCGTCTACCGATCCCAGCGAAAAACGGCTGGCTCTCCCTACCGAAGATCACCCGCTGGACTACGCAGATTTTGAAGGTGTGATTCCTGAAGGGGAATATGGGGGCGGTACCGTGCTTGTGTGGGATACGGGACCATATCGAAACCTACGGGCAGAAAAAGAAGATGAGGCCGTCTCAATGTCCGAAGCGCTGGCCGAGGGCAAAGTGGAAGTATGGCTGGAGGGCGAAAAGGTGCCGGGTGGGTATGCCCTGATCCGCACCGGCGGCGGCGATGACGAGCGCTGGCTCCTGATTAAGATGGACGACGAAAAGGCCGACGCCCGGCGCAACCCCACCAGTACCGAGCCGGCTTCTGTGCTTTCCGGGCGCACCCTGGAAGAGATCGCCGCAGAGGAAGGGACGCAAAAGGACGAATAACCATGGAAGAACCGTTTACCAGCCTGTCAAAGGCTGTCAGCGAAAAATTACGAGAAAAGTCCCAACCGGAATGGATGGAGCCGATGCTGGCCACGCTGAGCCAAGAGCATTTCTCCGATCCGGATTGGCTCTATGAGCGCAAGCTGGACGGAGAACGTTGCCTCGTCTTCAGGAAAGGCGATGATGTCCGGCTCATGTCGCGTAACCGGCAGACAATCAACACCCAGTACCCCGAGCTGGCTGAGGCTGTGGCAGCGCTGGAACAAAGTCGCATCATCGCCGACGGTGAAATCGTCGCCTTCGATGAAAACGGCATCTCCAGTTTTGAGCGCCTCCAGGGCCGCATCAATCTCTCCAGCGAAGAAGAGGCACGCGCCAGCGACGTCAAGGTCTATCTCTACCTGTTTGACCTTCTCTACCTCCGCGACTATGACACCACCCAATTGCCGCTGTGCGCGCGGAAACAACTGCTGGAGCAAGCCTTCGCTCATTCCGATACCGATCTGATCCGCTTCGTCCTCCACCGGGTAGAAGAAGGAGAGAAATATTATGAGGAAGCATGCGAGAAGGGCTGGGAGGGTCTGATTGCCAAGGATGGAGACAGTGCTTATGTTCACAGCCGCTCCCGCAAATGGCTCAAGTTTAAGTGCGTGCACCAGCAAGAACTGGTGATTGGAGGCTATACCGATCCCCAGGGCGAACGGATCGGCTTCGGCGCCCTCTTGCTTGGTTATTACGAAGGCGACGAACTGCGTTACGCCGGCAAGGTCGGCACCGGTTTTGACGACGAGACCCTCCGCAACCTGCATGATCGCCTCTCGTCCCTGGAGAGGAAGACGCCACCGTTCGCCGGTGAAGAGCTGCCGGAGGAGGGTGTCCACTGGGTCACACCCAAATTGGTAGCCGAAATCGGCTTTGAGGAGTGGACCAGACATAACAAGCTACGCCATCCACGCTATCTGGGTCTGCGGCGGGACAAACCGGCCGAAGACGTGGTTAAGGAGGAGCGAGATGACTGAAACGGTAAAAATCAGCGGGCAGACGGTTGGGCTGTCTCGCCTTGACAAGGTGCTCTATCCAGACGCCGGGCTCACCAAGGGCGACGTCATCGATTATTACCGGAGCATCGCCGAGACGATGCTCCCCCACCTGACGGACCGCCCCCTCACCATGCATCGCTTTCCCGACGGTATTGAAGCAGACGGCTTCTATCAGAAGGAAGCGCCCGATTATTTCCCGGGATGGATCCGGCGGGTCAGCGTCCACGTCGAAGAAGAGGACGGGGAACAGGAACAGATTACGTGCGAAAGTGCAGCGACCCTCGTCTATCTGGCGAACCAGGCCTGCCTGACGCCTCACATCTGGCTCAGCCGGGCCGGCCAGCTCCACCATCCTGACAAATTGATCTTCGATCTTGATCCCCCTGACGGCGACTTCGAGCCCGTGCGCCAGACGGCCCTTGATCTGCGCGAGCTACTACAAGAAGTGGGGCTGGTTCCTTACGTAATGACCACCGGTTCGCGCGGGATGCACGTGGTCGTGCCCCTGGACCGGAGCACCGAGTTCGACCGGGTACGCACCTTCGCCCGGGATCTGGCAGAAGTACTGGCCCGGCGCAAACCGGATCAGCTTACGGTCAAGCAGCGCAAAAAGAAGCGCAAGGGCCGCCTCTTCCTCGACTATCTGCGCAATTCATACGGGCAGACGAGTGTGGCTCCTTACAGTTTGCGCCCGTTACCGGGCGCACCGGTAGCCACGCCATTGGACTGGTCTGAGGCCCATGATCGCGACCTCCGCTCCCAGAGCTACACCATCGACAACATTTTCCGGCGCATGGGCCAGAAGGAAGATCCCTGGCAGGATTTTCTGCAAGACACTCGAACTCTGGACGAGAGCCGGCAGATGCTAGACGAGCTACTCGAGGAGGGTAACTGAGCGTAAGCTCTAATTTACGCTGGCGAAACCCTGATTCCAGACACTCATTTATTGAAAGTGGAAAAGACAGGTTGCACCCGCTCAGAGAAGAAACAGGCGCTGAGCCGATGCCCCTTGCCGGCCGGGGCCAGCGGCGGCACTTCCACCCTGCACCTATCCTCGGCGTAGCGGCAGCGCGGGTGGAACGGGCAGCCAGGCGGCGGATTGCGCGGGCTGGGGATTTCTCCTTCGAGCACAATTCGCGCTTGCTCGCCGCGCAAGTCCGGATCGGGCACAGAAATGGCCGACATCAGCGCCTCGCTATACGGGTGCCGGGGGTGGGTGAACAGATCCTCAGTTATTGCCAGCTCCACCACCTTGCCCAGATACATCACGGCGACCCGATCGGCGATAAAACCGATCTCGTTAAGATTGTGGGTGATGATCACGTAGGTCAGGTGGAGACGCTCACGCAGATCCTTGAGAAGGTTGAGGATTCCGGCAGCCACCGAGACATCCAGCCCGGCCGTGGGCTCGTCCGCCACCAGGATATCGGGGTTCAACGCCAGCGCCCGCGCAATGCCCACCCGCCGCGCTTGCCCACCCGATAGTTGGTGCGGATATTTTTCCGCCTGTTCTGAACTCAGGCCCACCATCGCCAGCAGCTCATCCACCTTCGTCTTCTCGTCGATCTCAATCCCATGGATACGGAACGGCTCCAGCAGAAGGGATGAGACCTTCATCCGCGGGCTGAGGCTGGCCGCCGGGTCCTGGAAGATCATCTGCATCCGGGATCGCATCGGCCGGACCTGTTGCTGGGGCAGGTCGGTGATGTCGCGCCCTTCGAGGACGATCTCCCCGGCCGTGGGTTCCTCCAGGCGCAGAATCGTCCGCCCGAAGGTAGTCTTGCCCGACCCGGACTCGCCCACCAGGGCCAGAGTTTCTCCGCGGTGCACGACCAGATCGACGCCATCCAGAGCGCGCACCACGCTTTCTTCCCCACCCAGGATCTGGCCCAGCAGACCGACGTAATCGGAGAAGTAGGTACGCAACGCCCGCGTCTCGATCACAATCTCGTCGGCCGGCGTGGGTGGTAATTGCCGCTGGCCCGACCGGCCGGGTGTCGACCCGTGCAATTCGCCTGCGGCTGGCAGGGCACCTTCCCATCCAGGCGCGTAGGCGTGACAACGCACTTGCTGCTCACTCACGGGCAGGTAGGCGGGCTCCTCTACCTGACAGATCTCCTCGACATACTCACACCGGGTGGAAAATTTGCAGCCGGCCGGTAGCTCCCGCAGGCTGGGCACGCGTCCGGGAATAGTCCGTAACCGTTCCTCGCGCGCGCTGCGCGCCGGGTGCGATTGAAGCAAGGCTCGAGTGTAGGGATGTGTCGGCCGGCTAAAAATATCATACACGTCGCCTGACTCGACGATACTGCCGGCGTACATCACCAGGACCCGGTCGCATAGCTGGGCAACCACCCCCAGGTCATGGGTGATATAGAGAATGGCCGTGCCTAACTCATCCCGCAAGCCGCGGATCAGGTCAATGATCTGGGCTTCCAGGGTAACGTCGAGAGCCGAGGTCGGTTCATCGGCCACCAGCAGTGCCGGGTTGGAAAGCAGAGCCATGGCGATCATAATCCGCTGGCGCATACCGCCGGAGAATTGGTGGGGATATTCTTTGATCTGCCGGATAGCATCGGGAATCCCCACCCGCTCCAGCATTTGCACCGCCCGTTGGCGCAGGTCGGCGCCGGAAGCCCGCCCGTTTCGCTGCCGCGCACGCAGCGCATCAACCATCTGTTGCTCCACAGTAAAAACCGGGTTCAGGCTGGCCATCGCATCCTGAAAGATCATCGCCAGCTCGTTTCCTCGCATCCGGCGCATCTGCTCCTGGCTCAAAGGTACCAGGTCTTGCTCTTTAAAGAGGATCTGGCCGGCGCTAATCCGGCCGTTGGGTGGCAGCAAACGCATCACGGATGCGGCGATGGTGCTTTTGCCACAACCCGATTCGCCTACAACGCCCACAATTTCCCCCTGGTTGACCTCGAAGCCGGTATCATGGATTGCCGTCAGGATCCCGGTGCGGGTATGGTATTTTATCTCCAGGGCGTCGACCTGTAGTAGCGGATTCATCTACGCCTCCAATGGCGTTGGGACGTCCCCCTAGAGCAGCTCACGGGGAATGGTTCGCGTCCATTGTCGTTCATGGGTAAGGTTGCCCTCCACGGTGATCGTCAACATGATTGTCACGTGCAGCGCTGATTCGGTACTCGCAATCTGCCCCCGCGCCCGGACTTCAATTGTCTGTTCGGGCCAATGGAGGGTGACAGCATGGGTGCTCTTGACGCTGGCCCTGGCCGGATCCTGCTCAGATACGGCCGCCTGGGTGTCGGTTTCACTGCTGAACCAGCTTCCGTCTTCGAGATATGTACGCCCTCCGGTACCCAGGGTCACCGTCACCCGTCTGGCGATCTGATCGCGGCTCACCTGCCACACCGGCGGCCGTTCCTGGCTGTCCACCAATGGCCTGGCGGCGGGTGGCGAGTGCAATTCGGGCGCCGGTAGAGGCGGGTCTTGCGGTGGCGTCACCGGCAGCACCAACCGCGTTTCCTCGCCCAGCTCCAGCTCTGCGCGATAAAGCCTGGGGGAAGGCCACGAATTCGGAAAGTCTGCGCCGGCCAGGCTGACGCCAATCCGGTGCCCAGGTTCGAACAGCCAGGCGGTGGCATCGAGGGGCACAGTGACGGTATAAGCCCGGTCCGGCTCGAGAGGTGAGGGAGATTCGTGGGAGTCGCGGTGGGTCAGATTGAGCACACCTTTGGTCACAAGGGCGGCGGTAGCGTCGGGCGCCACGTCAAACAGGCGCACGACGGCCGTGGCAATCTCGGTAGAGACAGCCACGCGCAGTGACGCTTCCGGGCGGCCCACGATTTCCACCGGTTCGGCAAGCCGTTCCGAGATCCACTGCAGGGGCGCGGGCGTTTCCAACCGTTGGTCCAGTGGAAGCAAGTAGGGCGCCGCCGCGGAAAACATGGGGAAAGTTGTGCCGGTCGCCGGATAGTAGTCGTAGGTTAGTTGTCCCCGCTCGGGCGACTGGCCGAGGTCTCCCGTCGGTCCCAAATACCACACTTCTTCCCGGCCGCGGTCCAGGGGCCAGCCCAGTTCATGCCGCCAGTAACCGCTGGTGTGCTTGCGCCTGGCAGCCGGCTCGTCGAACTTCTGCACGTAAAGGGTGATCGGCGGTTCGTGCATCACGCCATTGTCAATTCCTTTTAGCCAATGGTCGAAGAAGCGCACCATCTCGTGCAAATGGTCAATCGGTGGTCCGGGTACGCCAGAATCCGGCTGGGCGTGGAGCCACGGTCCAATCAGCAGCTTCCTGGGCCCTCGTAGATGCCGGAAAGTGCGCAGATTGCAGTTGGTGTACCCGTCTCGCCAGCCGCCGATGAGAAAGGTAGCACAGGCAATCGCTCCGTAGTCTTCGCACAGCGAGCCGTGCTGCCAGTAGTCGTTATAGGTCTGGTTTGCCAGCCAGTTGAGAAGCCACGGCTCGGCCTCCAGGTGGCTCTGCCAGGTCTCGGCCCAGTCAGGCCCACAGGCCTCTGGATAGGGGGGCATCGCGTTTTCCACCACCATCGAGAGACCATAGGTGGCCATATCGTACAGCATCTGCAGCGTGCCCCCCTTATAATGGCAATCGTCGGTATAACGGTTATCGGTGAAGTACATGGGGGCAATTGCCTTGAGTGCCGGCGGGCGGTGCATGGCTACCTGGAGCGCATTGAAGCCACCGTAGGAGGTGCCAAACATGCCCACGTTTCCGTTACACCACGGTTGTCGTGCCAGCCACGCAATAATCTCAACACCGTCAAGCTGTTCCTGCAGCACATATTCATCCAGGGCCGTCCCCTGCGAGCTACCGGTGCCGCGCACATCGACGCGGAGGGCGGCGTAACCGCGCTCTGCCAGATAGACATGGCGGCGAAGACCGTAAGCAGAGAGGTCGTCTTTGCGGTATGGATAATAATCGAAGACCGCGGGCACCTGTTCATCAACCTCCGGCAGCACCATGTCGGCGCAGAGAGAAACGCCGTCAGGCATGGGAATGCTCACATGTTTGACAAAACGCGTGGCGGATCGGCTATCGGGATCTTTGTCACGGGAAGGGGTGGTGCCTTTCATTGTCGTTGTCATGGTTAAAAGCCCCGGGTACCGGAGAGGCGCGGATCGAGCACATCGCGCAACGTCTCGCCGAAGAGGGTAAAACCAAGGGTCGTGATGATCAGGGTCAGGCCGGCCCACGTAATCGGCCAGGGCGACTGGCGAATGTAGTTAAACCCGTCGGACAGGATGGAGCCCCAGGAGGGCGTTGGCGGGCGGACACCAAGGCCGAGAAAGGAAAGGCCGGCTTCAAAGGTGATCACCACCGGCAGATCCATCGCCGCCAGGATCAAAAGCGGGGCGATGACGTTCGGCAAAATGTGCATGAGAATGATGCGGCTGGTGCGGGCACCCAGGGAACGTTCTGCTTCTATGTAGACGTTCTCCTTCACCGATAGCACCTGGGCCCGGGTGACCCGGGCGTAACCGGGAATCCACGCCAGACCGATGACGAAAATCTCGTTAATCAGCGCCGGGCCCAGCAGAGCCAGAATGGCCAGCGCCAGGATCACGGCCGGGAAGGCGTTGATGGAGTCGATGAGGACGACCACGATGTCGTCGACGACGCCGCCGGCATAACCGGCCACCAATCCCAGGAGCACGCCTCCGGTAAGGGCGATAGCCACCGATGGTAGCGCCACCCCCAGGGCAATCCGCGAGCCATAGATGAGGCGGGACAACAGATCCCGGCCCAGCTGGTCTGTGCCCAGCGGGTATTCGGCCGACGGCCCGGTGAGCCGGGCAGGGATATCCTGCGCGGTGTATGGATAGGGCGCCAGCACGTCGGCAAAGATCACGACAAGAAGGAAGCCGAGCACGATTAAAAAGCCGAGGGCGCCCAGCGGGCTACGCAGCACGTCACCCAGGATGGGGATACGGTCCAGAACAAGACGATACCGGGAAGTTGGTCTTTCGATATACTCCATTTTTACTCCTGAGCCTTATGGCAGGTTTTAGCGCTGTGCCTTGCCCAATTCGATCCGCGGATCGAGGTAAGTGTAGGTGAAATCGGCCAGCAGATTGGCCAGGACGAAGAGAAAGGCGACAACCAACACGCCGGCGCGAACAATAGGGTAGTTACGGGCCTGGATCGCATTGTAGATCATCGTTCCCATACCGGGGCGATTGAAGATAATCTCCACGAAGACGGCACCACCCATCAATTTGCCGATACCCACGCCAAGAATGGCCACGGTGGGAATAAGGGCATTTTTCAGCGCATACTTGTAGAGGACCAGACGCTGCGAGATACCGGCGGCCATAGCCGCCCGGATATAGGTCTCATTCATCACCTCCAGCAGGCTGGCCCGCACCAGCCGCGCCAGGTAACCGACCCAGGTAACGGCCAGGGCCACTGTGGGCAAGATCAGGTGACGAAGGTAGTCGACCAGATCCCCGCCTTCGCCCAGGCCAATAGCCGGCAATACCTGCAAGCGGACGGCAAATATCAGCAATAGGAACAGGCCGGCCACGTAGGACGGAACAGTGATAAAGGAGATAGAGAAGAGAGCGGTTACGCGGTCCAGCCACGAATCGGGATGGGTCGCCGAATAGACGCCCAGGGGGATACCTGTCAGCACCGCCAGGCTAAGGCTGCTCCACGCGAGGATCAGTGTGTGCGGCAGTGCGTTCCCGACCAGCTCATTCACCGGCCGGTTGGTGAAAATATCTTCTCCCAGGTCTCCCTGGAGCACGCGCCAGAGAAAGTCCCGGACCTGGATAAATACGGGATCATCCAGGCCCATTTCTGCCCGGATGCGGGCAATTGTATCGGGCTTGGCCCGTGGGCCGAGCAGCGTCACGGCCGGATCGCCCGGAACGATATGGACGAGAACGGCGAGAAAAATCGTGACGATTACCAACACCAGGACCGTCATTATCAGTCTCTTAAGTAAATATGCACGCATATTGGCCTACACCTCCTGCCGGTCCACCGGGGGCCTGACCCTGTCACGCGTCAGACCCCCTTTGAAAGACGACGCTTATTGTGCCGGCTCAAACCACTGCGGTTGGGGGAACCCGTGGGGTGTGAGTGCGGGGACAATGTCTGGCGAGTAGGCGTACGGACGGACACCGTGAGTCAGCCAGACGGTATGGGCCGCCTCATCCCACATCTGTTGCATCTGGATGTACAGATCGTGGCGCTCGTCCGGATCCATGGTGGTCATCGCCTGCATGTGCAACTCGTCATACTCTTCGTTGCACCAGCGCATGGCGTTCCAGACGTTTATCTGGTCACAGGTAAACCACATTGTCGCCCACGCCGGGTCCGGCTGCATGGAATAACTGCTGGTGAAGAGCTCATTGTTGACACTCTGTTCGCCAAAGCTGGCCGTCCAGTAAGTGCTGGAATCCATAGGGTTGAGCTCGACATTGAATCCCACTTCCTTCAAGTTCTCCGCGGCAATCTCTGCCCAGAGCCGATCCCTGGTGATATCTTCCAGATCGATCCGCAGTTCCAACCCTTCGGCACCGGCCTCTGCCAACAGGTCGCGCGCCCGCTCCACGTCTCGCTCATAAGCGGGGGCTTCCTCCCAGTAACCGACCAGGTCCGGCGGGATTAGCGCGTTCTCCCTCTCAGCATAACCGGCGTAAGCAGCTTCCAGCATACCGGGAACGTCCAGCGCGTAACGGATCGCCTCGCGCACTCGTTTGTCTTCTAGCTTGGGATGCTCGACATTCATACCAATCCAGTTGTAGCGGAGCGCCGGCGTGATGAGCATCTCAAAGTCAGGGTTTTCCGTGAAGCGCTCAATGCCTGGGACACTGATTAGGCCGAAGTCCAGCTCCCCGGCTTCCAGGGCAACTTCGGCTGCGGTATCGTCAGAAATCGGGAGCAGATGAATTTCATCCCAATAAGGCGCCTCGCCGTGGTAATCCTCATTGCGCGTTAGCAATACCCGTTGCTCGGGCTCCCAATCGGCCAGGACATAGGGACCGGTACCCACCAGGTCGGTAGCCAGCGCATCGGCACCCACCTCTTCCACAAACGCCTTGGAAAGAATCGCACCGCTGGCGATGGGCAAGGTGGTATTCCACAGGGGCGCGAAGGGTTCGCTGAAAACCAGCTTGCCGTTGTATTTATCAATAATCTCGACGTGGTCGAGCGTAGCAAAATCGTCCGCATAGGCAGCGTCCAGATCAGGGTCGAGGAAACGCTCGAAGGAAAACTTGACATCTTCTGTGGTCAGTTCGCCGTAACCGCGATGGAACTGGATCCCTTCTTTGAGCTTGAAGGTCACTTCCAGGCCATCTTCTGACTGCTCGATTGACTCGACCACCTGGTTAATGCGCTCGTAGGAGTTGGGTCCATAGCGGACCAGACCATCGGCGACAGCATTGATGACCACCTCGTCGTTCTGGGAAATGCGATGGGCAGGATCCAGGTTTTGAATGTCACCGTAAATTCGCATACGCAGGATCCGCGGCTCTCCGTCCTCTTCCGTTTCGGTCTCCGCCGCGGTCTCGTCCGTTTCGGGTGCCGCCGCCTCGTCAGCTTCGGCCTCCTCCGCTTCCGGGAGGGGGGTAGGTACTGTTTCCTCGGCAGAGGTACAGGCGACCAAAAACGTGCCAAGCAGAATCGCCAGCAGCAGGATACCCAGGCCGCGACGGCTTCTATTGAAGTGCCATTGCCAATCTTTTCTTTTCGTATTCATCCTTCCACTCCTTAACAGTTAGTAATCGGTAAACAGCCGTTATGAATACTCAATAGCCCACCTCCTTGCCTGCCCCGCGGGTAACCACGGGCCGGCGACGATTACTCTTTGAGCAGCACACGGCGCGCCTGCGCCATTATTTCGTTCAGTTCGGAGAGGACACTATCCGCCATTGGTTCTGTTTCATGGCTCGCCAGCAGCGCCTCGGCGCGCCGGCGGGCTGCAGCGCCCATAGTGGTTGCCGGTTCAGTTGTCTCCCCTGCCCATAGTGGCGGGATCCAGAGGGCGCCCGCTCGCATCTGCTCCACCGTCTGCGCCTCCGCCAGAAAGACACCATCCCTGGGAATCACCTCCTTCATCACCTCAAAAGCCAGCGTTTCAGTGTCGACGGAAACGCCTTTTGTGATTTGTTTCAGCAGGCCAATGATTTCATCGTCAATGACGGCGATTTCCAGAGCGCCAACGAGGCCGCTTCCGGCAGCGCCTACTCCCGAAAGCATGTCTGCTCCGGCCAGCGCGGGCATGAGGGCATTTGCCAGCCTCTGGTAGGCAAATCGGGCATCGAGGACGCCAGAACTGGTGGACAGGCCATAGGTATTGCAGGGCAATCCCAGACGATGGGCAAGTCGCGTAGCTACGGCACCGGCCATCCCCACTTCCGGCCCGCCCCAGGCAGAGACGGCCGTGCGTAGATTAATCGGATTGATCCGTGAGCAGTAAGCAACGGGGGCACCCTGACGAACGGTGGCAGCAATGACAAGACTCGCCAGGACCTCAGCGTGTTGCTGAGCCAGCGCGGCAGCCATGGTGATCGGGGCGGTAGCCCCGAGAGAGGGGGCAGGTAAGGGATGGAAGGGTACGCCAGCCTCAACTACTGCGATAATCGTGCCGGCAATATCGGGCGGGAAGCGCAGTGGGCTGACCGGAGAAACGCTGATGGAGATGTTGGGCCGGGCACCGAAGGCCTCCATACCCCCACAGCAGGCAGCGGCCATGGCCACGATAAATGATACGTGCTCCGCCCTCTCCAGGGCGGCAGCGGAGACCGGTTTCCGCGTGTTGACCAGCATCTGGTGCGTAGCAGCCACCGGCAGCAATTCCGGCGGCACATCCTGGGGTCCGAACAGGGGAGTCACTTCTGAAACGTGCGGTAAGGCATCCAGTAGGCGCGTGATTTGCGCCAGATCGCGCATATTGGCCGGGCGGCGCTGGCCACTGGAACTTTCGTAGACGAAAGGAGGGCCTCCCCCATTATGGAAGCGCACGGCACCGTCGCCCAACCTGAAAGCAGGCGACCCGTCCAGGTGATAGTATTGCAGGTGGGGAGTTACATTGGCCAGCGCCCATTCGACCACGTCGGCAGGAATCCGCGTCCGCCCATCGCCACCAATCATGCAGCCTACCCCGTGCAACAGTTCCTGCGCGGTCGCGCCTTCCAGCCCGATGCCCACCTCGGCCAGCAGGCGGATACCGGTCTGCTCGATTTGGGAGAGCGCTTCCTCCGATGGTTCCAGAATCTGCATTCGTTCAGCGAACATGACGACCTCGCCGTTTAATCCCGCCACCAAGGTGGCCAGACCAAGGTCAATTGCGTTCGATCCGTCTTTTCCCGTTGCGGGAATAGACGTTCATGCTACCATCCGTCAGTTGCCCGGCCGCTCTTGCGGGCGACCCGGGGCCGCCGGCAGTTTTTCTCGATTTCGCCGGCTAATAGCTCGTTCCGCCGTCATGTGCATGTGTGCACGAATTGCCTCAATAGCTTTTTCGGCGTCCGCTTGCCTGAGGACATCTACCAACTCCTGGTGCGAAAGGTCGTACTGTTCTTCATCCCCGGGCAGCGTCAGATACATGAAGTAGCGCACCTGGGTTTTCATCCCCTCCATCTGGCGAGCGAGTAGGGTATGCCCGGTGCGCGCCCAGATATGGCCGTGAAAATTGAGGTCCAGATCGATCAACCGTTCATGATCCCCGCGCGCGTAAGCGCCTTTCATTTGCAGAATGATGCTCTGCAGATAATCGAAGTCAGCCGGCTTCAGCCGTTGGCAGGCCAGGCTGACCGCCAGCCCTTCGAGTGCGGCCCGGAGGGTGGCCACCTCCCACAATACCTGCTCATCCCAGGTGGCGACCCGATAACCACCGGTCGAGTCTCGCTCCAACAGATACTGCGTCGCCAGTCTGGCGAAGGCCTCCCGCACCGGGGTGCGGCTGACATTAAGGGCGGCCGCCACCTCAGCCTCGCGCAGGCGCTGGCCCGGCTGCAACTTCCCGGTCACAATATATTCGCCCAACACATCATAGACTGAGTCTGAGAGTTTCTGTTTCTGCGTCGTGATGGCCGGCAGGCCTGACACTTCAAACGAGGAATCGTTCATCAACGCAGCAGAGGCAGTGGAGACGACTTCACTTTCACGGACACCAATCCCTCCTGAATAACGGCACGGGAGTGCCCTGGCACGATTAACAAAAAACAGCAGTGTATTCCAGTATACCTGGATCCAAGTATACGCTATTCCGTGTACGTATACAAGCAAGAACCTATGAAAGCCGCCAGACCCGTGCGGGAACTGATTACCTATGGGCTACCCTGCACACTCTCTAACAATTCCCGCGCAAACCACACCCCTGCTCTCTCCTCCAGCGCAAACTCCCACCGGCCCTCTTCCTCCAGATAGCGCACCTGCGCAACCCGCCCCTCGGCCAGGTGTCGTTCGCCGGCACGGGCTACCACCCGCTCCCCAATCTCAAAATACGCGCGCTCCTCCTGCCACAGGGGTTCCTCGGCCGGTTCCTGCCGGCCGATGGCCAGCCCGTTGTCGATTGTCCGCAGCGCATCTTCCACGCCATAGTCGTCGATGTAGCCGTTGTCCTCAGCCGCGTCCACGAGCTCGTCCGTTGCAGCCGCCAGTGTCCGGCGCGCCTCGTGGCTCAGCCAGCCGGCCGCCTGCAAGCGGCCCACCCGGACGGCCGCTGTGAACAATCCCTCGTGACGCAACCCCTGGCCGGCCGGGAGGGTGGCCAGCTCGTCCGCTATGCCTGCCATCGCGCCGGCCACGTAGCGGCCCACCGCTTCAGCGGAAGGTGTGCTGACCG
>Ga0207752_1000042_pt1 | contig 53081 bp, 54 predicted proteins | sample Pon2CUnioCityCA_6_FD_187272 | JGI IMG/M metagenome (GOLD analysis project Ga0207752, IMG submission 187272) | Marine sediment microbial community from Union City, CA, USA - Pond 2C Sediment 2 (SPAdes) | ecosystem: Environmental > Aquatic > Marine > Intertidal zone > Salt pond sediment ... | reverse complement strand
GTGAGCGCCATCGCGGTCAGCACGACAGAAAAACACCCGCGACGCCGGTGGCTGCCGCCGCCGGAACAATCCCGATGACATGCGTCGTCGCACCCCGGAGGAAAGAAAATGAGAACCAAAGGTTTCACTCTCGCGCCCGCTCTCGCCGCACTCGGCCTGCTCTGCGGCAGTGCCCAGGCCGCCAGCCTGGGTGCGGTCGATGAGCCGATCAAGCTGGCGATCAACGAATGGACCGGCCAGCACGTCTCCACCCACATCGCCGGGCGCATGCTCGAAGCCGCCGGCTACAAGGTCGAGTACACCACCGCCGGCTACATGAATATGTGGCAGGCGATCGCCGACGGCGAGATCCACGCCGCGATGGAGGTGTGGGAGTCCAACGTCTCCGACCAGTACGCCAAAATGCGCGACGCCGGCCAGCTGGAAGAACTCTCCGATCTCGGTCTGAATGCCCGCGAGGGCATCGCCTACCCGGCCCACGTGGCCGACATCTGCCCGGCCTGCCGGACTGGCAGGCGCTGAAGAAGTGCGCCGGCCAGTTCGCCACCGCAGAGACCATCCCGCAGGGGCGGCTGGTGGATTACCCGGCCGATTGGGGCACGCCGGGCGCCGATCGGGTCAACGCGCTGGGCCTGCCGTTCAAAGCCGTGCCGGCCGGCTCCGAGGGCGCGCTGATCACCGAGATCCGCGCCGCGACGGAGAAAAAGAGCCCGCTGCTGATCACTTTCTGGCAGCCGCACTGGGCGATGTCCGCCTACGACATGCAGTGGGTGGCGCTGCCCGAGGGTGAGCCGGCCTGTTACGACGATGCCAGCTGGGGGCCGAACCCCAACGCCACCAGCGACTGCGACTTCCTGCCCGCGCGGATCTTCAAAGCCGGCTGGCCGGGGATCCGCGACAAGTGGCCGGCGGCGCATGAAATCCTCGTCAACTACAGCCTCTCCACCGAGGCCCAGCAGCCGATGATGGGCGCCGTGGATGTGGACGGCGAGAATGTCGAAGCCGTCGTCTCCGCCTGGATGAGCGCCAACGAGGGCAGCTGGAAGCCGGTCGTCGAAGCCGCCACTCAATAGCCGATGGCCACGCAAGACCCGCGAGCGCCCGCGGCGATCTCCTGCAGCGGCGTCTGGCAGGTGTTCGGCGGCGATGCCCGGGCCGCACTGGCCCGGGCGCTGCAGGACTGCGCTGGCGATGCCCGCGCCGCCGCCGCACAGCTGCGCGAATCCGGCCTGACGGCAGCGGTGCAGGATGCCAGCTTCGAGGTCGCCGAGGGCGAGCTGTTCGTCATCATGGGCCTGTCCGGCTCCGGCAAATCGACGCTGGTGCGCTGTATCTCCAACCTGTTGAACGCCACCGGCGGCGAGATCCGCATCGCCGGCGAAAACATCGTCGCAGCCAGCAAGCAGCGGCTGATCGAGCTGCGCCGCGAAAAGCTCGGCATGGTCTTTCAGCACTTCGGCCTGTTTCCGCACATGACCGTGGCGGAGAACGTCGCCTTCCCGCTCAAGGTCAAGGGCTCGGGCAGGGCCGAGCGCCAGCGGCGGGCGCTGGAAGTGATCGAACTGGTCGGCCTGGCCGGCCGTGAAAACGCCTATCCGCGCGAGCTGTCCGGCGGCCAGCGCCAGCGCGTCGGCATCGCCCGCAGCCTGGCGGTGAACCCGGACATCTGGTTCCTCGACGAGCCCTTCTCGGCGCTGGACCCGCTGATCCGCCGCCAGCTGCAGGACGAATTCCTCAACATTCAGGCCAACCTGAAAAAATCCATCGTCTTCATCACCCACGACATCACCGAGGCACTGAAGCTGGCGGATCGCATCGCCATCATGCGCGACGGCGAAATCGTGCAGATCGGCACCCCGGCGGAGATCGTGCTCGCGCCGGTGGATGACTACGTGCGCGAATTCTCCAAGGATGTCGCCAAGGGCCGTCACGCCTGTGTCGAATCGGTGATGCAGCGCGATCACAGCCCCCCGGTGCAGATGCCCGACGACCCCGGCGTGCGCGCCGACATGACGCTGGATGCGGCGCTGGCCGCCTGCATGTCGCTGTACCAGCCGGTGCCGGTGCGCGATGCCAGTGGCCGCCAGGTGGGCTATGTGCGCCCGCAGGACCTGGCCGCCGCCCTCAACAGCGATGATGATCAGCCATGAGCACGAGCGACTGGTGGGCTGATCGCAGCGCCGGAGTGCGCGCCGCGCTGCTGGTGTCGCTGACCGGCGCGCTGTGTCTGCTGCTGGAATCCTCGCTGCCCTGGCTGGTGAGCTGGCCGCAGGCCTGGACGCTGCCGGCGGCGCAGTGGATCGGCGACGGCCTCGGCTGGCTGCTGGGCGGGCTGAAGCCGCTGGCGCGATTTTTCTCCGAGCTGCTGGCCCACCCCATGGACTGGGCCAACGCGCTGCTCAACGCCACCCCCTGGCCGCTGCTGATCGGCCTGACCACGGCGCTGGGCTGGTACCTCGGCGGTATCGGCATGGCGACGATGGCGCTGCTCGGGCTGGGCTTCGTGCTCGCCTCCGGCTACTGGACGCAGGGCATGAATACCCTCGCGCTGGTGGCGGTATCGGTGCCGCTGGCGCTGCTCAGCGGCCTGCTGATCGGCATCCTCGCCAATGAGTTCCCACGCTTCAAAAGCCCGGTGCAGACCCTGCTCGACGTGATGCAGACGGTGCCCACCTTTGCCTATCTGACCCCGCTGCTGCTGCTGTTTGGCTTCGGCCCGGTGGTCGGGCTGATCGCCTCGGCGATCTACGCCGCGCCACCCATGGCGCGCAATGTGCTCCTCGGCCTGGAGCGGGTCGACAGCGAAGTCCGCGAGGCGGCGCTGATGAGCGGCGCCAATCGCCTCCAGCAGCTGTTTCTGGTGGAGCTGCCGGCGGCGGCCACGCAGATCATGGTGGGTGTCAACCAATGCCTGATGGCAGCGCTGTCGATGGTGATCATCGCGGCGGTGATCGGCGGCTTCAACGACATCGGCTGGGAGGTGTTGCTGACCATGCGCAAGGCGCAGTTCGGCCAGAGCCTGATGGCCGGGCTGGTGATCGTGGTCTTCGCCGTGCTCATCGACCGCATGAGCGGCGCCCTGGCCAGCGAGCGCCGGCGCCACGATCTGCGCGTCGTCTGGGGCCTGCTCGGGTTTACCGCGCTGGCCACGCTGCTGAGCTGGAACGGGCTGCCGGATGCCGCCGAGCTGCGCCTGCTGGACGGCGCCGCAGCCGCGGTGGATGCCGGTCTCGGTAAATTCACCGCCGATTACGGCGCGGCGCTGGACAGCCTCAAGAACGGGGTGATGTTCTACGCCCTGCTGCCGCTGCGCATCGGGCTGGATCAGTCCGTGCTGCCCTTCACCTGGGGCTTTCAGTGGACCGCGGCGATGAGCTACGGCCTGTTCGCCGCCGCCGCCGCCATCGCCGTGCTGCTGGCCTGGCGCGGCGCGGCGCTGGCCGGGCTGCTGCTGCTGATCGCCGTCGGGGTGATCGAAACCGGCGTCGCCGAACTGCCCTGGCCCTTCGTGCTGGCGGCGGTGGTGGCGCTGGGCCGGGTGGCCGGCGGCTGGCGATTGGCGATCTTCGCCCTGCTGATGCTCGCCAGCCTGTTGCTCGCCGGGCTGTGGGAGCGGGCGCTGCTGTCGCTGTACCTGTGCAGCGCGGCGGTGCTGGCCTGCGCCCTGTGCGGCGGCGCGCTGGGCCTGCTCTGCGCGCTCAACCCGCTGGCCTGGCGGCTGCTGCGGCCGGTTTGCGACATGCTGCAAACCATCCCGCTGTTCGTGTTTCTGATCCCGGTGCTGATGTTTTTCCAGATCGGCGAGTTCTCCGCCTTTCTGGCGATCTGCGCCTACGCCATCGTGCCGATGATCCGCTACACCCGGCACGGACTGGTGAGCACCCCGCCCGAGCTGATCGAGGCCGCGGTCTCCTCCGGCGCCACCGAGTGGCAGATCATGCGCGAGGTGCGCGCCCCCTACGCTGCGCCGACCATCCTGCTGGGCCTCAACCAGACCATTCTCTATGCCTTCGCGATGCTGGTGATCGCCGCGCTGATCGGCACCACCGGGCTGGGCCAGTCGATCTATCTGGCGCTGGGTCAGGCGGATATCGGCCTGGGCATCACCGCCGGCGCCGCGATGGCGATTCTCGCCCTGGTGGCGGATCGGCTGGTGCAGGGCTTCGCTCGGGAGCGTCGCCAGGCACTGGGTCTGTAGCGGGCTCGCGGGTGCGCCCCGAGGCACTGGCGCTGATCGCCGCGATCCTCTGGGGTATCTGGTGGATACCCATCCGCCATCTGGAATCCCTCGGCGCGCACAGCGTGTGGGGTGGCATCGCCATGAGCGCCGGCGGGCTCGCGGCCGTCGGCCTGTGGCTGCTGCTGCGCCGCGGCTCGCTGCGCATCGACTGGCGCAGCCTGCTGGGCGCGGCGCTGGTGGGGGTCGCGGTGACCACCTATTCCACCGCCCTCAATCACGCCGACGTGGTGCGGGTGATCCTGCTGTTCTACCTGGCGCCGGCCTGGGGCAAGCTGATCGAGTGGGCGCTGCTGGGCCATCGCTGGGGCTGGTCGAGCAGCCTGGCGCTGGCCGCCGCGCTCGGCGGCGCGCTGCTGGTGCTCGGCGGCGAGGTCTCGCTGCAGGCGCTGGGAGTGGGCGATGTGCTGGCGATCCTGTCCGGCATGGCCTGGGCCGCCGGGGCGGCGCTGATGTTCATCGGCGGCGGCGCCAGCCCGGCCGCGCTGACCCTGGCCACCTGTGCCAGCGGCGTGCTCACCGGGCTGCTCTACGCGGCGCTGGCGGGGGTCGCCATCGCCGCCGATCCGATGCCCATCGCCGCCGCCGGGCTGGCCTACGGCGGGCTGTACCTGGTGCCCATCTGCATGCTCACCCTGTGGAGTGCGCAGCGCCTGTCGCCGGCCACCATCAGTTTTATCCTCACCGCGGAGATCATCTCCGGGGTGCTCTCCGGGGTGCTGCTGCTGGATGAACCCTTCGGTCCGATGCAGGCCGCCGGCGCGCTGCTGATCGTGCTCGGGGCGAGTATCGAGATGATCGCCGCGCGAGGGATTTCGCCGCAAGCATCCGGCGAATAAGTACAGAATCTCGACGAAAAAGTGACGAATTCCCCCAATCCACTGGACTAGTCTGGCTCCACGACGGCCGTTTGCCGCCATCCTCCAGAGCCAGGCTAATGCCCAAAACCCACGCCCGACCGAATCTGCTCATCGTCATGGCCGACCAGCTCGCGCCGCAGTTTCTGCCCTGCTACGGCCACCCGCTGGTGCAGGCGCCGAACCTGCAAAAGCTGGCCGATGAAGGCGTGATATTCGATGCCGCCTACACCAACTCGCCGCTCTGCGCACCGTCGCGCTGCGTGATGATGAGCGGCCGCCTGCCGGCGCAGATCGCCGCCTGGGACAACGCCGTGGAATTCCGCTCGGAGATTCCCACCTTCGCCCACTATCTGGCCGCCGAGGGCTACCACACCTGCCTCAGCGGCAAGATGCACTTCGTCGGCGCCGACCAGCTGCACGGCTACGCGCGGCGCCTGACCACCGATGTCTACCCGGCGGATTTCACCTGGCACCCGCAGTGGGACAAGCCCGGCGAGCGGCTCGACTGGTACCACAACATGGAGGTGGTGACGAAAGCCGGCGAGTGCCTGAGCTCGATGTATCTGGACTACGACGACGAGGCGGTTTTTCAGGCCCGGCGCTATCTGTTCGAGCGCGCCCGCGGTGCCGACGACGACCAGCAACCCTTTATGCTCACCGTGTCGATGATCCAGCCGCACGACCCCTACCTGTGCCGGCCGGAGAACTGGGCGCTGTACCGCGACGACGACATCGATCTGCCCGCCGTGCCCCACGGCAGCGTCACCGAAGATCCGCACAGCGCCCGCCTGCGCCACAGCTACGGCGCCAGCGATGTGCAGCTCGACGAGGCCACGCTGCGCCGCGCGCGCCACGCCTACTACGGCTCGGTGAGCGATGTGGATGCCAAGCTGGGCCAGCTGCTACAGACGCTGGAGGAAACCGGCTTTGCCGACAACACCGTGGTGCTGTTCGTCGCCGACCACGGCGACATGCTCGGCGAGCGCGGCCTGTGGTTCAAAATGAGCTACTTCGAGCACTCGGCGCGGGTGCCGCTGATCGTCCACGCGCCGCAACGCTTCCGGCACCGCCGCGTCGCCGAGGCCGTCTCGCTGGTGGATCTGCTGCCGACGCTGGTGGAGCTGGCCCGCGACGGCCGCGCCGGCGACTACGCCACGCCGCTGGAGGGGCGCTCGCTGCTGCCCCATCTCAACGGCAGCGGCGGCCACGACGAGGTGATCGGCGAGTATTTCGGCGAGGGCATCTGCGAGCCGCTGTACATGCTGCGCCGCGGCAGCCGGAAGCTGATCCACGCCGCCGGAGACCCGCCGCAATTCTACGATCTGGCCCGCGACCCGAACGAGACCGACAACCTCGCCGGCGATTCGCAGCACGCCGCGCAGCACGCCGCGCAGATCGCCGCGCTGACGGCCGAACTGGAAGCCCGCCACGATCGCGAGCAGATCACCGCGCGGGTGCTGGAGAGCCAGCGCCGGCGCCGATTCCTCAAGGGCGTGATGCGCCAGCAGGGGCTGTCCTGGGATCACCAGCCGCACAGCGATGCGGCCAACAGCTTTGTGCGCAATACCCTGCCCATCTACGAACTCGAAAAACGCGCGCGCTTCCCGCGTGCCTGACGGAGGCTACCGATGCAACAGCTACCCACCGAGCAGGACATCCGCCAGATCGGCCGCGGCTTCGATCCCGATCCGGCCAGATCCTCATCCATCGATACCCGTTGCTATGTCGATCCGCGCTTTCTGCAGCTGGAGCGCGAGCAGGTGTTCTGGCGCAGCTGGCAGTTCGTCTGCCACGCCGAGGCATTGCGCGAAGCGGGCAGCTATGTGACGGCGGATGTGCAGGGCCGCAGCATCGCCGCGCTGCGCGGCCACGATGGCCAGCTGCGCGCCTTTTACAACGTCTGCAAACACCGCGGCCACGAGCTGCTCTCCGGCAGCGGCAAGACGCGCATGATCACCTGCCCCTACCACGCCTGGACCTACCAGGCCGACGGCCAGCTGCGCGCCGCCCGCGGCAGCGAGAAGATCGTCGGTTTCGATCGCCAAGCCTGCAGGCTCGACGCGGTGCAGATCGAAGAATTCTGCAGCCTGATCTTCGTCAATCTCGATCCGCAGGCCGCGCCGCTGGCGGAGCAGAGCGGCAGCCTGGCGGATGAGCTCAACAGCTACGCACCGGATCTGTCCCGGCTGACCTTCGCCCACCGCCTGACCTACACCATCAAGGCCAACTGGAAGTCGGTGGTCGATAACTTTCTCGAGTGCTACCACTGCGACGTCGCCCACAAGGATTTCGTCACTCTGGTGGACATGGACAGCTACAAGGTGCAAACCCACGGCATCTGGTCCAGCCACATGGCTCGCGCCGGGCTCACCGAAAACAAGGCCTATTCGGTCGAAAACGCCACCGTCACCGACCACGCGGTGTGGTTCCTGTGGCCCAACACCACGCTGATGCGCTACCCCGGCCGGGGCAATTTCATGGTCTGGAAATTCATCCCGCTGGGGCCGGAGGAAACCTACGAGGAGTTCGACATCTTCCTCGAGGACGACACCCCCAACGAGGCCGAGCGCGAAGCGCTGCGCTTCATCGACGAAGTGCTGCAACCCGAGGACATCGCTCTGGTGGAAAGCGTGCAGCGCGGCATGAACACCCCGGCCTTCAACTCGGGTCGCTACATGGTCGATCCGCAAGGCTCGGGCCAGAGCGAGCACGCGGTGCACCACTTCCACGGCCTGATTCTGGACGCCTACCGGCGCGCGTGCGAGTCGTGAGCGGGGCTCTCGACGGGCGGGTCGCGGTGGTCACCGGCGGCTGTGGCGGCATCGGTCAGGCGATCTGCAAGCGCTTCGCCGCCGAGGGCGCGACGGTCTACGCGGCGGACATCGCCGAGGCCGAGCTGCCCGCGGGCGTCGCCTACGCCCGCCACGACGTCACCAGTGAAGACAGCGCCAGCGAGCTGATGGCGCGCGTCGAGCGCGAGCAGGGCCAGCTGCACGTGCTGGTCAACGCGGCCGGCATCGAGATCGAAAAGACCATCGAGGAAACCAGCCTCGACGAGTGGAACCGGATCTTCGCCATCAACGTCAGCGGCACCTTCCTGACCTCAAAAAAGGCGCTGCCGCTGATGCGCCTGGCCGGCAGCGGCTCGATCGTCAACTTCGGCTCCTACGACGGCTTCATCGCCGACCCCGGGCTGGCCGCCTACTGCGCCACCAAGGGCGCGGTGCACGCGCTGACCCGCGCCATGGCCTGCGATTGCGGGCCGGACAATATCCGCGTCAACGCCATCTGCCCCGGCTACATCGACACACCGATGCTGCAGAGCTTCTTCGGCTCCTCCGGCGACATCGAAAGCCTGAAGAGCGAGGTGCGCCGGGTGCACCCCATCGGCCGCTACGGCACGCCCGAAGACGTGGCCAACCTGGTCAACTGGCTGGCCGGCGACGAGGCGCGCTACGCCTCCGGCCAGCTGTGGGTGCTGGACGGCGGGCTGACCGCACAAGTGCAACAAATGCGTGTCTGAGGGAGGTTCAAGCATGTCCAAACCGATCATTATCAGCTGCGCCGTCACCGGCGGCATCCACACACCGAGCATGTCGCCGCACCTGCCGATCACCCCGGCGCAGATCGCCGAGCAATCCATCGGCGCGGCCGAGGCCGGCGCCTCGATCATCCATCTGCACGCCCGCGATCCGCTAGACGGCCGGCCGACGCCGGACCCGGAGGTATTCATGCAATTCCTGCCGGTGATCAAATCCGGCTGCGATGCGGTGGTCAACATCTCCACCGGCGGCGGGCTGGGCATGAGCCTGGAGCAACGCCTCGCCGCGGCGATGCGCGCGGCGCCGGAGATGGCCTCGCTGAACATGGGTTCGCTGAACTTCGGCATCTTCCCGATGAAGGACAAATACCAGGATTGGCAGCACGATTGGGAGCCGGCCTTTCTGGAGATGACCCGCGATTTCATCTTCCGCAACACCTTCGCCGACATCGAGCACGTGCTGATGACCCTCGGCGAAGAGCACGGCACGCGCTTTGAGATGGAGTGCTACGACCTCGGCCACCTGTACAACGTGGCGCACTTCGTCGATCGCGGGCTGATCAAGCCGCCGTTCTTCATTCAGATGATCTTCGGCATTCTCGGCGGCGTCGGCGCCGATCTGGACAATCTCACCCACATGCACCGGGTCGCCGAGCGGCTGTTCGGCGACGACTTCGAATGGTCGGTGCTGGCCGCCGGCAAACACCAGATGAAGTTCGCCACCACCGCCGCGCTGCTCGGTGGCAACCTGCGCGTCGGACTGGAGGACAGCCTGTATCTGGGCGCCGGCCAGCTGGCGCAGAGCAATGCCCAGCAGGTGGCCAGGATCCGCCGCATCGTCGAGGACCTGTCGCTGCAGATCGCCACACCGGCCGAAGCGCGCCAGCGGCTGGGACTCAAGGGCGGCGATCAGGTCGCCTTTTGACACAAACGATTCGGAGGAAAACCCATGCAGCCCACCACCAGACTACTGATCGCCGGCGAGCTGGTCGCAGGCGCCGGCGAAGCCGTGCCGGTGCTCGACCCCTGCAGCGGGCAAAGCATCTGCAGCGTCGCCGAGGCCAGCGCCGAGCAGGTCGATGCCGCGGTGCGCGCGGCGAGCGAGGCCTTCCCCGCCTACGCCGCGACCACCCCCGGCGAGCGCGCCGCGCTGATGCTGGCGCTGGCCGACCGACTGGAGGCCGATCTCGACAGCTTCGCCGCGCTGGAATCGCTGGATACCGGCAAGCCGCTGGCCGCGGCGGCGGAGGAGGTCGGCGCCTGCGTCGATCTGTTCCGCTTCATGGCCGGCGCCTGCCGCTGCCTGAGCGGCCCGGCCGCCGGCGAATACATGGCCGGCTTCACCTCGATGATCCGCCGCGATCCGGTCGGCGTGGTGGCCAGCATCGCGCCGTGGAACTACCCGCTGATGATGGCCGCGTGGAAGATCGCCCCGGCGCTGGCCAGCGGCTGCACGCTGGTGCTCAAGCCCTCCGAGCTGACCCCGCTGTCGGCGCTCAAGCTCGCCGAGCTGCTCGGCGAGATCTACCCGGCGGGTGTGGTCAGCGTGCTGTCCGGGCGCGGCGCCAGCACCGGCGACCGGCTGATCAATCACGACGCGGTGGAATTCATCTCGCTGACCGGCTCGATCCGCACCGCCACGCGGGTGCTGGAAGCGGCCTCGAAAACCATCAAGCACACCCATCTCGAACTGGGCGGCAAGGCGCCGGTGATCGTCTTCGACGACGCCGATCTGGAAGCGGTGGTCGAGGGCGTGCGCGGCTTTTCCTACTACAACGCCGGGCAGGACTGCACCCAGCCCTGCCGCCTGTACGTGGCCGACAAACTCTACGACCGGCTGGTCGCCGATCTCGGCAGCGCCATCGGCTCGATCAACACCGGCCTGCCACAGGACGACGACGTGGAGATGGGGCCGATCATCAGCGAGGCCCAATTCCAGCGTGTGCAGGGCATGGTCGATCGCGCCGCCAGCGCCGGCCACATGGAGATCGTCACCGGCGGCCGCGCCAGCGGCAACGGCTTCTTCTACCAGCCGACGCTGATCGCCAACGCCCAGCAGGGCGACGAGGTGGTGCGCGAGGAAATCTTCGGCCCGGTGGTCACCGCCAGCCGCTTCAGCGACGTCGATCAGGCGGTCGACTGGGCCAACGACACCCGCTACGGGCTGGCGTCTTCGGTGTGGACCAAAGACATCGGCCGGGCGATGGCCACCGTGGCGCGGCTGCGCTACGGCATCACCTGGGTCAACACCCATCTGGTCGGCGTCTCGGAGATGCCCCACGGCGGCATGAAAAGCTCCGGCTACGGCAAGGATATGTCGATCTTCGCGCTGGAGGACTACAGCGTTCCCCGCCACGTGATGATCGCCCACTGAGGTCGCCGCAATGACTGGACAACTAACGGGCAAAACCGCCGTGGTCACCGGCGGCGGCAAGGGTATCGGGCGCGGCATCGTCGAAGCCTTCGCCGCCGCCGGCGCGCAGGTGCTGACCTGCGGCCGCGCTGCGCAGGCGCAACTGCCGGCCGGCTGCGAATGGCTGCAGGCCGACATCAGCGACAATGCCGGCGTCGACGCACTGGCCGCGCGCGCCGAGGCGCTGTTCGGCCGGCTCGACATTCTGGTCAACAACGCCGGCGTGCAGGTGGAGAAAACCGTCGTCGACAGCAGCGACGAGGACTGGCGGCAGGTGATCGGCGTCAACGCCCGCGGGGTGTTCCTCTGCTGCCGGCGATTTATCCCGCTGATGGCCGCCGGAGGCGGCGGCAGCATCATCAACATCGGCTCGATCAGCGGCGATCACGCCGATCCACAGATGGCGCTGTACAACGCCTCGAAAGCCTTCGTCCACGGGCTGACGCGATCGATAGCCGTGGATCACGGCGCCGAGGGCATTCGCTGCAACGCCATCCGCCCCGGCTGGATCGACACCGGCATGGCCGAAGCGGCCTTCGCACTGGCCGGCCAGCCGCAGGCCGCGCGCCGCGACGCGCTGGCGCGCCACGCCGTCGGCCGGCTCGGCCAGCCGTCGGATATCGCCGCCGCGGCGCTGTGGCTGGGCAGCGATAGCTCGGCCTTTGTCAGCGGACAGATGATCACCATCGACGGCGGATTGATCGCAGCCTCACCGCTGCGGCCCAGCCTGTTCTGATCTGGAGAACACCCAATGCACAATCAAATCGAAGTCGTCGGCCTGGTCGGCGGCGGCGTTATCGGCGCCAGCTGGGCGGCACTGTTTCTGGCCGCCGGCCACGAGGTCGATCTGTTCGACCCGGCGGCGCACGCCGAGGCCCACGCACGCGACTACATCGAACGGGCCTGGCCTGCGCTGGAGCAGCTCGGGCTGATCCGCCCGGGTGCCAGCGCCGATCGGCTGCGCTGCGTCGGCGACGCCGCCAGCGCCGTGCGCCGCGCCCAGTTCGTGCAGGAGAGCGTGCCCGAGCGGATGCCCATCAAGCACGAGACCTACCGGCTGATCGAACCGGCACTGGCGCCGGAGGCGATCGTCGCCAGCAGCTCCTCGGGGCTGCTGATGAGCGAGATGCTGCGCGGCTGGAACAAGCCGGCGCGCTTCATCCTCGGCCACCCCTTCAACCCGCCGCACCTGATCCCGCTGGTCGAGCTGCTCGGCACCGAGCACACCGAGGCGGGCGTGCTGGACGCCGCCGCGGCGTTTTACGAGCGCTGCGGCAAGGTCACCATCCGCGTCAATAAGGAGGTGCCGGCGCACGTCGCCAACCGGCTGCAGGCGGCGCTGTGGCGCGAGGCGGTCAATCTGGTGGTCGAGGGCGTGGCCAGCGTCGAGGATGTCGACAAGGCGGTCACCGCCGGGCCGGGGCTGCGCTGGTCGGTGATGGGGCCGCACATGCTATTCAGCCTGGGCAGCGGCGGGCAGGGCATCGACGGCTTCTGCGAGCGCTACGGCGACAGCTTCCACACCTGGTGGGACAGCCTCGGCGCGCCGCGCCTGAACGCGGAAACCGCCGCCAAACTGGCCGCGGGCATCACCGTGGAGGAGCGCGGGCGCAGCTTTGAATCGCTGGCCGCCGAACGCGACGCCAAACTGGTGGCGGCGATGCGCGCGCTGGCGGCGCCGGATCAGCACTGAGCCGCCATCGCCAGCGGCATCAAGCCGTCGGCATCAGTCGGGCGGCAGGCAGACCCAGCCGTCGACCAGCTCCACCGCCACCGGCTGCAGCGATCGCCCGGGGCAGGGGCCGTGCACGCAGCGGCCGCTGCCCGGCTCGAACAGCGCCATGTGCAGGCTGCACTGCAGGTAGCGGCCATCGGCGTCGAAGAAGCGATCCGGCAGCCAGTTGAGCGGCGCGCCAGTGTGCGGGCAGCTGTTGCGATAGGCGCGCAAGCCATCGCCGTGGCGCAGCAGGATCAGCTCGTCCCGCCAGCCCGGCTCGCCACCGGGCAGCGGCACGCCGATGGCGCCTTTGCCCGGCAGCTCGCCCACCCGGCAGAGTCGGCGCCGGCTCTCTCGATCACTCATTCAAACAGTATATCCACGCCCCGCGGCACGCCGGCCATGAGTTATCATTGCGCCCCTTTTCGAGACAGCACAATCGGGGCACAGCAGCATGAGCGAAGCGGTTTTCGCCACCCCACAGGAGGCCGAGGAAGCCTTCTATGAGGCCTTTGAACGCAGCGATCTGGAGGCGATGATGGCAGTCTGGGCCAAAGACGACGGCGTGATCTGCATCCACCCCGGCGCACCGCGGCTGGAGGGGCTCGACGAGATTCGCGAAAGCTGGCGGCAGATCTTCTCCGCCAGCGGAGAACTGAGCTTCTCCCTCAGCGATGTGCGCTACACCCAGGATTCACTGCTCGCCATCCACCTGCTGCGCGAGGAGATCGCCGTCGCCGGCGAGACCACCGGGGCGATGCTGACCACCAACGTCTACCAGTTCATCGACGGCAGCTGGCGGATGACCCTGCACCACGCCTCGCCCGACCCCCTCGACGAGGCGGACGACGGCGAGGAGGAGCTGGCCGAACACGCTGCCGACGCCACTGGCACCGGCATCGTCTACCACTAGCGGGGGCGCAGCAGATGCCCACTAACAGCCAGCGCGGCGCGGTCGCCGCCGGCCACCCGCGCACCGCCGAGGCGGCGGCCGAGATCCTGCGCGCCGGCGGCAATGCCTTCGACGCCGCCTGCGCGGCGCTGGCCACCGCCTGCGCCGCCGAGCCGGTGCTCGCCTCGCTGGGCGGCGGCGGCTTCCTCAACGCCCAGCCCGCCGGGAAGTCCCCGCTGCTGTACGATTTTTTCGTGCAGACGCCGCGCCAGCAATGCCCGCCGGACGAATGCGACTTCTACCCGATCACCGCCGACTTCGGCAACGCCACCCAGGATTTCCACATCGGCCTCGGCAGCATCGCCACGCCGGGGCTGGTGCGCGGCCTGTTCGCGGTGCACGGCGACCTCGGCCGGATGCCGCTCGCCGAAGTACTGCAACCGGCGATCCACGCCGCTCGCGAAGGTGTCGAGATCAACCCGCTGCAGGCCTACATCAGCAACATCGTGGCAGCCATCTTCACCGCCAGCCCGGCGGCCATCGCAACCTTCCGCGGCGGTGCCGGGCCCGGGCAGCGCATCCTCGCCGGCGAGCAGCGGCGCTTTGCGGAGCTGGCCGATCTGCTGGATAGCCTGGCCGGCGAGGGCGAGGATCTGTTCTACCGCGGCGAGGTAGCGCAGCGGCTGGTGGCGATGTGCGCCAGCGGCGGCGGCCACCTGCGCGCCGAGGATCTCGCCGGGTATCGCGTCGCGCGTCGCGAACCACTGGCGGTGGCGCACGGCGACTGGCGCCTGTACAGCAATCCGCCGCCATCCTCCGGTGGCCTGCTGGTGGCCTTCGGCCTGCGCCTGATGGAGGCCGCCGGCGGCGCGGCGCTGGAATTTGGCGACGGCGACCGGCTGCGCCTGCTGGCACAGAGCATGGCGCTGACCCAGAAAGCGCGCCTGGATGCCCACGTCGACGAGGGCGGCGAGCGCATGCTGCGCCTGCTGGCGCCCGACTACCTGGCCAGCTATCAGCGCGAGATCGCCGGCCGCGCCGCCGCGCTGCGCGGCACCACGCACATCAGCGTAGCCGACGCGGCGGGCAATCTGGCGGCGCTGACGGTATCCAACGGCGAGGGCTGCGGGCAGGTGGTGCCCGGCTGTGGCTTCATGCCCAACAACATGCTCGGCGAGGAGGATCTCAACCCCGGCGGCTTCATGCGCTGGGCCTGCGACCAGCGGATGACCTCGATGATGGCGCCGACCCTCGGCGCACACCGCGATGGCCGGCGGCTGATCACCGGCTCCGGCGGCTCCAACCGCATTCGCTCGGCGCTGCTGCAGGTGCTGCTGAATATCATCGACCACGACATGCCGGCGGAGCGCGCGGTAGCCGCGCCGCGACTGCATCTGGAGGGCGAACACCTGGCGCTGGAGGCGGGTTTCGCGCGTGACGCCGAAGCCGCGCTGCTCGGCGACTGGCCGGATCATCAGCGCTGGGAGGAGCCGAACTTCTTCTTCGGCGGCGCGCACAGCCTGCTGCTCGCCGACAGCGGGATCAGCGGCGCCGGAGACGCTCGCCGCGGCGGGGTGTTCATCAACGTTTGAGTGTCCGGCCAGAAATGGCCGGCGCGGTGGGCAGCGGTCAACCCCGCCGCTTCAAATCTCGACCGCGCTCATCCAGACGCCATCGCGACTGCAGACGCTCAGCGCATAGAGCTCGCCACGGTAGCCGGGCAGGTGGAACTGAGAGACGGCGCGGGTGTCGCCGCGCGGGTCGAAATGGTGCTCCGCGAGCAGTTGCATATCGCCATCGAGCAGCGCGTGGCGCAGGATGTGGTGCTCCTCGCCCATCTCGTGGCGATTGCTGATCACCACCTGCAAGCCGCCACCACTGGCCGGCCAGGTGTCGATGCGCGGCATGTGGCCCTGGGCGCGATCGCCACAGCGCTCGCTGTGACAGCACTCGACAGCTCCAGCGCCGCCGCACCAGCGCGCCAGCTGGCCTTCGTCGCAGCAGGTCGCATCGAGCACGCTGATCGACCGGGCCTGGCGCGTGGTTACAGTCTGTCGCATGGCGCTGGTTGCCCGCTGTCCACCAGCCATTGCGGCAGTGCCTTGCGGCACGCACATCAAATCATTCCGTCCCATCGCGTCGGTTCTCCGTCGTTCGTTCCGGAGGGCACAGACTAGGCCCGCCACAGCCGGCGCTCTGTGGCTTCGCTCTCGTTATCCACGGCAAAAAGCGTGCGCCGATCGCGATTCGCCGGCGGATGCGCGCTATTGAGACATGCGCGCCACCGGTGCCGAAAACCCGGCGCTGGTGGCGAAAGAATCGTCCTCACACGCTGGTGATGTGGAAGCTTTGCGGGGTCTGCTGCTGGCATTCGAGGCGCACCCCAAGGTCGCGCAGGATACCGTCGCGCAGCGAATAGATCACCCCGTGCACCGCCAGTGGCTGCTCGCGCAGCCAGGCGCGCTGGACGATGGGCGTCTGGCTGACGTTGGCCACCTGCTCGACCACATTCAGCTCGCAGAGGCGATCCACCCGCTGCGCTTCGTCGAGCGCATCGATGCTTTCGCGGTGCTTGTGGTAGACGTTTTTGAGACTGTGCAGCCAGCTGTCGATCAGCCCGTGCGAGGTGTTGGACATGGCCGCCGCGACACCGCCGCAGCCGTAGTGGCCGCAGACGATCACATGCCGCACCTTGAGCACTTCGACGGCGAACTGCAGCACCGACATGCAGTTGGCATCCGAGGGCAGCACGATGTTGGCCACATTGCGGTGCACGAACAGCTCGCCGGGGTCGAGACCGACGATCTGGTTGGCCGGCACGCGGCTGTCGGCGCAGCCGATCCACAGAAACTCCGGACTCTGCTGGCCACACAGGCGGGCGAAGAAGTCGGGATCGCGAGCAGTCATCTCGGCGGCCCAGCGGCTGTTGTTGCGGTACAGGTCCTCGATATCCATTGCTTTCCTCTCTGGGTTTTCAGTGTTCAGGCGTTTTCAGGATTCAGGCGGCGCGGCGGATGACCAGCCACATGGCGGTCAGCAGCAGCGCCGCGGCCAGGTAAAAGGCCGGCTGTGGCAGCTCGGCGTAGAGCAGCGCCGCAGCGAAGCCGGCCCAGATAAACTGCCCGGTGTTGACGATCGACACCAGCTGCCCGCGCAGGCGGCGCATGGCGAAATTCAGCGCCGAGTGGCCGATCACCGTCGATACCAGCGCCAGTCCGGCGATCATCGCCAGTTCGTAGAGCGAATACTCGGGCAGCGGTTCGCCCAGCGCCAGCCCCACGACCAGGGCAAACAGCCCGGCCAGCAGATAGACCGGCAGCAGGTACAGCCACAGGCTGGCGAAGTGCCGGTGCTTGCGCGCCAGCACCAGGTAGACGGCGAACAACAGCATCGACAGCAGGCAGATCAGATCGCCCCACAGGTAGCCGGGGTCGATGTCGAAATCGCTGGCGGTGAGCAGCAGCATACCGACCACCGCCAGCGCCGTGGCCAGCCACTCGGCACGGCGCAGGCGCTCGCCAAACATCGCCAGCAGCAACAGCGGCATCACCAGCGGTACCAGGCTGACCAGCAGCGTGGCGTTGGCCGCCGGGGTCATCCGCGCACCCAGATTCCAGGCGATGAAATGCAGGCCGAGCACGATGCCCGGCAGCCAGGCGTGGCCCAGCGTCTCCGCCAGCGAGTACTGGCGATGGCGGCGCTGCTCCCGCCACCACAGCGGCGCCAGCACGGCGGCGGCGATCAGCGTGCGCCAGGCGGACAGCAGCACCGGGTCCTCGGCGCTCTCGCGGATGAAGATCGCCGACAGAGCGCAGGCGATCACGCCGCCCAGCAGCACCGCGTAGTTGAGCATCAGCCCGCGCTCGCCGCCGGCGCACCGCGAGCCGCATCGCGCAGCAGCCAGACGCACAGCAGGATCGCCGGCAGACCCAGCGCCGCGGCGTACAAAAAGAAGTGGGCGTAGCCCTCGGCCTCGACCACCAGCCCGGAAAAGCCGCCGAGGAATTTCGCCGGCAGGGTCATCAACGAGGAGAACAGCGCGTACTGGGTGGCGGTGTAGGCCGTCGAGGTCAACCCCGACAGCCAGGCGATGAAGGCCGCGGTGGCCAACCCACCGGCGAGGTTGTCGGCGCTGATCACCAGCGCCAGCCCGGCGACACTGGGACCGATGCCGGCCAGCCAGGCGAACAGCAAATTGGTGATCGCCACCAGCGCCGCGCCCAGCAGCAGCGGTCGCTGCACGCCGAAGCGCATCACCAGCAGTCCACCGAGCGCGGTGCCGGCCAGCGACATGCCGAAGCCGAACAGCTTGGCGATCTCGGCGATCTGCGTCTTGCTGTAGCCGAGATCGAGATAGAAGGGATTGGCCATCACCCCCATGGTGATGTCGGAGAGCTTGTACAAGCCGACCAGCGCCAGTATCAGCAGCGCGCGCTTGCCGTTGCGGCTGAAGAAATCGACAAAGGGACAGACCACCGCAGCGACGAACCAGCCACCGGCATCGCGCAGCAGTTTCGGCAGATGGCCGTTGCGGGCGATGAAATCCAGCGCGCGCCGCTCGGCCTGCGCCGGCTGCGGCTGATGCTCGGGCTCGCGCACCAGCAGCACGGTGACCACGCCGACGCCCATCAACGCGGCCATCGCCAGATAGGCGCCGCTCCAGCCGGCGAACTCGGCGGTGTACAGCGCGCCGGCGCCGGCCACCAGCAGGGCCACGCGGTAGCCGAAGATGTACATCGCCGCCATCGCGCCCTGATATTCCGGATCGGCGGATTCGATGCGAAAGGCGTCGATGCCGATATCCTGGGTCGCCGAACTGAAGGCCACCAGCACCGCGAACAGGGCGATCGGCAGCAGATCCTCGCGCGGGTCGGCCAGCGCCATGCCGGCCAGCCCGGCCATCACCCCGAGCTGCGCCAGCAGCATCCAGCTGCGGCGCCGGCCGAGCCAGCGGGTCAGCCCCGGGATCGGCAGTCGATCGACCACCGGCGCCCAGAACACCTTCACCGAAAAGGTGATCCCCACCCAGCTGAAGAAACCGATGGTGGCGCGCGATACCTCGGCCTCGGTCAGCCAGGCGGAGAGCGTCGAAAACACCAGCAGAAACGGCAGCCCGGCGGCGAAGCCGAGAAAGAACAGCGCGACCACGCGCGGATTGGCGTAGGCCGCGGCCGCTTCGCGCCAGCTGTGCAGGGGTTTTGCGGTCACGCTTGCTCGCTCACAGAGGGTGGTCGTAATCGATGGTCAGCGGCGCGTGATCAGAGAAGCGCTGGTCGCGGTAGATCTCGGTGTTGAGCACCTTGCCGCGCAGCCCCGGCGTGGTGATCTGGTAGTCGATGCGCCAGCCGGTGTTGTTGGCCCAGGCGTTGCCGCGGTTCGACCACCAGGTGTACTCGTGCTCCGCCTGCGGCAGCTCGCGAAAGGCATCGACCCAGCCGCACTCGTCGAACAGCCTGCTCAGCCAGGCGCGCTCCTCGGGCAGAAAGCCGGAGTTTTTCTGATTGCCGCGCCAGTTGCGGATGTCCGCTTTGGTGTGCGCGATGTTCCAGTCGCCGCAGATCACCGTCTCGTGACCGAGCGATTTGAGCTGCTGCATGTGCGGCAGAAAGCGCTCCATCAGCCAGTATTTGAAATCCTGCCGCTCTGCCTTCGACGAGCCGGAAGGCATGTACAGCGAGACCACCGCCGTGTCGGCAAAGCGCGCTTCAATGTAGCGGCCCTCGCGGTCGACCTCTTCGATGCCGAGGCCGACGATCAGCTCGCGCGGCTCTTCCCGGCAGTAGAGGGCGACGCCGCTGTAGCCCTTTTTTTCCGCGTCGTGGTAGTGGCAGTGGTAGCCGGCCGGGTGGAAGATCGCGTCGCCGAGCTGGTCGATCTGCGCCTTGGTTTCCTGAATGCAGACCACATCCGCGGCCTGCTGCGGCAGCCAGTCGAAAAAGCCCTTGCGTGCAGCGGCGCGGATGCCGTTGGCGTTGAGGGTAGTGATGCGCAAGGCGGTTCTCCGGTGGTCGCGGCGCGATCTGGCAGGGTGACACGACAAGTTTCGGTGGCAGGCGTCACGCCGCGCTGCACCGCGCCGGCCACGGCGGCGTGTATCATACGCGACTGTTTCGCCCACGCGAGTCCACGCGACCCGCCAGCCGAGCCAGATCATGCAGGACTATCAGCGCGAATTCCTCGACTTCGCCATCGACCGCGGCGTGCTGCGCTTTGGCAGCTTCACCCTCAAATCCGGCCGCGTCAGCCCGTACTTCTTCAACGCCGGGTTGTTCGACAGCGGCGCCGCGCTGGCCCGTCTCGGCCGCTACTACGCGCGCGCCATCATCGATTCGGGCATCGAATTCGACCTGCTCTTCGGCCCGGCCTACAAGGGCATCCCGCTGGCCGCCGCCACCGCGGTGGCACTGGCGGACGAGCACGCCCGCGACGTGCCCTGGTGCTTCAACCGCAAGGAGGCCAAGGACCACGGCGAGGGCGGCTCGCTGGTCGGTGCGCCACTGGCCGGGCGGGTGCTGCTGATCGACGACGTGATCACCGCCGGCACGGCAATCCGCGAATCGCTGCAGATCACCGCCGCCGCCGGCGCCGAGCTGGTCGGCGCGGTGATCGCCCTCGACCGCCAGGAGCGCGGCCAGGGCGAGGCATCGGCGATACAGGAGCTGGAGGCGCGGCACGATATCGGCATCGCGCACATCGTCGCGCTGGAGGACATCGTCGCCTATCTCGAAGCGCGCGGCGATCGCGCCGCGGATTTGCTGGCAATCAGGAACTATCGGGCAGAGTACGGCGTCCATGCTGGTGCAACCGCCGTCGGTCACAGATAATCCACTCGCCCGACCGCGCTTGGTCTAGAGTCAGATAAAACCACACCACCATCACACACCTGCCTCACCGATGCACCGCAACAGCCCAGCGCGCCCGAAGCAGCCATCCACCGACACGGTGGCCTCATCGCATAACCGCTTGCCGCACACGGCACTGCTCGCCTGCCTGCTAGTCATCGCCAGCCTGCCCGACTCGTCTCAGGCCGGGCTTTACAAATGGGTCGATGAGCAGGGCAACGTCCACTACGGCGACCGCCCGCCGGCGGATCCGGACACCGGCCATCAGCGCTACAACGAACAGGGCGTGGTGGTGGACAGCAAGCCGGCGGCGCTCACCGAGGCCGAGCGCGAAGCGGCCCGCGCGGCCGAGCGCCGGAGACGCCAGCAGGCCGAGCGCGAAGCGGCTCGCCAGCTCCGCGATCGGGTACTGCTGGAGACCTTCACCACCGAGCGCGATCTGCTGCTGGCGCGCGACGACCGCATCGGTGCGCTGGACGCGACCATCGCACTGTCGGCCAAGCACCTCAACAACTGGAACGACAAACTGGCGCGCGTCGAGGGCCAGATCGCCGATCTGGCCGAGCAGTCGGAGGATGCACCGCAGCTACTGCTGGATGAGCGCGCTTCGCTGCGCCGCAAGATTGCTGGTGCCGAGAAGTTCAGCGCGCAGAAGATCGCCGAGCGCAGCGCACTGGCAGAGCAGTTCGAAGCCGACATCAGCCGCTACCGCGAGCTGCGACGCGAGCAGGCCGAAATGATGGAGCAGCTGGGCAATAACTGAGGGCGGCGCCCGCCGCCCCCGCAATCATCGGTAGAGATCGGGCCAGGCGCGACCCGATCAGAGTGTACTACTGGCCCCCGGCCAATTCCTCGCGAGCCAGCTGATCGACAATCTTCATCATCCGCGGGTAGCTGCCGGCCAGCGAACCGCTGGTCTTGTACTTGCCATTGATCGCCACTGCCGGCACACCCTCCAGCTCATAGCTGCGCGCCAACTGCGTGGCGCGGTTGAGCTGCCCCTGCACGGCGAAGGAATCCATGGTCTTGCGGAACTGGTCGCGGTCGATGCCCAGCGAAGCGGCGAAATCTGCCAGCTCATCCTTGCCGCTCAGCTTGCGGCGCTGCTTGTGGATGGCGTCGAACAGCGGGTCGTGCAGGGTTTCGGTGACACCCAGCGCCTCAGCGGCGTAGAAAGCGCGCGCGTGGTTTTCCCAGCTCGGATTGAGCGGCGGGGCGACGCGTTTGAACACCACGCCCTCCGGCTTCTCCGCCAGCCAGGCCTGCATGCTCGGCTCCAGCCGATAGCAGTGCGGGCAGCCGTACCAGAAGAATTCGATTACTTCGACCTGGCCCGCTTCAACCGACGTGTTGCGCGCCGGTTCCAACCAGTCGTAACCATCTTCGACGGCGCGCGCACTCTGCCCGGCACCCAACAGACACACGGCGGCAAGGCCGGCGCAGCCTCTGGCGAGAACCAGCCGTCGGGCAGGAGAATGGCGGTGATCGGTCGGGGTGCTCAATGACATAGGGATATCTCCTCAGCAAATTGTGGACGCGGATATGACCCACACAAGTGGCGGAGGTTGCATGAGCAGCAGGAAAGCCGCTGCGGCCACCGCGCGCGGCGACCGCAGCCACACACAGGCCCTTTAGTGCAGGCCCTGGATGTAATTGGCGACGGCCTCGATCTCGGCGTCGGTCATGCGCTTGGCGACCATGCTCATCATGCCGCTGGGGTCGTTATCGCGCGCGCCGCTGCGGAAATCCTTCAGCGTCTTGGCGGTGTAGGCGGCGTGCTGTGCCGCCAGCGCCGGATAGGCCGCCGGCGGGTTGCCCTTGCCCGCCGGGCCGTGGCAGGCGATGCAGGCGGGCACTTCGGCCTCGGTGATGCCGCCGCGATAGATGCTCTCGCCGAGATCGAGATTGTCCTCGCTGGCCGCCGCCGGGGCGTTACCCTGCGACGCGTAGTAAGCGCCGAGATCGGCCATGTCGGCCTCGCTCAGACCGGCCACCATGGGCGCCATGCTGGCATCCTGGCGCGCGCCGGATTTGAAATCGGCCAGCTGCTTGGCGGTGTACTTGGCGCCCTGACCGGCCAGCTTCGGGAAATTGGGCGCTGCCGAATTGCCGTCGGCACCGTGGCAGCCGGCGCACATGGCTGACTTGGCCTGGCCATTGGCCGCGTCGCCCGCCGCCTGCGCCGCCGTGGCTGCCACCAGTGCGATGCCTGCCAGACCGGCGAGAAGCATCTTCTTCATCGCGTTCACTCCTCAAATACATTGCAATGCGAAATCCGGGCTGCGCTGCGGGCCTTGTGAGGCCGCGCGCGGCGGAAAAAACCCGCAAATCATAACAGACTCGCCGCGCCCTTTCATGCGCCGCAGCGAGTAGAATTGTGCGCCCGCAACATGGCCAGGGAGCCGCTCGGCATGAATCCTCTCTACGCTCGCGCGACCTTCGTCACCGCGGCGCACAATCTGCGCCAACTGCCCGATGACAGCCTCGCCGAAGTCGCCTTCGCCGGGCGCTCCAACGCCGGTAAATCCAGCGCGCTGAACACCATCGCCGGCCACGGCAAACTGGCGCGCACCAGCAAGACCCCCGGGCGCACCCAGCAGATCATCTGCTTCGGGCTCGGCGACGGCCGCTATCTCACCGATCTGCCCGGCTACGGCTACGCCAAAGTGCCGAAAAAGCAGCTCGACCACTGGCGGCAGACGCTGACCCGCTATCTCTCCAGCCGCGAGCCGCTGCGCTGTCTGGTGCTGGTGATGGACGTGCGCCACCCGCTGACCGATTACGACTGGCTGCTGATCGAGGCCGCGACGCGCGGCAATGTGGCTCTGCACTGCCTGCTGACCAAGGCTGACAAGCTGTCGCGCAGCCGCGCCATGGCCGTGCTGCACGCGACCCGCAAGGCACTGGAGGAGGCCGGCGTGGAAGCCAGCCTGCAATTGTTTTCGGCACTCAAAAAAAGCGGCGTCGACGACGCCCACGAACTGCTCGACGAATTCCTCGCCGAGATCCCGCCGGATGCCCGGCCGGCGGCACCGGACGACAGCTCAACACCAGACCGATGAGGCCACGCGGCGGCCGACCGGCTCGCCGCGGGAATTGTCGATGATCGGCGCAAACCAGTCGGCGAGCGCCTCGGTCTGTCCCGGATCGAGCACGCGAAAGCGCTGCAACAGCGCGCCCAGAGCGACCTCCGAAGCGGCGGTGTTGCCGTCGTCGATCTTCAGCGCCACGCCCAGACCCAGCTCCGGCAGCGCCGCGGCGTAGACTCCGTCGGCACCGACCTTGGCCTGCACCTGCTGCCCGGCCCGCTCCAGCAGCGCGCTGCACAAACGCCGCTCCCCGGCGACCATCAGCGGCTCCGCCTGCAGCGCGGCGCGGATCTGCTCGATGGCATCGCGCCGCTCGGCGGCCAACCCGGACGGATCGGCGAAACGCGCGTAAGCCTGCGCAAGGCGCGCCAGCGGCAGCGCCAGCACCGGGATGCCACAGCCGTCGGTGGCGCGCGGCAGGCGCTCGGCATCGACTCCGGCCATCTCCCCCAAGGCCGCCATCCAGCGCCGCTGGACGATATGCCCGGGCTGGCTGTAGCCACGCGTCGGCGCATCCAGATAGCGCGCCAGGGCGAGCATGCCACTGTGTTTTCCGGAGCAGTTGTGCAGTAGCCGACGCGGCTCGCCGCCGCCGCGCAGCCAGGCTTCGCCGGCGGCGCGCATCGGCAGGGCGGGGCCGCATTCGAGATCGTCCTCGCCCAGCTCCAACGCCGCCAACCAGTGTTCGACGGCCTCAGCGTGGCGCGCTTCGCCATTGTGCGAGGCGCAGGCCAGCGCCAGCTGATCAGCGCGCAGCGCCTGTGCCGCGGCGGCACCCGACTCGACCAGCGGCAACGCCTGCAGCGGCTTGGTCGATGAGCGCGGGTAGACCGGCGTGGCCACATCGCCGAGGGCAAAGTGCAGTCGCCCCGCCGTATCGCACACCGCCAACGCACCGCGGTGGCGGCACTCGACCAGTTCGCCCCGCCAACTCTCCACCAATACCGGATTATCCATCTCGCCTCCCGTTGCCGTTTTCGCCGCGCATAACCCGCGGCGACGATAGCACGTGGGGAAATTTTTGACGGAACGCAGACCAACCCGCGCCGGACTAATCCATAGTGCAAGCGAAGCGGAGAAAGATGATGCCCGGCACAGCGACGACACACAGCCCCCGGCGGGTTCGCACCTGCTTGACGACAGCGCTGATCGCGGCGCTGCTCAGCGCCTGTGCCGGCCTGCCGCGAATGTTCACCGAACCGATGCCCGATGCGCCGGATATCGCCGCCGTGAGCGCGGCGCCCCAGTCCCACGTTGGCGAACGGGTGCGTTGGCGGGGGGTATTTCTGACCGCGCGCCAGATCGGCGACAACGGGCTGCTGGAGTTGGTCGATGATGCCCGCGCACCCGCGCGACGCTTCTTCGTCCAGCTGCCCGGCGGCGCACCCAGCGGCGAGCAACCGGGGCGCGAACTGACCGTGGTGGGGCGGCTGGCGGAACCGCTGCGCGAGGAGATCGGCGGCCGCGTCAGCCACTTTGCGGTGATCGAAGTGGAGAGTTCCGAGCAGCTGTTGTGGCACACGCCCGCGACGCGCTGGCACTACGCCAACCAGCCGCTGTACCACCCCTATCTCGACTTCCCCTGGTACCGTTGCGAGCGGCTGTCCGGCGGCTACTGGCGCTGCCGCTGAGCAGGCCTTATTGCGCGTCCGCCGGGCGCGCGGCAGGCAGGGGCGGCAAGCGCGCTACAGCGACCGCCACACGCCGCTGAACTCATCCGCCTCTTCGCGGCGCGGCGACGGCAGGCTGGCGCCGCCGCTGCTGGCAGCCTTGGCCGCTCCGGTGGCGATGCGGATCTGAAACCGGGTGAAGAAGCTGGTCTGATCCAGCGCCTCGACCAGCTTCACGCGCACATCCTTGTCGCCGATGTGGATGGTGGTGATGTCCCCCTGGCGAAAGGTGTGCGAGGGTGCCAGCAGGGTGGATGGCTGCTTGATCGCCTTGATTTCCGGGAGCATCAGGCATTCGTTGCTGCTGATATCCTGGGCACGCACACCGTGGCGGCGCTCGGCGACCACCGGCACAACGCGCGGCGAGAGCATCTGCACCCCACACAGAAAGCTGCGCGTATCGGTGAACTGCATCCAGCGGATGACGCCGATGCGCCAGCTCAGCGTGCGCCCGTCGCGGGTCTTTTCGCGCAACGCGACGACTTCACCGACATGCGCCCGCGAGGGACCCTCGCCCTGCCAGCGCAAGCCGAAGCCGGCGGCACTGACGTTGACCACAGTCCAGTTTTGCTGTCGCGGCGGCGGCCTGGCGTTGCTACGCGCCCCGCTGTGCTGGGCCTTGACCAGCGCGCGCCCCATCGGCTTGCCGCGGGCCACCGATTCCCAGAGCTGGCCATCGCGAGACGGGCCGCCCAACTGCGGATGGGTGATGAAGCCGGTACCGCTGCCACGGCGCTCGGTCGGTGGCAGCGACATCAGCTGCAGATCGTTGAGGTTGAGCCCCGAATCGTCCGCTTTCGATGCCGCCGGCTTGCGCTCGTGGCAAAGGCGCGCGTGGATATCCTTCAGGCCGGTCTCGACCAGCGCCTTGTTGTTGCGCACCGCGCGCCCGGATTTGCGCTGATTACTCAGGCTCAGGCTGGCCTTGATGCACAGCAGGGTACTGCGCTGCAGATGCTCGTCATCGAGGATTGGCGATTCATGCTGCGGCGCGCGCTTGAGCTCTTCGTCCACCCGCGGCAGCAGCTTACTCAGATCGATCGCACGCAACTCCGCCGGATTCGGCGCGTTGACGAAGCCAAGCCGCGACGGCGGCGCGTTGGTGCCGAGGCAGACGCCGAACGAGGCGCCCCGGCGGCGGCTCTGCGCATCCGGCGTGCTGTTGCCGAGCAGCACGTCGTCGCTCCAGTGCTCAAGCTTGTTGAACAGCAGTACCGCCTCGCCACGGCGCAAACGGTTGGGCGAGCACAATGTAAAAACCAGCGCGCGCTTGTAGGCGGCGCTGACGCTCAATTGGGCATTGCCGCGCGGGCCGGCGTCGCGCAGCTCCTTGGACTGCAGGTCGAGCTTTTCCACGCCGGCGTAGAGCTGGTGCAGGTCGCTCCAGATCGATTTCGGCAGTGGCTGATAGAGCTGGGCGCAGCGCAGCATGACCTCGCTGAGGTTGCTGATGGCGCGCTCGCTGGCAAGCATTTGCAGGCGCGCCGGCAACTGCTCGCCGCCCTGTGCCGCATCGACCAGGGCGATTTTGTAGCCAAAGGCCAGCTCCTGGAGGATCGCCAGGTGCAGATCATAAATCCGGCGAGATTTCTCCGGTAGCGGCAGGCTCAGGCTGGCGTAGCGGGCCAGCAGATTATCCAGAATCAACCAGCCGGTAGGCCGCATCAACTCCATGATTTCCACGCGCACGCGCGGCTCGTTGCGCAGCCTGTTGCTGTGCTTGAGACCGTGGTAGAACTGGCGCGTCAGCTCGCCGATGTCGTTGCCCTGCAACTCCGCCAGCCACTTTTTCACCCGCCGTGGCGAACGCGGGAAGCTACCCTCGACAGGTTCCATCTGACCGGGAATATTCAATGCCATAAGCGTAGTTACCGAACTTTTCCACCGCTCCAGGCGACTGCTGCCACGGGGCGTGGCGGTCGTTGTGGGATCTGCTTGCAAAACGCTGCTCTCCATGCTCAATGACCGAAGGACGCACCTTTCCGGCGGGATAGGTTGAGCATCGCATCGCCAGCTCGCAGGCCACCACAAACCGCATCACACATCGACGCAATTTCGCCGCTCCCACGTCGGCGCAATGGCCTTGACGCCCAAATGCCGACACACTGCACACATGCAGTTGTCGTGCCACCCCAGGCACCACTGTACACCCCGCTGCACCACAGTGCGCTTGGTGTAAACTGCCGCGTTTTGCATCCTGGGAACGAGCGGCATGCAACAGTTTCACGGAACCACCATCGTCAGCGTACGCCGAGGCGGGCAGGTCGTCATCGGCGGCGATGGCCAGGTCACGCTGGGCAACACGGTAATGAAGGGCAATGCGCGCAAGGTGCGGCGCCTGTACAAGGATCGCGTGCTGGCCGGCTTCGCCGGCGGCACCGCCGACGCCTTCACCCTGTTCGAGCGCTTCGAGGGCAAGCTGGAAGAACACGGCGGCAACCTCACTCGCGCCGCCGTCGAGCTGGCCAAGGACTGGCGCACCGATCGCATGCTGCGCCGCCTCGAAGCGCTGCTGGCGGTGGCCGATACCAGCGCCTCGCTGGTGATCTCCGGCAACGGCGACGTCATCGAGCCGGAGGGCGGGCTGATCGCCATCGGCTCCGGTGGTCCCTTCGCCCAGGCGGCCGGGCGCGCGCTGCTCGAACACAGCCAGCTGGATGCGCGCGAGATCGCCGAGCAGGCCTTGAAGATCGCCGCCGACATCTGCATCTACACCAACCACAACCGCACCATCGAAACCCTGGAGTGCTGACGGCCCATGTCGCAGATGACCCCGCGCGAAATCGTCCAGGAGCTGGACAAGCACATCATCGGCCAGCAGGACGCCAAGCGCGCCGTGGCCGTGGCCCTGCGCAATCGCTGGCGGCGCCAGCAGGTGGATGAACCGCTGCGCGGCGAGATCACCCCCAAGAACATTCTGATGATCGGCCCCACCGGGGTCGGCAAAACCGAGATCGCGCGCCGCCTGGCGCGGCTGGCCAACGCGCCGTTCATCAAAATCGAGGCGACCAAGTTCACCGAGGTCGGCTACGTCGGCCGCGACGTGGAATCGATCATCCGCGATCTGGTCGATGCGGCGATCAAGCAGACCCGCGAGCGGGAAAAGGAAAAGGTTCGCTTCCGCGCCGAGGACGCCGCCGAAGAGCGCATCCTCGACGCCCTGCTGCCGCCGCCGCGCAACAGCTACGCCACGGATACGCCGCGCGAGGAGTCCTCCACCCGACAGAAATTCCGCAAGAAGCTGCGCGAGGGCGAGCTGGACGACAAGGACATCGAGCTGGAATTCAGCGCGCCGCAGGTCGGTGTCGAAATCATGGCGCCACCGGGCATGGAGGAGATGACCCAGCAATTGCAGGGGCTGTTCCAGAACCTCGGCGGCGGGCAGCACAAAAAGAAAAAGCTCAAGGTGCGCGACGCGCTGCGCCTGCTGATCGACGAAGAGGCCGCCAAACTGGTCAACGAGGACGAGCTCAAGCAGAAGGCGGTGGACAACGTCGAGCAGAACGGCATCGTCTTTCTCGATGAAATCGACAAGGTCACCCGCCGCAGCGACGCCAACAGCAGCGGCGGCGACGTCTCCCGCGAGGGCGTGCAACGCGATCTGCTGCCACTGGTCGAGGGCTGCACGGTGAGCACCAAATACGGCTCGGTGCGCACCGATCACATCCTGTTCATCGCCTCCGGCGCCTTCCATCTGGCCAAGCCGTCGGATCTGATCCCCGAACTGCAGGGGCGGCTGCCGATCCGCGTCGAGCTGGCGGCGCTGAGCGCGGATGACTTCGTGCGCATCCTCGCCGAGCCGGATGCCTCGCTCACCGAGCAGTACGCCGCGCTGCTGGCCACCGAGGAGGTCGCGCTGGAGTTTCCCGCCGACGGCCTGCGACGCATCGCCGAGATCGCCTTTCAGGTCAACGAGCGCACCGAGAACATCGGCGCACGGCGCCTGCACACGGTGATGGAGCGGCTGCTGGAGGAGGCATCCTTCAAGGCCGCCGACCTCTCCGGGCAGACCATCACCGTCGATGCCGGCTACGTCGAGCAGCGCCTCGGCGAGCTGGTAGTCGACGAAGATCTGTCCCGCTACATCCTCTGAGATCGCCCATGCCCACCCCCACCGAAATCAAGCTGCACGGCGCCAGCCGCGTGCTGGAAGTCCATTTCGACGACGGCAGCACCTTTGAGCTGAGCTGCGAGTACCTGCGCACCCACAGCCCCTCCGCCGAGGTGCGCGGCCACGGTCCCGGGCAGGAAGTGCTGCAGGTCGGCAAGCGCGACGTGGCGATCAGCGACGTCCAGCCGGTCGGCCAGTACGCCGTCAAACTGGTGTTCGACGACGGCCACGACTCCGGCCTGTACACCTGGAACTACCTCTACGAGCTGGGCAGCCGCCAGAATGAATACTGGCAGCGCTACCTCGATCAGCTCGCCGCCGCCGGCGCCAGCCGCGACCCGGCCTGACGCCGGCCTGAAACCAGCACCTGGGGGACCAACCGTGGACGAGAACGAACAGACGCATTTCGGCTATCGCAGCGTCGAAGCCGGCGAAAAGGCCGGTATGGTCGCCGAGGTCTTTCACTCGGTGGCCGGCAAGTACGACCTGATGAACGACCTGATGTCCTTCGGCGTGCATCGCCTGTGGAAGCGCTTCACCATCGAGCGCTCCGGCGTGCGCGCCGGCCAGCGGGTGCTCGATCTGGCCGGTGGCACCGGCGATCTGGCGCGCGCCTTCGCGCGCCGCGTCGGCGCGCGCGGCGAAGTGGTGCTGGCGGACATCAACCAGTCGATGCTGGAAGTCGGTCGCGGCAAGCTCGACGACCTCGGCGTGGTCGGCAACATCCGCTACGTGCAGGCCAACGCCGAATGCCTGCCGTTTCCCGACGACCACTTCGACGCCATCAGCATCGCCTTCGGCCTGCGCAACGTCACCGACAAGGACGCCGCGCTGGCCAGCATGTACCGCGTGCTGCGCCCCGGCGGGCGGCTGCTGGTGCTGGAATTCTCCAAGCCGGTCGCCCCCGGCCTCGGCAGGCTCTACGACGCCTACTCCTTCAGCGCACTGCCGGCGATGGGCAAGCTGGTCGCCGGCGACGCCGACAGCTACCGCTACCTCGCCGAGTCGATCCGCATGCACCCGGATCAGCAAACCCTTCTGGGGATGCTGGAAACGGCCGGCTTCGAGCGCTGCGAATACTTCAACCTCAGCGGCGGCGTGGTCGCCCTGCATCGCGGCTACAAGCTGTGAGCGAAACCCAGCCGCAGACACAGCCGCAGCCGCAGCCGCCCGGCGATCAAGCCCGCGCCTTCCCCCTGCCGCTGGCGCTGGCGGTAGAAAAAGCCCTCAATGCGCTGATCGCGCGCGATCCCGAATCGCGCCGCCGCCTCGCCGCACTGGACGGCAAGCTGATCGCGCTGCGCTTTCGCGGGCTGGGCGCGGCCGCCTACTTCTTCTGCCACGCCGACGGCGTCGAGGTCGCCGGCCGCCACGACGGCGACGTCGACGCCAGCATCGAAGGCGCGCCCTTCTCGCTGGCCTCGATGCCCTTCAGCCGCCGCGCACTGTTCACCGGCCGCGTGCGCCTGGGCGGCGACGTGGCGCTGGCCAAGCGCTTCCACCGCCTGCTCGACCAGATAGACGTCGACTGGGAGGAGCAGCTGGCGCAGCTGCTCGGCGACATCGCCGCGCACCAGCTCGGCAACCTGGCGCGCGGCGCCGGGCGCTGGCTGGCGCGCACCACCGAAGACCGCCGCCGGGATCTCGCCGACTACCTGCAGGAAGAGGCCGCGCAGCTGCCGCCGCGCGCCGAGATCGAAACCTTTCACGACGCCATCGACAACCTGCGCGAGGACTGCGACCGCCTCGCCGCGCGCCTCGCCGCGCTGCAAAGCGATGCCGGCAACCGAGGCGGCGACGACCCGCAGGACGCGCGCTGATGCCACTGCGCGGCGCGCGGCGCGGCCTGCGCCTGCTGCACATCCAGCGCGTGCTGCGCCGCTACGGCCTCGACGAACTGCTCGCCGCAGTGCCCGGTGCGGGGCTGGCGCGCGTCGCCTTCCGCCTCACTCCCGAAGCGCTGCGCAGTCGCCGCAGCCGCGCCCTGCCGCGCGGTGAGCGCATCCGCCGCGCGCTGGAAGAACTCGGCCCGATCTTCGTCAAGTTCGGCCAGATCCTCTCCACCCGCCGCGACCTGCTGCCCGACGACATCGCCGTCGAGCTGGCCCGCCTGCAGGACCGCGTGCCGCCCTTCGACCCGGCGCTGGCGCGCAGCCAGATCGAAACCGCGCTGGGCGCGCCGGTGGGCGAGCTGTTCGCCACCTTCGACGCCCAGCCGCTGGCCTCGGCCTCGGTGGCACAGGTGCACGCGGCGACGCTGCACAGCGGCCAGCGGGTGGTGCTCAAGGTGCTGCGCCCGGGCATCGAAGCGACCATTCGCGGCGATGTCGAGCTGCTCAAGCTGATCGCCCGGCTGGCGCTGCGCTACGTCGGCGAAGCCCGTCGCCTGCGCCCGGTGGAGGTGGTGGCGGAGTTCGAAAAGACCATCTTCGACGAGTTGGATCTGGTTCGCGAGGCGGCCAACGCCGCCCAGCTGCGGCGCAATTTCGACGGCTCAAAGGCGCTCTACGTGCCCGAGGTGCACTGGGACTACTGCCGCGAAAAGGTGCTCTGCCTGGAGCGCATCGACGGCATTCCGGTGGCCGATGTGGCGGCGTTGAACGGCATCGGCGTGGACTTCAAAAAGCTCGCCGAGCGTGGTGTCGAAGTGTTCTTCACCCAGGTGTTCCGCGACAACTTCTTCCACGCCGACATGCACCCTGGCAACATCTTCGTCAGCCGCCGCGAGCCGCAAGACCCGCAGTACATCGCGGTCGATTTTGGCATCGTCGGCAGTCTGACCGACGCCGACCGCCACTATCTGGCGGGCAATTTCCTGGCCTTTTTCGAGCGCGATTACCGTCGCGTGGCGCAGCTGCACGTGGATTCCGGCTGGGTGCCGGCAGACACCCGGGTGGAGGATTTCGAAGCGTCGATCCGCACCGTCTGTGAGCCGATCTTCGAAAAGCCGCTGGCGGAGATTTCATTCGGCCATCTGCTGCTGCGCCTGTTTCAGGTGGCGCGGCGCTTCGACATGCAGGTGCAGCCGCAGCTGGTGCTGCTGCAAAAAACCCTGCTCAATATCGAGGGCCTCGGCCGCCAGCTGTACCCGCAGCTGGATCTGTGGCAGACCGCCAAGCCCTATCTGGAGCGCTGGATGCGCGAGCAGATCGGCCCGCGCGCGGTGTTCGGCAAGCTGCGCGAGCAACTGCCCGACTACGGCGCAGCACTGCCCGAGTTACCGCTGCTGGCCCACCAGTTGCTGCGCCAGGCGCGCGACGGCGAGCTGCGCGTCGAGTGGCACGGCGCCGAGCTGACGCGCATCCGCGACGAGCTGCGCGACGCCAACCGCCGCGTCGTGCTGGCGATCATCGGCGCCGCGCTGGTTATCTCCGCGGCGCTGATCTACGGCCTCGACGGCCTGCGTCCGGCGCAGATTCTCGGCGCGCCGCTGGCCAGCTGGCTGCTCGGCGGTGCCGGCGCCGCGCTGCTGTGGCGCGCGCTGCCGGCGCAGCGTGAGCCACCACACAGCGAATAGGCGCCGCCAACAGGGATTGAATCGCGAGCGCGACAAAGCTATATACTCTGCGCGTCGCTCAACCCAAAACCAGCGCAGCTGCCCGCCAGAGCAACTGCCAGAGTAGCTGCCAGAGCAACCGCATCGGTGATCAGCCCCAGCCACAATCTGCCCGTCACGCCGCCGCCGGCGCCGCCCGGCGACAGCCAGCGCGCGGCGCGCATCGACGCGCCATCGCCGGCCGGCGAGCGGCGCAGCGCCCCGCGCGAGCAGATCACCCGCCAGGTGGCCGGCGAGCGGCTGCCCAGCGAACGCAGCCTCGACGGCGAACTGCAGGATGAGCTGTTGCGCTCGCAGGCCAACTGGCGCGCCGCCGAGGGCGGCTTCCGCGCCTCGCTCGAAGGCTTGAGCCTGCGCGCGGTGGACGCCATCCACAGCTACGAATCCGTGCGCAGCGCCAGCCCGGCACACCCCGGCAGCAGCGGCGTGCTGCTGGATACCTACGCCTGAGTCGGCGCACTGCCGGCTTCGCCGTTGGCGTCATCGTCGGCGCCGTCGCCCGGCACCTCCCCCAAGCGGCGCCGCAGCTGCGAGCGCAGCAGTTCGAGGTGCTGGCGCAGCATGTACAGCTCCTGCCCGTAGGACAGCGGCACATCGATGCCGCGCACTTCGCGCTCGATCTCGTCGAGGCGCCGCAGGCCGGATTCCAGATCGGCCGCCTGAGGCTCGCGCTCGGCGTGCAGATCCATCTCCTGCAGCTCGTCGTACCAGCGATAGATGCGCTTGCGCATGCGCCAGCGGTAAACCGGCGGCAGAATCCGCGACAGCGGCAGCATTAATCCGAGCAGCGGCACCAGCATCACCCACAGACGATCCACCAGTACCGCGGCCCAAAACGGCAGATAGCGCTGCAGCAGCGGCGGACCGCGCCGGTAGAAGCGCTCGGCCTCTTCAGTGAGCGGGAAATCGACCAGGGCCGGCGAGGGGAATTGCGCCTCGGCCTCGAGCAAGCCGGGGCTGGCGTGGATATCGCGCGCGGCGAGCAGCAGCAGACCGGCCAGCGCCGGGTGCAGATCATCGCGCGTGGCCAGCGCCGCGGCCGGCGCCAGCAGCAGCAGATCTTCGCTGGGGCTGTTCTGACTGGGTGACAGCGCACCACTGGGCAGGCTGACGCGCGACAAAAAGCGGTGCCGGCGAGTGAAGGCCGCGGCGCGCTGCAACGACATCGGACGCACGCCCTCCAGCGCCAGCAGGCGCTGCACGCTGGGCGAATTGAGCCCGGCGACCAGCGACACCGCATCCGCCTCGCCACGCTGCAGCGCATCGATCGCCTCGCCGCCGGACAGCGGCAGGCTGTCGACCTCGACGCCGGCGTCCGCGAACAGCAGTTCGGCAACCGCACGGCTGCCACTGCCGGCGGCGCCCAGCGCGACGCGACGCCCGGCCAGCGCATCCAGCCGCGCACCGCGGATATCCTCGCGCACGAAGATCCACAGCGGTTCGAGATAGAGGCTGCCGAGCGAGCGGATCGCGGCATTTTCCGGCTCGCTGCTCAGCGCCGTGCCACCCTGGGCGAAGGCCACGTCGACCTCGCCATTGCGCAAGCGCTGCAGGTTATCCAGTGCGCCGGCGCTCTCGCGCAGCTCCAGCTGGATGCCATCCTCGGCGAGCCGCTCGCGATAGCGCAGGCCGAAGGCATGGTAGGCGCCATCCGCTCGCCCGGTGGCCATCACCAGCCGCTGCGCCGGCGCCGGCTCGACGAATTGATAGGCCAGCGCGAAGGCGCACAGCGCCAGCAATCCCACCAGACCCCAGATTTGCATGACGCCCGGGCCTGCCGCCGGGCCTGTGCCACGGCGTTCGCGCCGATCGTTCACCGCCATCCTCCCGCGCCGGCCGCTGCCGCCGCACCGCTCATGATTTGTCCCGCTTGTGCGCCCGCGGATGGGCGCGTTCGTAGACGCTGGCCAGATGCTGAAAGTCGAGGTGGGTGTAGATCTGCGTGCTGCTGATGTCGGCGTGGCCGAGCAGCTCCTGCACTGCGCGCAGATCGCCCGAGGACTCCAGCAGATGGCTGGCGAAGGCGTGGCGCAGCATGTGCGGATGGACGTGGCGATCCAGCCCGCGGCGCTTGACCAGCCGCAGCAGTCGCGCGCGCACGCCGCCGCGCTGCAGGCGAGCGCCGCGTGCAGCGATGAACAGCGCCGGCTCGGCGGCTTCGCGCAGCAGCTCGCCGCGCACCGCCAGCCAGCGCTCCAGCGCGGCGCGCGCCTTGCCGCCGATCGGCAGCACGCGGGTCTTGCCGCCCTTGCCGCAGACCTCCAGCAGACCCGCGCGCAGATCCAGCCGCTGCAGATCCAGCGCGACCAGCTCTGCCAGCCGCAGGCCGCAGGAGTAGCACAGCTCAAACATCGCCAGATCGCGCAGCTCCAGCGGGCCTTCGCCGGGGCTGTCGAGCAGCCGGCCGAGCTGCTCGGCATCCAGCGTCGCCGGCAGCTTGCGCGGCCGCTTCGGCGCGCTGACACCGTGCGCCGGGTTGTGCGTCAGCTCGCCGCGGCGCAGCAGAAAATCGCAAAAGGAGCGCAGCGCCGACAGCCGTCGCGCAACGCTGGCCGCAGATAAACCGCTGCGATGGCTGGCGGCGGCCATCGCCCGCACCGCCTGGGCATCCAGCGCGCGCCAGTCGCCGATGCCGGCGCCATCGCGCAGCTGACGCAGGGCGCGCAGCTCGCGGCGGTAGCCATCCAGGGTGTGCGGTGAGTAGCGCCGCTCGCGTTCGAGCTTGGCGAGGAACTCGTCGACCAAAGAGTCCGCTTTACTCATCGCCTGTACTCACGGCCGGCCATCGCCATCGCCATCGCCATCTGCGTGCTGGTCATCTGCGCGCTGGTCTGCGACGGCCTCCGGCTGCGCGGGCTCGGCAGCACCGCTTGCGGTCTCGTCCGCGGCCCGCTGCGCGGCCAGCACCGCGGCCAGACGCTGCGACAGCAGCTCGCCGAGCTGGGTCAGAAACAACAGGCCCTTGGCCGGGTGAAAGCGCCGCTCGTCCGCGTGGCCGAGGGCCAGCAGGCCGATGTTCTGCGTCGCCTTCAGCGGCAGCAGCGCCACCGAGCCGACCTCGCTGGCGCGCTCGTCGAACAGCGCCTGCAGTTGCGCCGCGTCGAGCTGGCCGCTGTGCACGCGGCGCTCGCGGAAGAATTCGACGAAGTGCTCGATGGCAGCGTCGCTGCGCTGCCAGACGCCGGCGCGGTCGCGGGCGCGCAGGTGGCCGTCGCCCTGATCGATCAGCTTGAGCACCACCAGCTCGGTGTCGAACTGGTCGCGCATCGCCGCCAGCGTGGCACAGATCACGTCATCCACGGTGCCGGCGGCCATCAGCTCCAGCGCCAGCGCGTGCAGGCGGCGATTGACGCGCTCGTTGTCGCGCGCCACCTGCACCAGTTCGGCGATGTTCGCTTCCAGCTGGATGTGCCGCTGGCGCAGCGCCTGCAGCTGGCGCTGCACCAGCGAGACCACGCCGTCGCCATCCGGATGGGGGATCTCCAGTCGCGCCAGCAGCTCCGGCTCGCGGGCGAAAAACTCCGGGTGCGCCTCCAGCCAGGCAACCACCGATTCGCCATCCAGCGGGTTGCCGTCGGCGGGCGACTCGCGCAGCGGCCCGTCCACTGACTCGATGCCATCGCTCATAGCTCGATCACTCCCTCGAAAACGCTTTCGGTCGGCCCGCTCATCAGCACCGGCGCGATCCCGCTCGCAGCGCACTCGCCGGCCCAGCGCAGATCCAGTTCACCGCCCGGCAGCTGCACCCGCACCGCCTCGTCGAGCAGGCCGCGCAGGCGGCCGGCGACCACCGCCGCGCAGGCGCCGGTGCCGCAGGCCTGGGTTTCGCCGACGCCGCGCTCGTAGACGCGCAGGCGGATCGCGTCGCGCGCCAGCACCTGCATAAAGCCGACGTTGGCCCGCGCCGGAAAGCGCGGGTGGGATTCGATCGCCGCGCCGAGCCGCTGTACCGGTGCACTGTCGACGTCATCGACGCAGAGCACGGCGTGCGGGTTGCCCATCGACACCGCGCCGATGCTGTATTCGCGGCCGTCGACCTCAAGTGCGTAGCTGGCGGCGCGCTGCGCGGCTGTGAAGGGGATGTCGCGCGGCTCCAGGCGCGGTGCGCCCATGTCGACACGGACCCGCCCGCCGCTCTCGATGCGCAGCAGAATCTTCCCGGCGGCGGTGTTGACCGGAATTTCGCGCTTGTCGCTGAGGCCGCGCTGGCGCACGAAGCTGGCGAAGCAGCGCGCGCCGTTGCCGCACTGTTCGACCTCGCCGCCGTCGGCGTTGAAGATGCGGTAGTCGAAGTCGGCGCCGGCCGCTGAGGGCGGCTCGACCACCAGCAGCTGGTCGCAGCCGATGCCGCGGCGGCGATCGGCGATGCGGCGGATCTGCGCCGCGTTCAGCGCAAATGGCTGGCGCGTGGCATCGATTACGACGAAGTCGTTGCCGAGGCCGTTCATCTTGGTGAATTCGAGTCGCATCAGCGGCTTCCGGGCGCGGATCTGGTTATCGTGGGGCGATTCTAACAGCCTGCGGCGCGGCGCTCAGTCGGGCAGGCGCGATTCGCCGGCGAGCAGCTGCTGGCGGGTTTCGCGGGCGCGCACCAGGTGGCTGCGATCGCCGTCGACCAGCACTTCGGCGGCGCGCGCGCGGCTGTTGTAGTTGGAGCTCATGCCGAAGGCGTAGGCACCGGCCGAGCGCACCGCCAGCAGATCGCCCTCGGCCAGCACCAGCTCGCGCTGCTTGCCGAGAAAGTCGCTGGATTCGCACACCGGGCCGACCACATCGTAGACGCGCGCGGCACCGGCGCGCGGGCGCACCGCGACGATCTCCTGCCAGGCGCCGTACAGCGCCGGGCGGATCAGGTCGTTCATCGCCGCATCGACGACGGCGAAGTCGCGATCCTCACCGTGCTTGAGGTATTCGACCCGCGACAGCAGCAGCCCGGCGTTGCCGACGATGCTGCGCCCCGGCTCGACCAGCAGCTGCAGTGGCCGCGCGCCGATGCGCTCGAAAACCTGCCGCGCCCAGGCGTCGAGGTCGATCGGCGACTCGTCGCGATAGCGGATGCCCTGGCCGCCGCCCAGGTCGAGGTGGCGGATGGCAATGCCCTCGGCGGCGAGCCGGTCGATCAGCGCCAACAGGCGATCGAGGGCGTCGATGTAGGGTTCGATCTCGGTGAGCTGCGAGCCGATGTGGCAGTCGACGCCGTGCGCGGCCACGTGCTTGAGCTCGGCGGCGCGGCGGTAGACCGCCAACGCGCGCTCGATGGGGATGCCGAACTTGTTCTCCTTCAGACCGGTGGAGATGTAGGGGTGGGTGCGGGCGTCGACGTCCGGGTTGATGCGCAGCGACACCGGCGCGACCACGCCCAGCTCGCCAGCCACCGCATCGAGACGCTCCAGCTCGGCCTCGGATTCGACGTTGAAGCAGCGGATGCCGGCTTCGAGTGCTTCGCGCATTTCCGCGGCGGTCTTGCCGACGCCGGAAAAAACCACTTTCGCCGGGTCGCCGCCGGCGGCCAGCACGCGCGCCAGCTCGCCGCCGGAGACGATGTCAAAGCCGGCACCCAGGCGCGCCAGCAGATCCAGCACGGCGAGGTTGGAGTTGGCTTTCACGGCGTAGCAGATCAGATGCTGGCGGCCGCTGAGAGCCTGCGCGTAAGCGGCGTAGGCGGCCTCGATGGCGGCCCGCGAGTAAACGTACAGCGGCGTGCCGTAACGCTCGGCGAGCGCCGCGCAGGGCAGCGCCTCGGCGTGCAGTTCGCCGCCGCGGTAGTCGAAGGAATTCATGATTTTTTTTCCGGCTCTCGCTCGCCGTCGCGGCTTTCGACGGGGGCATCCTGCGGCAGGTAGAGCGGTCCCTTCTTGCCACAGCCGGCCAGCCCGCCGGCGACGGCGAACAGGGTGAGGGCGATGACGATTGCGCGCACGGCCGTAGCCTCCGCGTGAAAAAACGGCGCAGTATAGCCTGTTGTGCGGCGCGCTACTTGAGGCTTTCGGAGAGTTTGGCGTCGAGTGCTTCGGCGATAATCGTCCGTAGCTCGCCGGGATCGAGCTTGTCCAGCGTCTCGGGGGGAACCTTCGGCGCCAGCGCCCCTTTCAGCGCGTCGATGGTCCAGGCCGGTACCGGGGGGGGCGAGGCAAGCTTGAGGATCACCTGCTCCTGAATCGGCCTGGCATCATCCGCCAGATCGTCCTCTTTCAGGCGCAGCAGCGGAACCTTGGCACGCGTGAAGGCGTAATCGAGCCAATCCACCCAGGGTTCCTCGTTATTCTTTGGGCAAATGATGCCGCAGATCGGCGAGAAGGCGCCTTCCTCCTTACCGCTCTTGTTGATGGTCTGCTTGTGGTAGATGACGAAGTCGATCTCCTTCCTCATCCGCTCGTGATTCCAGACCCGAACCTTGGCGAAGTGCTGCGGCTCCAGCACCTTTTTTACCCGCACCTTGGAGACGACTTCGAAATGCGGGCCGTTGAACTTGCGCAAAGCATGCAGAACCTTGCGTTCCTCATCGCCTTCCAGCACCCCCTCAGGCATGGGTTTGTAGGTCTGCTTGCGCTTGCGATTGACGCCCTCGACCTTCTCTCCGACCTTGAACACACCCATCGCCAGCAGCCACAGCAGCGTGGCACTGAGCACGAGTAGCGCGAAGAAGATGGCGATCTGTCCGAGCAGCGGCAGGCCGGCAATCATGTGAGCCACCACGTGGAGACGATGTAGCGATCGGGAAATGCGCGAATCACAGTGCGTTCGCTCCCTAAGCTTGTCTGCGCGACAGACTACTGCTGCAACGGCGTCAATTCAGTGACGATGTAACAATATTGGGGAAAACGCAAAGTTTTGTAAATCGCGCCGACGCTCACTCCTCCGGCAGCGGCACGCGCCGCCCCGGCAACACGCGGTGGCGCGCCTCGAACGTCTCCAGAGCGCTGTGATCGATCTCCAGATAGGCATCGCTGCTCGGCCCATCGGCGCGGTAGTCGACGCCCTCGAACTTGACGATGCCGCTGTTGTCCTGGCGCCAGTCGCGGCCGTAGAGGCGGTACTCGCCGACCACCTGCCCGCCGGGAAAATAGGCGCCGAACTCCAGCGTCGAGCCGGCGCTGTCATCGAAGCTCAGCAGTATCGAGTGCTCGGTTGCACCGACCGCCACGCCCGGTGTGCCGGCGTGGATCACCACTTCATCGGTGCGCCGGCCGCTGACCACTTTCAGGGTGCCACGAACCACGTCGTGGCTGCCGCTGGGTACATCGCGGTGCAGGGTGATGGTCTGCGAGGTGTAGTACTGCAGCTGCTGCAGATCGGCGCGACTCAGCCCCTGCTCGCGGCGCAGCTCGTGGGTAAAGGGGATGCGCGGCGCGCAGCCGGTGGCCAACAGCAGGGCGCACAGGGCGAGCAACGAGGCGGCGGACAGCGGGGTCAGGCGGCGCTGGAACATGGTGATTGGGGCTGTGCTTGCGGCTGGAATGAGTTGGGCGCAAAGCATAGCGGGGCAGCGCGAGAGCTACCAGCCTTGGCCGCCGGCAGCGAAAAGTGGCAACGGCAACACGCTCGGGGTGCGGCCGCAGAGCGACTACCGGCATGGGCCGGCAAGAGGTGCGGCACCGGCATGGCGCCGGTGCCGCTAAAAATCAGAAGCGGCGAGGGCCGCCGCGCGGGCGATCTTCGCGCGGACGCGCCTCGTTGACACGCAGATTGCGACCGCCGAGATCGGTGCCTTCGAGGGCCTCGATCGCAGCCTGACCCTGGCCGCCATCGGACATTTCGACAAAGCCGAAACCCTTCGAGCGACCGGTGTCGCGGTCCATGATGATCTTGGCACTGGAGACGTCACCGTAGGCGCTGAACAGGCCGTGCAGATCGTCTTCGGTGGTGTTGTAGGGCAGGTTCCCAACGTAAATATTCATCACTAAATTCACTCATCACCGTGCCTTGTAGATATTGAGGACACGGCCGCGGAACCAAAGCACGGAATTCCGCGGCTGCGCACGGCCCGACCGGGCCGCTGGCGGGAGTCGTTCCGCCTGGCAGCCGACACACGGGGTATCTGCCGATCCGTTCGCCGTCTTCGCCTGGCCAGCGGGCGGTGACCACTCCGGGCACAGCGGACGCGCGTCGATTGGGGACGTGGTGCGGTACGGCGGGAGGGGGCGACCGATGGGGGGAGAAGCGGCGTGCGGAGCTGGGTGGATACCCTGAGAGCGACTGTCGGCTCAGATCATCGCCCGCACGGCGCGTCGGTGCAAGCGAAATCTACCCTGGCCGCCGGTCCGACGGCGCCGCGCGCGCCGCCATCTCCGCCACCGGCGGACGCCCTAACGGGTTCAATCGCCGCGCTTATGGCCGGGCTTGCCGCCGTGCCCCGACTTGAACGGCTTGCCCTTGCGCGGCCGCTCGGCGGAAAAATCACCGCCAGCGGAGGGGCCGCGCTTGTGCTGGCCGTCGCGTTGGCCATGGCCGTATCCACCACTCGGGCCGCCACCCGGGCCGCGATCCGGGCGCAACTGCAGCTTGCGACCGCAGACCCAGACCCCCTGCAGAATGCGAAACGCCTCGTCGGGCAGGCGCTGCGGCAGCTCGACCAGACTGAACTCATCGAACAGGCGGATGCGACCGATGCTGTCGCGCGCCAGTCCCGACTCATTGGCGATGGCGCCGACCAGATTGCGCGGCTCAACGCCATGGGCGCGGCCCACCTCGACGCGGTAGGGAACCAGCCCCGGGGTCGGCTCGCGGCGTTTGAAATCGCCCTTGCCGCGGCCATCGGGCCGCTCGCCAGCTGCGCGTGGATCACGTCGGTCGTGCCGCTCGCGCTGTTCGCGCCGAGGCGGGTCCTTGGGCAGCTGTAGCGGCAGATCGCGCTGCGCCATCCACGCCAGCGCGGCGGCCACATCGACCATCTCCACCTCGTGTTCGCGCTGGAACTGTTCGACCACGGACTGGAAGAAATCCAGCGGCTGAGCATCCAGCGCGGCTTCGATCTCAGCCTTGAACTGGATTACGCGACGCTCGGAGAGGTCGGCGTTGCTGGGCATCTCCATGGGCTCGATCCGCTGGCGCGTGGCGCGCTCGATGGCGCGCAGCAGGTAGCGCTCGCGACGCGCCACGAACAGGATCGCGTTGCCCTCGCGACCGGCGCGGCCGGTGCGGCCGATGCGGTGTACGTAAGCCTCGGTATCCAGCGGGATGTCGTAGTTGACCACGTGACTGATGCGCGGCACGTCGAGGCCGCGAGCGGCGACATCGGTGGCGACGATGATATCCAGCTTGCCGTTCTTCAGCCGCTCGACGGTCGCCTCGCGCTGCTGCTGCTGCATGTCGCCGTTCAGCGCGGCGCTGGCAAAGCCACGCGCGGCGAGCTTTTCCGCCAGTTCGGTGGTCATCGTGCGGGTGCGCACGAAAACCAGCATCGCGTCGAAGTCCTCGACCTCCAGCAGGCGCGTCAGGGCATCGTTTTTGTGCAGCCCTTCGACCAGCCAGTAGCGCTGGCGGATGGTATCCACCGTGGTGGTCTTCGCAGCGATCTCGACCAGCGCCGGATCGCGCAGGTAACGCCGCGTGATGGCCTGGATCTGCGCCGGCATGGTGGCCGAGAAGAGCGCTGTCTGGTGGCCCTGTGGACACTGTTCGAGGATCCATTCGACATCTTCGATGAAACCCATGCGCAGCATCTCATCGGCCTCATCGAGCACCACCGCGCGCAGCTGATCGAGTTTGAGGCTGCCGCGGCGCAGGTGATCCATGACCCGCCCCGGGGTGCCGACGATGACCTGTGCGCCGCGGCGCAGCTGCTTGAGCTGCACGCCCATGCTCTGCCCGCCGTAGATCGGCAGGACGTGGAAGCCGGGCAGGTCGTGGGCGTACTTCTGAAACGCCTCGGCCACCTGGATCGCCAGCTCACGGGTCGGCGCCAGCACCAGCAGCTGGGGGGCGTCGAGCGAGGTATCGATGCGCGCCAGCAGCGGCAGGGCGAAGGCCGCGGTCTTGCCGGTGCCGGTCTGCGCCTGACCGAGTAGATCGCGCCCCTCCAGCAGCAGCGGGATGCTCTTGGCCTGGATCGGCGAGGGCGTCTCGTAGCCGACCGCGCTGACCGCGGCGAGCAGGCTCGGCGGCAGCCCCAGTTCGGCGAAGGACGCGGGGGAATCGTTGCTGGACATGATGCTCGTACCGGGCGCGATGGCGCTGTGGGGAAGGTGGCGACAGCGGCGCCGCTGTGGCCGCTCGCAGAATCGAAAAGGCCGGGCATTATACGCCATTGATCTGGAAAGTGTGCGCCATGCAACCGCCGACGGCTTGACCGCCACAGGCTGCCGACACAGCATCGAGACATTCGCCAAATCGTTGAGATAAAAGCATGCAATCGCCTCGCAAGACCGCCACAGCCGAAGCCGACCCGATCCGTCGTACCGCCAACCTGGCCGTCACCCTATTGACCGCTGCCCTGCTGGCCGCCTGCGGCAGCAGCGGCAGCGCTTCCGATGACTCTGGCGGCGGCGGCGGTAGCGGCGACAGTAGCGGCGACAGTGGCGGCGACGGCGGTGGCGACGGCGGTGGCGACGACAGTGGCGGCGACGGTGGCGGCGACGGTGGCGGCGACGGTGGTGGCGACGACAGTGGCGACAGTGGCGATAACAGTGGCGACGGCGATGACGGCGAGCCACCAGTCGAAGAAGAGACGGTCTTCACGCCGCGAGCCGACGACCTGATCCTGCCCACAGACTGGTACGCCGGCCAGACGCTGGATGTGGTCCGCGTCGATCTGCGCACCGCCGCCGGCAGCAGTGGCATCTGCCAGGCCGACGACCCGGCCACGCCCGATGTCGACGAACAGGACTACAGCGGCTGCACGCTGGATGACCTGCGCGGCGACGTCATCAACAACGACGCCTTCGATCCGGAAGTGCCGGTACACTTCAGCCAATCGCCGGATTTCCCCGACGACGGCAGCGTGAGCAACGCCGAGCTGGAAATCCGCGGTGCAACATCGCGCTTCGCGGTGCAGAAATCCTGGCGGATCAAGCTCGACAGCAAAGACGTACTATGGCGCGACGAACGCCGCCTTCAGCTCAACAAACACCCCTGGGAGCTGGCCCGGGTGCGCAACAAGCTGAGCTTCGATCTGTTCGCCGAGATCCCCCATCTGCCCAGCCTGCGCGCCCAGTTCGTGCAGCTCTATCTCGACGACGGCGCCGGCCCCGAGGACTACGGCCTGTTCACCCACGTTGAGCACACCGGCAAGGAATACCTCGTCAACCGCGGCTGGGACAAGGACTCCCCGCTGTACAAGGCATCGAGATTCACCTTCCGCGAGCGCGCCGCATTTGCGCTCGACGGCAACGGCGAACCGCTCGACCCGAACGCCTTTGAAAGACGCGTGGAAATCAAGCGCGGCGACGATCACAGCGCTTTCGTCGCCATGCTCGCCGCGGTCAACGATTTCGACAACGACTTCGAAAGCGACGTCATGGGGCGATTCTTCAACCGCAACAACTACCTGACCTGGCTGGCGGTGAATATTCTCAGCGGCAACTGGGATACGCAGAGCCAGAATTTCTACCTCTACAACCCGCTGGGTACCGAGCGCTTCTACTTTACACCCTGGGATTACGACGGCGCCTGGGGCTGGGATCGACAGCCCGATCAGATCGCCGCGGACAAGCCCGAGCGGCGCTGGTCGCGCGGCATCAGCAACTGGTGGGATGGCAAACTGCACAAGCGCTATCTATCGCAGCCGGGGGCGCTGGAGGAACTCAACGCCGCGGTGGAGGAGCTCTACCAGCGCTACTTCCAGCCCGCCGACATCGCCGCGCGGCTGGCGACGTACAAGGAACACATCCGCCCGCTGGTCACCGGCCTGCCGGACTACCCCCATCTGCCGCTGCCCGGCACGCCGCCGCAGGCTGAAGTCGAACAGGCCTGGAGCGCGGACTACGACGCCATCGCCGGGCAGGCCGAGCGCAACTATCAGGATTTCCTCACCCTGCAGGAAAGCCCGATGCCCTTCTGGATCAGCGGGCCGCAGATCGACGGCGCGACCACCACGCTGAGCTGGGGGCCGTCGCACGATCTGCAGGGCGACGCGCTGCACTACGAGCTGTACCTGGCCAGCGACCCGGCGCTGCTGCCACTAACCCCCAACGACGCCGTCGACCCGGCGGTGACGCATCTGGCCGGCATCGCCGCAGCGCCCGGCGAGTACCCCAGCCAGGCCATCGAGACCCCGGCCAGCGGTGAGTGGTACATGAAGGTCTTTGTTATCGACGCCAGCAACCCGGCGGAGCACTGGCAGATCGCCTTCGACAGCTTGCACCACCCCATCTCGGACGACGAAGTCGAGATCTACCACGGCGTGCGCTGGTTCGAGGTGCCCTGAATCCGGCCGGCACTCAGTCGATCTCGGCGAGCAGCTCCATGCGCTCGACGTCGGCGAGGGTGATGCGCCGCCCGTCGGCGGTGACGAAGGTGCGCCCGTCGAGCTGGTTTGCAAAGGCCTGATATTCGATCACCGTGCCGGTGGAGCTGTTCACCACCCGCAACGTCACCAGCCGCTGCGCCTCGCTCCAGCGCAGGTAGAAGAAGATCCCGCCGAGGCCCAGCAGGGCCAGCAGCACGATGGCGGTGAGCCTGTGGTTGGCGGCCGCGGGCTTGCGCGCTGCAGCGCCGCTGGTGCCAGCGCCGGACGGGCCGGCGGGTGAATCATCCTCGGCGGCGTCGCGGGCGCGCAGGTACAGCGCCACGGCGACGATCACACCGACGGTGAGCAGAATCTTGGTGAACATGCGGCGGACACTACCACAGCCGGGGCACGCCGCGGCCGGCGACAGCCCACTGGCGACTAGCCGAAGCGCGCCGCGCCCAGCGGCGCCAGATCCACCCCGGCAGGCTCATCACAGATCTGTCGCGCCAGCTGCTCGCCGAGCAGCGGGCCGAGGGTGAAACCCAGATAGCAGTGGCCGAAATGCAGCCACAGGCCGGCGTGGCGCGGTGCGGCGCCGACCAGCGGCAGGCTGTCCGGCAGGCAGGGGCGGCTGCCCACCCAACGCTCGCCAACCTCCTCGCCCAGCGGCAGCATGCGCCGCGCCACCGGCAGCAGTCGCTGCAGCTGTACCGGGGTCATCGGCGCGCCGTGGTGGGCGAACTCGAAAGCCGTAGTCAGGCGCACGCCGTCGCGCATCGGCGACAACAGCATGCCGTTGTCCACATCCACCAGTGGGCGCTGCAGCGGCTCGTCGACGGTCGGCCGCAGATGGCTGTGATAGCCGCGGATCGACTGCAGCGGATAGCGATAGCCGAAACGGCGCAACAGATCCATCGACCAGGGACCGAGGCAGACCACCACCCGCGCCGCGCTCAACGGCCCGGCGTCGCTGTCCAAGCGCCATTCGCCGGCCACCTGGCGCAGCCCGGCGGCATCGCCGCGCGCCAGCAGGCCACCGCTGGCGGCGAAGTGCCGGGCGATCGCCGCGGTGACTTCGCCGGGGCTGGCCACGGTGTGGCTCTGCGGCCAGTACAGCGAGCGGTACGGGCGTGCATCGAGCAGTGGCTCGTAGTCGCGCAGCGCCTCGCCTTCGATCAGCTCGTAGGGCATGCCGATGCTGTCGGCGCGCGCCAGCACCGGCTCGGCCGCGTGGTAGCTCTGTGCGCTGCGATACATGCGAATCCAGCCGCGGTCGCGGTACAGATCCAGCGCACCGGTCTGCCTGGCGAGTTCGCGGTGCGCCGCCAGCGCGCGGCTCATCAGCGGGTGCACGGCGCGAAAGAAACGCTCTTCGCCGTCCTCGTCGGAGGCGCGCCACAGCGCCAGCAGCCACGGCAAAAGACGCGGCAGGATGCGCCAGTGGTAGTGGGTCTGCAGGCTGCGGTTGCTGGCGTAGCGCAGCAGCGCCAGCGGGTCGCGCGGAAAGACGATGGGTTCGAGCCCATCGACCTCGACGATGCCGGCATTGCCATAGGAGGTCTCGCGACCCGGCTCGCGGCGGTCCAGCAGGGCCACGTTTTGGCCGCGCGCCAGCAGCGCCTGCGCGGTCGAGGCGCCGGCGATACCGGCGCCGAGTACTAATGTGTCCAGCTTGCGCATGCTCGGCTCAGGGGATTGGCTATGGATGTTGTTACGGGTTGCGATTCGGAGGTCTGGCGACGGCTGCAAGAGCCGCCGGGCAGAGTCGCGGACAGGGTCGCGGACAGCTCGCCCGGCCACGGGCGGCGGGCATGATAGCCGCTGTGGCGCGGCGCTGCAGCGTCGTCGCAGCTCAGTCGCCGCGCAGGTCTGCGGCCGCGGCGCGGCCCTCCAGCGCGCACCAGCGACGGAAGCCGCCAAGGCCGCGATTCTGCCACTCGGCGTGGGCCGCCTGCCAGGCATCCATGCGCGCGCGCTGCAGGGCGGCGGTGTCGAAGCCGGTGCTGCGTTGCAACTGACGCAGCCGGCGGTGGAATCCATCCCGCACCGCGTCATCCACCAGCCCGCAGTAGCTGGCCACTTCGATATCGTAGTGCAGACGCACCAGTGGCTCGACCGGCGGCGGTGCCGCAGCGGCCAGCGACGGCATCAACACGGCGGCGCAAATCACCAGCCAGCGGGCCGATAACGGCGCCAGCGGGTCTCGGCGCCGAGCGCCGCAGTCGGATCCAGGCATATCCACCTCCGCACTCGCGCCTGCCGCAATGGTGCCGATTGCATCACACCGGCGGTGAAATTCCGATTATCCTGCGCCACAGTTCATCGCCGACCGGATTGAAAGGGGGATCGCGCAAGCCATGTGCGCCAGCAACGCCAACGCTATTCGGGACGCCGCCACGGCGTGCCGCTGCGGCATTGCCAGCCGAGCGTCCGCGATCCTGATCTGCGCCTTGAGCGCGCTGTTGCTGACTGCCTGCGGCGGCCCGCCGCCAGCGCCCGAGCCACTGGTACAGCCGGTGCCGACGGTGCCGGTACCACGCCCCTGCACCGGCAATCTGGCCGGCACCGACGCCGCCGGTGCTGCATTGCAGCGCATCCGCATCCTCGCCCGCGACAACGCCAACCGCGGCGAGCCGGTGGCGCTGGACATAATCTTTATCTACGACCCGGCGCTGCTCGCCGAGCTGCCGCGCGACGCCGGCGCCTGGTTTCAGCGCCGCGATGCCATCCGCCTGCTGGCCGGCGGCGGCCTGCAGGTGGTCTCACTGGCGATCGCGCCGGGCAGCGGCCCGGCGCACATCGACCTGCCCGAGGATGCCAGCCTGGTGCACCGCGTGCTGGCCTATCCGCTGTACCACGAGCCGGCAGCGCAGCGCGTGCTGGAACTGACCCGATTCCACAGCGTCCGCCTGACCTTTGAAGAGAACACCGTGACCATGTGCCGCGAGTGACGAAGCCATCACCGCCGCCACTCCGGCGGCGAACTATGCTTGGCTGCCCTTCGCTGGCCCGATCGCCAGCCAGCTCGCCACCAGCCAGGAGTCACCATGTTCAAGCGCATCCCCAGCTTCCTTTGCCTGTTTGCCGGCCTGCTGCTCAGCGCCTGCGCGGATATGCCCGCCCAAGGCCCGGGATCGGGGCCGGAGCAGGGATCGGGAACCGGTGGCGGCGCACTCGAACCGGGCAGCGGCAACCCCGGCGGCGGACGGCGCATCGAGGCGCTGGCCAAGGCCGGCGGCCAAGAGGTGATCAATATCGACCTGGTGTTCATCTACGACGACAGCCTCAGCGAGCACTTGCCGGCACGCACCGGGAGCTGGTTCGCGGCTCGCGAGCAACTGCTCGCCAATGCCGGCGGACTGCTCGAACGGGTCTCTCTGGAGCTGCCAGCGAGTTTCGCCAGCGGCCCGCTGCGCCTGCCCGAACGCGCCGATGGGGCGCAGCGCGTGCTGCTCTACGCAGACCATGCGCAGACCCCCGAGGCCGTCGACCTGACAGCGCGGCGGCGCATCGCGCTGCGCCTTTACGCGGGCGGTCTGGATGTCGCCGATCTCTGAGCTGATCTCCAGGCCGGCCACCGGGCCGGGCGCGCCGCCGCCGCGGTGCTAAGATTCGAGCTGCGGCCGGCCGCGGTCGCCGCCACAAATCCGCCGCACGCCATCAGGTTTCTCTTCGCATGCCGCCGCGACTATTCGCCCCATTAATGCTCTTTCTGCTGGCGCTCGCGCCGCCGCTCGCGGCTGACGAAGCAGAGCCAACCGAGCAGCAGCGCAGCGCGGCCGCCGAGCGATTGGAGCGGGTGCGCGCCCAGATCAGCTCTCTGCAGCAGCGCGTCGCCACGCAACAGGCCGAGCGCGGCAATGTCTCCAGCGAGCTGCGCGAGGTGGATCTAGCGGTAGCTGCCATCCTCACTGAACTGGATCAGCTCGGCGCGCAACTGGCCGACCAGCAGCGCGAACTGGCGCAGATCGAAACCCGCCGCACGGCGCTGCACGGGGAGCTGGCGGCGCACCAGACGTCGCTGCGCGAGCAGTTGCGCGCCGCCTACCGCATCGGCCAGACACCGGTGCTGCAGCTGCTGCTCAAACAGCAGGATCCGGCCCGGCTGAGCCGCGCGCTGCGCTACTACGATTATTTCAACCGCGCCCGACTGGCGGCCATCGAGCGCGCCGAGGCACTGCTGGTGGAGCTCGCCGAGCTGGCCGAGCGCGAGCGCCGCGCCGCCGAGCAGTTGCGCGCCACCCGCCGCGAGGCCAGCCGCCGCCACGCCGCGCTGGAGGAACGCCAGCTTGCGCGGCGCGAAGTGCTGGCGCGGCTGGAGCGGGAGATCGCCACCACCGGCGGCGAAATCCGCCACCTGCAGGGCGACGCCAAACGCCTGCAGGCGCTGCTCGACGAGTTGAGCCAGATACTCGCCGACATTCCAGCGCCGCCGCGCGAACGCGAACCCTTCGCCCAGCGCCGCGGCAAGCTGCCCTGGCCGGTGCGCGGACGCGTGCTGAACGCCTTCGGCAGCCGCCACGGCGACGGCCCGCTGAGTAGTCAGGGGCTGGTGATCGCCGCCGGCGATGGCGACTCGGTGCAGGCCGTGCACCACGGCCACGTGGTCTACGCCGACTGGCTGCAGGGCTTCGGCATGATTGCGATCGTCGATCACGGCGATGGCTACATGAGCCTGTACGGAAACAACAGCGCTCTGTTCAAGGAAACCGGCGACTGGGTGTCCAGCGGCGAGCGGCTTGCAACCGCCGGCGACGGCGGCGGTCAACTGGGTAGTGGCGTGTACTTCGAGATCCGCCGCAAGGGCCGCCCCATCGATCCGGCGCGCTGGCTACGGCGTGGCGGCGGCTGAGGACGCGCCGGTCGCACCATCACCCAAGTGACTGTATGACCGGGCGGAAAACGCGCCACATCGCGAACCGCAGCAAGGGTGCAGGGCAAGGCCGCTCTGATACACTAACAGCAACCGGCCGCCGCAGTGCCGAAACCGAGCGACCGCCAGCCGCGTGCCGCACGGCAGCCACCACGGAGACACGCATGCATTCCAGACCCCGCACACTCACTCTCGTCCTGCTCGGCGTGGTGCTCGGTGGCGCCCTGTCCATCGGCCAGGGCGTGCTGGCGACCCGCGACGATCCGGCCGAGGCGCTACCGCTCGAAGACCTGCGCACGTTTACGGACATCTTCACGCGCATCAAGGCCAATTACGTCGAGGAGATCGACGATAAAGAGCTGCTCGAACACGCCATCCGCGGCATGCTCTCGGGGCTCGATCCGCACTCCGCCTACCTCAGCCCCGACCAGTTCAACGAGCTGCGCATCGGCACCTCCGGTGAATTCGGCGGTCTCGGCATCGAAGTCGGCATGGAAGACGGCTTCGTAAAAGTGGTCGCGCCGATCGACGACACCCCGGCGCAGCGCGCCGGCATGCAGTCCGGCGATCTGATCATCCGCCTCGACGACCAGCCGGTGAAGGGCATGACCCTCTCCGACGCGGTCAAGGTGATGCGCGGCAAGCCGGGCACCGACATCGTGCTCACCGTGGTTCGCGACGGCGAGGACAAGCCGCTGAAGGTGACCATCACCCGCGCCGTGATTCAGGTCAGCAGCGTCAAGCAGCGCATGCTCGACGATGGCTTCGGCTATCTGCGCATCTCGCACTTCCAGACCAAAACCACCCAGTATCTGCTGGATGGCATCGAACAGCTGCGCGAAGAAAACGGCGGCGATCTGCGTGGTCTGGTGCTGGATCTGCGCAACAATCCCGGCGGCGTGCTGTCCGCCGCAGTGGGCGTCTCCGACGCCTTCGTCGAAGACGGCCTGATCGTCTATACCGATGGCCGCGAAGAGAACGCCCAACTCAGCTACAACGCCAGCCCCGGCGATGTGCTCGACGGCGCGCCCATCGTGGTACTGGTCAACGGTGGCTCGGCCTCGGCTTCGGAGATCGTCGCCGGCGCACTGCAGGACCACCAGCGCGCCGTCATCATGGGCGCCAAAACCTTCGGCAAGGGTTCGGTGCAGACCATTCAGGATCTGCCCAACGGCGGTGCGGTGAAGCTGACCACGGCGCGTTATTTCACACCGGATGGCCGCTCGATCCAGGCCGAGGGGATCGACCCGGACATCGAAGTCGGCCGTTTCAAGGTCGCCCGCGAGAACGGCGACGAAGACGAAGTCGCGCCGCTCACCGAGGCCAATCTCAGCGGCCACCTGGACAACCCCAACGGCGAAGAGGTGGTCGAAGACGCCGATAGCGAAGCCCAGCGCCAGGGCGAGCTGGACAAGCTGGCCGACGAAGACTACCCGCTGTACCAGGCACTCAACCTGCTGCGCGGGCTGACCATCCTGCAGGCGCAACGCTGACAGCGGTGCTGGAATCGGCCCCAGTGGCGCGGCGATTCCAGCCGCGTTGTCGGCCGCCTGGCCGGACGGGCCTGTGCGCCACCGGGCTCGCCGCACTGCTGGCGGCGAGCACGCCGGCCAGCGCCAACGCCCTGCTCGAAGCGCTCGACGCCATCGCCGCCGCGCGCCGCGCCGCAGCGCTCGCCGAGCCGCAGCCCGACAGGGCCGATCCCGCGCAACGACAAGCCAGTGCGACAGCCGCGCAGACGGCCGCCGAGGCGCCTGCTGCTGCAACACCCGAATCCTCGCAGCGAGCGAAAACCGGGGCCAAAGCCGAGCGGGCCAAGCGGGTCGATATCGCCAATCGACCGGCTGTCGTCGCCAGCCTGCCGGCGATCAGCATCATCATCGATGACATCGGCTACAGCCGCGAGATCGGCGCGCAGCTGCTCGATCTGCCGCGACCGGTGACACTATCCATCCTGCCGCACAGCCCGCACGGCGCCGCGCTGGCACAGCGCGCGCAACGCAGCGGCCACGAAATCATGCTGCATCTGCCGATGGAATCGAGCATCGGCGCCGATTCCGGGCCAGGCACGCTGGCCAGCGGCATGAGCGGCGAGCAGTTCGAACGCACCCTGCTCGACAATCTGCGCGCGATTCCCGGCATCAGCGGCGTCAACAACCACATGGGCAGTCTGCTGACCAGCCGCCGTGATGCGATGCAGCAGTTGATGGACGGGATCGCCGCACACGGCGAGCTGTTTTTCGTCGACAGCCGCACTGCCATCGGCACCGTCGCCGAGGATACCGCGCGGCGGTTCGGCATCCCCAGCACCCGGCGCGATGTGTTTCTCGACAACCTGCAGGAGGTGGCGGCGATCGATCGCCAGTTCGACAAACTGCTGGAACGCGCGCGCCGCAACGGCTACGCACTGGCCATCGGCCACCCCTACCCGGAGACCCTCGCCGTACTGCAGCGACGCCTGCCACAGCTGCGCGGCATCCGCCTGATCCGCGTCGATCAGCAGATCGCCGAGCGGCCGCCGAGCGCTAGCGTCGCCCCGCTGGCACAAAGACCCTAGCGAGACTCCCGCGGCCACCGGCGCGCTGCACTCAATCCTTCGCCTGGCCCGGCTGGCCCCCGGGCAGATCGAGCCGCGCCCAGAGCTCATCGACCCGCGCGACCACTTGCGGGTCGCGGGCGATGGGGCGACCCCACTCGCGCTGCGTCTCGCCGGGCCACTTGTTGGTGGCATCGAAACCCATCTTCGAGCCCAGGCCGGAGACCGGAGAGGCAAAATCCAGATAATCGATAGGCGTGTTGTCGACGATGGTGGTGTCTCGGCCGGGGTCCATGCGGGTGGTCATGGCCCAGATGACATCCTTCCAATCGCGCGCGTTCACGTCATCATCGACG